>Ga0182740_1002132_pt1 | contig 12487 bp, 9 predicted proteins | sample eDN5th37CKraftBY_FD_128872 | JGI IMG/M metagenome (GOLD analysis project Ga0182740, IMG submission 128872) | Enriched backyard soil microbial communities from Emeryville, California, USA - eDNA 5th pass 37_C Kraft BY (version 2) (version 2) | ecosystem: Environmental > Terrestrial > Soil >...
CAATTCCCGGCGTCATCCCCGCAGCGGCGGGCTGCGGGGTTCCGGATCAAGCTTTCCCGCGAAGTGACAATCGCAGTGCAACAGAGCCGCGCAGTGCAACAGGGCTGCGCAGAGCAACCGGCTCAGGCCTGCCGCTCCGGCGTGCGCACGATCAGTCCGTCCAGCTGGTCGGAGACCTTGATCTGGCACGAGAGCCGCGAGTTTGGCTTCACGTCGAATCCGAAATCCAGCATGTCCTCCTCCATCGGAGAGGGCGCGCCCACGATCTCGGTCCAGGCTTCGTCGACATAGACGTGGCAGGTGGCGCACGCACAGGCACCGCCGCATTCGGCCTCGATACCGGGAATTCCGTGCTTGATGGCGTTCTCCATCACCGTGGAGCCATTTTCGGCATCGACGGTGCGGCTTTCGCCTCCGTGGTCGATAAAGGTGATTTTGGCCATCTTAGGCTTGCAACTTCCGCTTCAGAGGGGGAGTGGCCGGCCAGACGGCCGCCGCGCCCGCTATATAACGATCAGCCGGAATGCGCCAGCATCGATCTTCAGCGCATGACCTTGCAGTCCGAAGAGGTCTGCGAGGCGCTGAGAATGGTGATGGGCCCGCCGACCACCGAACTTTGAGTTCGGATATTGCCCTTCCCTTCCTCGCGCACGAACGGGGCGCGGTAGGTGCATGTCATGGCGGCACCCGCGCCCTTGAACTCGATCTCACCCTTGAACCCGCCGGCATCGAAGGCCCGCAGAACCACGAGCTTGTCGCCATCGATCAGCCAGATGCCGTCTCCGCCCGCGGCTGGCTGTCCGGGCGTGCCGATACGCGCTCTCATTGGAAGCGCCTTGCTGCGCGGGCCCCGCGGCGTCGTGACCGTGCGGGTATTTTCTCCCGATATGCGGCCCTCGTCGTCGATCTTGAATTTCAACACCATCGTCATCTGCGTATTGAAGTCGCCCTCCGCGCGGCGGATGCGCATGTTGTAACTGGCGCGCGCCTGGATGCCGATGCCCTTCAACTCATCAAGCGTGATAGCACTGGCCGGCGCGGTATCGACAACGACCGCAAACGCAAGCGCGATCGAGAGATAGCGGGTTACTCGCAGAACTTCCGGTTGTTGAAGGTGAAGCATTTCTGCGGATCTCCCGGTTTGCGGTCGACTTGCGCCGCCGGTTGATTGTCGAGAGCGGGTCGATCATTGGCCTTGGGCTTCTCGCTATCCATATCGATCGTGGCCCAGCGATAAGCCCCGCGTGAGCGCGTCAGAAGCCAGGTCCGGCCGCTGCACTTGTCCACCAGCATCGCTGCGGGAGGCTCGATCCGCGGGCGCGCGGGGATCAGCTCGAAGCATGCGGAATTGGCGCTCTGCGGCTCGGCGCCCTGAGCGTTCGCGCCTGCAAGCAGCAGAGCCGCGACAGCGAGGCCCGCGCATTTCATTCGCAGAAGCGGCGGTTGTTGAACGTGAAGCATTTGCTTCCTCCGGCGGCCGGGCGTTCTGGCGCAGGCGCGGCCTGCTTGTTCGGGTCGGCAACGCAGCCACCCTTTGCAACCACCTGACCGGCGGGGCAGACGATGCGAACACAGCGATCGCTCTCGACCTTCTCATCGGCGCGGCAGACGAGCGGACATACCCGCTTCTCAAACCTGCGGATCAGCGAGAGCGTATCGGATGAAATGTCTTCGGTCGTTGCAATGCGCACCGAAGCAAACTTGGCAAACTTTTTCAGCGCCTCGCGTGCCGGCGCACCAAATTCGCCCGACACCGGATCGTCGTAGCATCCGACCCGCTTCAGTTCGAACTGGACCGACCGTGCGAGTTCAGCGCGGTCGGCTGCAGCCGAGGATTTCGCCGCAGATTGCGCAGCCGCGCTCGCGGCATCCTGCTCCGCCCTCAGCGCCGCGAGCTTGGCCTCGGCCTCGGCGCGATGCGCGCTCTTCGGAAATTCGGTGATGAAGCGCGTGACCTGAGCGGAGTCGCGGGAATCCTTCACCAGATTCCAGACGACTTCATCGGGGCCGGGCCGTCGAACCGCCTCGGCGTTCAAAGAAGCGAACCGTTGCTCAGCATCGGGGCGGAAACGGCTCTTCGGATATTCCGAGAGAAAGCGAGCGAACTGCCCCGGATCGCGCGAATCCTTCACGAGGTTCCAGACCACTTCGTCGGGCGCGGGGCCCTGCACGACCGGCGGCGTCGGGACCGGTGCGGCCGGCTTCAGGTAGATCGCCTCGCGCGAGAGAGAGCCATAGACGAACGGCAACTGGGCCTTGCGCGTGGCCTCGATCACATCGTCGCGCACGTTGCGGAACAGGAAGGTGATTTCCAGCCCCGGTGTTTCGATGTGCTTCAGAAGCGACGCGCTGAAGGGCGAATTGCGCCCGGCGCCATCGGCCGCCGTCGTGCCTTCGCGCGCAGCGAATGCGATGAGCACATTGCCCGTCGGCTCGACCGCGGCAAGTCCGCGCGATACCGCGCGGGTGCGGACCGTGCGTTGCATCTTCGCTGCGAACGGATTGTTGCGGCAGGCATCGAGGATCACGACACCGAGACGCGTGGCATTCTCGACCAGCGGCGTGACGCTCTTGAGCGCGATCGCTTCGTGATCGACATCGACGTCGGCTTTCAATTCGGCATCGACCGGAATGAGATAGTTTTCACCCCCCACCTCCATGCCGTGGCCGGCGAAGAAGACGATTGCGATTTCAGAGCCCCGCGCCTTGCGCGCAAAATCGAGAAGGCCGCGCCGCATGCCGTCGAAAGTGCCGTCTTTGACCTTGAGGACCTCGAAGCCGAGGCGCTCGAACGCGGCTCCGATGTCATTGGCGTCGTTGCCGGGGTTGTCGAGCGGCGAGACGTTCTTGTACGCGCTGTTGCCGATCACGAGCGCGACGCGCTGCGCCTCTGCGAATCCTGTGGATAACGCGATGGTTGCAGCCGCAATGACTGCAATTGCAATCGTCAGAAAATGGCGACGTCGCATGGCGTGAGTCCCGCCTGGCGCCCTTGAAAACAACGGTGCCAGATTAGTGGTTCGGGACTTGGTTGCAAACTGACTCGCCGCGGTTTGCAGTTGAAGCAACCGCCGGGCGGCAAAAATTTTGGCGGGTGATGCCGCCCGATGCCAACCCGGCGGGCTGGCGCAGTTTCGCCTCCAGGGGGCGTTCAGGCGGGGCTGAGCAACCCGGCAATTTCAGCCTGGGTATCGCGAACCGCCGCACGCAGGCTGGCCATTCCGAGAGCCCGGCCCGATGCGTTGCCGGCGCTGGCGGCTTCCTCGATCCGGGCTGCCGCACTTGCCAGCGCGAAGGCTCCGATGCCGCGCGCAGACCCCTTCAGCGTATGCGCGGCTGCGGCCGCAACCGGGGCCTCGCCGAATTCGATCCGCTCCATCAGGAACCCGATCTGACGCTCGAACAGTAACAGGACATCGCGCTCAAGCTCGCGGTCGCCGAGCGTCATCCGCGACAGGTGAACCAGGTCAATCGGCCGATCCCCCGGGACCAACGGGGGCGACGCAACGGCGCCCAGCGCCGTTTGGGTGATTTCGATCATCGCACGCCTCCGGAGCTCTAATGGCTCCTATCCGCACAATTTGACCTCGCATCGGCCAAAGCTGGGTAAAAAAACGCCGATTCAGAAGCCGTTTGGCCCAACAAGTGCAGGGGTGGTTAACGGCTGCCTCCGGACCGGTTCCCGGGCTGTCCCAAAATCACACAACTGCAAAGCCACACCGTTAACGATGATTAAGAGGGGATTAATGCAGCGGTTTAATTCGCGGGGCCGAGCCGGTAGTATGAGGACTTGGGGGGCTGTTGTCCTGGCAGGACCTGTCGACCGGGGGGAAACCACCGGCCCTTGACCGAAGTGTCGGAGGGGATGCCTGGACCGTGCCCGTCTGTAGTGTCAGTGAGGCGGGATAAAATGTCCAATAACCCGAAGAAAATCGTGGATCCGACCGAAGCGGCTATGGCGGCGATCCAGGAGGCGCTGAAGGTTAGAGACGCGGAGATGTCCGCACCGCGCCCCACGGCGGCTCCACAAACCGCCCGCGACGAAGCCCGCAAGTCTCCTGACGAGCCGGCCGCATCCGCGCCAGCGACCGAGTCGCGCCGCCGCGAGCGCGAGCGTGCCGCTCCCGTGCCGAAGCCGAACGATGAACTCATCATCGCTGACAGTCCCGCTGACGTTGAGCCCGGCCGTCCCGCCAATGACGACTGGAAGTCGGTCGGACAGATCCTTCAGAGCACACGCGTCCCGTCGGCAAAGCCGCTGTTCATCGCAGCCGGCGTTCTGTCGGCCGCATGGATCGTCTTCGCGGTCATTCTGACCGCGCCCTATTTTTCAAACCTGCAGCAGAACTTTGCGTTCACGCTGCTCGCGCTTCTTCTGACGTTCCTTGCGCCGGTCGGATTCTTCTTCACTGTCGCGCACATGGTTCAGCGTTCGCGCGAGATGCGCGCGCTGTCGCAGTCCATGGCCGAAGTCGCACTGCGTCTTTCCGAGCCGGAAGGTCTTGCCCGCGAGTCCATCGTGACCGTCGGTCAGGCCATTCGCCGCGAAGTCGCAGCGATGGGCGACGGCGTAGAGCGTGCGCTTGCACGCGCCGCCGAACTCGAAACGCTGGTCCAGAACGAAGTCGCCACGCTCGAGCGCGCCTACAACAACAACGAAATGCGCATCCGTGGCCTGCTCGACGAACTCGCCGCGCAGCGCGACAGCCTGATCGGGCAAGCCGAGCAGGTGCGCAACGCCATCACCGGCGTGCATCTCGATCTCAATCAGGACATCACCGGGATCAGCGATCAGGTCGCCGCGCAGGTTTCCGCCGCGACCGACGGCATCACCCGCGATCTGCAGGACAAGACCGATCACATCACGACCACGCTCAATCGCGTCAGCGACGAGATGCTGGCCCAGCTCGGCGAGCGCGCCGGCGAAATTCTGGAGCGTCTGCAACAGACCGCACAGGAAACCGCCCAGGCGGTCGATGCCATCGCGCAGACGGCGGCCTCTTCGATCGAGAATTCGGGCTTTGCGACGACCAGCGCCATCGACAGCGCGGCGGAGCGTCTCAATGCCGGCCTCGCCTTCAAGACCGAACACGTTGCGGAAGAATTCGACGTCCTGTCGCAGAACCTCATCGAGATGATGCAGCTGCGGCTTGCCAATGTGACCAACGACTTCTCGCAACGCTCGATGACCATCACCGAGCTGATGAGCGAGCGCGCCAACGAGATCACGTCCGGCCTGCTGCAGGTTTCGGCGCAGGCTGCCGAGACCCTCACCCAGGTATCGGAACAGACGTCCGAGACGCTGAGCCAGATCGCAGCGCAGGCCGCGGAAAACATCGCGATACGCGGCGAGGAAGTGAACTCGACGCTGCGCGCCACCGGCGAGTCCCTCGTCGTCGATCTCAGCCTGCGCGGCGGCGACGTCGTGGAGAAGCTCGAACAGACCGGCTCGACCATTACCGGGACGATCGTCGCGCGTGGCAACGAGCTGATGGAGACGTTCCGCAGTTCGGCCGACACCATCGCAACCACCGTCGGAACCCATGGCGACGCGCTGAAGGAAATGCTGAGCGCGCGCCTCGTCTCCTTCGAGGAGATGTTCACGCAGGGCGGCGCGGCTCTCGCCGAGCGCATCGCGAACGATTCGTCCAATCTCGGAAACCTGATCACCCGCCATCTCGGCGAGTTCGACCGCACCGTGAAACTGCACGGCGCCGAGCTCGTGGAACGGCTGGGCGATCGCACGCAGTCGGTCACCGATACGCTGCGTTCGTGCATCGATAATTTCGACGAGCGGATCGGCGGCAAGACCGGCGAGATCACCACCGCGCTCGACATGCGTCTCGTGCGCTTCCAGGAAGCGCTGGACAGCCGCACGCAGACCCTCAACGAAGCGCTCGGCGGACGCGTGCTCGAGATCGCCAAAACCCTCGCCGAAGGCGGCAGGGAAGTTGTGTCGTCGCTCGAGAACCGCGTGTCGGAAGTCACGAGCGCCATCGACACCCGAAGCAGCGCACTTGCAGAAACCATCGCCGCCAAGGCGCAGGAGATCAATCAGGCGCTCGGGTCGCGCGCTCTCGAAGTCGCGAATACTCTCGATTCCCGCATCGGCAAGTTCGAGGAATTGCTGGTCGACCGTGCCGAGGCTGCGACGCAGTCCCTCGAGACACGTGGACGCAGCACCGCCGACTCCCTCGCCCAGGCCGCGACACGCCTTGCCGATCTGATCGAGACCAAGGGCACCAGCGCCGTGCAGGCGCTGACGGAACGTTCCGAATCGTCGATCCAGAGCGTCGAGACCCGCTCGCGCCTGGCGGCCGAGTTCCTCGCGGACCGCACCGAGAAGATGGCGATCGAGCTCGAAGCGCGCAGCAGGTCGATCGGTGAATTCCTCACCGAGCACGCCAACAAGGCCGCGGCCGACGTCGAAGAGCGGACCCGCACGGCGGCCGAATTCGTCCTCGACCGCACCGAGCAGGTCGCCGGTCAGATCGAAAGCCGCACCCGCACCGCCGCCGACCTCGTGGTCGAGCGCACCGAGCAGGTCGCCAGCCAGATCGAGAGCCGCACCCGCACCGCAACCGACCTCGTGGTCGAACGCGCCGAGCAGGTCGCCAGCCAGATCGAGAACCGCACCCGCGCAGCCGCTGAAGAGATCCATAACCGCGCGGAACAGGTCGTTTCGCTGGTGGAAACCCGCGCCCGCTCCGCTACCGAAGCGGTGACGGAGCGTGCCGAGACCGCCGCCCTCCAGATCGAAGGCCGGACCCGTACGGTTACCGACATCCTCACCGAGCGCGCGGAAAAGGCGGCTTCGCAATTCGAGACGCGGTCCCGTGCCGCGACCGAGGTGCTGACCGAGCGCGCCGAGCAGGTCGCAACCCAGATCGAGGGGCGCACGCAGGCCGTTGCCGGTGTGCTGGCCGAACGCGTCGAAAGCGCCGCGACCCAGATCGAAAGCCGCGCCCGCGCCTTCGTCGACACGCTGACCGAACGGACCGAACACGCCACGGCGCATGTCGAGGGCCGCACGCGGTCCGTTGCCGACATCCTCACCGAGCGCGCCGAACACGCCGCCATCCAGATCGAAGGCCGGACCAAAACCGCGACCGAAATCCTGGCTGAACGCGCCGAGCAGGTCGCCGCGCAGGTCGAAGGCCGCGCCCGCGCCGCAGCCGATACATTGATGGAGCGCAGCGAGGCGATCGCGCAGCAGATCGAAACCCGCGCACAAGCGGCGACCGACATGCTTGCGAGCCGCTCCGAGGTGGTCACGAGCCAGGTCGAATCCCGCACCAAGGCAGCGGCCGAGTCGCTCAACGCCCGTATGGAAGCGCTCGCGCTCTCCGTCAGCGAGAATACCGGCCAGGCCGAACGGTCCTTGTCGCAGCTGGCCCACAGCTCGACCGACGCGATGCGGACCGCCGCGACGGAAGCCGAACGCGTGCTGGCGGTCGTTTCCGCCGGCATCGGCTCCACGCTCAAGCAGAATGCAGGCGATGTCGAACGCACCCTGCTCAGCGTCAGTGCGGAAGTCGCACGCGGCTTTATCGGCAAATCCGAAGAGATCGCGGCGGCCGTATCGGCTCGCGCCGCCGAAATGACGCGCGCCCTCGATGCGAATTCCTCCACTCTCCTCGCCGCCCTGTCGTCGAAGAGTCAGGAATTCACCGGCGAAGTTCAGCGCGCCACGCAACAGGCGGTCAGCGCCATCGAGAGCAAGGGCTTCGACTTCACGCGCACCATGCTCGACAATTCGAACGAACTGGCCCGCGTGATCAACGACGCCAGCGAGGCCGCGACCGCGCGCGTCAACCAGACCATGCAGAACCTGCAATACACGACCCGCGAGGCCATCGAGGAGTCGCAGCGGGTCACGGCCGAGTCGGTGGAGATGGCCATCACCACCGCCCGCGATGCGCTCGAGAAGTCCAAGCGCATCACGACGGAATCGGTCGAGCAGGCCGCCCTCACCACCCGCGAAGCGATCGAACAATCGCAGCGGATCGCGGCCGAGTCGGTCAATCAGGTCATGGAATCGCATGCGCGTCTGCGCGGCGAGTCCACGTCGCTGTTCGAGCGCATGCGCGAGGCCAACGTGCTGCTGCACGAAGTGCTCACCGCCGCGCACGAAAACATGGCCACGATCGAGGATTCACTCACCACACGTGTGACCGAGTTCGCCAATGCCATGAACGACGTGACCGCACGCAGCGGCACGGTCGGCGAGCAGATCACCGCGCATGTGCACTCGTTCAAGTCGGACACCACCACGGTGCTGGAGAATCTGTCGGAAATCTCCGTGCAGTTCGCCCATCACGGCCGCATGCTGGTGCAGGCCGTCGAAGCGATGGAGAAGAGCAACCAGCGCACCGAGGAGACGGTGTCGGAGCGTCGCGCGGCGCTCGAGACCCTCGTCACCACCCTGGACAGCAAGTCCGAGGATCTGGAGCAGCGCCTGCAGCGCTTCACCGCCCTGCTCGATCAGTCGCTGAGCGGAGCGGATTCCCGCGCCCGCGAGATCGCCCGCATGATCGCGGAGAGCTCGACCACCGGCACGCGCACCATCGCCGAGCAATACGAGCTTGTGCGCGAGGCGAGCGAAGCCGAAAGCAAGCGCACCAGCGATCTGATGCGTACGATCTACGAGCAGTCGATCGGTGAAGCCGACCAGATGTTCCGTCAGTCGTCCGAGCGGTTTGCGGAGACGCTGGCGAGCATGAAGGAAATGGCCGCCGAGATGCAGACGCAGCTCGAGCAGACCCGCGCTGAATTGCGGCGTGGCATCCTCGAATTGCCGCAGGAAACCGCCGAGAACGCCGCGCAGATGCGCCGCGTGATCGTCGACCAGATCGAGGCACTGGCGGAGCTCAACCGCATCGTCAGCCGGCACGGCCGCAGCATCGAGGCGAACGAGCCGCCGCGCCGCGCCGAACCGTTGCTGGCCGTGGTCGGCGGCGGACGCGCCGAAGCACGACCGCAAGCGCGCCATCCCGAACAGCAGCCGCCTGCCGGCCGTCCGGCCGCTCCGGCCCAGCCTCCGCGTGGCGAGGCCTATCCGCAGCAGGCTGCACCGGCGTCGCGCAACCAGACCGGCTGGCTGTCGGACCTCCTGCAACGGGCCGACGAAGGCCATGCGCCGGCCGGTCCACAGCATGGACGCCCTGCACAGCCCCCGGCGGCGCAGCGTCCGCTGGACTCGCTCGACGCCCTGTCGGCCGACATCGCCCGATTGGTGGAACACGAGGCGTCGATCGAGATGTGGGACCGCTACAATCGCGGCGAGCGCAACGCCTTCACGCGTCAGCTCTACACGATGAATGGTCAGCGGGCGTTCGATGACATCCGCAACCGCTATCGCGCGGATCGCAATTTCCGCGGGACCGTGGACCGTTACATCGCCGAGTTCGAACGGCTGCTCGAGGATGTGTCACGTGACGAGCGCGGCGGCCAGGCCATGGTCCGCACCTATCTCATCTCCGAAACCGGCAAGGTCTACACCATGCTCGCGCATGCAGCCGGCCGCTTCGACTGACGGGATAAGCCCCTGAGAGACGATTGGGAGGGCGTGTCTTCGGACACGCCCTCTTCTTTTTGCGGCAAGGCCAGACTGCCGTCCGCAAGGGATACCGTTTGCGCGCGAATTTGCGGAGCGTGATCCGGAGCCAGCCCGGGAAAATATCACGCGAATGAGAGCTGGCTCACAGTCCGCCCGGCCCGCCTCCCGCAGACTGCCTCCACCGATCCAGGGAGGCGATGATGTCTGCGTTCGCCCGCGTCCTGCTGATTGTTCTGACCATGGCCGGAATGCCTGCGGCGAAGGCCGCCTGCATCGTCGGCGATAGCCCGAAAGACTCGCCGGCGGATCCGCCGGCCCATGCGGGTCGTTGCAATGCACCCGAGCCACTGGACGGACGGGTGACCACCGAGCAGCTGGACGCGATCATGAAATGGATCACGCAGCGCTTCGAGTTGCTGCCCCCATCGGCGGATCTTCCCGCGATCGTTTTCGAGAGCCCCGCCGGTCTGTCTCGCATGCGCCATGGCGGTTTCGTGACGCATCCCTCCAACCAGAGCGCGCCGAACGCCCCGCATCGCTCGGGTCGAGGCGACATCCTCGCGGTTTACAACGATGCTCGACGCACAATCTATTTATCCGATGAGTGGACCGGAAAAACCGACGCCGACCTGTCAGTGCTGGTGCACGAAATGGTGCATCATCTGCAGAATGTGGCCGGCCTCAGATACAGCTGCGCGGGCGAACGAGAGCACGTTGCCTATCGCGCGCAATCGGCATGGCTCCTGCAGTCCGGCAAGTCACTGCAGAGCGAATTCCAGCTCGATGGCTTCAGCCTGATGACGCACAGCAGCTGCCTTTGAGCGGGCCGCCCGATGCGGCCCGCCCGGATGCAGGCCCCTTACTCGGCCCGCACATTCATCTCGCGTGCGATATCGCCCCACAGCTTCAGGTCGCTGCGCGTGCGGCGGTCGAGCTCTTCCGGCTTGTCGGCAACCACCGGCAATCCGAGATCGAACAGCTTCTGCTTCACCTCGGGCGTGTTCAGCGCGAAGACCAGTTCGCGGTTGAGCACGTCAACGGCGGCCTTCGGAGTGCCCGCCGGGGCATAGAAGGCAAGCCATGACGTCGCCTCGAAGCCCGGTACCGTTTCGGCGATTGCCTGGATATCGGGTTGCCCCGCGAACCTCTCCTTCTCGCCGATACCGATAATCCGCAACAGCCCGCTCTTGTGCTGACCGATCACTGACGACACCGTTGCGATCACCGCCTGGATGTGTCCGCCCATGGCATCGTTCACGGCTGGTCCACCGCCCTTGTAAGGAACGTGCACCAGATCGATCCCGGCCTCGCGGTTCAACAAAAGTCCCGCCATATGCTGCGGGCTGCCGATTCCGGCGGTGCCGAAATGCACCTTCTTGGGGTTGGCTTTCGCATAGGCAACGAACTCGGCCACATTCTTTGCCGGCACATTGGGATTGACCGCGATGCCGAGGATGCCGCGGATCGCCGTGGTCAGCGGCACGAAATCCTTCAACGGATCGAACGGCATCGTCTGCACATGCGGGACGATGGTCATCAGCGCATTGGTGGTCAGCAGGATGGTGTGACCGTCAGGCGCCGACCGCGCGACGGCCAGCGTGCCAATGCTCCCATTACCGCCCGGCTTGTTCTCGATGACGACCGGCTGCTTCAGCCGCTCCTGCATCACCGGTTGAATCATGCGCGCCACCTGCTCGGTCGAAGCGCCGGGCGGATAGGGAAGCACGATCGTAATCGGACGGTTCGGGAAGTCCTGTGCCTGCGCCGCGACAGCCGCGACGGACAACATAAGCGCGCCAAGCAGCGCGCGTGAAACAGCAGACAGCATCAAAGTCCTCCCGGCCCTCGGGCCAAACCTTCGCTATTGCGAAATTGTTATCGGTTACACGAATCGTAGTGGAGGCACGCACCCACGGTCAAGCGCTCTGGGCGCTGATGACACCCGCATGACGCGAGCACGCCTGCGTCAGACCGCTCGCGCAAATGGTGGCGCAATACTATTGCTGCCGCCGCGGCGCCTGGGTGGCCGGGCGTCCGCCGCCGAAGATGATGCGCGAGGGGTTCTCGTCAAAATTTCGCACCGCGCGATCGATCGTGTTCAGCGTACGGCGTCCGTCCACGACGAGGCCTTCGAGCCGCTTGTCGAGGTTTTCGGCGAGCGTCTTGAACGCGCGCACAGCCTCGGGCACGTCGCCTTTCTCCGCTGTCAGGCTTTCCACATTGCCGAGCACCTTGTCGGCGCTGACAAGCACGCGGTCGACCTTTTCCGAATTCTTCGCCAGTGCGTCGGTGAAGGTCTCGATGTTCTTCACGGACTTCGACAGCGAGTCCGAATTCTTCGACAGCATCTCGGTGAAGGTCTCGATGTGCTTCAGCGAGTTCTTCAGCGTCTGCTGGTTCTCGACCAGCACCGCATCGATCCGCCGCGCAACATCGCGCGCCGCCGCCATCATGTCCTGCGATGCGCTGGTGCCCGCGGTCAGAAGCGGCGTGTCGTTCATCTTTGCCGTCACCGGCCCCGCGTCCGCCGCACCACCTCGCAATGCGAGCACGGCGATGCCGGTCAGCCCCTGTGAATCGAGGCTCACTTCCGTATCGGCGCGCACCGGTGTGGTGGCATCGACCGAGATCACGGCAACGGAATTCTTCGGCTCCTTCGGATCGAGCGTCAGCTCGGTGACTTCACCGACCCGGATGCCGTTGAAGGTCACCGACGCGCCTGAGCGCAGGCCGCCGATCGGTCCCTGGAACATCACGCGATAGGTCACGCGCTCCCCGGTGCCGCCGACATGGTGGAACCAGTACACGAAGCCAAACGCGCCCATCACGGTCGCAAGCGTGAAGAGCCCGATCAGGATGTAGTTTGCCCTGGTTTCCATACTCCCCTCACATCGTTGCGCCGACGCGGCCGCGTTTGCCGCGAAAGTA
>Ga0182740_1002133_pt1 | contig 12485 bp, 11 predicted proteins | sample eDN5th37CKraftBY_FD_128872 | JGI IMG/M metagenome (GOLD analysis project Ga0182740, IMG submission 128872) | Enriched backyard soil microbial communities from Emeryville, California, USA - eDNA 5th pass 37_C Kraft BY (version 2) (version 2) | ecosystem: Environmental > Terrestrial > Soil >...
CTGGTGGTCGACAACCGCCCAGCCGAGCCGGCGACCCGCGCGCTGGTCGAGCGGCTGGCGGTCGGCGGGCGGATCCGTTACACGCAAGAGCCGCGCCCGGGCCTGGCGATCGCGCGCAACGCGGGGATCGCGGCCACCGGTGGCGCGCAGTTCCTCGCGTTCACCGACGACGACGTCGTCGCCGATCCCGGCTGGTTGCGCTGGTTGTTGACGCCGTTCGCCGACCCGATCGTGCAGGGGACCACGGGGATGGTCCTGCCGCTGGAGCTGGCCTCCCCGAGCCAGAAGCGCTTCGAGCTCTACTCGGGCTTCGGCAAGGGCGTCGACCCGACGCTCTACGACCTCACCGAGCACCGTGCCGACGACCGCCTCCTCTATCCCTACTGGGGGGGCATGTTCGGCTCGGGCAACAGCATGGCCTTCCGTCGGCGCACGCTCTTGGAGATCGGGGGCTTCGATCCCGCCCTCGGCGCCGGCACCCCGACGGGCGGCGGCGAGGACACCGCGGCGTTCACCGACGTGATCCTGCGAGGTGGGCGCCTGGCCTACGAACCGCGATCGATCTGCTGGCACGAGCACCGCCGCGACGAGGAGGCGCTACGAGCCCAGGTCTACAACTACGGGGTCGGGTTCACCGCCGCCCTGTGGCGCTACGCCACCCGCGACCCGCGCTTCTACGTCGCTGTCGCCCGGACCGTCCCGGTGGCAGCCCGTCTCGCCCGTACCCGCAAGGCGCAGCGCGAGACCGACCGCCTGCCCGCCGACCTGACCCGCTTGGAGATGCGCGGACGGCTTGTCGGGCCGCACCGCTACGTCAAGAGCCGACGCGCGGCGTCACGGATGAAGGACGAGTCGCCGAGCGGCGCCTGACCTTCACGCGGGCCTACCTCGGCGCCCAGGCGCGGACGTAATCGACCTTGACCGTGGATGCGTCGCCGTACACGGCCGCTCCGCCACCGGAGCCGACGTTGATCAGCAGCGACTGCGGCTGCCCGTTGTCGTCGGTGGCGTACGTCTTCACCAGCGCACCGTCGTAGTAGACGTTGGCGAAGCCTGGGCCGCGGTAGAGCCCGTAGGTGTGGAAGGCGTTGCCCCACGCGCCGGGCACGACGCCCTGGTTGTGCGCGCCTGACGGCGAGTGGTAGTTCACCGTGATCTCGGTGCCGCCCTCGAGGATGTCGTGCTCGCCAGCCGCGGGCCACGACGGGCCGCTGGCCCACCACGCGGGCCAGTTGTACAGCGACGTGCCGCTGGCCGGGCCCGGGAACATGATGCGCGCCTCGGTGAAGCCGCCGACAGGCAGCGTGTAGCCGTTGGCGCCGGCCCCGGCATACGGCGCGCTGGACACCTCGGCGCCGGACTTCGACGAGGCGAGCTTGAGGTTCAAGGTGCCGCCGCTGACGGACACGTTCTGCGACGACGTCGTCACGTTGTTGGTCTTGTAGCCGTCGAGGGCGATCCAGCGCGAGGTATCCAGTGCCGTCCCGTTGAAGTCGTCGCTGAAGACCAGCGTCCAGGCTCCGGGGGCGCCCATCGGGGCGGGTCCTGGTGTGAAAGCAGCAGCCACGGGGGCAGCAGCCACCGGTGCAGGGTCCGCGGGTGCGGGGGGTGCGGGGTCGGTGGCGGAGGGCACGACGGTACCGCTGCTGGACGTGGCGCTGGCCTGGGTCGTCGTGCGGGTCGTCTGCTTGCTCGACCTCTTGCGACCGTTCCTGCGCGCCAGTCGCTCCGCCTTCTTCCTCTTCGCCTTCTGCTCCGCCTTCTTCTTCGCCTTCTTCTTCTGCGCGCTGACGCGCTTGGCCTTGCCGTGATGGGCGGCGCTCTTGGCCTCGGCCTGCGGGGCGATCACCAGGATCGCAAGCAGGAGCGTGAGCGCACACGCAACCGCGGAGGCGAGCCGCCGGTGGGTGCGCGGCCGGCAGCCGGGCAGCGAAGAGGCGGTTGTGAGGCGCCGACGGGCCTTCACGTTTGGGGACACGCCTCCGACATTACTGGGGAGGTTCCTCCCCAAGGCAAAGTTTGAAACGTACCTTGCAGTCCAGACGGAATCTCCCCAAGGGTTTCGTCAGGGTACGGACGGATCAACCCAACGGCCCCGCCTGAAAGCTCGCGGCCGGCGCCGAGAGCTCGGGATACGTTCTCGGAATGCTCGCGACGACGCAGCTCACGCACCGCGGCTTGCACCTCGGGTACGTCGGGCGATGAAGCGCATTCCGCCCGCGCGGTGGGCGCCCGAGGACGGCGTGACGATCTACCCGATCGAGCGCCTGGGCAACCAGTTGTTCACCTGGGCCGCCGGCCTGAGCCAGGCGCGCCGCCTCGGCTGCCCGCTCTACGTGTCGCTCGGGTTCTACCGGCAGGCGCCGCAGCGCAGCTACGAGTACCACTACAGCCTCGACTCGTTCGACAGCGGTCTTGTCGTCTGCGACAACCCCGCCGCGCACAACCCGATCTTCCGGGGGCTGTATCCGATGGGCCGCGCTGCGGGCCTGATTCGGCGGCTCGGCAGCCGCGCACCGGCGAACCTGTTCGTCGAGCGCTCGTTCGCCTACGACGAACGCATCGAAGAGGTGCGTCCCGGGGTCACCCTGCTGGGCTACTTCCAGTCCTGGCGCTACTTCGCCGACGTGCTCGACGAGGTCAAGGAGCGGCTGAGCGCGCTCGTTGCGCCGTCGCCCTGGTACGAGACGATGTGCCGGGAGATCGCCCCGGGCGGCGGGGCGATCGTCCTCCACCTGCGGCGCACCGACTACCTGGACCCCGAGGTGCGCGCCTTCCACGGGGTCGCCACACGGGCCTACTACGCCCGCGCGCTGCGCCACCTCCGGGCGCTCGGCATGTCCGGCGAGGTCTACGTGATGAGCGATGCGCTGGAGGCGAGCATGGCCGAGCTCGAGGGGTTGGCCGAGCTGACGCCGATCGACCCGCCCCGCGGAACGAACCCGATCGAGTCGCTGCTGGTGCTCGCCCGTGCCGACGCCCTGGTCGCTGGCAACAGCTCCTTCAGCTGGTGGGGCGGCGTCCTGGGAGAGCGCCCCGACCGCCCGGTGATCGCGCCGCGGCCCTGGTTCAGCGCGCCGGTCGACACGCGAGATCTGCTGCTGCCCGCGTGGCTGACGCTCGACCGCGAGCACGATGACGTGCGAGCTCGCGGCCGAGACCGGCATTCGTCGGCCCCGCACAATGCCCCGGTGTAACGTCGCTCGACCCTGAACCTCAGCACCGGACGATCCCCCGGCACGCGCGCGTCGTGCGCTGGGCCGTCGTGTTCGGGCCACCGATCGCGTTGGCCATCGTCCTGCTGTCCAACCGCCTGGTCGTGGAGGTGCAGGACCACACCGCGCTCCTGGCGCTCGTCGACTGGTCCGGGCATCTGGCGACCGGCGCCGTCGTGCTGCTCGCGCTGGCCTCGCTCGGCGTGGCGTGGGCCCGGGTCCCGGCATTCGTGATCGGGGTCCTGATCGGCTCCTTGGCGGTCGACATCGACCACGTCCCCGACGTCGTGTTCCACAGCCAGTCGTTCACCGTCGGAACGAGCCGACCCTACGCCCACTCGATCGCGACGGTCGTCGCGCTCGCGCTGATCGGCGCGGCGCTGCTGTGCCGCCCGGATCCGCGCCCCGGCCAGCTGTCGATCGGACTCGCCGCTGGCGTCGCCTTGCATCTCCTGCGCGACGCCGCCGTGCCGCGCGGGGTCGGATTGGCGCTCTGGTGGCCGATCACCGAACGTGCTGTGCAGATCTCGCCGGCGGTCTACGTCGCCGTCGTCGCGGCGGCCGGTCTCGTCGTCTGGAGCGCGCTCGCCGGTCGTGCTGCGCTGCGCCGTCGCTAGGTAGCTCTCTCCCCGAACCTGGCGGGAAGATGCTCACGGCGCGTCTCGACAACGGTGCCATAGGCTCGCCCGCGATGGCGAATTCCGACGCCTCGATCGCTGCGATCGACTGGGAATCGGCCGAGGTCCACGGCTCGGAGCTCACGCTGCCGCTGCGTGGGCGGCTGACCGCTGCGTCCGTCGCGCTTCTGACCGACCTCGTCCGCGACCTCCCGCCGACCCCCGGCGGCCAGACGATCACCGTGAGCCCTGTCCACATCACCGTGGCGCCGATCCGTCGGGGCACCGCGTCGGACATCCACGAGCGGCTCGAGCGGCTCATGGACCAGACGAACGCGGTGTTCGCGCGCCAGGACGAGGCAGCGGCGACCGCCCGCCGGGACCATCGCGCCCGAGCGCAGTTCCTCGTGGCGTCGCTGCTGTTGTTCGTCCTCGTCGGTGCCGCGCTCGCGCTCGAGTGGGTGGACTCGGAGGTGCCGCGGGTCATCATCGCCGTGACGTTCGTGCTGATGGCGCCCGCCTGGGCGATCGTGCGGCCCTGGGATCGCGTCCGCGGACGCGTCTGGCGGTGGTCGGCCATCGCCCTCAGCGTGATCCTGGCGGGGGCGGCAGCGCTCGTGACGGTGCGCGCCGATGCGTGGTCGCTGGACGGCCTGCTCATCGCGCTCGCGTCGCTGATCGTCGTGTCGGCGATCGCCGCGCTCTGGCGCGACAGTCGTCAAACGGCCCGCGGCACCCGCTCGGGGTCCCTGTCCGTCCCCCTGCCGTAGCACGGGCTGTGTTCGACGACCGCGGGAACCACAATGGCAACGCCGCGGGCGATGCCGACGTCCTGCTGCAACTGCAGTACGGCGACGAACGTGCGCGGCAGTACGAGCAGCACCACATCGCGCTCGAGGTGCGTGCGGCGGACGTCCGGGCGCGCGAGGTGCGTGTCGCCGAACTCGAGCAGCGTGTCGCCGAACTCGAAGAGGCGCTGGCGACGGCCGTTGCCGAAGCACGCCGACGCGCGGCGTCGGTGGCAGACGACGAGGCGCGGGACGGCGATTCGCCAGCCGAGGACGGCGTGTCGATCCGTCCGGCGGTCATCCGCAGGGCTCCGCGGGGCGGACGCCTGGGCAAGCAGCTCGTCAAGCGGCGCATCGTCACGAAGCAGGACGTGCGCGCCGCGCTCGAGATGCAGCAGAGGACGGCGGCCCCGTTGGGCCAGATTCTCGTCGCCCGCGGGGTCGTCACGCCCGAGGTGCTGTTGCGCGCGCTGGCCGAGCAGCACGGCGTGGCGATCGTGGGTCCGGACGAGCGCGGGACGCCGCTCCTGCCGGCGCCGCTGGCCCTTGAGCACCGCGCGGTCGCGCTGGCGGCCGGTGCGCAGCCGGTGGCCGCAGGGGCGACGACCGCCGTCGCCATGGTGGACATCGACGCCGCGGACGCTGTCGCAGATGCGCTCAACTGCGCGATCGAGCCGCGCCTCACCGACGCCGAGACGATGATTCGTCTCTTCGCGGACGCCTACGCCGGGGCGTCGGGCAAAACTGCCCCACGCCGCGGCAGCGTTCTGCCCCACGACGTTCGGACGTCTTCCGCCTCGTCGCTCACGTCCGGAGAAAGACCACTAGATCCATGAGCGCTGCGAACGTGAGAGTCCGAGGATGCGCTCTGCCCGAGAACGCCGCGCCATGCCTTCGCGCCCCACAGCGAGACCTGCGCGCCCTCGCGTCAGTGTCGTCATGCCCGCCTACAACGAGGCGGCGAATCTCCCACATGTCTTCGCCCGCATGCCCGCCGGCGTGTTCGAGGTCGTGCTCGTCGATGGAGGCTCGAGCGACGACACCATCGCCGTCGCCCGTGAGCTGTGGCCCGGGATCAGGGTCATCAAGCAGGAGGGGCGCGGAAAGGGCAACGCGCTGATCTGTGGCTTCGAGGCCGCCCGCGGCGACATCATCGTGATGCTCGACGCCGACGGCTCGGCCGATCCCCAGGAGATCCACCAGTTCGTCGCCGTGCTGTCCGCCGGTGCCGACTTCGCCAAGGGGTCGCGCTTCCTGCCGGGCGGGGGCAGCGCGGACATCACGCCGATCCGGCGTCTGGGCAACCGTGCGCTCGGCGGGTCCGTGAACCTGCTGTTCGGCACGCGCTACACCGACCTCTGCTACGGCTACAACGCCTTCTGGCGGACGCACCTCGTCGACATCGCCGCCGACTGCGATGGCTTCGAGATCGAGACGCTGATCAACATCCGCATCGCGCAGAGCAGGATCAACGTGGTCGAGGTGCCCAGCTTCGAGTACTCCCGCATCCACGGGCAGAGCAACCTGAGCGCCGTTCGCGACGGCTGGCGGATCCTGCGGACCATCGCGCGGGAGCGCCTGCGGCGACGCCGGCACACGGCCCCGGCGTTGGCGCCGGTCGTGCCGCACACAGCGCCGGTGAGCCTGCGATCGGCTGAGCCGGTCGCGGCGATCGACGAAGCCGGCCTGTAGGGCGCCGCGCGTAGGGAGCTTTCTCCCAAAGGGCGTCGGAGCCTTCTCCCGAAAGGCCGCGGAGAATGCCCAACCGGCGGTCTCGGGGGCGACGTAGTCTCGCGCTCATTGGGACTCCGGGGGACCGCGAGCGACGATCGACTGGGCATCGACGGCCTCACGGTCTGAGTCGATGAGTCAACCAACCCACGAACCGAGGAGCCGGGCGGATCACACGCGCCCGCGCTGGGAGCGATGATCCTGCGACGCAACCGCGAGCACGTGAACGGGCACGCCAACGGCACCCCTGACGTCCTGCTGCAGCTGCAGTTCGGCCAAGAGCTGGCCGAGCGTTACGAGCGCGAGCGGATCGCGATCGAACTGCGTGCCGCCGACGTCCAGGCCCGCGAGGCGCGTGTCGAGGAGCTGCGTGCGCGCGTTCGCGCCCTCGAGAACGCGCTGGCGGCGGCCCTCGCCGATCAGCGCCTGCGCGAACCGATCGCGGCGGACCGCCCGCCCGACGCGGAGGCCCCGACGCATCCGAACGTCATCGTCGGTCACCCCAAGGGCAAGCGCCTGGGCAAGCAGCTCGTCAAGCGCCGGGTGGTGACCAGGTCCGCGGTGCGCCAGGCGCTGAAGGTCCGCGAGGAGGCCGGTGGGCGCCTCGGCGAGATCCTCGTCGCGAGCGGCGCGTTGTCGCCGAGCAAACTGCTCGAGGAGCTGGCGTTTCAGCACGGCATCGCGCTCGTCGAGACCGACGACCGCGGCATCGGCCTGATCCCGGCTGACGTCGCCCTCGAGCAGCGCGCGGTGGCGCTTGCGGTCGGCCGGCGGCCCGTGGCCGACGGCGCGATGGCCGCCGTCGCGTTCGTCGACCTCGACAGCGCTCCGATGATCGCGGACGTCCTGCACGGTGCGATCGAGCCGCGGCTGGCCGACGCCGAGACCGTCGCACGGCTGTTCGGCGACGCGTATTCGCGCCCGTCGCTGTCGAAGCCGTCGCGCCAGGTGCTTCAGCGCTCGACGTCTGCGCCGGCGATCGAGGCCGGGCGCACGAACGGCCACCATCCGCCGGAGGACAGGCCGTCGCGCAACGGAACGGCGCCGAAGCCCGCCGACGCGGCGCTGGAGGCGAGCGAGCCGCCGGCCGTCGCGCCGGCCCCCGAGCCGGCGGTCGTCGCTGAGCCTGAGCCGATGGCTGTCGCGCCGGACCCGGAGCCCGTGGCCGATGCGCCCGAGCCCGCGGCCCAGGCGCCCGTCGAGGCCGTGCCCGCACCCCAGCCGGCGCCGAGGCGCGGGTGGCTGGGCCGTCGTCGCCGCCGGTCGGCCGCGCGTCACGCGGTCCCGACCGCGGTGCCACGCCCCGCGGCCGCACCGGCAGCACCGGCCGGCACGGGCACCGAAGAGCCCGCGACGGCCCTGCCGACCGCGACCCTCATCGTCGCGCTGCGCCGGGCGACGAGCGTGGCGATCGTGCCCCTCGCCTCGGAGCTCGAGCGCCTCGACTACCCGCGGCATCGCCTGCAGGCGATGGCCGTGTACGACCCGGCGGACGAGATCACGCGCCGGACACTGCGCGGCATCCCGCTCCCGGGCTGGGTCGCCGAGGTGCCGCTGCCCCGTCCGAACTCGACCGGTCCGCGCGAGCTGCTGCTCCACGGCGCGCGTGAGGCGACGGGCGAATTGCTCGTCGTCGTCCAGAGCGCTCGCCAGCTCGAAGGCGTCAGCCTGCGGTCCGTCGTGCTCGGCCAGGGCTCCAACCGCCTGGTGACGCTCGACGCCGACGACGAGCGGGGTGAGCAGAAGCTCGTCGAGGCCTACCTGCGTCAGGCCGAGACGATGCACCGCGATGTCCTCGGCGCGGAGGACAGCGGGCGCATCCCGCAGCTCGTCGCCTTCCGCCGGGTCGAGCTCGTGGGTGCGTTCGGCTGGGCCACGGCCGATGCGGGCTGAGGCAGATCCACCAAGCAATCTGATGTTCAGCGGTTGCCGCCGGCCCCGGGTGGGGTACTGTCCTCCCCAATGGACCCCCGGTCGCAGGGGAGCGCGGTCGCTGAGGGCCAGATGCGTCGCATCCAGGCGCTCGGCGCGACCAGCCTCTACCGCATCCTCGACGTCGATGGCGAGATCGTCGCCGCAGAGGTCGTCGACGTCCCGGGCCTGCGCCCCGGCATGGTCGTCCGGCTGACGGTCGACGCGGTCGCGGCGATGGATCTGGTCGACACGGCGTCGGCCTCCCGGCCCGGGCCGATCGCCGACGCCGCCTGACGGACTGCAGCCGGGCGTGCAGGAGCGCGCTGGGGCCGTTGCTAGCGTCCCGGCGCCGTGAGGTCGACCGCGCTGCGCATCGCCGTGCTGTCCGGTGCTGTGCTCGCCGGGCTGTCGCTCGTTCCCGCCGGCCGCGGGCACGCGGCCGGCTCGTTGCAGGCGCGCATCGACGCGGCGCGCCGCCAGGAGGGCGCGCTGCAGGCCAACATCGACACCCAGAACCGCCAGATCGCCTCCTACCAGGGGCGCCTGGGCGACCTGGAGGCCGAGCTGGCCGGCATCCAGGCGCGCCTGGATCAGGAGCGCGCGAGGCTGTCGGAGACGCAGTCCCAGCTGCGCGCGTCGCGTGGATCGCTGTCGCGGCTGCGGATCACGCTCGCCCACGACCGGCGCGCGCTCGCGCGGCAGCTGGTCAAGCAGTACGAGGCCGGTGAGCCGCAGCTCGTCCAGGTGGTCCTGGGCGCCTCCAGCCTGAGCGACCTGCTGGAGACCGCGGAGATGATGCGGCGCGTCCAGCAGGCCAACACGCGCATCGCCGATCGCGTGCGGGTCACGCGCGACCGCGTGTCGACCGAGGTCCATCACCTGGCCGCGCTGGAGGCCACCCAGCAGCGCCAGGCCGCGACCGTCCTCTCGCAGCGCGACGCGGTCGCCGAGATCCGCCTCGAGGTGGCCAACCGCAAGCTGGCGGCCGAGCAGGCGCGCGATCGCTCGTCGGCGCAGCTGGGCGCGCTGCGCTCGCGTCGCGCATCGCTGGAGCGCGACCTGCAGCGGGCGCAGGCCCGCGCGGCCGCCGCCCAGTCGCGGGCGTTCATGATCACCACGCCCGGCACCGCCGCCGCCGGCGGCGACGGCTTCTTCCCGGCCGCTGGCACCGACTACACGGTGGGCAACGAGCCCGAGCTGGCCGCCCGGCTGGACCGCCTGGGCCGCGCGCTGCACCTGCATCTGATCGGCCTGTCGGGCTACCGCACGCCGGCGCACTCGGTCGCGGTCGGCGGCTTCCCCAACGACCCGCACACCCGCGGGGAGGCGTCCGACACGCCCGGCGTCGAGGGCGTGCCGGAGGCGGTGCTCAACCAGTACGGCCTGACGCGCCCGTTCGGCGGCGCGGCCGAAGCGGACCACATCCAGCTGCTCGGCGGGTAGCCTTCGCGCCACGCGCCGGAGAGGGCGCGTCCGGTCCGCGGGCAGGGCCTCAGGCCCACCTCCGTCTGTCGTGGTGTGCGGTTCGTCGTGTCTCGATCGACCTCCGCCCTTGCGGACCAGGGCGACAAGCGAGGTGATCGACGTGGACGGACGGATCGACCTGGAGCGGGCGCGGCGGGAGGCCAAGGAGCTGGCGCGCGACTGGCGCGCGGCGGGCCGCCGCGGCGTGAAGCTGGCCGACGCGCAGCTGGCGGTCGCGCGGGAGCTGGGGGCGCGCTCGTGGCCGGCGCTCGTGGCGCGCGTCGAGGCCGAGGCGGTCGCGCGCGAGGAGCGCGCGCGGGCGTTCGTGGAGGCCGCGACCGAGCGCCGGCGCGACCGGGCCGACGCGCTGCTGGCGCTCGAGCCCGACCTGCCGCGGGCGGGGGTCGACTGCGCCCTCGTGCTCGGCGCGCTGGAGCATGTCGCGGTGCCGGACGTCGCGACCGCCTCCGGGGTCGGGTCCAGGGGCTGGCCGGCGCTCTGCTATGTGACGTTCTCCGCCTACCTGGGGGGCGAGCGGACCGACGCGCTGCTGGCCACCGCCCGGGCGCTGCTGGAGGCCGGCGCGGACGCCGACGCCGCCTGGGTCCATCCCGAGTACGGGCCGCAGAGCGCGCTGTACGGGGCGGCAGGCGTGGCCCACGAGCCGAGCATGACGGCGCTGCTGCTCGAGGCCGGGGCCAACCCCGACGACAACGAGTCGGTCTACCACGCCGTCGAGGAGCCCGGCCTGAGCTGCCTGACGCTGCTGCTCGACGCCGGCGCGGCCATCGTCGGGACCAACGCGCTGGGCCACGCGCTCGATCGCGAGGACCCGGCGGCGCTGGAGCTGCTGCTGTCGCGGCTGGGGCCGGTCCCCGACGCCGAGCGCGCCGGCCTGGGCGCGCTGGTGCCCGCCGCGGTCTGGCGCGAGCGCTCGCCCGAGTTCCTGGCGCTGTTGGTGGGCGCCGGGGCGGATGTCGAGGCGGTGGGCCGCGAGAGCGGCGAGCGTGCCTACGCGCTGGCGGTGCGCTTCGGCCGCGACGATCTCGCGCAGACGCTGGTCGCGCTGGGCGCGCGGCCGCTGGCGTCGGCGTTCGACGAGCTCGTCGGCGCGTGCCGGCGCGGGGACGAGGCGCGCGCCGAGCGGCTGCTGGCCGGCGATCCGCAGCTCGCGCAGCGGCTGCGCGACGACGAGATGATCGCCCGCGCGGCGGCGGACGGCAACGACGCCGCCGTCGCGCTGCTGCACGACCTCGGCGTGCCCCTGTCCAACCGCGGGGGCGGCATGGGCGGCACGCCCCTGCACTGGGCGGCCTGGTGGGGACGCGTGTCGACGGTCGAGCTGCTGCTGGACCGCGGCGCCGACCCGCGCGCGGACTCCCCCAACCTGTTCAGCACGCCGCTGGGCTGGGCGGTCCACGGTTCGCGCAACAGCCCGCGCGCCGGGCACGAGGACTACCTGGTGGTCGCCCGCCGCCTGGCCGAGGCGGGCGCGCCGATCGAGGGCATGTACGCCGACGCCGCGGTCGGGCCGCTGGCGGAGTGGCTGCAGCACGGGCCGCAGGTCGCGCGCCCGGCGATTGCCGCGGACCCGGACGGCTACGGCGAGGCGTCGTGGCGGGCGCAGGCGGCCTACCTGCGCACGCTCGATGGCGAGCGCCTCGGCGTGGGCGACGGCTTCGCGGCGCTGACGCGCGAGGACTCCAATGCCGAGAACGGCGTCGTCTGCTCGCAGGCGTCCGACGCCGACATCGCCGCGGCGACCGCGTTCCTCGAGGACGCTCCGGCGCAATGGCTCACGGCGGACCCGGCCCTGATGCCCCGGCTGGAGGCCGCGGGCTGGCGGCCCGAGCGCCGGGCCGTGACGATGGGCGCGCGCGCCGGCACGCTGGTCCCGCCGGCCCCGTCCCCGGTCGAGATCGTCGCGACCGGCGGGCGCTGGTCGGCCCGCGACGCCGAGGGGACGGAGGCCGGCCACGCGCACACGTTCACCGCCGGGGACACGGTCGTCCTGTCCGAGCTCTTCGTCGCGGAGCCGTGGCGCCGGCGCGGGATCGGCAGCGCCCTCGTCCACGCCGCCCTGGGCCAGGCGCCGGACGGCGTCACGCTGATCGTCGACCCGACCCCGACCTCGGTGGCGTTCTTCGACCGGCTCGGCTTCACGCTCGTGCGCTGTCCGCCCGATCGGGTTGCCTACCGGCCATGAGCACCCCGAGCACGCTGCGCGTCGATGGGCGCACCGCCACGATCGTCGAGACCGTGGCGGCCGACGGCATCACGACCGCGCTTGTCGACACGCCCAGCCAGTGGGCGACGCTCGTGGTGATCGGCCCGGGTGACGAGGCCGAGGTCTACGAGCTGGCCGACCCGGCCAGCGTCGTCGCCTCCCAGCACGAGCTGGCCCGGGCGCGGATCGCCGACGAGGACGCGTTCTGGGCGGCCCACGGCGATCCCGAGGCGGTCATCGGCGAGCTCGCGCCGGCGGCCACGCCGCCGACCACCCTCGCCACGCTCGTTCACGACGACTTCCTGGCCACGGACCGGCTCATGGCCGGCCTGCTCTACGACCTCGACCGGCGCGAGTACTGGATCGTGCGCGCGGTCAAGGACGTGCCGGTGGAGCGGCTGATGGCCTAGATGGTTGATGCGTAATCAGCGGCCGTAGGCCGCGAAAGCCCGTCCTGGCTGGCCGGTGAGGTGGTTGTGCCAGATGCCGGCGGCCAGGGCGAGGATGCGTAGGCCGATGCGGGCGGCGA
>Ga0182740_1002134_pt1 | contig 12479 bp, 12 predicted proteins | sample eDN5th37CKraftBY_FD_128872 | JGI IMG/M metagenome (GOLD analysis project Ga0182740, IMG submission 128872) | Enriched backyard soil microbial communities from Emeryville, California, USA - eDNA 5th pass 37_C Kraft BY (version 2) (version 2) | ecosystem: Environmental > Terrestrial > Soil >...
AGGCGGAGCGCTCCACCGCTTCGACTTCTTCGTTGCTGACCTTGGGATCGGCGGCCACTACCATGGCGTCGATCAGGTCAACCGAGCGGGTGCTCCCCTTCCACTGGACCTTCCCGGCTTCCATCGGGCCACCCGAGACGAAGATGGTCGGGATATTGAGGCGGAGCGCCGCCATCAGCATGCCCGGAGTGATCTTGTCGCAGTTGGAGATGCACACAAGCGCGTCAGCGCAGTGGGCATTGACCATGAATTCCACGCTGTCGGCGATCAGTTCTCGCGACGGCAAGCTGTAAAGCATGCCGTCATGTCCCATTGCGATGCCGTCGTCGACCGCAATCGTGTTGAATTCCTTGGCGACGCCGCCCGCCGCCTCGATCTCCTTGGCGACCATCTGGCCAAGGCCGTGAAGGTGCACATGGCCCGGAACGAACTGGGTGAACGAGTTTGCAATGGCAATGATGGGCTTTCCGAAATCGGCATCGGTCATCCCGGTGGCACGCCACAAGCCGCGAGCGCCAGCCATGTTGCGACCGTGGGTTGAGGTTCGGGAGCGGTAGGGAGGCATCAGCAAATCCAATCGTTGGGCGCGCAAGATCCGGGTGCATAACGCGAGCCTCTTCGCGGATAGTCAAGCGGGGAAGGGCACCCAATACCTGCCGGCAGGTATCGCTTTTAGGACGGATTTGCCGACTGCAGGCCGTCGAGACGCTTGCAGCGAGATGACACGGGCCCCGGTCTCGGTGCATTTCGTCGACCGCGATGAGCGTGGCGTTGTGGCGGAGCGATGCCCTGCGGACCGCCTCAGTCTGGTCGGGGATTCCTCACGATTTCGAGCAAAAGCGGGCTACGCCCAGAACATGTAGGCTTGGCTGCCCAGCGGCACATTATATGCCCGCATATGCTCGCCGATGGCCTGATTGGGTTCCGCCGGCGCTGGACAGGCCCCGGAGCAGCGAGTAGACGGCTTTCCCCACAGAAAAGGAGCCTCCATGGCCAAGATGTCCAAGACCCAGTTGATTGAAGCGATTGCGGAAGCCAGCCAGGTGGCAAAAAACGACGTCAAGTCGGTTCTCGAGCACCTGACCGAGGTTGGTTACAAGGAACTGCGGGAGGCAGGGGAGTTCACAATCCCGGGCTTTGCGAAGTTTTCCGTCGTGAACAAGCCCGCGACCGAGGCGCGCATGGGCGTCAATCCGTTCACGAAGGAGCCGATGGAATTCAAGGCCAAGCCCGCCAGCAAGACCGTGAAGGCCTCGCCGCTCAAGGTGGCGAAAGACGCCGTCTGAATGTGCTATAGTGCCGCGTCCAACCAAGGAGGCCTATGTGGCTAGCGGCACGGTGAAGTGGTTCAACAGCACGAAGGGTTACGGATTCATTCAGCCGGATGGCGGCGGCAAGGACGTGTTCGTCCACATCTCGGCCGTGGAAAAGATCGGCCTCCGGGGCCTGAATGAAGGCCAGAAGATCCAGTACGAGATCGTTGCGAACCGCGGCAAAGAATCCGCGGAAAATCTCAAGGTCTGATGCTTAATCGGCGCGTGTCAGGCGCCGATTAACACCCTGTCTCGCTCGAGAATTCCGAAGCGGCGCTTCCGTATTCGGAACAAATGCGAGTCTTTCAAGAACGTAAGGTCAGTGACCGTGTCGATCTGACCTTGCGTCGGCAGCCTTTATGCGACAGCGGAATTCGAGCCAGCGCGGCCGGTTTCCCGCGGGAAGCTGCGTTTGTCAAAACGCTGGTCGGCCTGTCGAAAGAGCTCCACGCGTTCTGGAAGAAGCACCTGGAGTCGCGCGGCTATCACATCAAGTTCCAGATCGCCGATTGGCCGGACGGGATGCCCGGCGACATCAGCATGACACTGATGTGGCGGTAATCTCAGCCCGGCTGCGCGCTGGCCAGACAGCCTTCAATCCGCGCGGCAACCGCCAGCAGGCGATGGTCTCCTGACGTCGGCCCCATCAGCATGAACCCGACCGGTGCCTCGCCGGGCTCATGGCAGGGCAGCGAAATTGCGCAGCGATCGAGCATGTTGGCGATCGTTGGATTACGCAGCATCAGGAGATTGATCCGTCCATAGGGTTCGTCCTCCGCGAGTTCATCAAGGGTCGGCGCAATGGTGGGGACGGTCGGCATAACAACGGCATCGTAACGCCCGCCGTTCGCCCCAGCCCTTTCGATCAGGTCGCGGCGGGCCTGCTGAACGTCGCGATAATCCGTATCGGACTGTGATTCACCCTTGAGGATCCGCACGAGCACACGCGGGTCGTATTCGCCGCCTCGCTCTTCAAGCCAGCGGCGGTGATAGAGATACGCCTCGCGGGCGGCGAGGCCACCCTTGGGGTTGATCGTCGGGATATCGTGAAACTCAGGCATGTCAGCCGTGACGATGTTGACCCCCGCAGCCGAGAGCCGGCTGAGCGCGCGATCGAAGGCTGCAGCGGTCGGCTGATCGATCCCGTCGAAGACATAGGACGACGGAACGGCGAAGGTCAGCGAGGACAGATCCACGTGTGATGGCGCGAAGCACTCTCCGCTGATGACCTCATCGACAGCGGCGCAGCACGCAACCGAATGCCCGATGCTGCCGATTGAATCGAGCGAGGTCGACAGCGGCATCGTACCGGAGGGGGGGACGCGCGTAGCGGTCGGCTTGAAGCCGACCAGGCCGCAAAGGGCGGCCGGGATGCGGCACGAACCGCCTGTGTCGGTGCCAAGCGCAACAGTTGCCATCCCGTCACTGACGGACACAGCCGCTCCGGATGAGGAGCCTCCGGGAATGCGCTGGCTCGCGCGGTCGTAAGGGTTGAGGGGGGTGCCGTAATGCGGATTGATGCCGAGGCCGGAGAATGCGAATTCGGTCATGTTGGTGCGGCCGACCGGGACGAAGCCGGCAGATTTCAGGCGTGCCACGACCTCGGCATCATGCGCGGCCGGCGCGGCATCCTTCAGCAGTGTCGAGCCGGATGTCGTCACGTCGCCGGCGACATCGAACAGATCCTTGATGCTGATTGTCACGCCGGCGTAGCGCGGAATGGATTGCCCGCTCTTGGCATCCCGGTCGTAGCGTGCGGCGACATCGGCCGCGTCCTCGTAGACCTTCAGGAAGGCGCGGCGTCCTTCGCCTGAGGGGTCGGCGATCCTTTCAAGCTGGCCCCGAACCATGGTTTCGCGGTCCGTCCCGCTTGCGAAGCGTTCGAGCGCGCCGCGAACCGTCGCGCTTCGCTCGAGACCGGGGGCGCCGGTTCTGGCCTTGCTCATGGGTTTCTCCACTTCAATCGCATCAGGCCCGGCAGTCATGCCGGTTATCCAACAGTTATTCTAGTGAAATTTCACAAATTGTCGCAGTCTAAGCGATTTTTGTTGAATATTGTGCCTTCTTACCGTAGACGATATTTCAGTGAAATTTCAGAGGCTCCATGCTCGACCTGACGTTCCACGACACTGCCCCTCGAAACGAGAGGGTCACGCCGTCCAGATTGGTGGTCGCCGGCTGGACCGGCCGTGACGCTGCCGCGGTCGCGCACCACATCGAGGAGTTGAAGGCGCTAGGCGTTCCGCCGCCCTCGCGCACGCCGATCTTCTATCTGGGCAGCCTTTCGCGCGTGACCTGCGCCGGCGCCATCGAGGTTCTGGGCGGCGACACGAGCGGCGAAGCCGAGTTTGTCCTGCTCCAGCACAAGGGCGTGCTCTGGGTCGGCATCGGTTCTGATCACACCGACCGTAAGCTGGAAACATACGGCGTCGCGGCTTCGAAGCAGATCTGCGACAAGCCGATCGGCACGGAGTTCTGGCGCTACGACGCCGTTGCCTCGCACTGGGATCAGCTTCAGTTGCGTTCGTATGCCACGATCGGCGGCAAGCGTGAGCTGTATCAGGACGGCCCGGTGGCCAGGATGCTGTCACCGGCGACTCTGCTCTCGCTTTACAATGACGGCGGCGCCCTTCCGGAGGGCACAGTGATGTTCTGCGGGACCTTGGCCGCCATCGGTGGCATTCGTCCGGCCGATCGTTTCGAGTGCGAGTTGATCGACCCGGTTCTGCAGCGCTCGATCCGCTGCAGCTACGACATCAATGTCCTGCCGATCGTCAGCTGACGGCACGCATCATGAAGCAGAAGCGCAACATCAAGCAGGCTCAGCAGTCTCCCTGGACGCCTGCGCCTCTGACTGTTGTGCCCCCGACGTCTCCTTCGCTGCGCGATGTGGCTTATGACGCGATCAAGCATCGCATCATTACCTGCGTGTTCAAGCCGGGCGATTACCTCAACGAAGCCTTCGTCTCGGCGACGATCGGTATCGGCCGTACGCCTGTGCATCAGGCGATCGACCGGCTGACGCAGGATGGCCTCCTTGAGGTCATCCCGCGCAAGGGCGTGATCGTTAAGCCCGTCAGCCTCGACGAGGTTGCGCAGATCATCGACGCGCGCCGCATCAACGAGCCTTATTGCGCGCGTATCGCCGCCGAGCGCGCGGACCACATCGACATCTCCGTGCTAGGAGACATCCTGAATCGAGCCGACGCATGGACAGAGGTACGCAATATCGAGCAGATGATGCTGCTCGATCGCGAGTTCCACATCGCATTGGCGCGCGCCGCAAAAAATGCGGTGATCTCGGGCATTCTGCAGAATCTGCACGATCGCTCGCTGCGCTTCTGGTTCATTTCTCTTACCGCGCACGATCATCATCGCGAAGTCCAGAAAGAGCATCGCGCGATCTTCGAGGCGATCAGGGCGCACGATCCTGATGCCGCCGCGCGGGCGATGATCGAGCATATCGATTCCTTCCGTCGCAACGTCACGCGCTATCTCGAGCGGGGACACACATGACAAAGCCGCATCTTGAATTCTTTTCCCTCGATATGAATGAAGGCTGGGCCTCACCGCCCGGCTATCCGGCGGGCATCCAGCAGAAGATCCTGACCAGCGATCTCGACGAAACGAACAAGACCGGAAGCCGCACGCGGCTGCTTCGCTTCGCTCCCGGCGAATACACCACCGCGCCGTTCGTTCACGACCATTGGGAAGAAGTCTACCTGATGTCGGGTGACCTGATCGTCGGCAACGACGCCAACGGCAACGGCGGCGAGCGCTTTGTGGCGCCGACCTATGCCTGCCGCCCCCCTGGCGCGGTGCACGGCCCCTTCAAGTCGGAAACCGGCTGCCTGCTTTACGAGCTGCATTTTTACGAGAAGAGCGTTTCGAACAAGGCTTAAGCGGGCCTCAATCTCACGAGCGCGGCGGACACGATCAACCGCCCGCCGACACCTGTGAGGTCGCTTGCTACCCGCGGTCTCTGACATCTCACACGGAGTTCATGAAAATGCGTAGTCGCCGCCATTTCTTCACCAGCGCCGCTGCTTTCTCCGCCGTGGTTGCGTTCGCCGCGGCGCTTCCTGCGCCCGTTCATGCCCAGGCCGATTGGCCACAACGGCCGGTCACGCTGATCGTGCCGTTCGCCGCCGGTGGCAACACTGACGGCATTGCGCGCATCACGGCGGAGCGCCTGAGCAGCGCATTCGGCAAGTCCTTCGTGATCGAAAACCGGCCCGGCGCAGGCGGCGCGATTGCCGCCGAGCTCGTTTCCAAGGCTGCGCCCGATGGACACACACTGTTCATCGCCGCGCTCCCGGTGATGGCGATTGTCCCGGCGGTCAACAAGGTGCGTTATGACCCGGTCAAGAATTTCGAGCCGATCAGCAACATCGCGACCAATCCCTTCGTGCTGGTGGTGAACAAGGATGTTCCGGTCAAGACACTGAAGGAGTTCGTGGACTATGTCGGCGCGCGCAAGGGCCAGCTGAGCTACGGGTCCGCGGGTATCGGCAGCCTCAATCACTTGTCGATGGCGCTGTTCCTTAAGAAGGCCGGCCTCGAGATGACGCACGTTCCCTACAAGGGCAACGCACCGGCGCTTGCCGATGTCGTGGCGGGACACATCCCGGCAATGTTCTCAAATTTCTCGGACGCGCTGCCGCAAGCCAAGGCCGGCAATGTGCGGATGCTTGCGCTGTCGTCCGACAAGCGGAATCCGCTCGCCCAGGAGGTGCCGACCGTCGCCGAGTCCGGCTATCCGGATTACGCCGTCCTGACTTGGAACGGCCTGATGGCGCCTGCCAACACGCCGAAGCCGATCATCGACAAGATCGCTGCCGAGATCGCCGCCGCCGTGAAGGATGAGAAATTCGCGGCCCGGCTGTCCGAGTTCGGGGTGGATCCGCTGGGCAATTCTCCTGCTGAATACAAGGCGATGCTCGCACGTGACGTTGCGACCTGGGCGGAGGCTGTCAGCCTCGCCGGCGTCAAGCAGTAACGGGAGGCTTTCATGAACGACGCTCCCGTCCTCGTGGCCGGTGGCGGGCCGGTCGGTGTCATCACCGCGCTCGCGCTGGCGCAGCGTGGCATCCCGGTTCGTGTTTTTGAGGCGGCCGAGAGCGTCAACGACGCGCCTCGCGCCTCGACGCTCCACCCCGCGACGCTGGAAATGCTCGCGGCCGTGGGGTTGCTCGACGAAGTCACTGCGCGCGGGCTGGTCGCCCGGACCTTTCAGTTCTGGGATCGGCCGACCCGCAGCGTCGTGGCGGAGTTCGATCACGCGATCCTGAAGGATGACACGGCTTATCCGTATGTCGTTCAGTGCGAGCAACACAAGATAGCCAATCTCGCGATCGAGAAGCTCCGCGCATTCAAACATGCCGAAGTGAACTTCTCCTCGCCGGTGACTGCGATCGCGCCGGCCGACGACCATGTCGATATCACGGTAACGGTAAACGGCAAGGAGCAGACGGTTTCGGGAAGCTATCTCGTCGGCGCGGACGGCGGACGCTCGACCGTGAGAAAGGCGCTCGACATTCCTTTCGATGGCTACACCTTCCCGGAGCGGTTCCTCGTTCTGACGACGCTCTTTGATTTCGCGACCGAGCACGGCGTTGCCTATCGCGCCTATTTCTCGGATCCCGATGAATGGACCAACCTGTTCAAGGTTGCGGGCGACGATGGCAAGGGCCGGTGGCGCGCCGTCTTCCCGACATTGCCGGGGCAGACCGACGAGGAGGTCTTGAACGAAGCTGCGACTGAAGCCCGACTTCAGAAGTTCTTCCCGAAATCCGGGACCTACGACATCGTCCATCGCAACATCTACAGGGTTCATCAACGCGTCGCCGCGCGCTTCCGCCACGGCCGTGTGTTTCTGGCCGGAGATTCGGCGCACGTGAACAACCCGATCGGAGGTCTTGGTCTGAATTGCGGTATTCACGATGCGATGCATGTCTCGGGGCTGCTGTCGTCGGTCCTGCGTGGCGAATGTCCCGTGTCCGAACTCGAAACCTATGATGCGGTACGCCGCCCGATGAACATCGAGTATGTTCAGCAGCAGACCATCGCCAACAAGAAGCGCCTCGAAGAGAAAGAGCCCGCGACGCGTCAGGCCAATTTCGACAATCTCCGTCGTACGGCCGAAGATCCTGTTGCACATCGTGCATTCCTGATGCGGACTTCGCTTCTCGAGAGCGTACGCAAGCAGAAGGCTGCAGCATGACGGTATCGTCGAAGCGTTTCAGGATCGCCGTTCCGGACCTGATTTCGAACTCGTATTTTCCTGCGATAGCCGCAACCGAACTCGGCAAATTCCGCGACCAGGGTCTGGATGCGGACGTTCAACTGATCTTCCCGGTCAGCAAGGCCTACGAGGCCTTGCGCGCCGGCGAAGTCGATTGCGTCGCGGGTTCGGCGCATTCTGCGCTTGCGGCGTTTCCGGAATGGCGCGGCGTGAAGCTGCTCTGCGCGCAGGGCCAGGGCATGTACTGGTTCCTGGTCATGCGATCCGACATCAACCCGGCACGCGGCGACGTGACCGTGGTTCGCGGCCGCAAGATCGGGGCCGCACCCTGGGTTGATCTCGGCCTGAAGCAGCTTCTGGTCGCTGCCGGGATCGACGAGGTGCGTGACAATGTCACGGTTGCGCCCGTGCCGAACACCGGCAGTCCCAGCGTGAATTTCGGTCTCACAGCCGCGAAGGCGCTTGAGGATCGGCTGATCGATGGCTTCTGGGCCAATGGCATGGGGACCGAAGTCGCCGTGCTCAGTGGTGCCGGAAAGGTCGTGCTCGACATTCGGCGGGGCGACGGCCCAAAGGAGTGCTTCAACTACACGATGGCTTCTCTCGCCGTGACGGACGACTTCCTTGCGCAACGGCCGGACGATGCCCGCCGCGCCGTGACGGCGATGAAGGAGGCGCATGCGGCCTTGAAGAAGGACGTGTCGCTCGCAGCTCAGGTCGGCCAGAAGGTCTTCCCCCCGCGAGAGGCTGCGCTGATCGCCACGTTGATCGAGCGTGATCTGCCTTATTACTCGACGGAGATCACGCCGGATTTCGTCGCCGCGATGAACGAATTCGCGCGCCGGCGTGGCATCCTGAAAGGCGATCCGGGCTTTTCGGACGTGGTCGCGACCGTCGGCGGGTAGGGCGTTAGCTTTACATATAGCCCGGGGAGTCCGCCGAGAGCGGGCTTCCCCAAAGCCACGCCAGCATGTCGGCAAGGGCGGTAGATCCGGCGGCCGGCAGCAGCGCATTTCGCAGGTCCCGCTGTGCGCCGCGCGCGTGATAGAGCTTTCCGAATTCGCGCGAGGTGAACTGGATGCGCGCGGTGCGCAGATAGCGGACATCGCGATAGCGTGTGAACGCCTCCTCGATGGAGGCGGTCTGGCTGACGATCTCGGCGAGGATCACGGCGTCTTCCAGCGCCATGCAGGCGCCTTGCGAGATGTAGATGCTGGTCGGATGCGCGGCGTCGCCGAGCAATGTGACGCGGCCTTTCGACCAGTCCTTGATCGGCAGCCGGTGGTGCAGCACCCATGTCCGCGACACGTCGATATGCTGCAACAGCGCTTTCACATGCGGGCAGGCGTCCTTGAAATGCTTCAGGAAGTCTTCGCGCGTGATGGTTGGATAGTGAGGACCCGGCCGGATGTCCGGATCGTAATAACTCGCGCCGATGTTGAAGATCTCGTGCCGGCGAAGCGGATAATGGAAGAAGTCGAGACCCGGCCCGCCCCACATCGTGACGGTTTTCGAGTAGAGCTCTTCCGGGATGTCCTTCACCGGAACGACGCCGCGGCAGAGAACATAACCGTCCGTGCGCGGCATGCCGTCGTCGACCAGCGCAGCACGCGCCATCGACCACAGGCCATCGCTGCAGATAAGGCCGCAGCCTTCATAGGTGTTGCCGCTGGCGGTCTTGACGATCACCTTGCTGCCGGTGTCCTGGAAGCTCGTCACGCGTTCGCCTGAGGTGAGTGTCACGAGGCTGGATGTGCGGCAGGCCGCGACAAGGCATTCGAGGATGTCGGCGCGGTGCAGCAGACCGTAGGGATAGCCGAAGCGATCGGTGAATGCCTTGTCGATCGGTGCGCGATAGACAATCTCGCCCGTCAGCATGTCTCCGAACTTCAGATCGTCCGGGTAGGCCGCGACCTGCTGGATGGCGTCGAGCACGCCGAGCGCGGCGAAGGCCTTGAACGCGTTCGGTGGCATCTGAATGCCCGCGCCGATCTCGCGAAATTCCGATGCCTGCTCAAGAACCCGAACCGCCTGTCCACGCCGCGACATGGCGAGCGCGGTGGCGATGCCGCCAATTCCGCCGCCCACCACCAGCAAGGGCAGGGATCTGTCCGAGTGCGCTGTCATCGTTTTTCCCCGGCCATTCCGAGCTAACAAAGCAGGATGCGTGGTTTGAACAGTATGATTTAAAGTTCAACTATAGTGAACATGCGTTTACGTCTTGGCGCGCCCGGCTAGGGGAGACATCACGATCCAGATCAGCCGCGTTTCGGCGGCGCTTGGATTGGCGAAGCGATGCGACAGCGTGCTGGGGAAGCGAAAGCTGTCTCCCGCCTCGAGCGTATATTCGTCGGCGTCGAGCTGGATCGTCAGCATCCCGGTTAGGACGAGACCGGCCTTTTCGCCGTCGTGGCTGTAGGTTTCCGGACCCGACGATGCGCCGGGCTCCAGCACGATTTCGTAGATCTCGATTGCGCCGGGATCAGGTGGGCTGACCACTTCCTGCACGATGCCGACATGCGGCACATTCAATCGCCGGCGCTGGTCGCTGCGCACGATGTAACGGCGCTCCGCCACGGCCTGCGGGCTGTCCGGAAAGAACCAGGAAATCGGCACATCCAGCGTGTTGGCCAGCAGCCGCAACGTGCGAAGCGAGGGGGCGGACAGACCGCGTTCGATCTGGCTGACCATCCCGACCGACAAGCCGGCCTTTTGTGCGAGTTCGCGGATCGACAGCTGCCGCTGGCGCCGGCTCTGGCGCAATCTCTGTCCGAGCCACAGGTTTTCGGCCGCTTCATCGAGGAGGCTTGCCCTCTCTGCGGCAACCGCTGCCTTCGCGCCCGGCTCTGAACCATCCATGTGACGAGCCTCGAATGTTGGCCGAAAACGCGCCAACGCAATGCCGGGGATCATTATTGACGAGGCTTGACTAAGATCAAGCCAGAATGAACACTGACGATGAAATTTCATTGTTATTGTTTGCCGGTGAGATGCCTTACCCTTCGTCCCCGGCAAGGCGGGATCCGTTCCGATGTCAGGATTGTCCGAGGCGGGATGGGAGATAGGTGTCGACATTGGCGGCACCTTTACCGACGTAGTGTGTCGGCGGCCGGGCGGCCCCTTGTACGTCATGAAGGTGCCGACATCGCGGGCCGACCCAAGCATTTCGGTGCTCGCGTCGCTTGAGGCATTGCAGAAGAACCATGCTGTCTCGCCCGAGCAGCTTTCGCGCTTTGCGCACGGCACGACTGTCGCCACCAATGCGGTACTGGAGCGCAAGGGTGCGAGGATTGGGCTGATCACGACGCAAGGCTTTCGCGACGTCCTGGAAATCGGCCGGCAATCGCGGCGTCAGATGTATGACGTCGTTCTGCGTACGCAGACGCCGGTGTTCCTGGCACCCGGACGTGTTCGCAAGGAGGTCGCGGAACGGATCTCCGCGAGTGGCGAGATCGTGACGCCGCTTGATGAGGCTGGACTGCGGCGTGTGGTCGACGAGCTCGTCGCCGACGGCGTCGAGGCGGTCGCAATCGTATTCCTGTTTTCATTCGTCAATCCGGTTCACGAGCAGCGCGCCAAGCACCTGATCCGGGAAGCATATCCGGACCTGATGGTGTCGGCCTCGCACGAGGTCGATCCGGCCTTCCGCGAATACGAGCGCACCGTCGCGACCGCGTTCGACGCCTATTTGAAGCCGACGGTCGATCGCTATCTCGCGCGGCTGGAAGAGGGGCTCGCGCGCAGCGGCGCGCCCGTGCCGCTTCAGGTGATGCAATCGCGCGGCGGATTGACCAGCGCGACCGTGGCACGCGGCCGTCCCGTGCGGCTTTTTCTGTCGGGGCCGGCAGCGGGCGTGGTCGGTGGTCGCATCGTCGGCGCCTCGGCCGGCGACGGCGATCTCATCACGATCGATGTCGGCGGCACTTCAGCCGATATCGCGTTGATCTCCAGCCGCAAGCCGCTGATCCGCTCCGAGGGCGATGTCGGCGGCTTCCTGGTGCGCACGCCGATGGTCGACGTCAACACCATCGGTTCGGGTGGCGGTAGCATTGCGCGCGTCGATGCCGGTGGTGGTCTGAAGGTCGGGCCGCAGTCCGCCGGCTCCGAACCGGGTCCTGCCTGTTATGGGCGCGGCGGCACGCAGGCTACCGTGTGCGATGCATCTGTCGTCCTCGGCTATCTCGATCCGGACTATTTCGCCGGCGGCACCTACAAGCTGAATGCGAAGCTCGCGTTCGATGTGATCGAGCAGACGGTCGCGCGTCCTCTCGGATTGACCGTGGAAGCGGCGGCGCTCGGCATCCATCGGGTGCTGAACACGCAGATGGCGGAGGGCATCCGGCAGGTGTCCGTTCGTCAGGGTATCGATCCGCGCAGCTATGCGCTTGTTCCGTTGGGCGGGGCGGGCGGCCTGCATGCAACCGCGCTCGCGAGCGAACTCGGCATGACGCGCGTTCTCGTTCCCCGGCTGCCCGGTGTGCTCGCCGCCGCCGGATTGCTGGCCGCGCCGGTCGAGCATGAAGTTTCAGCGGCGTTCGCATCGCCGATCGACGCGCTCGATCTTGGCGCATTCCGCCGCGTAATCCGTGAGCTCGATGCGCGGGCCGCGGCGCTGATGCAGAACGAACATGTCGCGGCGGACGCCGTCACCGCCACGCACTTCGCGGATGTGTGCTTCATCGGCCAGTCGTACACGCTGGAGATTCCCGTCGCAGCCGCCGATGCGGATGTCGCCGAACGGCTGTATGAGGATTTCCTGGTCGCGCATGACCGTGTTTACGGCCACGCCTTCCGCGCTCCGGCCAAGATCACCGCGTTGCGTGCGGTCCATCAGGCAGGCGGCAGCGAGGATATCGAAGAGATGCGGTTCGCACCGTCCGGGACAGCGCTGGATCTGCCGTCGCGGCAGATCCATGTCGCCG
>Ga0182740_1002135_pt1 | contig 12477 bp, 16 predicted proteins | sample eDN5th37CKraftBY_FD_128872 | JGI IMG/M metagenome (GOLD analysis project Ga0182740, IMG submission 128872) | Enriched backyard soil microbial communities from Emeryville, California, USA - eDNA 5th pass 37_C Kraft BY (version 2) (version 2) | ecosystem: Environmental > Terrestrial > Soil >...
GAAGGCACTTCGCGCTTCGGTGTCGTCCTGACCCAGGTCGGCTCATTGCCCCCCGTCGCGGAAAAATAACGGCCCATGCTGTCCATGCGCGATCCGTCGTTAGAGCCTGAAAGAACATTGACGGGCCCGGAGAAAGTCGGCGTGCTTCTTCTGGCACTCGGCAAACAACGCGCGAGCGGTCTTCTTAAAAAATTCACTCCCGAAGAGCTGAACATTCTCGTTCGCTCCGCCGAGGTCATGCCGACCATTTCCGCGGCAGAGCTCGAAAGCATCGTCGCTGAATTCGAAAGCCAGTTCGGGCAAGGCACGCCATTCCTCGGCCGCCCGGAGGATGTGAAGCGGCTCGTCACCGACGTCATTTCCGAGAACAAGTCCTCGGGCGATCCCAACGATCAGTTTGTCGCGCGCCTGGACATTTGGAGCCAGTTGGCAGCGCTTCCAGATGATGTGCTGCAGGGGCATTTCCAAAGGCAGTCGCCGCAAGTCGCAGCCTACTATCTCGATCGCCTCGGGAGCGAACGCGCATCCGTTGTGTTGAAGTCTTTCCCGCCTGCCGAGCGCAATGACCTGTTGAACCGCATTCTGGGAATGGGGCAGGTCTCACCGCAGATCGTCGAAGCTCTGGAAAGCGGGCTCAATGAAGAGCTGTTCGACACCGATCGCCGATCCACGGACAAACATTTGTCGCTGGCGAGTATCCTCAACAATCTCGACAAGGAAGATTCTTCGCAAGCCCTGCAGTATCTCGCGAGCATCAAGCCGAAGGACGCAGAAGCGATCCGCAAGATGCTGTTCAAGTTCGAGGATCTGTTGAGGTTGCCGGCCCGCGCGTTGACGGTCCTTATGGATGGAATACCGGTCGAGCGCACGGTTCTGGCACTCCAAGGCGCCGACGCGGAACTGCAGGCCAAGGTTCTTTCCGCGCTCTCACCCCGTGCTCGCCGCATGGCCGAGGCGGAACTGCAAAGCCCCGCGAACGTGCCTCAGCGCGATATCATCGAAGCACGCCGTTCGATGGTCGATTCGGTGCTGCGCCTGTCGGCAGAAGGCGCGATTGACATTTCAAGCGCATCCCTCGACGCGGCCTAACCGACATGATGCTGGAGCGGGATCGTGTCTGATACTCACGACAAAGATAGCCGCACAGAAGAAGCAACAGACAAAAAGATGTCTGACGCGCGGGGGGAGGGCAATGTCCCGATCTCCCGCGAGGCGACAAATTTCATGTACCTGCTCGCGGCGCTGCTTATGGTTGTTGCGCTGGGTCAGACCTTCCTCACCGGATTCGCCGAACTCTTGATGGGCTTGCTCACGAATGCGGGCTCCATTCGCCTTGCAAACGCCGGGGACTTAGGGCAGGTCTTCGACGTGGTCGGAAAGAGCTCCGCACTTCTAACGGCGCCCATTGTTCTCGCGTTTTCAGCAGCAGGTGTGCTGGCCGCGGTGGCGCAAACCCCGCCCGCATTCATAGCCAAGCGCGTGACACCGCAGATTTCACGCCTGTCTCCAGCCAAAGGCTGGAAGCGCTTGTTCAGCATGAACGGAACGTTCGAGTTCCTGAAGCTGACCCTACGTTTGACCATCATCGTTGGCGCAAGCGTTCTGATCCTGATGTACCTCTGGCACGACTTCGCCAATTCGATCTGGAGCGATCCTGCAGCTATCCTCAGGCTCGCGCAGAAGAGTGTCGGGCTTTTGCTGACATCGTTGGCAGTTCTATCGTTTTGCCTTCTGCTCTTCGACCTGCCGGTTACGCACATCTTGTGGCGCCGTTCGCTGCGAATGGCTCCTCAGGAAATCAAGGATGAGCGAAAGCAGTCGGAGGGCGATCCTCACATCAAGGCAAAGCGGCGATCGATCGCGAGATCTCGTGCGCGCCAGCGCATGCTCCACGCGGTGCCGCGGGCAACGCTCGTCATCGCTAACCCGACGCATTTCGCAGTGGCGCTGCGTTACGTCCGTTCTGAAGGCGGCGCTCCGCGAGTCGTTGCGAAGGGGCAGGATCTCATCGCGCTCACCATTCGCAAAATTGCGGAAGAAAACGGCATTCCAGTGATCGAAGACAAGGCTCTCGCAAGGTCGCTGTATGCAAAAGTAAGCGTGGATCAAATGATCCCGGTAGAGTTCTACAAGGCAGTCGCTGAAATTCTCCTTCGCCTCCAGGCGCGGCGAAACCGGACTGGTCCTGTTCGCGCTTAGAGGGAAAATGCTGATGATTCCATTTCGCATCGACCATTCAGAAGTTCGTGAAAAGATCCTTGGTGAGAGCATTCGCTCTGTGGCCTCGGACCTCCGCCTGATCGACCTTCCCGATCTTGTCAGCTATTTGAAGACCGGTCAGATGGCGTGCATTGGCTCCCTCGTCCAGGCTTCCATTGAACTCTCTTTCAAGCCGGAAACGTTGACCTTCGGTCATGCCGGCGAGGTGCATCTGGAATGGGGTTCGCCGCCGCGTGTCTTCCTCGACATGGAATTTCACTATCAGTCCGTCCACGTCTATTTTCGCTTGATACTGGAGGCGGAAGAGGCGGGTGTCGAAATAACCTACATATCGTTTGAAGGTGAATCGAGCGGTCCTGGCCAAAACACAACGCGTTTGCACAAAGCCTTGTCGGACGCGCGCCTCAACTGAGTGATCGTGAACGGAGTGCCGCTCGCACATCGTTCAATAAAGATGCCTTCCAAACATCACTGTTCAGGCCGACGCAAGGGAGCGGGTGCACATAGGAAAGCAAGATCATGAAGGATCCCTTTCTATGCAGCCCATGCAACTTTTCGATCTGGCGTTTCGCCAAAACGAATGGCTCGCACAACGTCAATCGGTAATTTCGTCGAACGTCGCGAACGCCAATACGCCCGGCTACAAGGCGAAGGATATCGAGAGCTTCGACGACGTGATGCGTAAGTCCGTTCCGATGACGGCAACCGATCCAAAACATCAGACGAGCGGCATCGGTACTTTCCGCCAGGAAAACGACGGCCCGAGCGAGGCTGAAGTTTTCGCTTCAGGCAACGACGTAAATCTCGAGCAGGAGTTTCTCAAATCCGGCGAGGTGATGCGCAAGTACACGATGAACACGCAAATCATGAAGACGTTCGATCGTATGCTTATGTCCGTGACGAAGGGCTAAGCCATGAGCGATCCGCTTATCTCAGCCGCTAAGGCCGCCTCGAACGGCTTGTTCGCGCAGTCGACCCGCATGCGCGTTCTGTCGGAAAATATCGCCAACGCGCAGACCACCGGCAAGACAGCGGGATCCGATCCCTATCAGCGAAAGACCATCAGCTTCGCCGCCGTCAGCGATGAGATGGGCGGCGTTGACATGGTTCAGGTTGACCAGATCGAGCGCGATACTGCGCCGTTCCGCACGGAATATATGCCGGGGCATCCCGCTGCCGACGAGAAGGGCTTCGTCAAGCTGCCCAACGTCGACATGCTCGTTGAACTCGCCGATATGCGCGAGGCGTCGCGCTCATACACTGCCAACACGCAAGTCATCAAACAGGTCCGCGAGATTGTCTCGATGACCCTCGACCTTCTGAGGCCATCATGAGCCTGAACATCGCAATGCTGTCGCCGGAATTGGATCGGGTTGGAGGCGCAGGTGCGTCCAGAGGTGTTGCCGGTGCTGTGGCGCCTGGCATCGCCGGCGCCGCACCGGAAAACGACTTCGCGCAAACGATGGCGAACATGGCCGCCGACGCGATTGCAACCATGAAGACGGGCGAAACCACCGCCATCGCCGGCATGCACGGCAAGGCACCGCTGCAGCAGGTGGTCCAGGCGGTCATGCAGGCCGAGCAGGCCCTCCGAACGGTCGTGGCCGTGCGCGATAAGGTCGTCGGCGCCTATCAAGAAATCAGTCGTATGCAGATTTGAGGTCGTAAATCATGAGAGCGCTTTCAATTGCAGCGACGGGTATGTCGTCCCAGCAGACGAACGTCGAAGTCATCGCCAACAACGTCGCCAACATAAACACCACCGGCTTTAAGCGCTCGCGTGCCGAGTTCGCCGATCTGCTGTACCAGACCGATCGCGCCGCAGGCACGGCCGCGCGCGATGACGACACCATCATTCCGGAAGGCAATACGATTGGCCTCGGTGTTCGCACCGTCGCTATCCGAAGCCTTTCGGTGCAAGGGCCGCTGGCTTCCACGAACAACAAACTGGATTTGGCCCTGAACGGTCGCGGCTACTTTCAGGTCCAGGGCGAAAACAACGAGATTCTGTACACGCGTGCAGGCGCCTTCAATAAGAATGCCACAGGTCAGCTGATCACGCTCGAGGGTAACCTCGTCATTCCGAACATCACCATACCGACAACCGCAACCGACGTCGTCGTCAATGCCGCCGGTCAGGTTTATGCGGTGATTGGCGCAACCGGAACGCAGCAGCTCCTTGGCCAATTGTCACTCGCCAACTTTGCCAACGAGACGGGTCTTGCCCCGCTCGGCGGCAACCTCTTCCAGGAAACGCCCGCATCGGGAAGTCCCGTCATCGGCAGTCCTGGCGACGTAGGCTTTGCCACCATTCAGCAGGGCTATCTCGAAAGCTCCAACGTTGACCCGGTCAAAGAAATCACCGAGTTGATCTCGGCACAGCGCGCCTACGAGATGAATTCGAAGGTCATTTCGGCAGCCGACGATATGTACAACGTCATCACGAAGGAAATTCGCTGATGAACGCGGTGCGCAACATGCGGCAAGGGCTCTGCTTCACAGCAGCAGCACTGCTTGCGGCTTGCGCAACGATCGTTGTTGCGCACGCCAAGGAAAGTGGCCGGACGGTCTTTGTTCCAAGGGCGGTCATTTATCCAGGCGACGTGATCACGGCAGAAGCTCTGGTCGAACGCAAATTATTGGTGCGATCGAACAACCCGCCGGTGTTCGGCGAAGATCAGCAGGAGCTGCTGGGCAAGGTCGCGCGCCGTACGTTGCTTCCCGGAGAGCTGATCCCCGGATCGGCCGTCCGCACGCAAGAACTCGTCAAACAAGGCAAAACCTACAAGCTCACCTATGAGACGCCATACGTGTCGATCGTCGGTTTGGGCGTGCCGCTACAGTCGGGTTCGGCGGGTGAGATCATCAACGTGCGCAATCCCGACACGGGCATCATCATCAAGGCGCGTATCAAGCCGGACCAGACACTCACGGTGGACGATCAATGAGATTGGCCGCTGCGCTCTTGTTTTTTTTTCTCGCTGCCGGTCAGGCGGTGCAAGCGGGAACGCGCATCAAAGACATCACCGACCTTAAAGGCGTCCGCGTCAATCAGCTCGTCGGCTATGGCCTTGTCGTGGGCCTGAACGGTACGGGCGACACGCTGCGCAATTCGCCGTTCACGCAACAATCCGTGCAGGCGATGCTGGATCGCATGGGCGTGAACATCCGCGGATCGCAGTATGAGCCGCGGACGCGCAACGTCGCAGCCGTCATGGTCACCGCGGAGCTGCCGCCGTTCGCCTCAAAGGGCTCGCGCTTCGACGTCACTGTTTCGTCGATAGGCGATGCGAAATCTTTGGCTGGCGGCTCACTCGTCATGACGCCCCTCTCGGGCGCCGATCAGAAGATTTACGCAGCGGCCCAGGGCCAGATCACAATCTCGGGCTATCTCGCCAAGGGCGCGGCCGAGTCCATAACGTCGGGAATCCCGACGCGAGGCAGAATCCCCGATGGTGCAATCGTCGAGCAGGACGCGCCGGGCGATTTCAGCGAAGACATGCCGATCGAGTTCAAGCTGCGCAATCCCGACTTTACGACAGCCGTTCGCATCATGGACGTGATCAACGATTTTGCGAAGGAGCGGTACGGCATGCCGATCGCGCGCTCCAAGGATCAGCAGTCGGTGATGGTGCGCAAGCCGCCCCGCATGCTGTCGTCACGCTTGCTCGCGGAAATTGGAGATCTTGAAGTCGATCCGGATCAGCCGGCTCGCGTTGTTATCGACGAGCGGACGGGAACGATCGTGATCGGCAGCGAAGTTCGCATTTCGACGGTCGCGGTCGCACACGGCAACATCACCGTTCGCGTGACCGAAACGCCGAAAGTTTCGCAGCCGGCGCCGTTCTCCAGAGGTGAAACGGTTGTCGTTCCCGATACCGAGGTCGACGTCAACGAGGCGGGCGGGAACGTGCAGATCGCACACGGCGCCAATTTGCGTGACCTCGTTTCAGCCCTCAATCGGATGGGTCTGAAGCCGATCGGGATCATCGCGATTCTGCAAGCAATGAAAACCGCAGGTGCTCTGCAAGCCGAGCTGGTAGTCCAATGAGAACGGTAACAAGGCTAGCGACGGCCGCCTTCAGCATCATCTTCTGCGCGCCGCTCGCCGCTGCTGATGATGAAAAGCCTGACAGCAACGATCTTGAAGTTCTGCAGATGCCTCAGCCCAAGGGGCCAGAACTCAGTCCGGCGCAACAATACTGCGCCAGTATCATGGACACGGCGACCGCCGCTCAGATCGCGCAGCAAACGCGCAACCTGGAAAAGGCGCAGAAGCAGCTCGACGACCGCATAGCCGTTCTCGCCGAGAAAGCCGAAGTCCTGAAAGATTGGATCAAACTCCGCGAGGACTTCAGCGCCCGCGCGACAGAAAACCTAGTGCAGATCTACACGAAGATGAAGCCTGATGCTGCAGCCGCACAGATTGCAGCGATGGACGAGATGGTCGCCGCGGCCGTCGTGTCGAAGCTCACGCCGAAGGTTTCAAGCCTTATCATGACGGAAATGGCAGCCGAGAAGGCAGCACGTCTCTCGGCAGTTATGGCGGGCGCGGGCGAGCTGGCGGTCCATCCGGAGCGTAAGCCCAATGCTCAATGATAAGAAATGGGCAGCGCCGGCAGTCGCATCGCTCTCGCTGCTGCTCACAGCCTGTGCGGGCGATTTGCGCGAGATTGGCCGTGAGCCTGCCCTATCGCCGGTCGGAAGTGGCTTGGCGCCCGACCGTACGGCCCACGTCGAGTTGCCCGTCACGCCTGTCGCTTACCATTCAGGCAATTCGACCTGGCAGGATGCGGGCGCCGATCTATTTCGTGATGCGCGCGCTCTGCACGTCGGAGACGTCGTGACGGTCAAAATCCAGATCAACGATAGAGCGTCGCTCGACAACAATCTCAATCGGTCGCGTGATGCCAGTGTCGGCCTCAAATCGTCGGCAGATTTCGATTTTGGATTCGGGGGCACGGGTCCGGCTGGTTCGGGCAGCCTCGATGGCAGTCTCGATCGTACGACGTCGACGGGTTCAAAGGGCTCGATCGCAAGATCCGAAAGCATCAACCTGCTTGTCGGCGCCGTCGTCAGCCAGGTGCTTCCGAACGGTAACCTCGTGATCAGCGGCTCGCAGGAAGTGCGGGTCAATTTCGAGGTGCGTGTACTTAACGTCCAAGGCGTGATTCGTCCGCGCGATATCGCGACGGACAACACGATTTCTTACGAGAAGATTGCTGAAGCCCGCGTCTCCTACGGCGGCCGCGGCCGGGTCATGGAGATCCAGCAGCCGGCCTACGGGCAGCAAATTCTCGATGCAGTCGCTCCGTTCTAGGTAAGTCGAGGACAACGACCGGTGGCGGCAGAAAAAAGCGAAAAGTCGGGGGGGACGGCGGATCTGGTGAAGTCCGCCATTGCCGCCGTTATCGTGGGTGCCGGTGGTGGCGGCGCTTTCGGGTATTTTGCGATGCCAAGCGCCGCAAAGACGCCTGATCAACCCGAGGCCCCTGTCGAGACCAAAGCGCCACCTGCTATGGGCCGCTTTCCCAACGACGCGCTGGCAGTCGAAGTTTCGTCCATCATCGCCGAACTCGAAACAGAGCCGAAGATGCGGATCAGGCTCGATGTCTCGATCGTCATTGCGCACGGGACCCCGGAGACCACGACGCTGAGAAATGAAGTGAAGGAAGATGTCATTGCCTACCTGAAAGGGCTGAGAGCATCCGACATCCAAGGAGTAAGAGGCTTTCAAAACCTGCGCGAGCAGCTGGATGACCGGGCCCGAGTGCGCGGCCGGGGTGCCATTCTCGGCCTATTGATTGGCGGCTTGGTGCTCGAATGACGGCCCGCAGAGTTTTCGCCGCGATACCTGTGCTGTTATTGTCGTCATCAGGCGCGGCATTTGCGCAGACAGTAGACTTGCAAACGCTGTTCCCGGCTGGCGATGCCAGCGTATCGGGCCGCATTGTTCAGCTGCTCGTGGTGATGACCGTCCTGTCGGTCGCTCCGGGTCTACTGATGATGGTGACGTCTTTCGCAAGATTTGCGATTGCGCTTTCTTTCTTGCGGGTCGGCCTTGGGCTGCAGACGACGCCGAACAATCTGGTGATGGTAAGCTTGGCGCTGTTCATGACGCTGTTCGTCATGGCCCCGACGTTCCAGAAGGCGTGGGATGAGGGTGTGAAGCCGATGGTTGAAAACCAGATCAGCCAACAGGATGGCTACACGCGCACGACCGCTCCATTTCGCGCATTTATGCAAGCAAATGTGCGCGACAAAGATCTTGCACTTTTTCAGGAAATGTCATCTGAACGTTTCGGCGAGCAAAACAACGCCGAATCAGACGACCTGCGCGTGCTCATTCCGGCTTTCATGATTTCTGAGCTTCGCCGCGGATTCGAAATCGGGTTTCTCATCACATTGCCCTTTCTCGTTATTGACCTCGTCGTCGCGACGATCATGACGGCGATGGGCATGATGATGATGCCGCCAACGGTCGTATCGCTGCCGTTGAAGGTTTTGTTCTTTGTATTGGTCGACGGGTGGAGTTTGCTTGTCGGCGCGTTGGTCAAGTCGTTCGTTTGAGGCAAGCTAACGTTGTTCAAATAACGCCTTAACCTGGCAATTAACTTTAGGGGCCTCAAAAGTAACTAATAGGAAATAACTCTAAGCTATCTCAAGTTTGATAACAGAGTGGTCGCCAACCACAGGCATGACGCCGATCTGTTAAGCCGGAAAGACCCGGTATGTCCCCAGTAATGCGTGCGCGTTTTAGTGCCGAGTAGAAGGAACAAGGGACATGGGCATGAGCAGTATCAATACAAACATTTCGGCAATGACGGCACTCCAGTCGTTGCAGATGACCTCTAAGGACCTGCTGACGACGCAGAACCGCATCTCGACCGGTCTTAAGGTTGGCAACGCTTCGGACAACGCCGCCTATTGGTCGATCGCCACGACGATGAGATCCGACAACGACGCGCTGTCCACCGTTCAGGACGCGCTCGGCCTCGGCAAGGGCACCGTCGACGTCGCATACAACGCATTGAACCAGAGCGTTACGCTCGTCAGCCAGATCAAGCAGAAGCTGACGGCTGCCGCCGCTCCGGGCGTTGACCGCGCCAAGATCCAGTCGGAAATCACGCAGCTCCAAGAACAGCTGAAGGGTATCGCCGATACGGCGAACTTCTCTGGCCAGAACTGGGTTTCGGTCGACTCTTCGGCTAGTGGCTACAACTCCACAAAGACGATCGTTGCGTCGTTCGCACGTACGTCGGACGGCGCCGTTTCGATCGGCACGATCTCGGTCGATACTTCGAAGTCGGTTCTGTTCGACTCGTCGACGGCAACGACCGGCACCACCGGCGGCATCCTCGACTCTCAGCGTAGCTCGACGGGCGCGATCGTCACGACCGGCGGCACGTCGGTCATGGAAATCGACATCAGCGAGCTGACCGACAGCTCGACCGACCAGGAAACGCTGAACGGTTACATCTCCGCCGTCGACAAGGCGTTCGCGGAAATGACCACGGCTGCCACCAACCTTGGCGCAGCTCAGAAGCGCATCGAACTGCAGACGAGCTTCATCTCGTCCCTGCGGGATACGATCACCACCGGCGTTTCGCAGCTCGTCGATGCCGAAATGAACGAAGAGTCGACGCGACTGCAGGCGCTTCAGGTTAAGCAGCAGCTTGGTGTTCAGGCACTCAGCATTGCCAACCAGTCGAGCCAGAACATCCTCTCGCTCTTCCGCTAACGACTAAGGCCCGGCGTCCGTCCAACGCCGGGTTTATCAAGACCGATCCAGTCTAGCCTAAACTGGCATTCGAGACGGGCCGCATTCGCCGAGCCAAGATCCCGCAGAGGGGTCGGCTTAGGTGGAGGCGGCCCGTCACCTTTGCACAAGGTTCCCTCTCTACCGTCGGCATCTAACTTTGCCGGTGGGTCCCAGAGATGGATTGGCGTCAATTCGAGAATTTGTATCAGAGTCTGAAGAGCTTGGGGCGGCAGCGCCTGATGGCTCTCGGCGGTGCCGGTGTTTTCGTTTTCGCTCTCATAACGATCGGAACCTATTTCGCCTCCCGATCGGCCACCGATACGCTCTACGTCGGGCTTACGCCGTCCGACGTAAGCCGCATGGGCACGGTGCTGACGGAAGCGGGCATTCCCTTCGAGACGAGCACGGACGGCACCAAGCTGAGTGTTCCGGTCGGCGATACGGCTCAAGCCCGCGCTCTCTTGGCGGAAAAAGGCCTCCCTGGCAGTCAGACGGCCGGCTACGAGCTTTTTGACAAGCTTGGTGCGCTCGGATTGACGTCCTTCATGCAGGAAGTCACGCGCGTTCGCGCACTGGAAGGCGAGCTCTCGCGCACCATCCAGTATCTGAAGGGTATCCGCGCGGCGCGCGTGCATATCTTCCTTCCCGATCAGAACGCCCTGAGGGTCAAGAAGCAGGCGCCGTCAGCCTCCGTCGTCATCAGGACCGACATCTCGGGTGATGCTGCAGCAGCGCCAGCCATTAAGCACCTCGTGGCGTCCGCAATTCCGGAGATGACACCGGACCAGGTGCAGGTGATCGGCACGGATGGGACCATCTTGGGTGGCAGCAAAAGCGCAGCAGGTGACGCCCCTGTGCAGATGCTCGAGCTCGAACGGACCGTCTCGCAGCAAATCCAGGACAGTGTCCGCCGCACCCTCGTGCCCTATCTGGGTATGGACAACTTTGAAGTGAGTGCCATCGCGCGCCTGAACATCGACAAGCATCAGACGAGCGAAACGAACTTCGATCCGGAAAGTAAGGTCGAGCGCTCGACCAGGATCATCAAGGAAGCCCAGAGCTCTCAAGATGCTGCCAAAACCAACGTGAGCGTCGAGCAGAACATCCCTGGCGAAACCCAGAATGGGGACCAGGCGAGAAAAGCTCAGGATCGCAAGGAAGAGACCACCAACTACGAAATCAATACAAAGTCGGCGTCGACGACCAGCGAGGGCTACAAGATCGAGAACATCTCCGTCGCCGTGGTCATCAACAAAAGGCGTCTTGCCGAGGCCATGGGCAAGGATGCCAAGCCCGAAGACCTCGAGAAGCAGGTCTCCGAAATCGAAAAGATCGCACTGTCAGCTGCAGGTATCGATAAGAAGCGCGGCGATCTCATCAGCGTCTCGGCAGTTGATTTTGCACCGACGCCGTTTGAAGGCGATATCGCTTCATCGGGTTGGGCGCCGCTGCTGATGAGCCTTGCTGGCACTGGAATCAAGTCGCTCACCATTCTTTTGGTTGTTGCGATCGTGATCATGGCGGGCTTCAGGCCGGTCATGCGCACGCTGCTCGCCAACGGTGCGCCTGCCGAAGCTCCCGCCGCCGTCGCGGCACTCGATTCGCCCATAGCATCAATCACCGGGACCGGAGCCGCTCCGATCGACATGCCGGAGATGGCTGCGCCTTTGCTTGAACCAGGCGCCAACCCCTTCGAGGCTGAAGGTCAGGGATCAGATTTCGGCAGCGGCTTCAGTTTCGGGCGGCAGCTCGCGCTGGGCCCTGTCGAGAAGCTCGGCGCAATCATCGACAGCGATGAGGAACAGGCAACGGCCATCCTCAAGCACTGGGTTAAGAACGGATGACGACGAGACTTCTCAGTTCGGCGTTTTCGCTCTTGTCCGACTTCGATCGCGAAAACGCGGTGGTCGAACGCGACTATGAAGCCGAGATCAAAGCGGCTTTCGAAGAAGGCTACCGGCACGGCCACGCCGATGGCCGCGCAGAAACCGAAGCCGACGCCGAGATTCGCCTGACGGAAACGATGGCACTTCATTCGCGGCAGTTGCTTGAAGAAAAACAGGCTTGGCAACACGAATGCGCGGACGTCCTGGTAGCGCGCTTGGAAGGCGTCACAAAGCACATTGAAGCGAGCGTTGAAGAACGCGTCGCAACGCTGCTGCGCCCATGGCTGACCGATCGGCTGCGCGAACAGGCCTTACAAGATCTGGAAAAGGCAATCGGACGGGCGCTCGTCGAGGGCGCGAAAGTCCATATCGAGGCCCCGCTAGAAATCATCGACCGCCTTCGCGACCGCTTGCCGGCTGCAGGTTTCCAAATTGTCTATTCAGAAAGTTCAAGCAGCGACATACGCGCTCAAATCGAAGAAACAGAAATCGAGTTGAACATTTCCGCGTGGATTGCAGCGCTTGAAACGGTGGCATCATGAGCAACGGTCAGGAAGACGTTTCATCGCAGCCGTTGGTCATTGTTCGCCGCCGGCGCAACACCGACGA
>Ga0182740_1002140_pt1 | contig 12469 bp, 10 predicted proteins | sample eDN5th37CKraftBY_FD_128872 | JGI IMG/M metagenome (GOLD analysis project Ga0182740, IMG submission 128872) | Enriched backyard soil microbial communities from Emeryville, California, USA - eDNA 5th pass 37_C Kraft BY (version 2) (version 2) | ecosystem: Environmental > Terrestrial > Soil >...
AGTCGAGGCCGACGCCGGGCACGTCGGGGATGACGAGATCACCTGCCTCCACGCGATAGGGCTCTTGCAGGAGGGGGCGATCTCGCTCGTTCTCGTGCACGGCGATCGCGGCTATTCCTCCGCGGCCATGCGGGCCGCGAAAGCGCTCGTGCGCCATCACATGGGATTGCCCATGCGCACGAAGCGCAGGTACGTGCAGCGGCGCCCTTCGCGCAGTGCCTTGGCTTCGTAGCGCGTCTCGGGCCAGTCGGCAGGGCGCTCGCGCCAGTCGACCGCGCGCGCGGCCGTCCAGCGGAAATGAGGATGGCGCATGAGGGCTGCGAGCATCGTGCGGGCGTAGTCGCCGATATCGGTTGCGAGACGCAGCTCGGCGCCGGGCTTCAGCACACGCGCGAGTAGGTCGAGGAGTGGCGTGCCGACGAGGCGGCGCTTCCTGTGACGTGCCTTCGGCCAGGGATCGGGAAAGAGAATGAACGCGCGGTCCAGCGAGGCCGCCGGCAGCCATCTGAGCAGCGGGCGCACGTCATCGGGGTGCACGCGGATATTGGCAAGCCCCACGTCCTCGATGAGCGTCAGGGCCTTCACGACGCCTTCCTCGAAGGGCTCGCAGCCGATGACGCCGACGCGAGGGTGATGGCGCGCCTGCCAGACGAGATGCTCGGCGCCGCCGAAACCGATCTCCAACCAGACCTGCGTGACAGGCGGCTCGAACAGGTCCGTCGCGGCCTTGGGCACCGCCTGCGAAAGATCCGGGCGCACACGCGGGAGGATTTCGGCGAGCAGGCGCTCCTGCCGCGCGCTCAGCTTGCGGCCGCGCCGGCGGCCGAACGAGCGGAGTTCGAGGTCGTGGGTTTCAGTGTCGTCCATCACGGGGCGCCATAGCACACGGAGCGCGCGCTGACGCCTGCGAGCATCGGCTTGCGCAGGAAATACCTCTCAAGAGGTATCTCGGCGCAAAAGGAGAGGGGCATATATTATGCGAAAGGCGTGCAAGATCTATCGTCCGTGCGCCCCATTTTGCATTTGACGCGGACTGTATTCCTATTTCAATTTGGTAAACGGCGTTCCGCAAAATTGATGTGGCGTGGTTGCGCGGGAGGCAGGCCGCAGTCGCGGCGGGGGCGTGTGTGGTGCTGCGTGGGCTCCAGAGAGGTGCGGCAGCGTGGATGCCGCGTGTCCTTCTATGCGCCGGCTGCTGCCTGGCGGCAGCGCTGATGGTCGCTCCCGTTCGCGCCGAGGAGCCGCCCACGGTCGAAGTATCGGGCGGCGGCGAGATCGGCGGACACCTCTGGTCGGCCTACACGAACACGACCGTCGTGCTCTCGGGATGGCTCGCGGGCGTTCCCAAAAGCATCCGCGAGGATGGCTGGCGCTTGCGGGCTGGGGCCGGGTACTGGCGTATGCAGGGGCGGTTTGGATCGGGTTTCCCCACGCAAAGCGACCCTCGGCCCAAGTACAAGAAATGGGGATCAACTGCAGAGCTTCTGCTTGGTTATCACGCCACATTCGGTGCGCTGACCGTTAAGGCATACGCTGGCCTCGAACATGTTGTCTTGGGATCCGTCCATATTGATCGATCGGGCACTTATGACGATCTCGAGCTGCAATTCGGCACCGGGGAGTTGGGTGCAAAGGCAATCATCGAGAGCTGGTACAATTTGACGCCATATGTGTTTGCACAACTTGACATGAGTTGGGGCAGCCGCGTCGAAGCCTTTGGAACTCGTTTACGCTTAGGTTATCGATTTTCGCCCGGACTTGCGGTTGGTCCTGAGATGTCCCGTCATATCGCGGACAACGCTGCGATTTGGGGATTTCAAAACTATGGCTTCGCGCGTGTTTCCGACAGCCGCGACAGTCTCACGCGCTACGGAGGCTTCGTCCGCTACGAATGGTCCGCGGGCGAGATTTCGGCCTCGGCCGGACTCACGGATGACGCCGACGACAACGGCTTCTACGCCACGCTCAACGCGCTGCTCCGCTTCTAATGCTCGGCTGATACCAAAGTATCGCGACCTCTGCCGCGCGATGAGCCAGCGCTTTACCCTCACTTAACGCTGCCTGCCTACACTAGTCCTTCGTTGGCCCCCATCCGGTTTCGCGTCGATCCGGGCCACGTTGGTACAGAGGGTATGATGGCCTGATGGTCGGCAAGCGGCAGATGTCGGTGTTGCTTCTCTGCGGTGGGCTGACGGTCTACTTCGGCTATCACACGATCAAAGGCAGGCACGGTCTCGAGACAAGATCGCGTCTGATCGAGCGCTCCACGACGCTGGAGCGGGAGATCAGGGCGCTCGAGACCGTGCGCGCCAACCTGGAGCACGAACTCGTGCTCCTCGATGGCCCCGGTGAAAGGGGTGGTGCCGACCTTGACTACGTCGAGGAGCTTGCGCGCCGTCATCTGGGCTTTGCCGCACGCGCGGACCGAATCTTGATCGAGCGGTCCGGTGCCCGGCGCTGAGACCGCACCACGGGGCCGCCGGCCGTTTGCGGCCGGCACTGCCGAACACTTGCCGCCGGATCGCCGTCTTTCGGCCATGCGGTCGGCCAACGGCCATACAACAATTCCCTATCGCACTCGGGGGATCATTCATGTTCATGCGTATGATCATGCCGGTGTCGGCGTGCACGATGCTGTTGGCATCGCTGCTCCTGGCCGGCTGCAAGGAGACGGTGCTCGAGGACGTTCAGGACCGCCCGTCGAAACTCGGCGCACACGAAAGTGTCGCCGCCCCTGAACCCGCGCCGACGCGCACCGAGCGTTTCGCCGCCTCCGCGCGCCTCATTCGTGCACATCCTGCTCTCGGGCCTTTCACGCCTGCCGAGTTGAAGCGCCGAGTGGCGCAACTCGTGGAGCCGCCGCGTCTCGCCACGCCGCCGGCAACCGTGCTCGCCAGTATTCCCCCATATCCAATCGAGAATGACGCGACGCCAGCCGCGAGTGCGCGCGAGGGCGCGAGCTTGATTCTCACCAGCGGCAAGACATCCGGCGCGCCGCCGGCGCGCGCGACGCCCCGCAACGTCGTGATCCCGATGGTCGTCTCCAGCGCCGATGGCAAGTCATGGCGCGCCGAGGGCGGCAAGGGAGCCAGCAGCGCGCGCAATGCCCCCTGCCGTGAGGAAGCGCTCGAGCAGCTCAAGCGCTACTCGGAAACGGGCTATCGGATCTACGAGCGTCTCGACGACAAGCGGATGTTCACGACGTGGATCCTCTGCGACGAGCGCCAGCGCGGTCTCACGACCGCCGTGCACGAGGCCGTGCACATGCTGACCGAGCAGCTCGATGCTTACCCGCTGGTCGACGGCGGCCAGATCGCGCGCATTCCGGCGACGGAGAAGTTCGTGAGGCCCGGCCGCATCGCAGCGCAGTTCAAGCAGTCGGATGATTTCGTGCGCACATACCTGCTGCCGGGCGGCGCTTCATCGGCGGATGATTTCACCTACCTGCTCGATGAATTCAATTCCTACATCCATGACTTGAACACGGCCATCCAGACCCAGAGCATGGCACCGCGCGATGCCTATCTCGGTCATCGCGACGGCATGTCCGCCATGATGAGCTTCCTCATGGCGTATGTGGCGCTCGCCGAGAAGGATGACCCGCGCACCTGGGCCGGCTTGCACCGCCCCGATGTCAAGCACCTCGTCTCGACACTGTGGTCGGACGCGGAGCGCACGATCGAGAAGTCGTGCAAGGTGCCGCGCTATGCGGTCGATGATCAGGCTTTCCTGCGTCACATCTGCTCGCCGGGCAACGGTCGTGCGCTTGGTCATCTGCTCGGCCGCGCGCCGCGCTGCCCCACGGCCTGCCTCGGCTCGGCGAGCGGTTGAGGTCTTGTCTTTTTGAGCCGCGGGCTGCTGGAAAGGGGTGCTTCGCAACCTTCTGGTAGTGCCATGCCCGCGGCGGCCACGGCGCAAGGTCGCGTTCGTAGAGGCAATTATCCCCTCTCCCTGCACTTGCGGGGAGAGGGTTAGGGTGAGGGGCGGCGGCAAACGCCAATGTTAGTAACTGGCGCCGCCCCTCATCCCGACCTTCTCCCCGTCAGCACGGGGGGGGAAGGGAAGAGGCAGCGCGCGGCAAAGAAATAAAGCTACATCCCCGGGTAGTTCGGCCCGCCGCCGCCTTCGGGCACCACCCAGTTGATGTTCTGCGCCGGGTCCTTGATGTCGCATGTTTTGCAGTGCACGCAGTTCTGCGCGTTGATCTGGAACCGCGGCTTGCCGTCCTCGCCTTCGACCACCTCGTAGACGCCCGCCGGGCAGTAGCGCTGCGCGGGCTCGGCGTACTCCGGCAGATTATGCGCGATCGGGATCGAGGGATCCTTGAGCGTCAGATGGATGGGCTGGTTCTCCTCGTGATTGGTCGCGGAGAACGACACGCTGGTCAGCCGGTCGAACGTGAGCACGCCGTCGGGGCGCGGATACTCGATCTTCTTGGATTGCGAGGCGCGCTTGAGCGTCGCGTAATCCGCCTTGCCGTGCTTCAGCGTGTAGCCGAGGCCGACGCCGGGAATGATCGTATTGAGCCACATGTCGGCGCCGGAGAGGAACGTGCCGATGCGCGTGCCAAAACGTGAGAGCAGCGGCTTCGCGTTCCGTACGGGCCTGAGGTCCTTGGCGATGGGGCCGGTGCGCACGGCCGCCTCGTACGCCTCGAGCTTGTCGTGCTGACGCCCCGCGACGATCGCGTCGAAAGCGGCCTCGGCCGCGTGAATGCCGGAGAGGATCGCGTTGTGCGAGCCTTTGATGCGCGGCACGTTGACGAAACCTGCCGAGCAGCCGACGAGGACGCCACCGGGAAAGGTCAGCTTCGGGATGGACTGCCAGCCACCCTCGGTGATGGCGCGCGCGCCGTAGGCAATGCGCTTGCCGCCCGCGAACGTGCCGCGGATCGCCGGGTGCGTCTTGAAGCGCTGGAACTCCTCGAAGGGCGCAAGATAGGGGTTCTGGTAGTTCAGGTGGACGACGAAGCCTACGGCCACCAGATTCTCGCCGTAGTGGTAGAGGAACGAGCCGCCGCCAGTCGCATCGTCGAGCGGCCAGCCGAGCGTGTGCTGCACGAGGCCTGGCCTGTGCTTGTCGGGCGCGACTTCCCACAGCTCCTTGAGGCCGATGCCGTACTTCTGCGGCTCACTGTCCCCGTCGAGGGCGAACCGCGTGATGAGCTGCTTCGCCAGCGAGCCGCGCGCGCCCTCGGCAATGATGGTGTACTTGCCGCGCAGCTCCATGCCGCGCGTGAAGTTGTCGGTCGGCTTGCCATCGCGGCCGATGCCCATGTCGCCCGTTGCGACGCCGACCACCCGGCTGTCGTCGTCGTAGAGTACTTCCGAAGCGGCAAAACCCGGATAGACCTCGACGCCGAGCTCGGCTGCCTGCTCGCCGAGCCAGCGGCAAAGATTGCCGAGGCTCGCGATGTAATTGCCGTGGTTGTTCATCAGCGGCGGCATGGCGATGTTCGGGAGCGGGACTTCGCCGGCGGGCCCGAGGTAGATGAAGCGGTCTTCCGTGACCTCGGTTTCGAGGGGGGCGCCCTTCTCCTTCCAGTCGGGGATGAGCGCGCTGAGGCCGATGGGATCGATGACGGCCCCGGAGAGGATGTGCGCGCCGACCTCCGAGCCCTTTTCGAGGACGACGACGGAGACCTCCTGCCCGCGCTCGGCGGCAAGCTGACGGAGGCGGATGGCTGTCGCGAGACCGGCCGGGCCGGCGCCGACGACGACCACGTCGAACTCCATGCCTTCACGCGGTGGCAGCTCGCTCTGCTCGTCGCTCATCGTGTGCTGTCCTTCGATCCATTCCAATGTCCGCCGCTGTTCGATAGGTCGGGGGCGCAAGCATGGTCAAGCACCAAGGTGGAGCTGCAAAGGGATGTGCGCCAAGCGGGATGCCAAGCCGGGCCTCAGACGCTATGGTGCCGGCCATGATCGATGAGGCGGATCGCGCCGGTGTAGCGACCCTTCTCGCGTGGTGGCGCGAGATGGGGGTGGACGGCGTGCTCGACGAGGCTGGAACCGACTGGCTCGCACGTGATGAGGCCGTGCCGGGGCAGAGTTTCGCGTTGCAACGATCCGAGCCGCCTGCCGAGGCGGCGCGTCCGGCGCCAGGCTCGCAAGCGCCGATGCGGACCTCTCAAAGCATTGTGTCGCCGCCTCCGGGCCCGAGTGCAGCCCCCGAGACCGTGCGGCGCTTTCCGACGGCGCCGCCGGATGCGGCAACCGTCTCCGCGCGTGAGGCAGCACGACGAGCGAAGACGCTCGATGAGTTGCGCGGCGTGCTCGAGACATTCGACGGCTGTGCGCTCAAGGCGACGGCCAAGTCCCTCTGCTTCTATCGCGGCCGGCCCGACGCGCGACTGATGATCGTCGGCGAGGCGCCAGGGCGCGAAGAGGATCTGGCCGGTAAGCCGTTCGTCGGCCGGGCTGGTCAGCTCCTCGACAAGATGCTGGCCGCGATCGGTCTCCGCGAGGATGATGTCCACATCACGAATGTCGTGTACTGGCGTCCGCCGGGAAACCGCACGCCGACGCCGCAGGAAGTGCAGATCTGCCGGCCCTTTCTCGAGCGCCAGATCGAGCTTGTGGCCCCGGACGTCCTGATGACGGTCGGCGGCCCGGCGGCAACGGCTCTCCTCGGCATCGAGGGCGGCATCATGCGCACGCGCGGGCGCTGGCGTGAGGTCGAGGTGGCCGGACGTACTGTGCCCGCCATGCCGACGCTGCATCCGGCCTATCTCCTGCGCACGCCCATAGCCAAGCGGCTCGCCTGGCGCGATCTGCTGGCCATTCAGGATCGCCTGCTCGCCGCCCGAGGAAACTGACAACATGAGAAGCATCAAGGACGCGCTCGACCACCGCTACGGCGATTTCGCCCATCCGGTGGATCCGAAGCTCGAAGCCTCCGACTTTCTGCGCGGCTTCGCCTCGCGGGGGGTCTGCCGTCGATTTCGTGACGAGCCGGTGCCGGCGGCGCTGATCGACACGCTCGCGGCGCTGGCGCTTGCCTCGCCATCGAAGAGCGACCTGCAGCAGCGCGATATCCTCGTCGTCGAGGACAAGGCCATCCGCGATCGCATCAATACGCTGCTCGCCGATCAGGACTGGATACCGAAGGCGCCACACTTTCTCGTCTTTCTCGGCAACAACCGCCGCCAGCGGCAGGTCCATGACTGGACCGGCATTCCCTTTGCCAACGACCACCTCGATGCCTTCTTCAATGCAGCCGTGGATGCCGGCATTGCGCTCTCGGCTTTCGTTCTGGCCGCCGAGGCGGCGGGGCTCGGCTGCTGCCCCATAAGTGTCATACGCAACCATGCGCAGGAAGTGAGCGAGCTCCTCGGTCTCCCCGATCATGTGTTTCCCGTGGCTGGCCTCGGCCTCGGCTGGCCGCAAGGGGAGACCTACATCAGTTTGCGCCTGCCGCTCGCGGCGACACTGCATCGCGACCGCTATCGGGAGAGCACGCCCGAAATAGTTACGGCCTACGACCGGCGCCGTAACGGCGTCTTTCCTTACCGTCAGCAGCGCAATGTCGCTCGCTTCGGGACCAGCAATTCCTATGGCTGGTCAGAGGATAAGGCGCGCCAATACGCCGAGCCCGAGCGGGCCGATTTCGGCCGTTTCGTTAATGCGAAGGGCTTCAACTTGAAATGAAGTCGCCGGAGCAACTTAAACGCCATTAAATCTATTCGTACTAATCTCATTAGTGCGCTGGCGAAGTCGGGGTCGACGTCGCCGGGGCATTGGTGGAGGGGATTGTGCGTATCAAGTTTGCATACCTGCGGCCCACGCCGGTGCTGCACTGTCGGGCTATGGGTCCGTACGACCGGTCGGTCAAGGAGGCCTGGGGTACCATGCTCGGGTGGCTCGATGCGCATGACCTGCGCAAGCTCGGTCCCCGTGCATTCGGCGTCATTCACGATTGCCCTCGATCGACCGAAGCGGCGGCGCTGCGTTACGACGCCTGTGTCGAACTCGTTCCGGGCCTCAGGGCCGAACCCGACCTCGGTATCGTACGCAAGATGACGCCGGGCGGCGCCTACGCCCAGGGCATTCTCAAAGGGTGCTACGGCCAGATCAGCGAGGGCTTCCGATATCTCTGCTCCCAGTGGGCGGAGGCCGAGAAGCTGCGCATCGATACCTCGCGCCCCTTCATGGAAATTTATCTCAACGATCCCGCGAAAACGCCCAAAGCCGAGTGGCTGACACAGCTCTGTGTCCCGATCCGCACCGAGCCCGATCCGCGCAAGCTGTTACATATCCGAGACGAAGATCTCCGACGGCTGACGTAGTTACGGATGCCGGCCGTCGAGTTCGGCGCTCGTGATCTGGGCGCGTGTGCGTAAAACGAATCGTGATTTGCCAGCCCAATTGCCCCATGCATCGATATTCTGATGTGGGCATTTCGTATCTGCACCGTCGCCTTGCTCGCAGCGGTATTGGCCGTTGGCCGGGCTCCGCCATCTCGAGCTGATCAGCCTGTTGATCTCGAGCTCGTCCTGGCCGTCGACGTCTCATGGTCCATGGACCTCGACGAGCAGCAACTCCAGCGCGAAGGTTATATCGGCGCGCTTCGCGATCCCGAGATCTGGAAGGCCATCAGCAGCGGCGGCACCGGGCGCATCGCCCTCATGTACGTCGAATGGGCGGGCCAGCTCATCCAGCAGATCGTCATGCCCTGGGCTTTGATCGACAGTCCCGAGGCGTTGGAAAGGTTCGCGGCGCGCCTCGAAAAGATGCCGATTTCCCGCGAACGCATGACCTCGCTTTCCGGCGCCATCGATTTCTCCGCGCGTCAGTTCGGAACCCAGGGCTTCAAAGGCAGGCGCCGCGTCATTGATGTTTCCGGAGATGGTCCCAACAACTCGGGCGGTCCCGTGAAGGTCGCCCGTGACAAGGCGGTCAGCGAGGGTATCGTCATCAACGGCCTGCCGATCATCCTGAAGCCGAACCATCGCTCCGGCTTCTTCGATATCAACAATCTCGACAAGTACTACACCGACTGCGTCATCGGTGGCTTCGGGAGCTTCGTCATTCCCGTGCGCGGGCGCTCCGAGTTTGCGCCGGCCATCCGCCGCAAGCTCATTCTGGAGATTGCCGGCCGTACGCCGGCTGAGATCGAGGCGCCGCGTTTCATTCGCACGCAGATGTCGGTGCCCGAGGAGCGTAGCGACTGCATGATCGGCGAGCGGCTCTGGCGCATGTATATCGACGGGCGCTTCCGCGAATAGGCAACAGCACGGAAAGCCGAAAGCCCCGCGCAAGTGATGCGCGGGGCTTTCGTTATTCATCGGGACTGGCGCGGATCAGATCGAGGAGTTGATCCAGTCCTCGAGCTTACGCTTCTGGACGAGCGCGCCGACCTGCTGCGCCGCCACTTTACCGTCCTTGAAGACGAGCAGCGTCGGCATGGCCTGGATGCGGTAGCGCTGGGTGATCTGCGGGTTCTGGTCGACGTCGATCTTCACGACTTTGACTTTGCCTGCCATCTCTTGTGCGACCTGATCGAGTGCCGGCGCCATAGCCTTGCACGGACCGCACCACTCCGCGAAGAAGTCCACCACGACCGGCTCGGACGACTTGATGACCTCGTCTTCAAAGTTCGCGTCGGTAACGAACGCAGTCATTTCGGGGTCTCCTTGAGGATTGACCCCGTGCTGGTCTGCACGGGAGGGGGATGCGACGGAATCGTCGCGTTGGCAGTTAGGTAGGCATTGCACCATCGTGCGTCAAGTTGGCCTCAATTCGGCGTGAACAGCTCCCTTTTTGCCCCTTCCAATGCGCGCGCGGGAAGCTCCATCAGTCGTGGGCCCTCTGTCCACAGCAACGCTGCCCTGACGCGCGTAACGGCGAAGGCGCGCTCCACGGCAATGCAATAAGCAGCGAGCTGATGAACATAGGCGCGCGGCACGTCGGCGGGATCCCGCGGCGGCGGCCGGTTGGTCTTGTAGTCCACAATGAGAATTTCGTTCTCGAGTTCGACGAGACGGTCGATCTGGCCGGCAATGCGCAGCGGCGGCCCCGCATTCGGCGACGGGATTTCGGCCACGATCGCCACCTCGGCGCGCGAGCGCGGCCCGAAGACAGGCGCAAAGGCCGGATCGGTCAGGATCGCGAGCGTCTCGCGCACGATGCTCGCGCGGACGCGTGGCGGTAGGGCGCGCCCGCGTACCTCGAGGAAGGTCTCCGCGGCGCCCTTGCGGGCATCGAGCGGGCACGTGGGCAGATACTGGAGCAGCGCGTGCGTGAGCGTGCCGCGCAGGAAACGGTTCTCGCCGCCGATGGAGGCGCCCGAGCTTGCGCCGCGGCTCGGTCGGGCATCGGGTGATGTCGGGGGCTCTTGCGGCTCACCTTCGGCGTCGACGTCGAGGGGCGCGAGGCGTGAGGGCGCAATCGGCACCGCGAGCGCCGGCTCGCGCGGCGCCCGGCGATGTGCCCACTCGGGCAGTGATGCGGGGGCCGCATCGGCGCTGGGTTCGCTCTTGCGCGCCTTGGGCGGCACGCGCTGCGGCTCAGCAAGACGATGCACGGTCAGTCCCTTCGCGTCCTCCATCCTCACGAGGCGATCGGCGAGCCCTGTCGTGATCAGCTCGTACCAGCAGCCCGGAGGCCGGGCGTTCTTGCCGTCATAGCCGCAGACGTAGAGGCGATCGCGCGCCCTCGTCAGGGCCACATAAAGGAGGCGGTTGCGCTCCGCGGTCTCCTCGTCCGTCTCGCGCGTGCGTGCCGCCCGGATCGCCGCCACACGTGTCGCGCCTTTGGGCGGCCACACGACGGCCCTCGCCCCAGCGGCCCCGTCGACGGCATCACCGATCTCGATGAGCCCGCCGCGCACGCCGCCCGACTGCGTGCTGCAGGTATCCGGCAGGAACACGATCGGGGCTTCGAGGCCCTTGGCGCCGTGCACGGTCATGACGCGGACCTGATTGCCGCCATGCTCGAGATCGCGCTTGATCTCGCGCCGGCCCTTCCGGAGCACGTCGAGAAATCCCTGCATGGAGGGCGGCTCGGCCTCGTCGTAGCGGAGGGCAAGGCTCATGAACTCGTCGATCGCGTCGGCCGCCTCGGGCCCGAGCCGCGCGATGAGCTTCGCGCGGCCGCCGGCCGGGCCATCGAGCAGTTCGGCGTAGAACTCGAAGGGCGGCCGGAAGTCGGCGCTGCGCCGCCACTGCTTCACGATCGCCGCCGCATCCGCGAGGCGCGTATCGCCAGCATCGGCCGCCGCGAGCAGCGCGCTCCAGAGCGCACCCTTGCGTCGCGGTGCAAAGCGCAGCAGATCGTCATCGTCGAGGCCGATGAGCGGGCTTTTCAGGACCGAGGCGAGCGCCAGATCGTCCTCCGGAAGGAGCACCACGTCGCCGACGGCCATGAGATCCTGGATCGCGATCTGCTGCTCCAGGGCCATGCGATCCGCGCCGGAAACCGGGATGTTGCGCTGCTTCAGCGCTGCAATGAGGGCCGGTGCCAGCGCGCCGCGGCGGCGCACGAGAATGAGGATGTCGCCGGCCTCGATCGGCCGGTCTTCGCTTTCAAGCCGCTCACCCGTATCGAGCCAATGCCGGATCTGGTCCGCGATGCGTGCGGCGAGTCGCGCGGCGGGCGAGGTGGCCACGCGTTCGTCGAGTGGCTTGTAGGCATCGGCTTCTTCGGTCGCTTCCGGCGCTTCTGGCTCCCAGATCTCGACGAGGCCGGCGTGGCCCTGACGGTGCGGCTGATGACGGATCGCGCTGCCGCCGAACGTCACGCCGGGCGTGCGCTGGGGATCAGCGAACACCGCGTCGACCGCACCGAGCACAGGCGCGGTCGAGCGGAAGGAAAGCGTGAGCGGAACGGCGTGCCAGCGCTGATCGGCGGCTTTCGCGTGCGCAGCGAAGTGCGTGCCGACCTCGGCGAGCTTGTGCGGCGCCGCGCCCTGGAAACCGTAGATAGACTGTTTCTCGTCGCCGACGGCGAAGACCGTGCGCGGCCCATCGCTGTGTCCGGCGCTGTCGCTGAAGAACTCCTCAGCGAGACCGGCGACGACGCGCCACTGCACGGGGCTCGTGTCCTGTGCCTCGTCGACGAGAATATGGCTGAGGCCGCCGTCGAGCTTGTAGTGTACCCATTGCGGCACGCCGCTCACCTCGCCCGTCAGAAGGACGGCGGCCTTCATGATGAGATCGTCGTAGTCGAGCGCGGCGCGGCGCGCCTTGAGCGCAGCATAGGTATCGCGCACGTCGTGCGCGAGATGCAGGAGCGCCAGCGAGGCGTCGAGCGTTTCGAGCGCGCGGCGCTGCTCGTCGAGCGCGATGAAGCGGTTCTGCGCGGTGATCAGGGCTGCTTCGAGATCGGGATGTTCTTTGGCGGTGTTCTTGGTCATCAGCAACTGGCGCGGCGTACCCTCGCCGGTCAGGAAAAAGTCGGCCAGCGCCACCGCCGTCGCGGCAGGATCGTCGCTTGCCGCGAGCCGAAGGCGCTCGGCGGTCTTGCGGTCG
>Ga0182740_1002141_pt1 | contig 12460 bp, 11 predicted proteins | sample eDN5th37CKraftBY_FD_128872 | JGI IMG/M metagenome (GOLD analysis project Ga0182740, IMG submission 128872) | Enriched backyard soil microbial communities from Emeryville, California, USA - eDNA 5th pass 37_C Kraft BY (version 2) (version 2) | ecosystem: Environmental > Terrestrial > Soil >...
GGCAGGAGGCGGGCGATCCGCTTGGCGTCCCGCAGCGCCCGCGCCGGGGTAGGGCGTCTGACGAAAGCCTGTCCGCCGTTGAGCACGAGGATGGGGTGGGGACCCGAACCCGATTGCACATAGGGAATCTTGTTCAGGAAGAGACCTGATCGAAAGTCCGTCATGGGGGATACGCGAGGTCGAGGGCAGCCGCGCCGGGAGCGTTGGTCGCTTGCAAGGAGCGGCTACAGGAAAATGGACATCTGCCCGAAACATCGCCCTCATCGGTCGAGCGACGGCACGCTCCGGTCATCGGGCTGGAGCGGGATCAAAGGCAGGATTGGAGCCGACGGACACTGGAAGAGTGGCGGCGGCTGGCGGCCGGGAGGAAGTTCCTAGTCGGACCCGGACGCTACGTCAACTGCCGCGTTTGATCCGAGGGTCTGGCCCATGAAGGTGGAGTGCTGGTCCACCTCTCCCCGCCCAAGTCGGGTGTTCCCGACTTGGGCTTGCCGAAACGGATCTCGGGAACACCCGAGATCCGGGGAGAGGTGGGGGCCAGAAGAGCCGGGACCGCTCGAAATCCGAGGAGGGGACGACACGCGTGGCTTGATCAGCCCGACGACCGGATCAAAAGCCGAGCGAGACCGCCGGCAGGTCCTCGATGGCGGGCTTGGCGAAGAGGAAGCCCTGGAACAGGCTGATGCCCGCATTCCGCAGGGTGGAGAGTTCCGCCTCCGTCTCGATGCCCTCGGCGATGATCGTGATGTCGAGAGCACGTGCCATCACCAGGATGCCGGCGACGATGGCCTGACGGGCGGATGAATCCGTGATGCCGCGGATGATCTCCATATCGATCTTGATGAGGTCGGTCTGGAAATTGGCGAGGAGGTTCAGCCCCGCATGGCCGGCGCCGAAATCGTCGATGGCCGTGATGAACCCGAGGCGCTTGTATTCCGCGATGATCCGGGCGACGTGCTTCGTGTCGGCCATCCGCTCGTTTTCGGTGAACTCGAACATGATCCGCCGCGTGTCGAAGCCCACGCGGCGGGCGGTCTCGAGGGAGGTCCTGATGCAGGCCGAGGGCTCGTAGACCGCGTTCGGCATGAAATTGATGGAAAGCCTCGTCTCCTCGGTTCTCGGGAAGAGGCGGCCCGCCAGCTCGATGGCCTTCACCCGGCAGGCCTGATCGAACTTGTACTGCCGGTCCTCATCGACCTGGCTCAGGATCTGCCATGCCGATTGTCCCTGCGTTCCCCTGACCAGCGCCTCGTAGCCCCAGACGATCTCCCGGTCGAGATCCACGATCGGGTGGAATGCCATGGTGAAATCGAAGGGAAGCGGCTCACCGCTCCGGCAACCCCGGCATCCCGACTTCGTGTCCACTGGCAGTTCCGATCCGATGCTTGAAGAGTTTGCCGATCAGTATCGGGAAGGTCTTGCGATTGCCCTAACGTGAGGAAAGGCACATCCCGATCACGAGCAGTCGGGCAATCTTGCTACCCTCCGCAGCCTGCAACCCGCATCGTCAGGGCAGACCGCGAAGCCGGCTGTCCGCCCGGGAGGGCTGAGGGGAACCGTGGACGCAATCAACGCGGGAGGCGCATCCATGACCGGTAACCGGTTTGCCTTTCCACCCTCGAACGACGCGATCTTTCTCACCGACGGCGGGCTCGAGACGACGCTCGTCTTCCTCGAAGGACTCGATCTTCCCTGCTTCGCGGCGTTTCCGCTTCTGCGCAGCGAGGAGGGAAGAGCCCGCCTCGAACGTTATTTCGAGCCCTATATCAAGATGGCCGTGGACCGGGATGTCGGCTTCATCCTCGATACGCCGACCTGGCGGGCCAATACCGATTGGGCCGCGAAGCTCGATGTCTCGCCGGCTGAACTGGCACGCATCAACGAAGAAGCGGTGCGCTGGGCGGCTTCGCTCCGCGACAGGTTCTCCGATACGGGGGAGCGCGTCCTGATCAACGGCGCTGTCGGCCCGCGCGGGGATGGCTACAGGGTCGATGCGCGGATGACGGCCGAGGAGGCGCAGGCCTATCATGCGCCGCAGGTGGAGGCTTTCCGCGAGGCGGGGGCCGACATGGTGAGCGCGATCACCATGAATTATGCCGAGGAAGCCATCGGCATCGCGCGCGCCGCGGAGGCGCTCGGCATGCCGGTGGTGATCTCGTTTACGGTGGAAACCGACGGCAGGCTTGCTTCCGGCGAGACGCTCCGATCCGCCATCGAGCGGACGGATCGCGAGACCGGCCATGCTCCGGTCTATTACATGATCAACTGCGCACACCCGACCCATTTCGACGACGTTCTGTCCGGCAACGAAGAATGGATCCGGCGCATTCGGGGCGTACGCGCCAATGCCTCGGCGAAAAGTCATGCGGAACTCGATGAATCCACCGAACTCGATCCGGGTGATCCCCAGGATCTTGCCCGGCGGTATCGCGGCCTTCGCGAGCGCATGACGCAGCTTTTCGTGCTCGGGGGATGCTGCGGCACCGATCACCGCCATATCGCGGCGATCTGCGAGGCCTGCCTTCCGGCATCAGGCCGGGCCGCGTGAGGGTTCGCCATCTGTCGTATGCCGGTTCCATGGCCAGCGGCCCTCGATCTCGACTTCGAGCGAGAAGCTGAGGAACGTCCGGATGAGGACGATGCCGCCCAGGATCAGGAGGCTCTCGAGGGTCGACTCGATGGCGACGGTGTTGATGATGTCGGCGGCGACGAGGAATTCGAGGCCGAGCAGGATGGCGCGGCCCACATTCGAACGATATGTGGTGAACGCATCCGATCCAGGGCGGCCCCGCAGGATCTGCCAGAGGACGGCGATGCTCGCCCCAAGGATGCCGAGAACGATGACGGCGATGCCGCCGACCTCGATGGCGCGCGTTGTCAGCTTCAGCGCCGAGAAAAACCAATCGTCCATGAACGGTCCTTGAGCCTCATGGATATTGATTCATAGGACAGCTTGGCCGAGCGGCCAGCGGCGCCAGAGGGGAAAAAGGGATGCTCGCGAGCCTGGGGCATCATGTCAGTGCGCCGCCGTCATTCCGGGGCCGCGCAGCGGAACCCGGAACCCATAGACACGGCGTCTCGGGAAAGAGCCCGGCGTTGTGCCTTCTCCAGCACCGTTAGCAGTTATGGGTTCCGGGTTCGCACCAGAGGTGCGCCCCGGAATGACAGTGGAGCAGCAGCTTCGACGTGCCGCTCATCAATAGGCCGAGGACACCCGCATTTCATCCTCGACGTCGAACAGGCGCCGGCCCTGGAGACCGACCACGGGCGAGCCGACCGGGACGCGGCTGTAGAGATCGATGCTGTCCTGGGCGAACAGGCGGATACAGCCGCTCGAGACCGACTGGCCGATGGACCACGGCTCCGTGGTGCCATGGATGCGGTACATGGTATCGCGGCCGCCGTCATAGAGGTAGAGCGCGCGGGCGCCGAGCGGATTGTTCAGGCCACCCGGCATGCCGCCGGCCCATTTGGCGTTGCGCTCGGGCTCGCGCCGGATCATGGCGGCGGTCGGTGTCCAGCCGGGCCACATGGCCTTGCGGCCGACCCGGGCGCGACCGCCCCAGGCCATGCCCTCCTTGCCGACGCCGATGCCGTACCGGATCGCCCGGCCGCCCTCGCGCACAAGGTAGAGATAGCGGGATGCCGTATCGACCACGATGGTGCCGGGCTCCTCGCGGCCGTAATAGGCGACCTCACGGCGCAGGAAGCGCGGATCGTCTTCGGAGATGTCCGTGGCCGGCAGCGGATGCGGCTCGTCGAGGCGCGGTCCGTACATGGCCGCATAGGCGGGGTCGATCCGTCGTACTGCTTGCTGCGTGGGCGCTTGCGTCGAGACGCAGGCCGCCAGGGCCCAGGGAAGAAGAACCGCAAGGAGGCGGGTTGCGTTTTTCAAGGGTGACGGGCGCGAAGCCAGGGCAGCAAACATCAGTGGGGTGACCTGCAGTTTCTGTTTTTGGTGTCATCTGCCAACGCTTAAGCGCGCCGGCAATACTCATGAAGAGACATAGCCTTGGCGGTGACGACAAGGTGGATCTTACGTGGCGGAAATGTGGCAGAGTTCGAGTGTGGTTCGCAAGACACAGTCTGTTGAACATGCCGATCCAAGAGGCGCGCCGCGAGTTAACGCTTTCGACAGATCCGTTAAGGTTTTTGTCTCAGTTTAAGAATCGAGCGAGCGTTCTCATGCAACAAATCCCCATTCAGATGCTCACGGTCTGCGGAATCTCGGAACTGCCGGACCAGCGCGGCAGATCCGTGACGCATGTTCTCTCGATCCTCGATCCGGATCATCCCGACCCGGAGGCGTTCGGGGCCTACGATCCGCACCACCGGACGATCCTGCGCTTCCACGACATCATCAACCCACTCCCGGGCATGATCCTTCCGACGCCGCAGGACGTGGAATCCATTCTGCGCTTCGGGGACGACGTGATGAAGGCGGGAGACGGGCGCGCCGAGGGACACCTGCTCGTCCATTGCCACATGGGCGTGTCGCGCTCGACCGCCGCGATGCTGACCCTCATGGCCCAGGCCGATCCGGACGAAAGCGAGGACGCCTTGTTCGAACGGCTCGCGGAGATCCGGCCGCAGGCGTGGCCGAATTCCCTCATGGTCGATTTCGCCGACGACCTTCTGTCCCGCCGGGGACGGCTCACCGAGGCCCTGCGCCGGCATTACGGCCGCCAGATCCGGCGCATGCCGAACTACGTGCAGCTGATGCACGATCTCGGCCGCAGCCGGGAGGTCGAGATGGCGGCGTGAGAAAGCATGCTGATCAATCCCGTTTCACGCTGAGAGTTTGATCCGTCGTCTTGGGATCGCTTGACCAGAGTGGCGCGGGAGACCCCTCCCTCCTTGTGGGGGAGGGTGGCTGCGCAAGCAGCCGGGAGGGGGTGTGAGCGCCAACCTCGAACCAGTCTGGCGCTCACACCCCCCTCTCCAGCTCTCCCCCACAAGGAGGGAGAGGGCATGCTGCGCTCGATCGATAGAGCAGCGGCATATTGTGGTTTCTGACGCTTGCCGCAGAAGCGCTCAGCGGTCCTTACCGCGCCGCCACTTTCCCCAGGACGCCGAACTTCGCATCCGGTTTTGCCGGAACGGGCGCCGCGTCGTCGCTCGCCAGTTCCTCGATGATCGGGCAATGGGGACGCGCGTCGCCGTGGCAGTTCCGGGCGAGATGCTTCAGGGTCGAGGCCATCTCCTGCAGTTCCCGGATCTTGCGCTCGAGCGTCCCGACATGTTCGAGCGCGATGGCCTTCACGTCCTTGCTGGCGCGCTCGCGATCCTGCCAGAGCGACACGAGATCGGCGATCTGCTCGACGGAGAAGCCGAGGTCGCGCGCGCGTCGGATGAAGCGCAGGTTATGCACGTCGTGGTCCGAATAGACCCGGTAGCCGGATTCCGTGCGCACGGTCTTCGGGATCAGCCCGATGGATTCGTAGTAGCGGATCATCTTCGACGATACGCCGGAGGCCGCAGCGGCTTGTCCGATATTCATGCGATACCTTCCACGATCTGAGTGTGAGGAGCGGCTTGCGCCGACGCGATGGGCGCCTCGAAGCGGCGCAGGCGCAGGGCGTTGCCGAGAACGAATACGCTCGACAGCGCCATGGCGCCGGCCGCGAAGATCGGCGAGAGCAGGGTGCCGTTGACGGGATAGAGCACGCCCGCCGCGACCGGGATCAGCAGCACGTTATAGGCGAAGGCCCAGAACAGGTTCTGCTGAATGTTGCGGATGGTCCCCTTCGACAGGGCGATGGCATTGACCACGCCGCGTACGTCCCCCGACATGAGCACCACGTCGGCGCTCTCGATGGCGATGTCCGTGCCCGTGCCGATGGCGATGCCGATATCGGCCTCCGCCAGGGCCGGCGCATCGTTGATGCCGTCACCCACGAAGGCGATGGGCCCGTGCGCTTGGCGCAGGCTCTTCACCATCTCGACCTTGCCGTCGGGCAGGACCTCCGCCACCACCTCGTCGATCCCGATCCGCTTCGCGATGGCCTGGGCCGTCTTTCGGTTGTCGCCGGTGATCATTGCGACCTTCAGCCCGAGCGCATGCAGAGCCGCGATGGCTTCCGGCGTCGAGGGCTTGACCGGATCGGCCACCGCGATGATCGCCGCGAGCTGGCCGTCGATGGCCGCATAGAGCGGGCTCTTGCCCTCGTCGCCGAGGCGCGCCGCGATGTCGGAAAAGCCGGAGACGGGCAGGCCGAGCTTCTCCATGAAGCGATCCGCCCCCACATCCACCTTCCGCCCCTCGACCAGGGCCGAAACGCCGAAGCCGGGTACGGCCTCGAAACCGTCGGTCGAGGGCAGGGCGAGCCCACGCCGTCCGGCCGCTGCCGCGATGGCCTGCGCGATCGGATGCTCGGAGCGGCTCTCCACGGCGGCCACGAGCCCCAGGGCCTCGGCCTCGGAGAAGCCCGGAGCCGTCACGAAGTCGGTCAGTTCCGGACGCCCTTGCGTCAGGGTGCCGGTCTTGTCCAGGGCGACGATGCCGACCTCCTTGAGGCTCTGCAGGGCCTCGCCTTGGCGGAACAGCACCCCGAGCTCCGCCGCCCGGCCGGTGCCGACCATGATCGAGGTCGGGGTCGCCAGACCCATGGCGCAGGGGCAGGCGATGATCAGCACGGCGACCGCATTCACCAGGGCGAAGGTCAGGGCCGGATCAGGACCGAGAATGAGCCAGGTCAGGAAGGTGAGGGCCGCCGCCGCCATGACGGCGGGCACGAACCAGGCCGTCACCCGGTCGACGAGGGCCTGGATCGGGAGCTTCGATCCTTGCGCCTGTTCGACCATGCGGATGATCTGGGCCAGAACCGTGTCGGCGCCGATGCGGGTGGCCTGGAAGGTGAAGCTGCCGGTCCGGTTGATGGTACCGCCCACCACTTCCCTGCCGGACGATTTCTCGACGGGAACGGGCTCGCCGGTAATCATGGATTCATCCACGAAGGAAGATCCTTCCACAACGTTGCCATCGACCGGGATCTTCTCGCCGGGACGGACCTGGACGAGATCGCCCGCAAGCACCTGGTCGAGGGGGACCTCCAGGGTGGCGCCGTCCCGCACCACGCGGGCGGTCTTCGCCTGCAGCCCCATGAGACGCTTGATCGCTTCCGAGGTGCGGCCCTTGGCCTTCGCCTCGAGGAAACGGCCGATCAGGATCAGGGCCACGATCACGGCCGCGGCCTCGTAATAGACGTTGTCCATCGCCTCGGGCAGAAGGCCCGGCAGGAAGGTCGCCACCACCGAGTAGGCATAGGCCGCGCTCGTGCCGAGCACGACCAGCGAGTTCATGTCCGGCGATCCCCGCAGGAGGGCGGGAATGCCCTTCCGGAAGAACCGCCCTCCCGGCCCGAACAGGACCAGGGTGGTCAGGGCGAATTGCAGGTACCAGCTGTTGCGATGCCCGAGGGTTCCCATGACCCAGTCATGCACAGTGGGGATGAAGTGGGAGCCCATTTCCAGGGCAAAGACCGGCAGGGTCAGGATTACGGCGACCAGCACGGCGCGCCGGAGGCCGGACATCTCGGCTTCCCGAGCCTCCTGCTCCCGATCCGCTTGGCCATCCTCCCGCCGGATCGGCTTGGCCTCGTAGCCGGTCTGCTCGACGGCGCCGACCAGGCGGTCGACGATGCCAGCATCGCCGAGGTAGCGGATGGAGGCTCGCTCGGTGGCGAGGTTGACGGAAGCCTCCACCACGCCGGGAACGCGCCCGAGCGCCTTCTCGACCCGGTTGACGCAGGAGGCGCAGGTCATGCCGTCGATCTTCAGCTCGACATTGCTCTCGGACGGCTCGTAGCCCGCATCCCTGATCGCTTCCGCAACAGCCGCAGGATCGGCCTCGGAGGGGGCAAACTCCACATGAGCCCGCTCAGTCGCCAGATTGACATTCGCGACCGTGACGCCCGCCACGGAGCGGATCGCCTTCTCCACGCGTCCGACGCAGGAGGCGCAGCTCATCCCCTGGACGGGAATGTCGATGCTGTCGATAGGGGCGGTTCTGCCGGACGTCATGGTGAAACTCCTGTTCCTCATATGGGAAGAGGGTGTAATCTTTCCAATCATGGGAAGGTCAAGCCCGTCGGGAACCATGCCCGAGCCTGGGTCATTGATCCGACACGTTTGCCACCTAGGTGGCAGAAGCGACTTCCCGTTTCGTCCAATGACGCGGTATTTAGACCTTCAACGAACGATAGAGCCGGTGCCGACCTTTGAAGCATAGCGACGTACAGGGGCCAACCCTTCGGATCCTCACCTACAACGTCCATCGGTGGCTCGGCACGGACAGGAAGATCTCACCGCACCGGATCGCGGATGTCATTGCGTCCTGCAATCCGGACGTCGTCGCCCTGCAGGAGGTCCGCGTCGGGCGTGAGCGTGCAGGGGAGATCGATCAGGCGGCGGCCGTGGCGTCCAGGCTCGGCATGGACCTGCACTTCCAGCCCACAATCCGGATCTTGGGCGAGCAATACGGCATTGCCGTCCTGACCCGCCATGCCTCGAAGATCGTGAGGTCGGGCCGTCTTCCCACCCAGTCGACGAGGCCATCCTTCGAGAAGCGCAGCGCCCTCTGGGTATCGGTCGAAATCGACGGCCAGACGATCCATGTGGTCAACGCCCATCTTTCCCTGCGTTCCGGAGAGCGGCGAACCCAGGCGGCGGCGCTCATCGGCCCCGATTGGGTCGGCCACCCGGATTGCGGCGATCCGGCCGTGCTGCTGGGGGATTTCAACGCGCCGCCTTACTCGCGTTCCTATCGGCTCATCGCGAACCGGATGCAGGACGCTCAGCTGTCGAATTCCTTTGGGGAACCCCAGCCGACATTCCACACGCGGGCGCCCGTCCTGCGCCTCGACCATGTCTTCGTGACCAAGTCCATCGAGGTGGTCGATGCCGGCCCGGTCCGGAATCTCATGACCCGGGTGGCATCGGATCACTTTCCGCTCCTTGCGGAGCTGCGGGTGCGCAAGCGGATCGGAACCTCCGTCCAGAAGCGGACGCACGAAGGGGAACTCCTCTAGATTGTCGTTTCTCTCTTATGAGAAATAATGGAGAGGGCAGGCCAAGGTGCCTTGAAGGTGGAATTCTGTGACATAGTAATAGCCGCGCACGTTACGTTATAAATTTATGGACCGACAGGGCGCGGAACACTCATGAAGCTTTACTATACTCCCGGAGCAAGTTCGCTCGCGCCGCGTATCATCGCATTCGAGGCCGGCCTCGATATCGAATACGACAAGGTCGACTTGAAGACTCAAACCACAGCCTCAGGGCGCGACTTCATCCGGATCAATCCCAAGGGGGATGTTCCAGCCCTTGCCTTGAAATGCGGTGAGATCCTTACCGAGGTTCCTGTCATCCTTGAATTCCTTGCGGACCAGGTGCCGTCGGCGCAACTCCTGCCGGCCCTGGGCTCCCTGAAGCGTTACAGGGTCAAGGAATGGATCGATTTCACCAGTACCGAGCTCCACAAGGGCTTCGATCCGCTCTGGGAGGCGCCCATGCCCGACAAGGCCAGGCAATTGGCCGTATGCCGTCTCCACAGACGTATCGGCTACCTGGACCGATGCCTTCAAGGACAGCCCTATCTGACCGGGGAACAGTTCACCGTAGCCGATGCCTATTGCTTCACGGTACTGACCTGGGCTCGTTTCCATAGGGTCGACCTGTCTGACTATGGGATGGTTCTGGGGTTCATGCAGCGGGTCTCCAGCCGCCAGATGGTCAGGCAAGCCCTGCAGGCCGAAGGATTGCCCGCTGCGGCCTGATCGGGCGCGGCCGTCGGGCCAAGGGATCGGCTCAGCGAAAACCGGTTCCCCTTTTCTCCATGATGCGCTAGGCACCCGGTGCCATGCTTCCTGTTTCCGTTTTCATCATCGCCAAGAACGAGGCTGACCGTATCGGCGCGACCATCCGCGCCATCCGAGGGCTGACGGACGATATCGTCGTGGTCGATTCAGGCTCGACGGACGGAACCCAGGCGGTCGCCCAGGAACTCGGCGCCCGGGTCATCTTCAACCCGTGGCCCGGCTATGGGCTCCAGAAGCGCTTCGCGGAGGACCAGTGCCGGTACGACTGGCTGCTGAACCTCGATGCCGACGAGGAGGTGTCGCCGCAGCTGCTGGCCGAGATCCGCGGCCTGTTCGCGCAGGGCGAGCCGCCCTGTCAGGCGTATGGGATCCGCATTGCCGAGACCTATCCTGGCGAAAGCGCGCCCCATCCGCTGGCTTACCGGATTGCGCCCGTCCGGCTCTATCGCCGGGATGCCGGGCGTTATTCGTCCTCGCTCGTCCACGACCGGGTCGATCTGAAGCCGAAGGTCAAGGTCGGCAAGCTGAAGGGCCTCGTGCATCATCGGTCCGTGCGGTCCCTTGGGGACCAGCTCGCCAAGCTCAACAGCTACGCCGACCAACAGGCGGTCGATCTCGAGGTGAGGGGGGTCTCCATCCCCACATGGCGGGTCTATTTCGAGTTCCCCGCGGCGTTCCTGAAGGTCTATTTCGGCCGGCTGCACTTCCTGCGCGGCACCTACGGCTTTCTGATCTCCATGAACTACGCCACGTGGCGGCACTTGCGCCTGGCGAAGCATTACGAGCGCAAGCGCCTGGGTGCCCTCGCAAAATCGGACGCCAGGGCGAAGCGCGCCAAGGCCTGACGGTTCAAAGCGCGGCGACGACCTGGATCTCGAGCTTATAATCGACGTCGGCCAGCTTGGACTCGATGCAGGCGCGAGCGGGGGCCTGACCGGGGACGACCCAGGCATCCCAGACAGCGTTCATCTCGTCGTAATCGGCAATATCGGCCAGCCAGATCGTCGCCTGGAGGAGCCTGGACTTGTCGCTGCCGATCTCCGCAAGGGATTGGTCGATCTGTCCCAGGATATCGCGGGTCTGCTCCGCGGCCGAGAGGCCCAGGGTCGTCTCGGGCACGTAGCCCGAGAAATAGGCCGCCCCATCGTGCATCACGAGATCGCTGTAACGCGCGGCAACGCCGATCCGCCGGATGTCTGTCATGATACGATTCTCCCGATGCCCATCACAGGCCAGGCTCCTACCACGGGTCTGTGTATGGATGACAGCCGCAGATTGTCAGGACAGTGAAGCAACGGGAAAAAGGCGGAGACGGAAGCCGTCATATCTGGAGCAAAGTGGCGGATGCCGCTTCTCACCTGAGGGGCAGTATCGAGAAGGTACTCGAGGCAGCGAAAGCCAAAGGCCGCCGAACGGGTGAAACCCCGCCCTCTGGCGCGGACATCTCGATCATCTCCTGCTGAAACGGCAGAAGCTCACCCTAAGGCACTGTCCGATGAGGGATCAGGATTGCAGGACATATGTGCCCGGAGCGGCACACAGCACGGGATAGCCCAAAGGCAGCGCGCCGAGGGCGGGAGGTAGCGTAAGCTCACCGGAATGCAGCGCCAGCCACTGCGTCCACTCCGGCCACCACGAACCTTCATGCCTGGGGGCGATCCTGGTCCATGTGTCGGGATCGAGGTAGTTGTCCGTGGCAGACTTCCTCAGAACCTGGAAGCGTCCTCTCGCCCGGTCGGGCTCCGCCACGATGCCGGCATTATGGCCGCCGCTGGTCACGAGGAAGGTCACCTCGGTATCGGCCAGGAGATGGATCTTGAACGCGGAGCGCCACGGCGCCACGTGATCGCGCTCCGTACCGACGGCGAAGATCGGCGCTCGGATGTCGCTGATGGCAATGGGGCGGCCGCCGACCCGGAAACGGCCCTCGGCGAGGTCGTTGTGGAGGAAAAGCTGTTCGAGATAGTCCGTGTGCATACGGTAAGGCATGCGCGTGGCATCGGCGTTCCAGGCCATGAGATCGTTCAGCGGTGTGCGCTCGCCCAGCAAGTAGTGCCGAACGAGCCTCGACCAGATCAGATCGTTCGAGCGTAGAAGTTGGAAGGCGCCGGCCATCTGCCGGGTGTCGAGATAGCCCTGGCTGCGCATCAGATCCTTGAGGAAATGGATCTGGCTCTCGTTGATGAACAGGGTGAGCTCGCCGGCTTCGCGAAAATCGACCTGTGCCGCCAGCAGCGAAATGGTCTGGAGGCGTTCGTCCTTGTCTCGTGCCATGGCCGCTGCGGCAATCGACAGGAGCGTGCCCCCGAGGCAGTAGCCAACCGCGTGAACCTTTTGATCGGGAACGATGGCGTTCACTGCATCCAGCGCCGCCATCACCCCGAGAGTGCGGTAATCGTCCATCCCAAGATCCCGATCCTCGGCGGTCGGGTTCTTCCAGGAGATGATGAACACGGTGAAGCCCTGATCCCTCAGATACCGCACGAGCGAATTATGGGGCGAAAGGTCGAGGATGTAGTACTTCATGATCCAGGCAGGCACGATCAGGATCGGCTCAGGCCTGACTCTGCCGGTTGTCGGATCGTATTGAATCAGCTCTATGAGGCGGTTGCGGTAGATCACCCTGCCTGGCGTGACGGCTA
>Ga0182740_1002143_pt1 | contig 12446 bp, 20 predicted proteins | sample eDN5th37CKraftBY_FD_128872 | JGI IMG/M metagenome (GOLD analysis project Ga0182740, IMG submission 128872) | Enriched backyard soil microbial communities from Emeryville, California, USA - eDNA 5th pass 37_C Kraft BY (version 2) (version 2) | ecosystem: Environmental > Terrestrial > Soil >...
CCGCCACTATGACGTGGTGCTCAGCCCTCATATCACCGAGAAGTCGACGATGCTCACCGAGCATAACGCCGTCGTGTTCAAGGTGGCCGGGGACGCCAGCAAGCCCGAGATCAAGGCCGCGGTCGAGGCGCTCTTCGATGTGCGCGTCACCGGCGTCAACACGCTGGTCCAGAAGGGCAAGACGAAGCGCTGGAAGGGGCGGCCCTACACGCGCTCGGACGTGAAAAAGGCGATCGTGACGCTGGCGGACGGCCAGTCGATCGACGTCACGACGGGGATCTGAGGCGATGGCGCTCAAACATTACAATCCCACCAGCCCGGCACGACGCGGCCTGATCCTCGTCGATCGTTCGGCGCTGTGGAAGGGCAAGCCCGTCAAGGCGCTGACCGAGGGCAAGCGCAAGTCGGGCGGCCGCAACAATATGGGCCATGTGACGGCGCGCGGCATCGCGGGCGGCCACAAGCAGAAGATTCGCGTGGTCGATTTCAAGCGGCGCAAATGGGATGCGCCGGCGACCGTCGAGCGGTTCGAATATGATCCCGGCCGGTCGGCGTTCATCGCGCTGGTGAAATATGCCGATGGCGAGCAGGCCTATATCCTGGCGCCGCAGCGGCTCGCGGCCGGCGACACCGTGGTCGCCGGCAAGAAGGTCGACGTGAAGCCCGGCAACGCGATGGAACTCGGCCAGATGCCGGTCGGCACCATCGTCCACAATGTCGAGATGAAGCCGGGCAAGGGCGGGCAGATCGCGCGTGCGGCGGGCACCTATGTCCAGGTCGTCGGCCGCGATCGCGGGATGGTGATCGTTCGCCTCAATTCGGGCGAGCAGCGCTATATCCACAGCAATTGCATGGCGACGGTGGGGGCGGTATCGAACCCCGACAACGCCAACCAGAATCTGGCGAAGGCGGGCCGGGCACGCTGGCTCGGCAAGCGGCCGCTGACGCGCGGCGTCGCCAAGAACCCGGTCGATCACCCCCATGGCGGCGGCGAGGGCCGGACATCGGGCGGGCGCCATCCGGTCACCCCCTGGGGCAAGCCGACCAAGGGCGCGCGGACGCGCAGCAACAAGGCGACCGACCGGATGATCATCCGGTCGCGTCACGCGAGGAAGAAGAGGTAATCATGGCCCGCTCCGTCTGGAAAGGTCCGTTCGTCGATCTCCACCTTCTTCGGAAGGCGGAAGGCGCGCAGGACAGCGGCACGCACGCGCCGATCAAGACCTGGTCGCGCCGTTCGACGATTCTCCCGCAGTTCGTGGGGTTGACCTTCAACGTCTATAACGGGCGCAAGTTCGTGCCGGTGTCGGTCAACGAGGACATGGTCGGCCACAAGCTGGGCGAGTTCGCGCCGACGCGGACCTTCCCCGGCCACGCCGCCGACAGGAAGGGCAAGCGCTGATGTCGAAGCCAGCATCCCCCCGCAAGGTCGGCGAGAAGGAAGCGCTCGCGGTCGCGACATCGCTGCGCGGTTCGCCGCAGAAGCTCAACCTCGTCGCCGGGCTGATCCGCGGCAAGAAGGCCGGCGACGCGCTCAACATTCTTCAGTTCTCGAAGAAGGCGATGGCGGTCGATGTGCGTAAATGCCTCGCCTCGGCGATCGCGAACGCGGAGAACAACCACAATCTCGATGTCGACGCGCTGGTCGTGACGGAGGCGTCGGTCGGCAAGGGGCTGGTGATGAAGCGCTTCGCCGCTCGCGCGCGCGGCCGGTCGAGCCAGATCGTCAAGCCGTTTTCGCGGATGCGGATCGTCGTTCGCGAGCAGGAGGCCGAATAATGGGGCATAAATCCAATCCCGTCGGGATGCGGCTGCAGATCAACCGCACCTGGGACAGCCGGTGGTATGCCGATCGCGGCGAATATGGCCGGCTGCTGCTCGAAGATCTCAAGATCCGCTCCTTCATCCTCAAGGTCGCGCCGCAGGCGGCGATCTCCAAGGTGGTGATCGAGCGGCCGGCGAAGCTGTGCCGTATCTCGATCTATGCTGCGCGGCCCGGTGTGATCATCGGCAAGAAGGGCGCGGATATTGAGAAGCTGCGCCGCAAGGTCGGCGCGATGACCTCGTCCGACGTGTCGCTCAACATCGTCGAGATCCGCAAGCCGGAAATCGACGCGAAGCTCGTGGCGCAGTCGGTCGCGGATCAGCTCGAGCGGCGTGTCGCGTTCCGCCGGGCGATGAAGCGCGCGGTGCAGTCCGCGCTCCGGCTTGGCGCGGAAGGCATCCGCATCACCTGCGCCGGCCGCCTGGGCGGCGCGGAGATCGCGCGGACCGAATGGTATCGTGAGGGCCGGGTGCCGCTGCACACGCTGCGCGCCAATGTCGACCATGCCGAGGCGGAGGCGCACACCGCTTATGGCGTCTGCGGCGTGAAGGTCTGGATTTTCAAGGGCGAGATTCTCGGCCACGATCCGCTCGCGCAGGACCGGCTCATGATGGAAGCTCAGACGTCGGGGGTCCGGCCGGCGCGGTAAGGGGCTTCCCTTACCAGCGTCGCCTGATCGACCGGACAATCGGTGTCAGAAGGCGAATAGAAATGCTGCAACCGAAACGCACGAAGTTCCGCAAGGCCCATAAGGGCCGGATTCACGGCAAGGCCCCGGGCGGGACCGCGCTCAATTTTGGCGCCTTCGGCCTGAAGGCGATGGAGCCGGAGCGGATCACCGCGCGCCAGATCGAGGCGGCGCGCCGCGCGATCACGCGCCATATCAAGCGCCAGGGGCGGCTGTGGATCCGGGTGTTCCCCGATGTTCCGGTATCGTCGAAGCCGGCCGAAGTCCGCATGGGTTCGGGCAAGGGCGCGCCGGAATTCTGGGTCGCGCGCGTCAAGCCCGGCCGGATTCTGTTCGAGCTGGATGGCGTGCCCGGGCCGATCGCGCGTGTCGCGTTCGAGCGCGCGGCCGAAAAGCTGCCGATCAAGGTAAAGGCGGTCGCCCGGCTCGGCGAATCGCTGTACGAAGGGGCCTGAGCGATGGCGAAGATCGCGGATTTGAACGTGAAAACCGACGATGAGCTCGCGGCACAGCTCGGCGAACTGAAGCGCGAGCAGCTGAACCTGCGCTTCCAGGCGGCGACCAACCAGCTGGAGAAGCCGTCGCGGGTGCGCGAGGTGCGCCGCACGATCGCGCAGATTAAAACATTACAGGCCGGGCGCAGCCGCTCGGCCCAGTCGTGAAGGAGGCTCGGCGATGCCCAAGCGCGTGCTGACGGGAACGGTGGTCTCCGACAAGACCGACAAGACGGTGGTGGTGAGCGTCGAGCGCCGGGTGAAGCACCCGCTCTACGGCAAGATCATCCGCCGTTCGAAGAAATATCATGCCCATGACGAGGGCAACGTTTTCAAGGAAGGCGAGATCGTCCGCATCGAGGAATGCGCGCCGATTTCGAAGCTGAAGACGTGGCGGGTGCTGCCGAAGGCCGATGCGTCGGCGCAGGCGTCGTAAGGAGGACTGAACCATGATCCAGATGCAGTCCAACCTCGACGTGGCCGACAACAGCGGCGCCAAGCGCGTCCAGTGCATCAAGGTGCTGGGCGGCTCGAAGCGCCGGTTCGCGACCGTGGGCGACACCATTGTCGTGTCGATCAAGGAAGCGGCGCCGCGCGGCAAGGTCAAGAAGGGCGACGTTCACCGCGCCGTGATCGTCCGCACCGCCAAGGACATCAACCGGCCCGACGGCTCGACGATCCGTTTCGACGGTAATGCCGCGGTGCTGATCAACAAAAATAGTGGGGAGCCGATCGGCACCCGCATCTTCGGGCCGGTCGTGCGCGAGCTGCGTGCGGCGGGGCATATGAAGATCATTTCGCTCGCGCCCGAGGTGCTGTGACATGTCCGCGCTGAAGATCAAGAAAGGCGACAAGGTCGTCGTCCTGTCCGGCAAGGACAAGGGCAAGCATGGCGAGGTGACGCGCGCGCTGCCGAGGGAAGACAAGGTCGTCGTCGCCGGCGTCAACGTCGCGACGCGCCACCGCAAGCCGAGCCAGGCGAACCCGCAGGGCGGGCTCGATCGGTTCGAGGCGCCGCTCCACGTGTCCAAGGTGGCGATCGAGGATCCCAAGACCGGCAAGCCCACGCGGGTCCGGTTCGAGGTTCGCGACGGCAAGAAGGTCCGCGTGGCCGTCAAGTCCGGGGAGGTCATCCATGGCTGATGAACGTTACAAGCCGCGCCTCAGGAAGATGTATGAGGACAGGATCGTCCAGGCGATGACCGAGAAGTTCGGTTACAAGAACGCGATGGAGGTTCCGAAGCTCACCAAGATCGTCCTGAACATGGGCGTCGGCGAAGCGACCCAGGACAAGAAGAAGGTCGAGACCGCCGCCGCCGAGCTGACGGCGATCGCCGGCCAGAAGGCCGTGGTCACGCGGGCGAAGAAATCGATCGCGCAGTTCAAGCTGCGCGAGGGCATGCCGATCGGCACCAAGGTGACGCTGCGCCGCGACCGAATGTACGAGTTCCTCGATCGGTTCGTGACGATCGCGCTGCCGCGCGTGCGCGACTTCCGGGGTCTCTCCGACAAGTCGTTCGATGGCCGCGGCAATTATGCGACCGGCCTCAAGGAACAGCTCGTCTTCCCCGAGATCAGTTATGACCGGATAGACAAGATTCGTGGGCTGGACGTGGTCATCGCCACGACCGCCAAGACCGACGACGAGGCGCGCGAGCTGCTCCGTCTGTTCGGTTTCCCGTTCCCGCAGCCTCAGGGCGAAGCCAGGAAAGCCGCCTGAAGGCGATTGGAAGGAAAGAGAACTTAAGTCATGGCGAAACTGAGTTCGATCAACAAGAACGAGAAGCGCAAGAAGCTGGTCAAGGCTTATGCGGGCAAATATGCGCGCCTGAAGGCGATCGCGAACGACAAGGACAAGGACGAGACCGAGCGACTGATCGCGCGGCTCAAGATGGCCGAATTGCCCCGCAACGCGAACCCGACCCGCGTCCGCAATCGGTGCGAGCTGACCGGGCGTCCGCGCGCTTATTATCGTAAATTCCGGCTCTGCCGCATTCAGCTTCGCGATCTGGCCAATAAGGGGCTGATTCCGGGCGTCACGAAGTCGAGCTGGTAAGGATCAGAACATGGCATTGACCGATCCCCTGGGCGATCTGCTCACCCGTATCCGCAACGGCCAGCGGGCGCGCAAGGACAGCGTGGTAACGCCTGCGTCCAAGCTGCGCGCGCGCGTGCTCGATGTGTTGCAGCGCGAGGGCTATATCCGCGGCTATTCCGAGGAAGAGCTCGCCGGCCATTCGGGCCTGCGCATCGAACTCAAATATTTCGAGGGCCAGCCCGCGATCCAGCATGTTGCCCGCGTGTCCAAGCCGGGCCGCCGGGTCTATTCGGGCTCGAAGGAATTGCCGCGTGTCCGCAACGGGCTCGGCATCACCATAGTCTCGACGCCACGGGGCGTTCTGTCCGACGCCGAAGCGCGCGAGCAGAATGTCGGGGGCGAGGTTCTCGCGGAGGTGTTCTGATGAGCCGTATCGGCAAGAAGCCGGTTGCCGTGCCGGCGGGCGTGACGGCGACGATCGAGAACGGGACGCTGTCGGTGAAAGGCCCCAAGGGGACGCTGGCAATGAGCCTCGTCGACGAGGTCGAATATGCGCTGGAGGACGGCGCCGTCGCGGTGCGGCCGGCCAATGACAGCCACCGCGCGCGCGCCTTCTGGGGCATGCAGCGGACGATGGTGCAGAATCTGGTGACGGGCGTCACCGAGGGCTTCACCGAGACCCTGCTGATCAGCGGCGTGGGCTATCGCGCGAACATGCAGGGCAAGACCCTGAAGCTCCAGCTCGGCTACAGCCACGACGTCGATTTCGCGGTGCCGGAAGGGATCGAGATCAGGACCCCCGATCAGACGACGGTCGAGATCAGCGGGATCGACCGCCAGAAGGTCGGTCAGGTCGCGGCGGAGATCCGGCGCTGGCGCAAGCCCGAGCCGTATAAGGGCAAGGGCATCAAGTATCGGGACGAGTTCGTCTTCCGCAAGGAAGGGAAGAAGAAGTAGCATGGCCAAGGGACTTTCGCTTTTCGAGCGGCGCCGTCAGCGCGTCCGTACCTCGCTCCGCGCCAGGGGCGGTCTTCGTCCCCGGTTGTCGGTGCATCGGTCGGGGCGTCACATCTATGCCCAGGTGATCGACGACGAGGCTGGGCGGACGCTGGCCGCGGCCTCGACGCTCGACAAGGATCTCAAGGGCAAGACCGGCGCGACCGCCGATGCCGCCGCGACGGTGGGCAAGCGGATCGCCGAACGGGCCACTGCGGCCGGCGTCACCCGGGTGGTGTTCGACCGAGGCGGTTTCCTGTTTCACGGCCGGGTGAAGGCGTTGGCCGACGCGGCGCGCGAAGGCGGATTGGAGTTCTAGATGGCTGACGAAACCGAGATTCAGGCCGGCGCGGAAAGCGCGTCCGCCGAAGCCCCGCAGGCCGAGCGCCCGGGCCGCGGCCCGCGCGGCGGCCGTGGCCGTGGCCCCGGTGGCGGCTCCGGCCGGGGTCGTGACGGGAATCGCGGCCGGCGCGACGATCGCCGGGGCGGGAGCCACGACGACGGCGGCGAAGACCTGGTGGAAAAGCTGGTCCACATCAACCGCGTCTCGAAAACCGTGAAGGGCGGCAAGCGCTTCGGTTTCGCGGCGCTGGTTATCGTCGGCGACGGCAAGGGCCGGGTCGGCTTCGGCCACGGCAAGGCGCGCGAGGTGCCCGAGGCGATCTCGAAGGCGACCGCCGCCGCCAGGAAGGCGATGGTCCGCGTGCCGCTGCGCGAGGGCCGCACCCTGCATCATGACGGCGTCGGGCATTTTGGCGCCGGCCGGGTCTATCTGCGCGCCGCGCCGGCGGGCACCGGGATCATCGCCGGCGGCCCGATGCGGGCGATTTTCGAAAGTCTCGGCGTCCACGACGTCGTGACCAAATCGGTCGGCACGAACAATCCGTACAATATGATCCGGGCGACGTTCGAGGCGCTGACGGATCAGACCAGCCCGAAGTCGGTGGCGCAACGCCGTGGCAAGAAAATTGCCGACCTGCTCGGGCGCAGCGGTGTTTCCACCCCGGCGGAAGCCGAGGCGGATGCCGCCGCCCTGACGGAGTAACCGGATATGGCAATTATCAAGGTGACGCAGATCGGCTCGCCGATCCGCCGGACCAAGGACCAGCGCGCGACCCTAGTCGGGCTGGGCCTCAACAAGCTGCACCGGACCCGCGAACTCGAGGACAGCCCCGAGGTGCGCGGGATGATCCGCAAGGTACAGCATCTGGTAAGGGTTTTGGACTGAGGGCTAGCCGCCCCGGCCGCGCGACAAAAGCGAAAGCGAGTGCAACGAAATGAAACTTAACGATATCCGGGACAATAGCGGAGCGCGCAAAGGGCGGGTCCGGGTCGGGCGCGGCATCGGCTCCGGTCTCGGCAAGACCGCCGGGCGTGGCCAGAAGGGCGCGAAGGCGCGTTCGGGCGTGGCGATCAACGGCTTCGAGGGCGGCCAGATGCCGCTCCACATGCGGCTGCCGAAACGCGGCTTCAACAATATTTTCGCCAAGGATTATGCCGAGGCCAATCTCGGCGTCATCCAGAAGCTGGTCGATGCCGGCAAGCTTTCGGCGGACGGCGTGATCGATCATGCGGCGCTCAAGGCGGCCGGGATCGCGCGCGGCGGCGCCGACGGGGTCAGAATTCTCGCGAAGGGCAATTTCTCCGCCAAGCTCTCGTTCCGGGTGGCGGGCGTGTCGAAAGGCGCGCGGGCGGCGATCGAGAAGGCCGGCGGTTCGGTAGAACTGATCGAGCGCGTCTCGCCGGAGGAAAAGGCCGCTGCCAAGAAGGGCACCGCCCGCGCCGCGAAGAAGGCCGCCCAAGCCTGAGGACCGCGTCAGGTTCGGGCTGACAAGCCCGGCGTGGACACTATATGGGGGCGGTGGGGAGCGGGGGACGCCTCCCGCCGCCTTCTTTTTTCCGGGATTGGGATATATCATGGCATCCGTAGCCGAACAGATGGCCGGCAATATCAATTTCGGCCAGTTCTCCAAGGCGACCGAACTCAAGCGGCGGCTCTGGTTCACCTTCCTGGCGCTGCTCGTCTTCCGGATGCTGAGCTTCGTGCCGCTTCCCGGCATCGATCCGATGGCGCTCAATTCGTTGTTCAGCCAGACCAGCGGCGGCGTGCTCGATTTCTTCAACAGTTTCTCGGGCGGCGCGCTCGAGCGGATGAGTATCGTGGCGCTGGGCGTGATGCCGTACATCACCGCCTCGATCGTCATGCAGCTCGCCAACTCATTGTCGCCGACGCTCGCCGCGCTCAAGAAGGAAGGCGAGAGCGGGCGCAAGAAGCTCAACCAGTATACCCGCTACGGCACGGTATTCCTCTCGGCGGTGCAGGGCTATTTCATCGCGGTGGGCCTGGAGAGCTGGGGCGCGGGCCAGGGGATCAGCGCGGTCGTCGATCCGGGGCTGCTGTTCCGCATCACCTGCGTGATCTCGCTGGTCGGCGGCACCATGTTCCTGATGTGGCTCGGCGAGCAGATCACGAGCCGGGGCGTCGGCAACGGCGTGTCGCTGATCATCATGGCCGGGATCATCGCGAACCTGCCGAGCGCGTTCGCAAAGGTGTTCGAGGGCGGCCGCACCGGCTCGCTGTCGGGCACGATGATCGTGATGGTGGTGGTTCTGGTGGTCGGGCTGACCGCGTTCATCTGCTTCATGGAGCAGGCGACCCGCAACGTCCTCATCCAGTATCCCAAGCGCCAGACCCAGCGCGGGATGATGCAGGCCGATCGCAGCCATCTGCCGCTCAAGGTCAACACGGCGAACGTGATCCCGCCGATTTTTGCTTCGTCGCTGCTGCTGATGCCGCTCACCGTCACCCAGTTCGCGGGAACCCAGCCGGCCGGCGAGAGCGCATGGGGCGATTTCATCATCACCGTGAACCAGTATCTGGCGCACGGAAGCCCGCTTTATATGGGGCTGTACGGCGCCGGGATCATTTTCTTCTGTTTCTTCTACACAGCGGTCGTCTTCAACCCGGAGGAGACCGCGGACAATCTGAAGCGCTACGGTGGTTTCATCCCCGGCATCCGGCCGGGCAAGCACACCACCGAATATCTCGATTATGTGCTGACCCGGATCACCGTGATCGGGGCGATCTATCTCACCGCGACCTGCCTGATTCCGGAAATCGTGGTGGCGCGGCTGCAGATTCCCTTCTACCTCGGTGGGACGAGCCTGATCATCGTCGTCAACGTGACGATCGATACCGTGACTCAGATCCAGAGCCACCTGCTGGCGCATCAGTATGGCGATCTGATCAAGAAGGCGAAGCTTAAGGGGGGCGTGCGGCGGTGAATATAATATTGCTTGGGCCTCCGGGGGCAGGCAAGGGGACCCAGGCCAGCCTACTCGTCCAGAGGCGCGGCATGGTGCAGATCTCGACCGGCGACATGTTGCGCGCCGCCGTCAAATCGGGCAGCGAAATCGGCAAGCTCGCCGACGGCATCATGAAGGCCGGAAAGCTTTTTCCCGACGATCTGATGGCCCGGCTCCTGGGCGAGCGGCTCGACCAGCCCGATGTCGTCCACGGCGTCATCTTCGACGGTTTTCCGCGCACCGCGCCGCAGGCGACCGCGCTTGACGAGTTGCTGGCGGCGCGCCAGCAGAAGCTCGATCATGTGATCGAGCTGGCGGTGGATGAGGACGCGCTGGTCGATCGCATCACCGGGCGCTTCACATGCGCGAAATGCGGCGAAGGCTATCACGATCGCCACAAGCGGCCCCGCGTCGAAGGGGTGTGCGATAAATGCAGCGCGACGGAGTTCAAACGGCGGCCCGACGACAATGAGGCTACGGTGCGGACGCGCATGGCGGAATATCGCGCGAAGACCGCGCCGATCCTGCCGATCTACGAGGCGCGCGGCATCGTGCGCCGGGTTGATGGCATGGCCGATATCGAGGATGTGGCGCGATCGATCGACGCTATCCTGAGTACGCCGTGACCCGGCTGGTCCTCCTCCGATGGGCGCGGGGAGCGGGTACCCGGTTGCGATGCCGACGGTTCGAGCCTGGGCCGTCTGCGGCCATGGCCTGACCTCGGCCTGAGGTGGTTCCGGGGTCGAGGCGCAGTCGCGACACCGGGATCGTATATTGCCGCAAACGACCGCCCGATGCGGGATGCGGCTCACTTCAAATTACGTGAGGAAATGCAGGGTGGCTGTATATCAATATATTGATCTTCCGGCCTTTGTCGAGGAAGTGAAGAGGCAGAACCCCGGTCAGACCGAATTCTTGCAAGCCGTGACGGAAGTGTCGGAGGATATTTTCCGATTCATCGCGGACAAGCGCGAATATCATCACTACAAGATTCTCCAGCGCATTACGGAGCCGGATCGGATTATTTCATTCCGGGTCTGCTGGGAGGATGACGATCACCATCTCCGCATCAACCGGGGCTGGCGCGTCCAGAACAACAACGCGATCGGGCCCTATAAGGGCGGCCTGCGGTTTCACCCATCGGTCAACGAGAGCGTCCTCAAGTTCCTTGCGTTCGAGCAGACCTTCAAGAATGCGCTGACCGGCCTGCCGATGGGCGGCGCCAAGGGCGGTTCGAATTTCGATCCGAAGGGCAAGAGCGATCATGAGGTGATGCGCTTCTGCCAGAGCTTCATGACCGAGTTATATCGCCATGTCGGCGCGGACATCGACGTGCCGGCGGGCGACATCGGCGTCGGCGGCCGCGAGATCGGCTATCTGTTTGGCCAGTATAAGCGGATCACCAATCAGTTCACCGGCGTGCTGACCGGCAAGGGCATGGAATATGGCGGATCGCGCATCCGCCCCGAAGCGACCGGCTATGGCTGCGTTTATTTCCTCATCAGCATGCTGAAGACGCGCGGGGACAATCTTCCGGGCAAGACGGTGACGATCTCGGGGTCCGGCAATGTCGCCACCTATGCGGCCGAAAAGGTCATCCAGCTGGGCGGCAAGGTGCTGACCTTCTCCGACAGCCAGGGTTTCGTCCACGACCCCGAAGGGATCACCCAGGAGAAGATCGATTGGGTGAAGGATCTGAAGAATAATCGGCGCGGCCGGATCTCGGAATATGCCAAGGAGTTCCGTGGCGCGACGTTCCATGCCGGCAAGCGGCCGTGGGGCGTCCCGTGCGATGTGGCGCTGCCCTGCGCGACCCAGAACGAGATATTGGGGCCGGACGCCGCGCGTCTGGTGAAGAACGGCTGCATCGCGGTCTCGGAAGGCGCCAACATGCCGACCAATCTCGACGGCGTGCAGGTGTTTCGCGACGCCAAGATCCTCTACGCGCCGGGCAAGGCGGCCAATGCCGGCGGTGTCGCGGTGTCGGGCCTCGAAATGAGCCAGAACTCGCAGCGGCGCTCGTGGAAGGAAAGTGAGCTGCAGCAACTGCTGCTCGGCATCATGGAAGGTATCCATGAGAATTGCGTCGCCCACGGCGGCACGGCGGGCAGCACCTATATCGATTATGTGCGGGGCGCGAACGTCGCCGGCTTCAAGAAGGTCGCCGATGCGATGCTGGCCTACGGCATGGTGTGATTCCGGCGGCGCGTGGCCGCCCCCGTGGCCCCGCTACGTCGCCAGCGCGGTGAGCATGCCCGGCGTCAGCACCTGCGGGAGCACCGTCGGCGGCTGGCCGGGGGCATAATAAAGGTAGAACGGCACCCCCGACCGGCCGTGCGAGGCGAGGAAGCGGGTGATCGCGGGGGCGCCGCGTGTCCAGTCGCCGACCAGCACCGCGACGTTACGCGCCTTGAACGTATCGGCGACGTCGCGGCGCTCGATCGCGTTTTTTTCGTTGACCTTGCATGTCAGGCACCAGTCGGCGGTGAAATAGACGAATACCGGCCGCTGCTCCCGCTGGAGCGCGGCGAGGCGCTCCTCGCTGAACGGCTCCGCGCCCGGTAAGGCGCCGGCTGCCGGCGCGGCGATCGCGGGCGCGCGGGGCACGACCGGCATCAGCGCCAGCGCGGCGGCGATGGCCGGGACCACCGGCCACCACGCCCGCCGCGCCCCGGCCGCCTGGCGCCGGCCGACCCACCAGAGCATGATCGCGAGCAGCAGCGTCGCGGCGAGGCCGAGCGTCATCGCCGTGACGCCGCCGAGCCGGCCGAGCACCCAGGCGAGGCCGAGCGCGGTGACGAACATCGGCAGCGCGAGAATCCGCCGCAGCCGACTCATCCACGGCCCCGGTTTCGGCAGGCGCCGGCGCAGCGCCGGAATGTAGCCGAGCAGGAGAAACGGCATCGCGAGACCGAGGCCGAGCCCCGCGAACACCGCGAGCGCGGCGGCGGCCGGCAGCACCAGCGCCGCGCCGAGCGCCACCCCCATGAACGGGCCGGTACACGGCGTCGCGATGAAGGCGGCGAGCGCCCCGGTCCAGAAGGCGCCGCCGGTGCCGCCCCGCCCCGCCAACGCCTCGCCGCCGGTGACGGCCGGCAG
>Ga0182740_1002145_pt1 | contig 12434 bp, 8 predicted proteins | sample eDN5th37CKraftBY_FD_128872 | JGI IMG/M metagenome (GOLD analysis project Ga0182740, IMG submission 128872) | Enriched backyard soil microbial communities from Emeryville, California, USA - eDNA 5th pass 37_C Kraft BY (version 2) (version 2) | ecosystem: Environmental > Terrestrial > Soil >...
AGGGGCTGCCGCACGACGGCTTCAACCTCGCCGATGGGGAGCGGCTGATCCGCATCGACATCGCCGGGCTGACCGGCAAGCATGTCACGGTTTACGGCCAGACCGAGGTGACGCGCGACCTGATCGAGGCGGCGCCGGCGCGGGGGCTGGAGATCGTCTGGGAGGCGGCCGACGTGACCCTCCATGACGTGACGAGCGAGACGCCTTCGGTCAGCTATACCGCCGCCGGCGCCGCGCAGCGGATCGAGGCGGATTTCGTGATCGGCTGCGACGGCTCCCACGGGCCGTCGCGCGGCGCGATCCCGGCCGGCATCGCGCGCAACTACGAGCGGGGCTATCCGTTCGGCTGGCTCGGCGTACTCGCCGATGTGCCGCCGTGCAACCACGAACTGATCTATGCCAATCACGAGCGCGGCTTCGCGCTCGCCTCGATGCGATCGCAGGTCCGCAGCCGTTATTATATCCAGGTGCCGCTCGACGAGAAGCTCGAGGATTGGCCGGACGAGCGTTTTTGGGACGAGGTGTCGCTGCGACTCGGGCCGGAGGCGGCGGCGCATCTCACGCGCGGCCCGTCGATCGGCAAGTCGATCGCGCCGCTGCGGTCCCATGTGTTCGAGCCGATGCAGCACGGCCGGCTGTTTCTGGCCGGCGACAGCGCGCATATCGTGCCGCCGACCGGGGCGAAGGGCCTCAACCTCGCCGCCTCCGACGTCGCCTATCTTTCGGAGGCGTTGATTGCCTGGTTCCGGGACGGCGAGGGCGCCGGTCTCGAAGGCTATTCGGCGCGCGCGCTCGCCCGGGTGTGGAAGTCGGAACGGTTCAGCTGGTATCTCACCAAGCTGATGCACCGTTTCCCCGACGACGGCCCGTTCGAGCGGCGCATGCAACTCGCCGAACTGGACTATATCGCCTCAAGCGAGGCGATGCAGCGCGCCATCGCCGAAAATTACGTCGGCCTGCCGCTGTAAAGCGGGGCAGGGGCCGTCGCGGGCACAGCTATCGGGAGCCGATGGTGTGGCCTATCCGGTGTTCGCGGGCATTGCGGAGATGATCCTTCACCGCCTGCTCGGCGCGCAGCGGATCCCGTGCGGTGACCGCGCGTGCGATCTCCCGCCGTTCTTCGACCGATTTGCGCAGCCGTTGCTCGTCTCGCAGGTTCATGCGGCGCAAGACGCCCTGGGCCGCGCGCGCCGCGTCGATCGCGCGCTTCAACTGGGCGTTGTGCCCGGCTTCGATGAGGGCCTCATCGAAGGCGATGCTCAGCCGGACCGCGTCCTCGATGGCGCCTTCCTTGTGTGCCTTCTCAAGTCTGTCGAAAGTCTGCTCGAGGATCCGCAATTCCTCGTCGAGCGCGCGTTCGGCGGCCAGTCGCGCGGCGAGCCCCTCCAGCACCTCGCGTAACAGGTAGCCGTCAACGACCTCGTTGAGCGACGGCTTGACGACGGTCAGTCCCCAGCCGCCACTGTCCGATACCAGACCCTCCGCCTGGAGTTTCTTCAGCGCCTCGCGGACGGGTGTCCGGCTGACGCCGAACCGTTCGGCGATATCGACTTCGCGGACGCGGCTGCCGGGCGTCAGTTCGCCGGTTCCGATCTGCGAAAGAAGGCTGCGGTACAACGCTTCGCCCAGCGGAAGGCCCTCGATCGATCGAATGCGGGGCGACCGTGCCGTTTTTTCGCGTGCTGTGCCTGGGGGCGAACGTCGTGGCATAATCAAGCCTTTGGAAATGTCGGCCGAGGCCAGCCGGGTGCCGGCTCGGCCCGATATAGATGCGTGCCTATCGTCACGGATGCGTCTCGGCAACGATCCGCCCCTTGATAAGCGGCGCCAGGGCCGCCCGCGCAATCCGGCAATTGTCGTCTGTCGTCCGCGCAAGCCCATGGATCGCGGAGCGTAGCGCGTGCGCGGTCGCAAGTGCCTCCGGGTCGTTGGCGAAGATCCGCAGCATCTTGTCCTCGAGGAAAGCCCAGCCCGGCTGACGCGAGGCGGAGCCGGTGGTTGCCGTTACCGTGATGGTACGCGACCGGCCGTCGTCCGTCAGCAGGCGCACCGAGGCGCCCCACGCGCCCTCCGCTGTCGCCGCCTGAAAGCCGCCGGCGACCGAGATCTTGCCGAGGAAGGCCCGCATCGCCTCGTCTTGCGGAAGGTTGCGGCGCGCCACACTGACAAGCTCCGAGGGGTGAAGCAACGTCAGCCCGGCCTGATAAGCGACGCTGAGGAGCGAACCGATCCGGTCGTTCGGCGGCGCGGTGCGGCCGATCATGCGCAGCCATCGTGTCGGTACGGCGATATCGACGGCGCGGATGGTGTCGGGCGCGAGCCCCTCGGCGAGGCGCGAAACGCCCTCGACCGCCGCCAGCGCCTGACGGGCGGTCGGAAAGGGCTTTGTGTCGATGTCGGCAAGCATGCGGCCCGGAATGAAATGCGCGTGGGCGCGCGCCTCGGTGATATTGACGCCGTAAGAGGCCGCCCATCGCTGCGCCGTATCGTCCGGGAGGGCTAGTCGGCTGCCGGTGTCGGTTGCGGCGGACAGGCCGGCGCGTATCGCGGAGGCCAGAGCGAGCAGGCGGCCATGCCGGCCCTGCGTCGCGCGCGTCGGTCCGGCTGTATATTCTGCCGCCAGCCGCAACGCCGCGAGCGTCGAACGGTGATCGAGGCGCAGGAGAACGGCGGCCGCCGCCGTGGCCGCAAAGGGTGCAACGAGCAATGTGGGCCACAGCCCCGCCCCGAGAATGTTCGCGCCGTCGATCATATCGCCGAACGCGGTCGCGGTTTCATAGCCCGCCGCGACCGCCGCCAGAACCGTCGAGTCGTCTGCCGCGACGGTAGGGCTCAGGCCGAGAACCACCGGGACCACGATCGCGCCCGGTGTCACGCAGCCCCCGATGGCGATGTCGTCCACCTCGGTGAACCGCGCGCCGATCGCCAGAATCGAAACGGCGTCGCTCTCCCCCGCGCCGGCGATAACCGGCGCGGTCTCGTCGCGATCGAACGCGCGCAGGCCGGCGACGGCGGCGAGCAGGGTGTCGAATATTCGTAGCCGCGCGCGCTCGCGATCGTCGTCGGATAACGTGTTCGGTCCGACCGCGCAGATTTTCGCGGCCAGGTAATCCAGCACGTCACCGCCCATTTATAGCGGCTCCAGCCGCGTTCCGCCCGCGCTTGTGACCACCGTCATCGCGGTGACGATGGTCGCGGCCTCGCCCGACGGCACGACGCTTCGCAGCGTCAGGATCGCGCCTTCGGGCAGGGTTTCGTCGCTGCCGGGTTCGATCCACGGCGTTTCCTCGCGCAGCAAGCCGCAGCCACAACCCAGCCCGTAAGCGAGCGAGGCGGTTCTTGCGGGGGGCGGCAATTGGGCCAGTGCCGCCTCGGCGAGATCGCCGGCGCGCGCACCGGCCCTGGCGGCGGCGACCATCGCCGCGACCGCCGCCGCCGCCGGACCCTCGATGTCGGTATCGCCGCTGGCGGCTTCCGCCCAGTAGCCGTGGTAATCGACCCCTGCCCAGAGCAGCAGGGGCGCGTGGCGACCGGCGGCGGGCCTCTCGAACGGCGCGAGCGAACTTCCGGTGAGATTGGCGAGACCGCGCCAGTCGCGTGCACCGTCGCGCCGCGCGACCTGCTCCGCCTCGACCAACGCTTCGGTATTCGATGCGCCCTTCGCGAACGCCGCGCGGCCGGCGGCGACAGCGCCCCGCGCGATACCCAGCGCGCGGCGCACGGCCAGAATCTCGCGCGGGCGCTTCCGTGCCCTGAACGCCGCGAAGCGCGCGTCGAAATCAATCAGTTCGCGCGATCCGAGCGCATCGCGCATCTGCCGGAGAGCAGGGGCGGCAAGTCCGCCGAGGCCGACCGTCGCCAGCCGCGCGCAGCCGTCCGGCAGCTTGTCCAGCTCCTCGACGAGTCGGGCCGGCATCCGCTCGCCGCCGGAACGCATGTGGGTGAGCCAGGTCAACTGGCGCTGGAAGTAGAGTTCGCGGCCGCTGCCGTAGGTCAGCAGCGTCGGCTCGCCCGATGTCGGCAGGAATATGATGCCGCTCATCGGCCAGCCCGAAAGAAAGCCGACCTCTCCATTCGGTTGCCACGCGGGCGCGCAGACGATCAGGCCCGATACGCCGAGATCGCGCAATTCGGCCTGAAGCAGGCGGGCACGCTCCTCGAATTCGTCCTGGGGAAACAGTTCGTGGTCCCGGTCGGTCAGGCCGCGGGCGAGGACGGGGGTCATGGTGATCATGGATCGCTGTCCTTCAGATATAGCTGCCGAGCACGCCCATTGTGCTCGTCAACGGCTCGGCCCCGGACGGCGTGATGAGGACCGGCTCGCCGCACATCAGATAGCCGGTGTCGGGGAGGTACTGATTGGGGTGCATGACGAAGACCATGCCCTCCTCGAGGGTGTGGCCGCTGAACATGGATATTTCCGGGTCCATCGAGCCCAGCGCCATGCTGTGGCCGCGCGTCCGCATATAGGGCGGCACGGTATATTCGCCGTAACCCGCCGCCGCGATCGGCGCGTTGATCGCCTCGACGACCGCGCTGACCGGTGTGCCCGGCGTCGCCGTGCGCATTCCGGCGCGCAGCGCTTCGTCGAGCAGGGCAAATTTTTCGAGCTGAAGCGCGGTAGGCTTGCCGAACACGGCGCTGCGGCAGATCTGGATATATTCGCCCTCCACCGCCGGCGTAATCTCGGAAAGCAGAACGTCGCCTTCGGCGATCAGGCGGCGGGTAGGCTGGTGCACCGACCGGTTGTGCTGGGAGGAGGACATCAGCAGGAAATTGTCCTCGGCCCCCAGCCCGCGCATGTAGACGTCGAGCGCGGCGACGAGTTGATGCTCGCGGGCGCCGGCGCGCGCATTCTGCTCCAGCCAGTCGCAGCCCTTCTCGGCGATCGCCACTGCCCGGCGCGTGCAGGCGAGCGACCACGGGTCGCGGATGCGCGCGAGGTCGCTGATGAGCGCCTCGCCACTCGACGGCGCGGCGCCAAGCGCGTCCGCCCATCCCTCCGCGATAGCGCGCGGCATCCGGCCGCCAGCGACGGCGACATGGTTGAGGTCGAGCCGGCGCCGGTGTAGCGAGTCGGCCAGCGCGGGAAAGAACGCGGCCGGATCGGCGGCCTCGATATCCGTCACGGTCGAGCGGGCGCGGGCGCGGTCGATGTCCCAGGCCGGGGTCATCAGCAGGAAAGGCTCGTCGTCCAGCGGTACGGCGACCGCGACATGAGGCCCCATCTGCCGGAAGCCCGAGAGATACCAGGCCGGATTCATGCCGACGAAGGAATGCTGGCCGGTGCCGTAGGCGATGAGCAGGGTGTGGCCGTCACGGCGCATCGCTGCCCGCACGCGGTCGATTCGCGCCTTGTAGCTCGTGGTCCGCAGAGTCTCGGGGAGGGGGCTCATGTCGGTCATGCCGCCTGCTCCCGCCGCTCGCGGATTCGCAGCCGCCGTGTAGCTTCCGCGTCGATGGTGCCGTCCGCCGTCAGCCGCACGCCGTAATCGGCTTCAGCGGACTCGGCGGTCACGAAGCCTTCGATCACGTCCCTGCGGACCATTTCGGGGTCGCGCTCGAAGGGGTCGCCCCAGCCGCCGCCGCCCGCGGTACGATAGATGATCTCGGTGCCGGCGTCGCTGATCCGGCTCGCCGAAGGGGCGGCGAAGTCGGCGTCGCCGGGGTTCCTGACCAGGGTTTCGGCGACCCGGCCGGGCTTGCCGCCGCGCAGGCCCCATGGCGGGCAGCTCAGCCGCCCGCCCGAGCCGCCATTGGCGTTCCAGCGCCCGCTGACCAGCGCGCGGGCGTGGGTCTGGATGCCAAGCCCGCCACGGAATTTGCCGGGGCCGCCCGAATCGGTGCGGAGCGCGCGTTCGAGCACCAGCACCGGCGTCTTCAATTCGAGATTTTCGATCGGCGAGTTGCGCACGTCGCCCTGGCAGACCGACATCGAAACATCTTCGCCGTCGCGGTCCGGGCGGCCGCCCCAGCCACCCGATTCGATACTCATCGCGATGAAGCCCTTGCCGGACACCGGATGACGGCCCGAGAACGAAAAGGCCGCGCCGAGCGACCCCGAATGCGCCGCCGGAATCCGATCCGGGAGCGCTTCGGCGAATGCCCGCCACACGGTGTCGACCACCGTGGGCAACGCACCGCTCCAGTTGGTCATCAACGCGGGGTAGCGCGCCATCATCATGTTCCCTTCCGGGATGATGACGTTGAGCGCCGCGAAAGCGCCTTCGTTCAGCGGCTCGAGCGGCCCGGTCAGCGCCTTGTAGGCGATATAGGCGCCGGCATAGGTGCGGCCGTTCATGCCCCCGTCGCGTTGCGGCGAGCAGCCGGAAAGGTCGATCGTCATGTCGCTGCCGGAGACGGTGACCTTGGCGTGGATGTCGTAACCCGGCCCGCCGCCGCGCCCGTCGATGAAGGCCGACGCCTCGTAGACACCGTCCGGCACTTCGGCGACCGCGGCCCGGCATTTTGCTTCCGTTTCGGCGCAGATCCGCGCGATTGCCGCCTCGACGACATCGCGACCATAGCGTCCGATCAATTCGGCATAGCGGCGCTCTCCCAGCCGGCACGCGGCGAGTTGCGAGCGCAGATCGCCCATCGCGGCATCGGGATAGCGGATGTTGTCGCGGATGAAGCGGTGCAGCTTCTCGTCGAGGATACCGCCCTCATAGATTTTGAGCTGGTCGAACTGGAGGCCCTCGCTCCACGGGTCGTAGGCGCCGGTCCCGCCGAAGCCGGTCGAGAGGCCGCCGACATCGACCCAGTGCGCGCGGACCACGGCAAAGCCGAGCAGCGCGCCGTCCACGAATACGGGGGTATAGGTGACGACGTTGTTGAGGTGCTGACCGGCAACCGCCTGGTGGTTGTGGAGGATGACGTCCCCCGGCGCGAACCCGTCGAGGCCATAGCGAGCCACCCCGTCCCTGATAACGACGCCGAGGTCGGCGACGAAGTGCGACACACCGCCCAGATTCTGCGAGATCAGCCGTCCGTCCGGCGCCAGCAGCGCGGTGCAGTAATCGCGGACCTCGTAGATCATCATATTATAGGACGTGCGTTGCAGGTCTTGGCTCATCTCGTCCGAAATCGCCGGCAGCGAGTTGCGGATGACCTCCATCGTGATGGGGTCGATGGCGGGAAGCGCGTGTGCTTTATTCATCATGCACCTACCTCGATGACGAGTTCGCCGGTGGGGGCGACGCTGAGCGCGTCGCCGGCATGGAGGAGTGTCGTCGAAGCGTATTCCTCCACGACGCAAGGCCCGGTTATCCTGGCGCCGACAGCGAGATGCTCACGGCGATAGATGGGGCAGTCGACCGACCTGCTGGAGCCGTCGAAATGGATCGGGCGGGTACCGATCAGCCCGTCCGCGCCGCTGGCGTCCACCACGGGAATCTCCGGTTTCGTCCTCTCGCCAGTCGCGACGAGGCGCAGATTGACCAGCTCGAGCGGTTCCTCGAGCGCGGCGTGGCTGAAACGCCGCTTGTGCGTCTCGTTGAACCGGCGGCTGATCGCGTCGGTATCGCCGGCGGCGATGTCCTCGCGCGTCACCGGAATCTGGAGCCAGAATTCCTGCCCGCGATAGCGCAGGTCCATCGACCAGTCGTAGCGGTGGGTGGCATCATCCACGCCCGCGCTGTCGAGCGCGGCACGGCCGGATTGTTCGAGTTCGCGATAGATCGCCGCGATATCCGCATAGTCGGCCTCGTCGAGCGCGCGGAAGTAGGTCCGCACATAGTCGTGACGAACGTCGGCCATCAGCATGCCCAGCGCCGAGAAATGGGCAGGCAGATTGGGGATGATGACCGTCGGGATCCGCAGTTCGCGCGCGATCTGGACGGCGTGGGGCGGCCCGCCGCCGCCGGTTGCGACCATGACGAAATCGCGAGGGTCATAGCCACGCTCGACCGAAATCGCGCGCACCGCCAGCGCCATCTTGGAGGTCGCGATCTGGAGGATACCGAGCGCGGTCTCCCAGTCGGAAAGGCCGAGGCCGCTGCCGAGCTTGCCGCAACCGGCGATCGCCGCGTCGACGTCGAGCGGCATCTCGCCGCCGAGAAAACTGTTGGCGCCGATGCGGCCCAACGCGACATTGGCGTCGGTGACGGTAGGTTCGGTGCCCCCGCGCCGATAGCAGATCGGCCCCGGTGTCGAACTCGCGCTCTGCGGCCCGAGCTTGAGCGCGCCGACCTCGTCGATCCACGCGATGCTGCCGCCGCCCGAGCCGACCTCGACGATATCGACCACGGGGAACATCACGGGATGGCCGCTGGCGTAGCCGCCGATGAAATAGCCCTGCGCGACCGAGATTTCGCCGCCCTTGATCAGGCTGGTCTTAGCGGTGGTGCCGCCCATGTCGAAGGTGATGATATTCTCGTAGCCCAGCGTCCGGGCGACTTCGAGCGAGCCGATGACGCCGCCGACCGGCCCCGATTCCATCATCGCGACCGGCAGCCGCTTGGCGGTTTCGGGCGCCATCACGCCACCGTTCGACTGCATGATCAGAAAACGCCCATCGAAGCCCTCTTCGGCGAGGCGCGTTTCCATGCGTTCGACATAGGCGCTGGTTTTCGGCCCGATATAGGCGTTCATCACCGTGGTCGAGATGCGCTCATATTCGCGATACTCGCGCACGATTTCGTGCGACGGCGTGATGTAGCAACGCCCGCCGAGCCTGGTGCGCAACCGCTCCGCGATCCGGGCTTCGTGCGCTGGATTGGCATAGGAGTGGAGCAGGCAGATCGCGGCGGCCTCGGCGCCGACGTCCTCGACCAGCGCCGCGATCCGCTCGATTTCGTCGTCTTCAAGCGCGATGAGCGTCTCGCCGTCCGCCGAGAGCCGCTCCTCGACTTCCAGGGTCCGCGAGCGGGGCACCAGCGGCTTCGGGCGCTGAAACATGAAGTTGTAGGCTTCGGGGCGGTTCTGGCGGCCGATCTTGTAGACGTCGCGCGTACCGCGCGTCACGATCAGCGCGGATTTGGCGCCGGTCTCCTCAATCGCGATATTGATGGCGACCGTCGATCCGTGGATGAGCGTGGCGCATTCGGGCGAGTTGATCCCGGCCTTGCCGAGGCAATCCCATACCCCCCGCGAAAACTCGGGCGTGGTCGTCAGCGATTTCGCGTGCACCACCCGACCGCTTTCATGGTCGAATGCGACGAGGTCCGTGAAGGTCCCGCCAATGTCCACCGCCACGCTGTACCGAGTCCCCATTCACATCTCCATTCAGTTGCATTCTTTTGTATACACAATCAATCGTTAGTCAACAGGATCGTCCGCAACCGGATTGTCGGAACGGTTTCCGCTTTGCGGAAGAAAGCTAGGCATCCGGTCATTCCGGTAAGAATGACGCCGGGGTGCAGCCGTTGATACGCGTGCCCTGCGGTGCGGTGGGCCTCAGAGCAGAGGAATGTGATCCACCGGCGGATCTGGCGGAAACGCGTGGATATAGGCCGCGATGTTCGCAACGTCGGTGTCCGGCAGGATGCGCTGCGAAAAGACCGGCATTCGTCCGCTATGCGTGCGAAGTTTAGCGGTCAGAGCATCGAGCGGGAAGTCGCGCGGCAGGGCGGGGCCGGCGCTCCCGCCTTGTCCGACGGTGCCGTGGCATTGCCAGCAGCCATAGGCCATGAAAGCCGCCCGCCCGGCGGTGGCGTCGCCGGCGATCGGGGCGGTCGCCGACGTCTTGTCGCCCTGAATGGCCTGATCGCTCTGAAGCGCATGAGCGGCGCTCATGGCGCCGAGCAGCCCGGCCGCGCCCAATATCGCGAGAGTCGCCGTGTGCATCGCCTTCTCCTCAACGGCCTTGAGACACGACATCCAGCAGCGCCGGCTGGCCGGCCCGAACCACCGCAAGCGCGCGGTCGAGCGCGGGGCCGAGGTCGCCGGGATCCCGGATCGGCCCTTCGGCGTGGACCCCCATGCCTTGCGCGATTTTGGCGAAGTCGATCCCGGGGCTGTCGAGCACGTTGCCGATGCGCGGCCGATCTTTCACGCCGCGTTCGCGCGTTGCGGCAAGGTGCTGGATCCACATGATTTCCTGATGATAGCCGCCATTGTTGTGGATGATATAGAGAAGCGGAATCTGGTGGTGCGCGGCCGTCCACAGCGCGCCCGGCGCAAACATGAAATCGCCGTCGCCGCCGATTGCGACCGTCAGTCGGCCGTGGCGCTTGTTGGCGAGTGCCGCGCCGACCGAGGCCCCCGGCAGATAGCCGAGGCCGTAGGCGCCGGAGTCGCCGATATACTGATAGTGTTTATCCGCCGCCCAGAGTTGCTGGGGCCAGAAATTCTGAAAGATCGTACCGTTGACGAGCGACCAGTCGTCATTTTTGATCTTGTTGTAGAGTTCCGCACAGAGCCGGGCGGTCGTGATCGGCTGGGCGTTCCATCCCCGCGCGGCGGCCTCGCGTGATGCGCGGAGCGCGGCCTGATGTTCCGTCGCCAGCCATTTGCCACGCGCCCGGAATGCCGAACGCCGGTTCGCGGTGGTCTGCCGCCGGACTTCCTCGATCAGGCTGGGAAGGGTCGCTTCGGCGTCGGCCGCGAGCGCCAGATCGACCTCGGTGAAGCGATTGAAGTCCTGATAGTTGGACCCCATGTAGACGTCGCTCGCCGAGATGCTGATGCGTTTCGCCGTCGGCTGCATCTGGCGCTGGGTAGACCCGTAGAAATCGGTCATCTCGAGCCCGAGAATCACGTCGGCGTCGGCGATGCGTTGTGTCGCCACCGCGCTCTGGTTGAGCGGATGGCGCCACGGGAAGTTCATCCGCCCATAGCGATCCACCACCGGCGCCTGCAACGCCTCGGCGAGGTCCACCATCAGCCTGAGGCCTTCGGGGGTGCGCGCCGCTCGGTCGGCAAGAATGACCGGGGATTCCGCCGCAACCAGCATGCGGGCGGTCTCCCGGACCGCGCCGATCTCGCCCTGGGGCGGTGCGGTCGTCGGAAGCTTCGGCAGTGCCGGGGCGCGGCCGTCGGGCAGGGGGCCTTCCTGCAAATGTTCGTCGAGCGCCAGGACCACGGGGCCATAAGGCGGCGTCATCGAGAATTTATAGGCCCGCGCCGCGGAATCGGCGAAATGCGGGAGCGACGCCGGCGTATCGTCGAATTTGGTGAAATCGCGCACCAGACCGGGGCCGTCGAACACCGAATGCACCCAACTGACGTAGCCGACGCGGGTGTCCCCGTTCATCATCGCGCCGACGATCCCGAACACCGGCGCGCGGTCGCACCACGCATTGTAGATCGCCATGGATCCGTGCTGCAGGCCGACTGCCGAGTGCATCATGCAGGCCATCGGCTTGCCCTCGATCTTGGCGTAGCCGTGCGCCAGCGAGACCGAAATCTCCTCGTGGGTGCAGGTGATCAGCTCCAGTCGGGGCTCGCTCGTCATGCCGTAATTGACGATCGATTCGTGCAACCCCTTGAACGTGTTGCCCGGTATCGCGGCCGCATATTCGATGCCCATATGGCGCATCACGTCCACCATGTAATCGCTGCCGCAGGTCGTTTGCGTGGTGACTTTGGCGTTGACCGGCGGGTCCTGCTCGGCTTCGGCCTGTAGTGCGGGCGGAACGTTGCGTTTGCGATTGCCGTTGGTCTGGCTCTGGGCGGGTAGCGGCGCCGCCATCGCCGCCGCGCCGGCCACGCCCGCGCCCTTCAGAAAGCGGCGGCGGCCGATCTCGATCTCCTTGCCTGTGCCCATAGGTCCGCTCACTTCTTTCTTCCGTTCAACCTGGAGATTTCACCAACCCGATCACGCGGATTTGGCGGGAGCCGGTACGGCGGCCAGCGGCGCCGCGGTCTCGCTTGATAATATCTCCTCCGGCTCGGTCACCCGGATAGCATGTAATACTAGTGCAGCAATAAGCATGGGAATGGCTGTCACGAAATAAATCGTTGAGATGCCCCAGTGCCAGGTGAGAAACAAACCGCCGATCGCCGGGCCGATCATGCCGCCGAGCCGTCCGGCCCCGGCGCCCCAACTGACGCCGGTCGCCCGGGACGACGTCGGGTAGATCATCGTCGCGAAGGCATTGAGGCCACCGACCGCGCTGTTGCCGAAGAATGCCACCGCCAGGAAAGGAACGAACAGCATCCAAGTGTGAAGATCGACCAGACCGACCGACGCGATCGCCACCGCCGATCCCAGAAAATAGAAAGGGATCATGCGATGCGCGCCAAACCGATCTATAAGCAGGCCGCTGGTCAGCAGGCCGAGAATCGAGGCGACCACGCTGAAGGCCGTGATCAGGGCGATGCGCTCGATCGTGATGCCCTCGATGACGTGCAGATAGGTGGTCCGCCACGAACTCAGGATGTGCGTCACCATGAACGCCATCGAATAGCCTGCCCAGAGCAGCAGGGTGGTCCGCAACTGGCCGTGCTGGAACAGGCTGACCACCGAGGCGAACCGCCCGCGTCTGGTGGCG
>Ga0182740_1002147_pt1 | contig 12410 bp, 8 predicted proteins | sample eDN5th37CKraftBY_FD_128872 | JGI IMG/M metagenome (GOLD analysis project Ga0182740, IMG submission 128872) | Enriched backyard soil microbial communities from Emeryville, California, USA - eDNA 5th pass 37_C Kraft BY (version 2) (version 2) | ecosystem: Environmental > Terrestrial > Soil >...
GACGGATTTGGGTTCGAACGTCAGGATGACGCGGAACCGCCTATGACGCTGGACGACGCGCTCGCATGCGCTGATCTCGTGCTCGTTGGTATGGGAATGCCTCATCAGGAGCGGTGGATTGTCGAAAACCGCGAGAAGTTCCCGCGCTCGGTCGTTGCTAATATTGGTGGTTGTATTGACTACATCGCCGGAGAGCAGGAGCTGGCTCCGAGATGGCTTGGAGCCATCGGAATGGAATGGCTGTACCGACTCGCAAAATCACCAAAGCGCCTAGCACATCGGTATCTCATCGAACCACTTCTATTGGTGCAGCTGCTACTTGATCGGCGGACGCAAAAATGACCAAAGACAATGCATTGGGCTCACCTAGCATCGACGTAGTCATTCCTACCATTGGGCGCGAGGCACTTCGACGAGCGGTCGAATCGGTCTCTCGGCAAACCATAAAATGTCGACCGATCGTCGTTCTCGATCGTCTGGACGCAAAGGGTGACGTTCAAGAACTTCTTTCCGCATACGACCACATCCTTCTCACCACGGGCGGTGATGAGGGGGCCCCGACAGCACGCAATCTCGGCTCCTCCTTTTCTCAATCAGACTTCGTCGCTTTTTTGGATGACGACGATTGGTGGGTGCCGAACAAAATTGAACGTCAGCTTTGCGCGATAGCGAACGCCAGCGACCGAATATTCTGTGCCACAGCAATGGGATTCCATCGCTCACCGGCAGTCGTCAAGGTTCCAACCTGTGCACCGCTCGCAGATATGAGCGCCGCTTCGTACCTGGTTCAACGACCAAAGTTGAAGTACGGCACCAACGCGATTCAAACAAGTTCTCTGTTGGTATCTCGGACCTTGGTCGATGAAATATCATGGGATACAAGCCTAAAGAAACATCAGGATTGGGATTATATCATCCGACTGTTGCAAACGCCTGGAATCCAATTTTATTGGACCGATGAAGTTCTCGTCCACGTTGCACAAGGTAGCCTCGGCTCTATATCCAAAACTCCGCGTTGGCAGGCGAGCGCTCAATTCCTCGAAAAGCATCGTAATCAAATGTCTGACCGCGCTATAGCGGATTTTGCGTGGACCCAGATCTTGCGATCGAGTATTGCAGCTCTCGATTTTGAAGGCGTGAAACATGCTATAAGGGCGCATGGTTTACGTACTCCGCATTTGGCTGCGACAGTTGTCGGGTTGAGCGGCATTTTGAATGCTGCCCGCACCATCCGTAGAGCGCCCTTATCCTGATCAGCGCGGACATTCGTTGAGGAGAGGGTGTAGACGGAAGAAACCCATGAGGCCGTTTAACGTCAAGACCCCACACCTAACGGTTGTCGGTAAAGAAGTCTTTTCGGTCCGCTTGTGACGAGATGAACGTGCCGGATCCGGAACTCTCCATCATGTTTGCGAGGATGTTGTTGCCTCCATGGGAATCCGAAACTGTAAGCGCAGAAACTTCGGTGGATTGGGGAGCAGGGCGTCCTGGGTAAGGGTGTTTCGGGGCGAAGGAATATTGTGCCGGCGTCAACTCCCTTCCCGTGTCAGCAATTACATTATTGGCCACCAAATTTCCGCGCGAGTTCGAGATTTCGATGAAAGATGTCTTTCGTCGCCGTCCGCGCGCCTGATCCGTGCCTATTGCATTGTCGAAGAAGCTATTGGATGTCACCAAGTTGTTCGAGCCATTAATGATTTGTACCGCCGCACCGCAGTTTCCCCAAGCGCGTCCACCATGTAATTGGTTGCGGTCGCCGTTTAGGACGACGCCTATGCCCAAGTTCTTCTCGGACTGCCAACCGCTGCCGATAACGTTATTTGCGGACTCCACCCGGATGCCGTCGTTATCGCTATCTGAATTCACTCCGGCGCCCCAAACGTGGAGATTTGAAATGTTCTGTGCACCCGTACCAAGTACCACCCCGGTACGCCCCGATATCCCTCCATCAATATCCGACCATAGTCCGTCCGTAGATCCGGAATTCGGCAGTACGTTGATATGATTCAGGGAACTGTTGCGGAATTGTAAGGAGGACAAGCGGTGCACGATGGCACTCGACTGGTTTCCAATCTCCAAAGCAGTTCCAGCTGCATTGTAAAAATGTACGAAGTGCACCGTTGTGTATCCCGCGTTCAGAGCCAACAACGCCTCAGGTTCCTCTAAACCAAAGTTTCGGCCATCGAACGTCAATAGGTGGCAGGAAGAATACTTTCCAAGGAGATTCCACCACGTACCTCTAACGTTCTGCTGGCGAACTAAAGTTGTAAGGCCGGGGCCATCTCCGACGATAGATACTGTGATTTCGGTGGGAATTACATGCCGACCGGAATCCAAATAAGTTCCAGCTGGGAAATAAAGAACGCCGCCCCGAGGTGTGTTCGTCGGGTCGACGAGGCTGCTCAATGCCTTCGAAATAGCGGTTGAATCGTCCGATTGGCCGTCTCCTCGCGCGCCGTACTCCATTACATTGGCGATTCTGGTGACGGGAAGATTGGGACCGGCCGGCTCTCTGTGTTTCATATCGTCGTCATTCGTCGCAGGCGCGCCGCACGCGGCCACGAAAGGCGCCAGTCCGGCAAGCAAAGTTCTTCGGTCGAATGACATGCAGTCTCCGTGTCTTGAAACGTTCTTGGTAGAAGACGAGGCCAAATTTGTACCAAGTCTACGCTAGTTTGAATTACTGAAATTATCCGTGTGGCTCCACCAATAAGTGTCGCTCGGAAGCCTGCCTCAGTTCGGTCCACCAGGTGCAGCGCAATGGTGCCGTGTATAGCGCGGCCCGATTCGCACTTAGCGATTTCCGACGCGCGGATCCGATGGCCAGATGATAGAATTCTCCTGTTGTCTGGATGGGGGTTCGAGGTGAGAAGCATCTTATGGTTGGCGATTTAGCACAGGTCGCGGAGCCCGGCTTCCACGCGGGAGTACCGAAGACGGCTGACGAATGAAAGTTGGTCCTACAACAGTTCAGGTAAGGACGGATCGTGGATCGGGTCAAAGCACGCCAGAATCCTAACTTCGCGAGACAAGATGCCGCATTCCTGGCGTTTGTGATGTTTGCCTCAGTTGGCCCGGTGCAGTTGCCGCAGGTCGGTATTAATGCCGTGCTCGGAGCTTGGCTCTGCTACAGGTATCTGCAGGGGCGTCCTAAAGCGCACTACACCGTGCCGCTGATACCGGTGTTGTTCGTCGTACTGGTATTGGCTTCATTCTGGTGGTCTCACACGCCCGGCACAGTTTTGTACTCGGGTGCTACTCTAGTGCTGTATTTGCTTATTGCTCTTAATCTGGCGACAAGGTATTCCCTTAGCGAGCTCGTGGACGGAATTTCCTACGGTTTCAAATGGCTGCTTATTGCGTCTCTTATTGCAGTCGTTGTCTCGCCATCCACAGCCCTCACGCAGGCTGCGCACGAGTTCGGTTCCCTGAAGGGAATCGCATACCACAAGAATTACATGGGCTATATCGCGTCCCTTGCGGCAGTGACGTTCTTCTACCAATTTTTGACGTACGGGCGTAAGCGCGGCGCGGCATTCTGGTGCGTGCTTGCCCTTGCGATCGTATTTCTGGCCCGTTCCCAGACGGCCATCATTCTGACGGTTGTTTGGTTGTTGGTTACCTATATCCTATTGTCCCAGATTGGACGAAAAGGGGGCCAAGCGATCGCCGGCATCCTAACGGCGTTGGTTTCTGTTTCCGTGGGACTATTCGCTATCCTGAATTTGGAGGATTTTCTCGGTCGGTTCAACCGCGACACGTCGTTGAGTGGGCGGACCGAAATTTGGGAAGCTGTCGAATACAAAATATCGCAGGAGTTTTGGCTCGGATACGGCCGTGAGTCGGTTTGGGGTCCTCTTGATCCAGTAGGTAATTCCATCCGAAGTATTTTAGGTTTTTCAATATCGCATGCCCACAATGGGTACCTGAACATCATTCTTGAGGTTGGAATATTTGGTTTGATCCTGACCGTCGTACTTTTGGCGGTCTGCCTGATGCGTTCGCTACGCGTGATTGCTTCGAGCTTTACGGTAGGTGTCTGGTGCCTTTCGGTAGTCGCCTTGATTTCCTGCTTCAATATGGTCGAAAATCGTGCAAGTTTGAATACTGGTTGGTTCTTACTCTGTTTAATTTACGTTGCGACAAAGAAGATTTTGGAGTCGCGCGACAGCGCTGATCGTGCGGGCTTCGAATCGAAGCCAAAGGAAGAGGTATCCAATGGAAGAGGTTAGTGCGTACCCCCGGATCAGCTGCGTGATACCCACGCACCTTCGGTCGAATTTGTTGCAGGAATCTCTGGCATCCGTCCTGCAACAGACTCGTGCCCCGTTTGAAGTTATCGTGGTTTCGGATTGCATCGACCCGCCATCTCGTAAGGTTGTGGAAAAGCTCGCAGAGGGTATCGAGTTTCCCGTGAAGTATGTCGAGCGGGATTCAACGAGCCCAGGAGCGTCGCTCTCCCGAAATATTGGAGCATCGTATGCGTCGGGTGACTTCATTGCGTTCCTCGATGACGACGACATGTGGGAGAGTAGTTATATATCCGATGCCGTGGATCGGATTCAGGAAACCAACGCTGACGTAATTGTCACATGGCGAAGGATTTTTACTGAGACATCTGACGTCCTCGGTCCCACGATCGAAGAAGGGCTGCGTGCGCAGGATGTGCTCGCAGTAAGCCTCGGCACTACTGGTAGCAATCTTATCGTCCGCCTGAGTTCGTTCCATAATATCTCAGGTTTTGATGAGAAATTGCCGGTGAAGAACGATACGGACTTCTTCTACCGCCTGCTTAAATCAGGTTCTAACTATCGTGTTGTCCGCCGACATTCCGTACTTCAACGTAAACATAGCCAAGGTCAGCTCACGGGTAAGACGGAGCGTCGTGCGGCGGGTACTGAAGCTTACATCGAGAAGCATCGAGCAGATCTTACGCGATCGGACTTGCGGCACCTAAGGCTTAATATCCATCGCATACGCAAGGCAAATGCAGAAGGATGGCGTTTGCGTTCTTATCACCACATCATGGCGATTCTGAATTACTCGCCGCGAAAGTACTTCGAGGAGCGACGAGATCGGAAGATGTGGCACAGTGACAAGATCTGAAATTTTGGGTATCGGTGATAATTCGCGGTCGATGACTGACGACACTCAGAGACCGGCCATATTCGTTGCACTGCATGGGCAAGATGACAATATTGGTGACTCGATACTTCGTCGCGAGATGGCGAATGTAATACGCGCGAGCGGGTGCGTGCTACACATTCTCGTCGGATCAACAAGTGCTGATTACCAGTCTGGTCTGGGTCTTGATGGGTCGGAACGATTGTATCGTCGGCGAACAGATTGGCTCAAATCGGGATTAGCGCTTAGTCGGCGATCCAAAGTTCATTTTGTCTCCAATTCTGGAGAGATACAAATGAATCTCGAAAGGACGAGACGCAACGTAGTTGAGTTCGCTCTGGCGCGTGCGTCTCGTCGTTCGGGCGGGTCGGTGCTGATCACGGGGCTAGGCGTGCGCCACCCAACGGGGCGGGCTTCCGTTTCCACGCAGATGCTCGTGCGTTCGGCCGATCTACTATGTTGGCGCGACTTCGATAGTAGAGGGCACGCCGGTCGGGGATTCGTGGTTCCTGACTGGGCCTTCAGGTCGGGAATCTCCGATGAGGATCTGCGTAGTAGTGGTTCTAATCGGAACCTGCTTGGGATCACCCTGCGCGGAGACCGGCCGTTGCCGAGCGATGCGTGGATCGATAGCGTGCGAACATACGCTGATTCTCATGGGTTGAGGATCGCAACGTTTTCGCAGGTAGTGCGCGATCGCGCGCGCGCGGAATGGCTTGCTGATCGGTTCGGATGCGAATGCGTGCCGTGGGCGTCCTACGAACATGCAGCTCATGAAGCTAACGTACGGTCCTTTATGGGCGGTTGCTCGGTGGTTGTGAGCGATAGGTTGCACGCCCTGATACTTGCCTTGACTGAGGGTGCGTGTCCTCTCCTTGTTTCACAAGACGGTTTCGACCCGAAGGTTGCGCGGACCTTCGCGGGTGCCGGTATCGAGTCTCCTGTCATTTCGGTGGACGATCTCGCGTGCGGCCGATTCGGCTCGGCCGGCGACCCTGCGCTTCGCGTAGTACGCGAACGTGTGTATAGCCAACTGCGCGATGCCCGAGGGCGTCTTTCATCAGTCTCAGACCTCATGCAGATGGCGTTGCAAGAACCCATCTAGCTGCATCGCTGCATCGTGGTCTTACTCCGGTCGGTAGAACGCACTTGCAGGGGTCCTGCACAGGAAAGAGGAAATCGTGGCAGAAGGCGGAGAGTCGACACTCTTGGACATATCACGCGATCCGATTCGGAATGTAGCAATCGGAATTGCGACGTATCGGCGTCCTCAGCATTTGAGGTCGCTCCTAGAGTCTATTGATGCACAGGAGTTTGACGGGTTCTCGGTGCGCCTCATCGTCGTCGATAATGATGCTGAAGGGTCTGCGCGCGAGGCTGCACAGTCTGTGAGATTTCCATTGAAGTATACGGTGGAAGAACGTCCAGGAATTGTAGCGGCGCGGAATAGAACTCTTGATGAAGTCATCGAGTCAGATGATGCTTTGGTGTTTGTAGATGACGACGAGTTTGCGGATCCGAAGTGGCTCTCGGAGCTTGTTAGGTACGTTGAAGAACTAAAGGCGGATGTAGTCTCGGGGCCAGTTGTTGCGGAATTTCTTCCGAGTACACCTGAATGGATTTCCACAGGAGGGTACTGGTCGCGGGCACGAGTCCAGACCGGCGCTGAGATCACCTCGGTAGCAACGAACAATACTCTGGTGCGAACGGCGCTTCTTAGATCCGCGCCTCATGTGCGTTTCGACGATAAATTCCGAGAGACGGGAGGCAGTGACACACAATTTTTCCGCGACCTTCGTCCGTATGCTACTTCCTATCGGTGGGTGGACTCGGCGCTTGTTTATGAATGGGTTCTGGAAGAGCGAGCGAATGCTCGATGGCTATTCCGGCGTGCAGTGCGCATCGGTAACGTGAATGCTCGGTATCGCGGTCGAATTTCATCGATTCTAGGTGGCATTCTGCGTGTAGGCGGTGGTGCAGTACTCACGCTTGGTGACTTGATCATAAAGAGGCGGGTCCGTGCTCGATACTTCAATATGGCTGCACACGGTGTTGGATTGATCGGCGGTGCCGTCGGCTTGGATATCAGGGAGTATCGGAGATCGTCGTCAAGTTGAGTTGAGTCTGTCTGAAGCCTAAATAGAGAGATTTGCATTGAGTAAACCATCGCTCGGCGTGAGTGCGGCTCGTGGAGCGGCTCTCACTCTCGTCACGCAGATTGCGCGGCTGGCTGTGCAGTTTGTTTCTTTGATCGTCCTGGCGCGGTTGTTGGTGCCTGAGGACTTCGGGCTGGTCGCGATGGTACTAGCGGTAGTCGGTGTCGCTGAAATCATCCGTGAATTCGGCCTGTCGGCTGCCGCAATGCAAGCTCCAGAACTAAGCAGATCGCAGCAGACAAACCTGTTCTGGATCAATCTGTCTCTAGGGCTGGTATGCGCTGTCGTTGCGATAGGGGTATCTCCCCTAATCGCGCGGTTATATGGGGACGACCGGTTAGTTGCTGTCACGCAGGTGTTGGCAATTGTATTCTTGCTGGGTGGCGCGAATGCTCAATTTCGTGCTTCGTTGAGTCGCGACCTGAAATTCAGCGCGTTGACGTTGAGTGAACTCGGCGCCAGTATTGCGGGGGTGGTCGTCGCCTTGATTCTGGCCATGCTCGGATTCGGGTATGGGGCGTTGGTCGGTCAACAGATCGTAACTGCGGCAGTCTTGTTGGTCCTGAATTTCGTCCAATCGAATTTTCGTCCTGGTTTGCCTAAGCGTCTGGTAGGCACTCGTAAACTCCTGGGCTTCGGTAGTTCGGTAGCAGGTACTCAAGCAATTTCCTATATTGGTAGGAACGCCGACAATTTCATGATCGGACTGGTTTGGGGGCCCGTGTCCCTAGGTTTGTACAGCAGGGCGTTTCAGTTCCTCATGCTTCCAATTAATCAGATCAATGTTCCTATGACAAGGATCGCTCTGCCTGTTCTCTCGAAGATTCAGGGAGAAAGAGACCGTTTCCAGTCGTACATCCAGAAGGCGCAGTTGGTGTCGGCATACGTGACGACATCGATCTTTGCGGTTGCAGCCGGGCTTGCTGATCCTCTCTTAACGCTTTTGCTTGGCTCAGAGTGGGTCGGAATTGCTCCGATCTTTGCGGTACTCGCAATTGGAGGAGTATTCCGTGCGCTGAATCAGGTGTCGTATTGGATCTTCCTGTCGCGAGGATTCGCGGGTGCGCAACTCCGATATTCGGCGCTCGCGACCCCTGTCTTGATTGCTGCGATGGCTGCTGGTCTTCCTTGGGGGCCTGTAGGCGTAGCGGCGGGACATAGTATCGGTTACTTCTTTTATTGGTTGTTCGGCCTGCAGCGAGCTTGTAAAGTAGCGGACGTCGAGCGAAAGCCGCTGTTCGCCCTCGCCCGTAGGTCGACATGTATCGTGTCAATACCGAGTGGCTTGATTTGCTTCGGGATTACCCAGGTCATCGCCAATTCGATGCTGCAGATCGGCGTTTCGTTGATATGCGTTGGTCTCTACAACATTGTTGTACTCTTTGTATGCTCAAGTGTGCGCAATGACGCCGAAGTGATCTTTGGCTTCGTGCGCAAGGCGATTAAGCGCTGACCCCAGTAGTCCGCAAATGGCCCATGCCTGTTGCTGCAGATTTATGCAGTAGTATGCTTATTCGCTCTCTGTCAGATACGCGTGGGCGCTTCAGCCGGCATTCCGTGGTTCATATACTGCCGACGAACCGCGCTGATCTTTGTGACAGTTTGCACCACGAGAGTGGATGGCGCGTTGCGCATAGACGACTGTGCCCAGTGGGGATCTTAAGGCGATGCGACGGCGTTTTTGGAACAGCGCAGATTGCGGCGGAAATACAGCCGAGTGATCTAGTCCGTGCGGTTGTGTACCCCAGTTGGGGCACACAACCGCAGTACATCGCACCGGAAGTGATCCTCGGGACGACGAAGGTGAGTCGATGTAACGGTCCTGGCGTTCTCTTTGTCGGGTCGGTACGCGTAATGGGCCGAGATCAAGGTCGACAACACAACGTCTCGAGTTGACTTACGCGCAATTTGGTACGTCCACCGTCACGCGGGGATTATCGATGAGAGGTTGAATCGGGATGTGGGGAGTTCCGGCTATGACAGGCTCGCTCAGTTCATAGACCACTTCAACAGTCTCACCCGGCGGCAAAGGAACCTGGACGTTGAACATGGGGTGACCTTGTTCGGCAGCGGTGTATGCGAAAGCGGACTTCCCATCAACGCTAACCTTGGTGAGCTTTGCCCCGGGAGTTGCGAGCAATCCGAGGTCGGTCAAGTTGGTTCCGACGAGTGCGCCTACCGGGTTGTCGAACATCCCTGCGACGTAATCGGTGTAATCCCCGGCAGGCAGTTCGTTCGTAAGTCGTACTACAACCTTGGAGGCGCGGGTGTCTCCTTCGCACGACTCGGCGGTGTATTCGATTTCCCGCGTCAAGTAGTAGTCCAACTTGTTTCCGCCAAGGTTGTTGATAACAACGTGGGCGTAGGGAGCAGGGTCATCGTGCACGACGTGACCGAGAGGTGTAGTAGCTAGTACGTCCTGCTCTTCAGGGACGGAGCTCCATACGGCAAGCCGGCCCTCACCCGCGGCGCGGCCCAGAGCCTTGAGCAATGCCTGCGGTCTGGAAATGCTGCCCGTCAACTTCTTCACCACGGTCTGCGCAACCGTTTCCAGGTACGCCTTACGTGCTCTCTGATCGTCTCCGAAGCGGGCGTAAGCTGTGGATTCGGTCAGTTCCACCACGTTCTCCGCGGTGATCTTCTCTCCGCCCGGGAGCGTGACGTCTCCGACTACATCGAGGACGTAGCTCAACGCCACCGGATCGGTCGCGATCGCACCATCCACGCGCTGGCCCGTCTCCTGCTCCCACATCGACTGCCAGATCTGGCCCGCATACGGGAAGTGTGGGCTCACATTGCTGTTGCGGAAGTCCTGCGTGGGCCGGCTGTGACCGTATGCGCGCTGGAAATCGGGGCCGAGGTCGATCGGGTCGTAGTCGAACCGGAATTCCCGATTGCTCGTGACGTCGTCGACGGAGACCGCTCCATCGTTCGCGCGGATGACGGCAAAGCCGCCGAGCAGCCCGCCTGTGCCGCGTGCCTCTGCGTTCGTCTGGAAACCGACGAAATAGCTGCGCGGACCGTCCGCTCCGAGCATCGCCGGCGCGATCTGCGCCGCGAGCGAGGTGTTGTTCAACAGGCCGGACAACTCGGACACCTGTTCCTGCAAATCGACCCGCGCGTCGTCGATCAGCCCGAGCCATGTGCTGTCGACATTCTGGGCCTGCTCGTCGAGGTCGCTGATCGCCGCGGAGGTCGTCTCGAGGACGGGCGCGGCGTCGCGGAGAGCCGCAAGATTGATTCGGGCGCCGTCCAAAATCAACTGATCGGGAGACACGGCACTACCTGCGTCGACCGCTGGGAGGAGAACCTGCTCTGTGAGACCACTCACAATGGTGGTCATCTGGCGAGTGGAATCGAACGGACTCCCCAAGAATGGAACGGCGCCAGCGATACGCCACGGCACCGAGTCGACCGAACTCTGGGCGTCCTGGGCATAACGATCGGCGTCGCCCGCGACGACGCGGGCCCTGTCGGTATCACCTGCGAGCAGTGCGTCTTTCGCCTGCGTCGCGAAGTCCTGCGCCTTCTCGAGGTTCGACTTCGCCTGCAGGCCTTCGTAACCCAGCCAGCCGATGAATCCGACGACGACGAGCGCGCCTACGCCGCAGCCGATCTGCACGCGCCGGCGCTTCCTGCGCTGAGCTGCGATCTCCTCGTCCGACAGGCGCCTACGCACCTTGCGTCGACGCGGTTCGGGCGAAACTGACTCACCGGTAACATCGTTCACGCCGCTTGTGCCCCCTTCGTGGTTTCCGCTCGAGACGATAACCCGATTCGATCTGGCCGACCGTTCAAGTGGTGGGTAACAGTGACTGTAAGTAAACTTCTGCACGGTGATCGTGACCGTGGAGTTGGGAGGCTCCGTCCACGATCGCATGACAGGGGAGGGTTCTGCACTTCCCGTGTCCTGAATTGTGTCGGGAGGACGAGGGGAGCGTGGTGCATCTACTTCCGCTGTCCCCGAGTCAGCGGGGCCTGTGGTTCGCGCAGCAACTGAATCCCGACATACCGTTCACCACGGCGCAATACGTGGAGTTCCGTGGCGATCTCGACGCGGACCTGGTTCGGGACGCCTGTAATCAGGCTGCGCGCGAGGTCGAGTCGGGCACTCTCGTGCTCGTCGAACAGGACGGCAAGCCGTTCCAGAAAGTCGTCCCCGATATCGAGGACGCGCCGCGCTATCTGGACCTGCGGTCCGAGAAGGACCCGGAAGCTGCAGCTCATCGCTGGATGACTGAGCAGTACACGAAGCCCCTCGACCTGCTGAGCGACCGGCTCATCGCCACTACGGTGCTGCGCATCGCGGACGACCGCTATTTCCTGTCGAGCTACGTCCACCACATCGCGCTCGACGGGCAGGGCGCGGTCAACATGCTCAACCGCGCCGCCGAGTTGTATTCGGCGTGGGTCTCCGGCTCCGACGCGCCGCCGCTCAAGGCGATGCCGGTTGCGGACATCCTCGAGGTCGAGGCCGCCTATGTGGGCTCGAAGCGTCAGGACACCGACCGCCAGCACTGGCTCGAGCGCCTCGCCGACCTGCCCGAACCCGTGTCGTTCGTCGACCACGAAGCGCCTCTCGGGGTGCCGGCGCGGCGGGCGAACTCCGAACTCGACGCGGACACCGCGGCCGCCGTCTCGGCGCTCGCCCACGACGCGAACTCCACCGACGTGCCGATCGTCCTCGCGGCGTTCGGCGCGTTCTTCGCCCGTACGACGGGTGTGGTCGACGTCGTGCTCAGTCTGCCCGTCTCCGCCCGCACCACCGCCGCGTTGCGTCGGTCCGCAGGTGTTCTCGCCAACGTCGTGCCGTTGCGCCTGTGCGTGGAGCCAGCAACCACACCCGTCGAACTCATCCGCGACGTGCAGGTGGAACTGAGCAGCACCCTGCGCCACCAGCGCTACCGGTACGAAGACATGCTCGCGGATCTGCGCAGCCTCGGCCGCTCCCGCGACGAGGCGGCGAGCCCGTTCGGCCCCACCGTCAATCTGATGATGTTCCATCCCGAGATCGCGTTCGGCGACGTGACGGGGGAGTACCACCACCAGTCCAGCGGCCCGATCGACGATCTCGCCGTGAACGTCTACCCGGGCGTCGCCGGCCGCACGATGCGCGTCGACTTCGAGGCC
>Ga0182740_1002149_pt1 | contig 12402 bp, 11 predicted proteins | sample eDN5th37CKraftBY_FD_128872 | JGI IMG/M metagenome (GOLD analysis project Ga0182740, IMG submission 128872) | Enriched backyard soil microbial communities from Emeryville, California, USA - eDNA 5th pass 37_C Kraft BY (version 2) (version 2) | ecosystem: Environmental > Terrestrial > Soil >...
CGCCGCGATGGTCGAAAGGCGGTGCGCGATGGCGATGACGGTCTTGCCTTCCATCAGCCTGTGGAGATTTTCCTGGATCGCGGCCTCGACATCCGAATCGAGCGCCGATGTGGCCTCGTCGAGGATGAGAATCGGCGCGTCCTTCAGGAAAACACGGGCAATCGCGACGCGCTGGCGCTGGCCGCCGGAGAGCTTGACGCCGCGCTCGCCGACAAAAGCATCGTAGCCACTGCGACCACGATTGTCGCGCAGGGTGGCAATAAACTCATTCGCTTCGGCCTTGCGGGCCGCAGCGATCACCTCTTCTTCCGTGGCATCCGGCGCGCCCAGCCTGATGTTGTCACGCAGGGAGCGGTGAAACAGCGCCGTATCCTGACTGACGACACCGATATTGGATCGCAGGGAATTCTGGGTGACGGTCCTTATATCCTGCCCGTCGATGCTTATCGAACCGCCCTCGGCGTCGTAGAGGCGCAGGATGAGATTGACCAGAGTGGTCTTGCCCGCTCCCGACGGACCAATCAGGCCGATCTTCTCCCCCGGCCTTATGGTCAGGTCGATGCCGTCCAGAACGCCACGTCCCTTGCCATAATGGAAGGCAAGATCCCTGACTTCGATGCGCCCGCCGGTGACGACAAGCTCCTTTGCATCGGGCGCATCAACCAGTCCGAGCGGCTGCGAGATCAGTTCCTTGGAGTTTTCCAGCACGCCCAGATTCCGCAGGATGCCATTGAGCTGCATCATCAGGCGGCCGAGCAGCATGTTGAGGCGCAGCACCAGCGACAGCGTGAAGGCCACCGCACCGACGGTGATGGCGCCCTCGACCCACAGATAGATGGAGAAGCAGGCGATCAGCGTGATCATGACGCCCGAGAGCGCCGTCAGCGCCATGCGCACGCCGGTCAGGCGGCGCGTGAAGGGACGCAGCGCGCCAAGGAAAATGTCGAAGCCATTGCGCAGGTAGCGGTCGTCGCCGTCTGCGGCGAACAGCTTCAGCGTCTGCACATTCGAATAGGAATCGACGATGCGGCCATTGATCATCGAGCCCGCTTCGGCGGTGGCTTCCGCATGCTTGCGGATTTCAGGCACATAGATGCGCGCCAGCCAGCCGAAGGCGACGATCCAGACGACGACGAGCGCCGCCAACCGCCAATCGAGGCCTGCCACCAGCACAAGCGTCGTGACCGTATAGACGATCATGAACCACACGACCTCGATGAAGCTCTCCATCAGGTCGCCGGTCGCCTGCCCCGCCTGCCACACCTTGGTGGCGATGCGGCCGGCGAAATCGTTCTGGAAGAAGGAGTAGGACTGGCGCGACACATGCCGGTGCGCCTGCCAGCGCACAAGATTGTAGAAGCCCGGCGTTATGGTCTGCTCGTTCAGCAGGGCAGAAAGGCTGACCACGATGGTGCGGCCGACCAGCACCACCGCGACCATGAAAATCAGTTCCCAGCCTGCGGCCTCCCAGAGCGCTGCCCAGCTGCGTTCGGAAGGGAGCTGGTCGAGTATGTCGACCAGCCGTCCGACGAAATAAAACAGCCCCGCCTCCACCAGCGGCGCCACGCCGCCGATGATCAGCATGGCGAAGAACGCGAACTTCGCCTGCCCCACATAGTGCCACAGGAAGCCGCCGACACTTGCCGGCGGCCTCAGGTTCGCGGGCTCCCGGAACGGATCGACCCGCTCCTCGAACCAGTTGTAGATGGCCTTCATCATCGCAGCTGCTCCGCCGGTTCAGCGTGGAAAGATTGCCGCTCGGTGGAGCATGCGTCGATCATTCGGCCGGCTCTTCTCCAAGTTCGAGTTTCATGCGGGCAGCCGGCTCATGCTGTCCGTCATCGACGAGGAAACCGCCGGACTGACGCTGCCAGAGCTGTGCATAGAGGCCGCCCCTTTCGATCAGCTCGTCATGGGTGCCGTCCTCGATGACGCGGCCCTTGTCCATGACCACCAGCCGGTCCATCGCCGCGATGGTCGAAAGCCGGTGTGCGATGGCGATGACGGTCTTGCCCTGCATGAGCCTGTAGAGGTTCTCCTGAATGGCGGATTCGACCTCCGAGTCGAGCGCGGACGTCGCCTCGTCAAGGATGAGAATCGGTGCGTCCTTCAGCATAACACGCGCGATGGCGATGCGTTGCCTCTGGCCGCCCGACAGCTTCACGCCCCGCTCGCCGACATGGGCATCCAGTCCCTTGCGGCCCTTGACGTCGGAAAGCCCGGCGATGAAATCCAGCGCCTCGGCCCGCCGTGCCGCCTCGATCACCATCTCCTCGGTCGCATCGGGACGACCGTAGAGGATGTTGTCGCGCACGGAGCGGTGCAGGAGTGACGTGTCCTGCGTGACCATGCCGATATGGGCGCGCAGCGAATCCTGCGTCACATCGGCAATGTCCTGCCCATCGATCAGGATGTGCCCGCGCTCGAGGTCGTAGAAACGCAGCAACAGGTTGACGAGCGTCGACTTGCCCGCGCCCGAGCGGCCGACGACGCCCACCTTCTCGCCCGGCTTCACGGTCAGCGACAGGTGCTCGATGATGCCCCTCTTCTTTCCGTAGTGGAAACCGATGTCGTCGAAACGGATTTCTCCCTTGTCAACCATCAGTTCCTTCGCGCCCGGCTTGTCCTCGACGAGACGCGGGATCGAGATCGAACCGATGCCATCCTGGACCGTGCCGATGTTCTCGAACAGGGCCGAGACTTCCCACATGATCCACTGGGACATGCCCCACAGCCTCAGTACGAGGCCGATGACCACCGCGACGGCGCCAATCGACACCTGCTCGCCCAGCCACAGCCAGATCGACAGGCCGGCCACGGCAACCAGAAGCATCGAGTTCAGCAGGTAGAGAACCCCATAGAGGCTCGTCACCAGCCGCATCGCCCGGTAGACGGTGTCAAGGAAAAGCGCCATGCTTTCGCGCGCATAGCTGGCTTCCCGCCTTGCGTGCGAGAACAGCTTCACCGTCTGGATGTTGGTGTAGCTGTCGACGATGCGCCCGGTCATCAGCGAGCGCGCGTCGGCCTGTTCCTTGCCGACCTTGCCCAGGCGCGGCACGAAGTACTTCAGCAGGAACAGATAGCCCACCAGCCACACCAGCAGCGGCGCTGCCAGCCGCCAGTCGGCCGAGCCGACGATAACCAGCACGCCGAGGAAATAGACGACGACATAGTTGAGCACATCGACCAGCTTGATGACGCAGTCGCGCACCGCCAGCGCGGTCTGCATCAGCTTGGTGGCGATGCGGCCGGCGAACTCGTCCTGATAGAAGGTCATCGACTGCTTGAGCAGGTAGCGATGCACCTGCCAGCGGATGCGCATCGGGTGATTGCCCATCAGCGTCTGCGTGTGGATGAGCGACTGGAACCACACCGTGCCCGGCAGCAGCACCAGCACGACAAAGGCCATGCCGGCCAGCTTCCAGCCTTCCGTCTGCAGGAAGGTTTCGCGATCATGCGCTGACAGCCAGTCCACGATCGAGCCGAGGAACTGGAACATCCACACTTCCGTGATGGCGATGGCAGCGATCAGGACCGCATCAATGGCGACATAAGGCCATGCGCCGCGCGTGAAATGCACACAGAAGGCAATGAGGGTTTTGGGCGGCTCTGCCGTCTCCTCTATGGGGAAGGGATCGAGCCTCTTTTCAAACCAGCGAAACATCTTTGTTCTCTTGCGTTCAAATTTCGATGCCCGCGCAGCGACCCTGGAAAGCCGGAAAAACAGCCACGAAAGCAGCCGCATGCGGGGAATATAGGGCTGCCTCGCCGAATGCCCACGACAGGACACGGAACGAGGCGGTAGCTTGAGGATCTGATGGACGAGACAAGTCGGGATTCCCGCAGGACACCGCGCGTGGTTCCAGCGGAAATCGAATCGAGCGTGCTTGTTAGATCAGATGAACGTCGAACCGACTGCCGCCATCAGGCGACTGGTGGGAGACGGTACATGATTGGGTGCATCGGCATATGCATATCCGCCTCCTTCGGTTCGAGTTGACAATGAAGCGTCTATATATCCATTCGCAAATCATGGCCAGACCTCATCCGGGCAAGCGGACAATGCCCGCGCCGCCTGTGGCCGAACTGCAACGGAACCAGTGACCTAATATGTCTCCCGCAAACCGCCCCCGCATCGCACTCTACCAGCCCGACATCGCCGGCAATACCGGCACCATATTGCGGCTGGCCGCCTGTCTTGGGCTCGACGTCGACCTGATCGAACCGGCAGGATTCGACATTTCCGACCGTGCCCTGAAACGGGCGGGCATGGACTATCTGGAGATGGCCGCCCTGACCCGCCATGTCGACTGGAACGCCTTCGAGGAAGAAAGGCGGCAGAGAGGCCGGCGTCTGGTGCTGCTCTCCACCAAAGCCAAGGCCTCCTATACGGATTTTGACTTCGCTTCCACCGACACGCTGATGTTCGGGCGCGAATCGGCCGGCGTTCCCGAGCGCGTGCATGACAGCGCCGATGCACGCCTCACCATCCCGATGGTAGAAGGCGCCCGCAGCATCAACATCGCCCTGTCGGTCGCCATGGTGGCGGGAGAAGCTCTCCGGCAATTGCGCTGAGGCGGTTCAGTCTGCGGCCGGCAGCCGGCGTATGGTGAATTCGATCACGTCGCCCGGACGCTCGAACCAGCTTTCGATTTCGGTCCAGTAAGCCTGCTTCGGCCAGCGTTTGAACCATTCCTGCGCCTTGGCGCGCGCCTCCGGGCGCGACAGCACGAAGGTCTCCCTCAGGAAACCGTCGCGCGACTTGCCGCCGCGCTCCATGCGGCTTCGTTCCAGCCGCTTCTTCAGCCCATCCAGCGGCGGTCTTGCGGGCGTTCGCAAAAAAGCCTCCTTGACGCTTGCTTTACAGAGATTAGGGATCACGGCCACAAAAGACGAGTCATTTTACGGACCACGGGGTCCGCAAGCGGAGATGCCAGTGCAACAGCGACCCGACATTCCGGCAGGACTGCCCGCCGACATCGAAGAAAAGAAGCAGACGGCAAGGTTCTGGTTCGAGGAATTGCGCGACCGCATCTGCGCGGCTTTCGAAAGCCTCGAGGACGAATTGTCCGGCCCGCAATCTTCATGGACGCCCGGCCGCTTCGAGCGCACGCCCTGGGATCGCGACGAAGGTCGCGGCGGTGGCGGCGTCATGTCGATCATGAAGGGCCGCCTGTTCGAGAAGGTCGGCGTCCACACTTCCACCGTCCACGGCGAGTTCTCTCCCGAGTTCCGCAGCCACATTCCCGGTGCGGACGAAGATCCGCGCTTCTGGGCCAGCGGCATTTCCCTGATCGCGCATCCGTGGAACCCGAACGTCCCGACCGTCCACATGAACACGCGCATGGTCGTCACCTCGCGCCAGTGGTTCGGCGGCGGCGCGGACCTCACCCCTGTTCTCGACCGGCGGCGCACGCAGGAAGACCCCGACACGGTGGCTTTCCACCGCGCCATGCAGTTCGCCTGCGACAAGCATGCCGGCATCGTCGATTACGGCCGCTACAAGGAATGGTGCGACGAATATTTCTTCCTGCCGCACCGCAACGAGCCGCGCGGCATCGGCGGCATCTTCTTCGACTGGCTGCATTCGCCCGAGGACAAGGGCGGCTGGAAGGCGGATTTCGCCTTCGTGCAGGATGTCGGCCGCGCCTTCCTGGTTGCCTACCAGCACGTCGTGCGCAGGAACTTCAACGATGGCTGGACCGAGCAGGACCGCGAGGAGCAACTGATCCGCCGCGGCCGCTACGCGGAGTTCAACCTGCTCTATGACCGCGGCACCACGTTCGGTTTAAAGACCGGCGGCAACGTCAACTCCATCCTTTCCAGCCTGCCCCCGGAAGCGAAATGGCCTTGATGCACACTGTCCGGCGCTAAAATTTCCGTGAAAAGAGCCGACGCCACAATCCATGTCCAGATTGCGAAATCGGACATGGATTGTGGCGTCCACGCCCCTGAAAAATTTCTTTTTAGTCTAATATCCTGCTGAAAAATCAGGGATAAATTTCATGACGGACCGGGAAACGCCGGCGGTTCGTCAAGCTTCGGACCGCGACCCGACGTGTCCGGACGGTCCGCTCAATCCGGACCCTTGCAAAAGCATCTGGTTCGCGATCTCACGGAGAGCCTGCCATGCGCAAGCTTGTTGTTTCGACTGTTGCAACCCTCCTCCTCGCCGGCGGTTCGGCGGCATTCGCCGCTCCCCACCAGACCACCGGCCAGATCAGGCAGTTCACCGCCGGCAAGACGCTCGTCCTTCAGGACGGCTCGGCCTTCCAGTTGGCGAAGACATTCAGGAATCCGGGCCTCAAGGTCGGCGAGAAGGTGTCGGTGAACTGGGATATGAACGGCAAGAACAAGATCGCCGAGTCCGTCACGGTCGTGAAATAGCGTTTTCCCGGCCGTCGCATATCAGGCGCAGCCGGCTGCTGCGCCTGATATGCCGATCCGTTGCCATCAAATGTGATTACCCGATGGATCGACTTCGCGCCTGATGTGTTATGCTCGCACTTCATTGAAGACGAGGAAAGGAGACACCGATGAAGCAATTTCACTGTGGTTCGCTCGTCCCGGGCTGCGAATGGCACACCCGCGCAGACGAGGAAGCGGAAGTGATGCGCCGCGCCGTCGAGCACATGCGTGAAACGCACGGCGAGAGCGTCATTCGCGAAACGATGGTGGAGGCCATACGCTCGCGCATCGAGAAGATCAGGGACGCGGCCTGACCTCTTCCCTCGCGCGCTCCAGCAACGCATCGCGCCCGAGCATGAAACCGCTTGCGATCCACTCCTGCTCAAGCCGCCTGAGCAGCGTTCCGAGGGTTGGGCCGGGCGCGATGCCAAGTGCCGTCAGGTCGGCGCCCTTGAGCGGGAAGTCCGGCCTCGTCCATTTCCGCACGAAGCCGAGTTGCCGGGCATAGCCGCCGGCCTCCACGAGCGCTTTGTCGTCCTCCATCGCGCGGGCACGCGCTGCGGAGAGAGCAATCGCGAGCCGGTCGGCCATGGCCTGCGCATCGCCCTCATAAAGCTCGCGGGCAAGCGTGCCTTCAGTCGTGCCGGGCCGGACGGCGGGTGCAAGCGCCCACTTATCCAGACGATTCGCTTCCGCCCGTGACATGCGCATCCGCTTCGCCAGATCCTTCATGCGCACCGCATCTGGCGGCAGCATCGTTTCCAGCCGCAGCATGGCATCCACCGGCCAGTCAAGATCGCCCTCGGCGCGCACCAGCGCATGGATTCCGTCGATGCCCCATTTCTCGCTTTCGGGAAGAATGCGCGACAGCACGCCGGACTGGCGCATCCACAACAGGGCGCGCGATGGATCGGGCGCACAAAGCAGCTTCTTCAGTTCCGCCCAGACGCGTTCCGCCGACAGCCGGTCGAGACCTTCCTTCAGGCGCGCGCAGGCTTTCAGGCCCTCCCCGTCCGGCCGGCCGCCGCCATACCAGGCGAAGAAGCGGAAAAACCGCAATATACGCAGGTAGTCCTCGCGGATGCGCGCCTCCGGATCGCCAATGAAACGCAGCCGCTGCGCCTCGATGTCGGCCAGCCCCCCGACGAGGTCGATGACCGTGCCGTCGGCTTCGGCATAGAGCGCGTTGATGGTGAAATCGCGCCGCTCGGCATCCGCTTTCCAGTCACGGCCGAACGCGACGCGGGCATGGCGACCGTCCGTCTCGACATCTGCCCGCAGCGTCGTCACTTCAAACGGCCGCCCGCCGGCAACCACCGTGATCGTTCCATGGTCGATACCGGTCGGGACAGGTTTGAAACCTGCCCCCTTAGCGCGGCGCATGGTCTCGGCCGGCAGGTTGGTCGTCGCGATGTCGACATCGGCCACCGGCTGGCCGAGCAATGCGTTGCGCACCGCTCCGCCCGCGATGCGCGCTTCCTCGCCCTCTGCGCTCAGAACCGAAAGCAGGCGCTGCAGATGCTCGTCCGCCAGCCAGTCGCCGCGCCCGGCAATGCTTACCTTGTCGCTCACGCATAGAGCCTTTCATAAAGGGTGCGGATGATGCCGGCAGTCACACCCCATATGCGCTGGCCGTCATAGGGCATCTCGTAGAAATACCATTCGAGATCGTTCCACATGCGGCTGTCGCGGCGATGGTTGACCGGATCCATGAGGAAGCGCAACGGCACCTCAAAGGCAGTATCGACCTCCTGCGGGTTGAGGTCGAGATGGAACCCGGGCTTCACCACCGAAAGCACGGGCGAGATGAGATAACCGCTGCCCGACACATAGTCGGGCATCCGCCCCACCACGTCGATGAACTTGTCTGGCAGGCCGATTTCCTCCTGCGTTTCGCGCAGCGCCGTGTATTCCGGCGTGGGATCGGTGGCATCGACGCGCCCGCCGGGAAATGCCACCTGCCCGGTATGATTGCGCAGCGTCTCGGAGCGCTTGGTGAGCAGTACGGTGGCTTCATCGCCATGGTCCACCACCGGGATCAGCACCGCGGCCGGCCGCAAATGCATGGTTTCCAGCGCGAGCCTTGGATGGTCCGGATTGAAACGGTGATCGCCATAGACCTGACCCGGCGCCTCTTCGGGTGACTGCGCCAGCGCGCGCATGCGAAAACCTTCGGCCGAAAACGGAGATTTCGGAGCCATTGCAATCAACCGCTAAGTTGCTTCAGCCGGGCCGCCGGCATGATCGGATAAACCTCGCCATTGGAGCGCAGCGCGAACATCGGGCCCTGCGGTGTTTCCACCTCTTCGCCATGCTCGACAAGCTGGTACATGACTGGGCGCGAAACCAGCGCCTCCAGCCGACCCCGCACCAGAACGTAAGGCTTCAGCCCCCCGGTTTCTTCTTCCTCGACAAAGCGCATCGGATTGTCGGGTCCGGCCTCGACCACATCGCCGACATTGGTGCGGAAGGTAACGATCTGCTGCCCGTCCCGTTGCGAAACGTCGGCCTCGACGGCCACGAAGGGTGCATCGACGACGCGGATGCCGACCTTTTCCACCGGCGTCACCAGATAGGTGCGGCCATCCTCGTCCTTGCGCAGAACGGTGGAGAAGAGCCGCACAAGCGCCGGACGTCCGATCGGCGTGCCGAGATAGAACCACGTTCCGTCGGCGCGAATCTCCATGTCGAGATCGCCGCAGAAATCCGGATTCCACTTGTCCACAGGCGGCAGGCCCTTGCCGGACCGGGTCGCGCGGGCGATCAGCGCCTCCAGTCCGCCGGCATCTGCGGCGGCTGCGAGACCTTGTTCCTGTTCTGGCTTGCGTTCGCTCATGGTCACGAAATAGTCACTGTTGTCGCGCTTGTCAGCCTTAGCCTGTGATTTAGACTCTTCACGTCTTTATGCAATGCTGCGAGTCACGGCATCGTGGGCAGGTCATTGCCCGCCAGCAGGGCCGAAACCAGAGGACCGAGGCACCATGAGCGTCATCGTCACCGAAAGCCCGATCAGCGAAAAGGACATGATCGCGCAGGCCGAAAGGGCTCTGGCCGACATTTCGGCAGTGCGCGACGGCGTCGGCAGAGTGATCTTTGGTCAGGAAAGCGTGGTCGAGCGCACCCTGGTGGCGCTTCTGGCGGGGGGCCATGCACTGCTGGTCGGCGTGCCGGGCCTTGCCAAGACCAAGCTGGTGGAAACGCTGGGCATCGTGCTCGGCCTCGACACCCGCCGCGTGCAGTTCACGCCGGACCTCATGCCCTCCGACATTCTGGGTTCGGAGGTGATGGAGCAGGACGAGAACGGCCGCCGTTCCTTCCGCTTCATCCCCGGCCCGATTTTCGCGCAACTGCTGATGGCCGATGAGGTCAACCGCGCCTCGCCGCGCACCCAGTCGGCCCTTCTGCAATCCATGCAGGAATACCACGTCACCGTTGCCGGGCAGCGCTATGATCTGCCCGCACCTTTTCATGTGCTGGCGACCCAGAACCCGCTGGAGCAGGAAGGCACATACCCCCTGCCCGAGGCCCAGCTCGACCGCTTCCTGATGCAGATCGACATCCTCTACCCGGATATGGAAGCGGAACGCCGCATTCTTCTGGAAACGACGGGAACGTCCGAGGTCCGCGCCGCTAATATCCTCACGCCGGAGCGGCTGCGGGAAATCCAGACCCTCATCCGCCGCATGCCGGTGCCGGAAACCGTTGTCGACGCGATCCTGAAGCTGGTGCGCTCGGCGCGCCCCGGACAGGGTGATGCCGAAACCGACCGCGACGTGGCGTGGGGCCCCGGCCCCCGCGCCAGCCAGGCGCTGACATTGTGTGCCCGCGCCCGCGCCCTCTATGACGGGCGTCTGGCTCCCTCCGTCGACGACGTGAAGGCGCTGGCCGAGCCGGTCCTTCAGCACCGCATGGCCCTGACCTTCGCCGCCCGCGCCGAAGGCATGAGCGTGCGCGATGTCGTGGCGAGGCTTGCAAAGGCGGTCTGATGGCCAGGATCGGCGAGTTCCAGGCTCCTGCCGAAGCGCGTGAGGCGCTGGCAAGGGCACGCCAGCGGGCCGCCCTCGTGCCGGACCTGCTGATCGAGGCGCGCCGTATCGTCAACACGGTGGTTTCGGGCTGGCATGGTCGCCGCAAACGCGGCATCGGTGAGAATTTCTGGCAGTTCCGGCCCTATGTGGACGGCGAATCTGTCAGCCGTATCGACTGGCGCCGCTCGGCTCGCGACGACCACACCTATCTCCGCGACCGCGAGTGGGAAGCCGCGCACACCGTGTGGCTGTGGGCGGACATGTCCGCCTCCATGCTCTACAAATCGACGCTCGCCACCGTATCCAAGCAGTCGCGCGCGCTGGTTCTGGCGCTTGCGGCGGCCGAACTTCTGTCGCGCGGCGGCGAGCGCATCGGATGGCCGGGACTCACCGACCCCTTCAGCGCCCGCAACGGCGCCGAGCGCATCGCCTCACATCTCGCCCATGCGTCGGCACTGCCGGACAGGCCTGACCTCTCCGGGATCCGGCGCTTCAGCGATGTGGTCCTGATCAGCGACTTTCTCGATCCGGTCGAGGACACGCTCGGCTGGCTGGACGTGTTGACCCGCAACGGCGTGCGCGCCCATCTCATCGAGATTGCCGATCCCGCCGAGGAAACCTTCCCCTATTCGGGCCGTACGGAATTCACCGATCCCGAAAGCGGCGACAAGCTGACCGCCGGCCGGGCCGAGACGCTGGCCGCCGATTATCGGCGCCTGTATGTGGCGCGTCGCGAGGAACTCGCCGCCCATGCCAGACGCCACGACTGGAGTTTTACCGTCAGCCACACCGACCGGCCTGCCTCCGAGGCGCTGGTACGTCTCCATGCGGCGCTGAGCGCCGCCGGCGGTTTTGGCGCACAGACGCAAAGCGGGAGGCAATCGGCATGAGCTGGCTGCCGCTCTCCTTCGGAGCGCCGATGGTGCTGTTCGGGCTGCTGGCGCTGCCGGTGATCTGGTGGCTGCTGCGCTTCACCCCGCCCAGACCCCAGACCGAGCTGTTCCCGCCGCTGAAGATCCTTGCCCGTGTGCTGAAGCGCGAGGAAACACCACGGCAAAGCCCGTGGTGGCTGACGCTTCTGCGTCTCCTCATGGCCGCGCTTGTCATCATGGCGCTCGCGGACCCGGTGCTCAATCCGCGCGAGGAAACCCCTGCGCGCGGGGCCGGCCTGGCGCTGGTCATCGATAACGGCTGGGCCTCAGCACCAGACTGGGACAAGCGCGTCGCCACCGCACGGCGTCTTATCGCGGATGCCGGCACGTCCGACATTCCGGTCATCCTGGCTTTTACCGCCGAAAAGCCGAATGCCGATATAGGCCCCTTCGACGCCAACGCCGCGCTCGATCGCCTGCGCGCGACCATGCCGCGCCCGATCCCGACCGACCGGCAGGCGATCTATGCGCGTGTTGGCGAGGCACTCGCCGCGATGCCGGGCGCCGGCATCGCCGTGCTCAGCGACGGGCTGGAAGCTCCAGGCGATGAGCCGGCTTTCGCTGCACTTCTGGCGCGCGGCGCGGCAAGCCTCATATGGGTCGCACCCGAACGCATCGCGCCCGTAGCCCTGACGGCAACGGAAAACGAGGTTGACGGCTTCTCGCTGACGGCGATCCGGGCACCGGGCAATGCCTCGCCCGCCCGTCTCACCGCCGGCGCCTTCGACGACAAGGGCCGCCGCATCGCCGATGCCGTGCTCGCCTTCGATGCCGGCGAGGACACCGCCACCGCGACGATGACCGTGCCGTTCGAACTGCGCAACGACTTCGCGTCCGTCGCGCTGGATGGCGAACGCCACGCCGGCGCGGTGCGGGTACTGGACGAAAGCTCCAGACGCCGCCGCGTCGGGCTGATCTCGCAATCCGAGGCCGATCAGGCGCAACCGCTGCTGTCCCCGCTCTACTATATCCGCCGCGCGCTTTCTCCCTTCGCCGATCTGATCGAGCCGTCGAATCCTGATCTCGCCGAAGCC
>Ga0182740_1002154_pt1 | contig 12387 bp, 11 predicted proteins | sample eDN5th37CKraftBY_FD_128872 | JGI IMG/M metagenome (GOLD analysis project Ga0182740, IMG submission 128872) | Enriched backyard soil microbial communities from Emeryville, California, USA - eDNA 5th pass 37_C Kraft BY (version 2) (version 2) | ecosystem: Environmental > Terrestrial > Soil >...
CGCATGAACATGCGGCACGCTTCCATGAGCAGCCGCACCGGTCGGCATCAAAGCGACCAGCATCAGCGCCGCGAAAGCGACGAGTACAGCCGATATGGTGGCCCGGATGGACATGGCACTTCTTACACCAGCCCCGGCGTCGCCCAAACCCTTCTTTTGTCTGGAACCCGCTGGCGGAATGAAGGCACACCCACCTGAATGTGATGCAAATGCGACATCCTGCGCAGGATCAACCGCCCTTTGTCTTCGAAGCAGACTCCAGTTCGTGCGCGATCTGCGGCGAGACCGTGCCGGCGCTACGGATCACGTGATAGCTGAGTTCGTCCGGATCCATCAGGTCCGGCACCTTCCAGCCGTCCAGATCGTATTCCGCCATGCATTGCTCAGCGAAGCCCTGCAGGTTCTTCGCGGTCCCGCTCGCCATCGCACCGAACAACACATAGCGGCGGATTTCCTCGGTCGAGCCGCCGTAATTGATCTCGTACAATTCGTGGCGGCCGCCGAATTCCGAACCGATCGCATCCCACAGAAGCTTGAGCAGCTTCACGCGATCCACCGCCTCGTAGCCGTTCGATCCGCGCATGTATTTGTCGATATAGGGACGGATTTCCGGATTCTTGAAATCGCGCGCCGACGAATTGAGATAGATGAGGCCCGACGCCACGGTCTGCTCGATGATGTGCTTCACCTTCGTATAGGCCATCGTCGAGATGATCTGATAAGCGCCGGCCGGCTCGATATCGGGCAGAAGATAATCGCCGATCCAGGGCTTCGGATTGCGCACCATCGCTTCCGTCATTCCCCAGAACATGTTGCGCCAGACCAGCACCTCGCCGACATTGGCCTGCACGCCGCGGAAATCCTTGGAGCCGGTGGCTTCCACGGCCTTCAGCAGAAGCCCTGCGATGAAGTCGAGTTTCACGGCAAGGCGCGTGCAGCCATGCAGCAAGGCCCGCGGCAGGAAGCCGGTGCGCGGGAAGAAGTTGTTCGCCTTCTCCACGTCGCCGTAACAGAACACGTTCTCCCAGGGCACGAGCACCTTGTCGAGAATGAACACGGCGTCGTTCTCGTCGATGCGGCTCGACAGCGGATAGTCGAACGGCGAACCCATCGCGGTCGATGTCATTTCATACGACGTGCGGCAGATCAGCTTCACGCCCGGCGCGTTGGTCGGGATCATGAAGATCGCCGCAAAGGATTTGTCCTGCACCGGGATCAACCCGTGATGCGCGACGAAGGTGTAGTTGGTCAGCGCCGAACCGGTGGCGACAACCTTCGCCCCGGAGACGATGATGCCCGCATCCGTCTCCTTCTCAACATGGCAGCACACGTCGCCCACTTCGTTCGGCGGCCGATTGCGATCGACCGGCGGATGAATGATGGCGTGATTGACGAACGGCACGCGCTCCTGACAGAACTGATACCAGCGCCTCGCGTTGTCCTGCCACGGATCATAGAAATCGGCATTGGCGCCGAGCGTACCAAGGAAGGCCGCCTTGTAGTCCGGCGCACGGCCGAGCCAGCCATAGGTGATCTTCGCCCATTCCGCGATCGCGTCGCGTCCTGCGACCGATTCCGCGAGATTCTTCGGAGCCTTGAAATAGGCATGCGTCATGCCGCCGTTACCGGTATCGGTCGGGACCAGCAGCTTGTCCTTGTGTTTCGGATCATGCATGGCGTCATAGAGACGGGCCACCATGCGCGCGGTGTTGCGAAACGCCGGATGCGTCGTCACATCCTTCACGCGCTCGCCGTAGATATAGATCTCACGACCGTCGCGCAGCGATTCGAGGAACTGCTGGCCGGTCATCGGCATGGACGACTTGACCCTTCCGGTCGTCGCCGGATCGGCCGCAAAAGCCACCTTGTCGTCGCGAAGCGCCGCCATCCTTGAAACCCTCCCAAAAAGGCCGCGTTATTCGCGGCTCATACGGCGTCGAATGCCCGATTGATTTCAAGCCTCTAGCCAGTCGTTCGCGTACGATATGGAAGCGGTTTTCCGATGGCAAGAGAGCCGCACCGCCCTGTAAAATGACTGACACGCCACGAATGTGGGCAAGGACGCCGGCCTGATGATGACCACCGTTCGATCCCTGACGGGTGGCTTGAATTCGATCACCCAATCCCCGTTTTGGGTCACACGTGTCGCCCTTGGCACCACACTGGTGCTGGTCTTCGTGGTGATGGAATGGCTGAGTTCCATCCACGAATTCATGAGCGTCCCGATCACGCCGTGGAATCCGGGCCTCGGCGTGGTGTTCGCCTTCATGCTGCTGCGTGGTCCGCTCTACGGGCTCGTGCTGTTCGCGGGCATGATCGTCGCGGAACTGGTCGTGGTGCGGACCGAGTTGCTATGGCCGGTCATCGTTGCGATCGCGGGCATTATCTCCCTCGTTTACGGCACGGCCGCAACCGTGACGCGCCGCGTGCTGCACCTCGATGCGGGCCTGTATCACCTGCGTGACCTGATCATGCTGCTGGCAAGCGGCATCGCGGCCGCTCTCGTTACGTCAGCGCTCGTTGCGCTCCTGCTCCTGCTCGACCATCGCATCGAACTCGGCAATGTGCTCACGGCGGCGACGCCGCTTCTGCTCGGCGACATCATCGGAATTGCGGTGATGACCCCGCTGACCTTGCGGCTCGTCATGCTCGCGCAAGGCCGCGGCTCGCTCTCCGGATATTCGCGCCCGATCGCATTCGAAGTTGCGATCTATGCCGCACTGAGCTGCGCCGCTCTCTACATCATCATCGGCGGACAGAGCGGCAGCGGACTGCGCTATTTCTATCTGCTGTTCGTGCCGGTCGTGCTGGCCGCGGTGCGGCACGGCTTCGACGGCGCATGCGCGGCGCTGGCCGTCACGCAATTCGCACTGGTCGGACTGATGCATTATTTCGGCTATGACGCGCGCTCCTTCACCGACATGCAGACGCTGATGCTGGTGCTGACCGGCACCGGGCTGATCGTCGGCGCGGTCGTGAGCGAACGGCAGAGCGCGGACGCATTGCGACGCCTCGCCGAAGAACGGTTGCGCGAGAAGGAAGCCGAATCCGGCCGTGCGGCACGCTTCAGCCTTGTAAGCGGCATGGCATCGGCGCTCGCGCACGAGATCAATCAGCCCATGACCGCGGCGCGCGCCCTGGCGCGCTCGGCGCAGCACATCATCGAGAATCCCTCACCCGATCTGCCGCGCGCCGGAATAAACATCGCCAACGCCATCGCCCAGATCGATCACGCCAGCGGCGTGATGCGCCGGATGCGCGAATTCATGCGACGCGGCCGCCCGCACGTGTCCAGCTTCGATCTCGCCGACATGCTCGACGATACGCTGATCCTCGCACGTCCGGATGCAACCGCGCGCGGCGTCGAGATCATTCCCGCCATCCCGGACGACCTGCCGATGGCTCACGGCGACCGGATCCAGATCGAACAGGTGGTGCTGAACCTCATCCGCAATGCGACCGAGGCGATATCCGGCGCCGGACAGAAGAATGGCACTATCCGGATTTCCGGCCGAAGGCTGTCGGACCCTGCGCGGATCGAGGTTTCGGTGAGAGATAATGGGCCCGGCATTCCCGTGCATCTCGCCGAGCGCATGTTCGAGCCGCTGACGACTTCCAAGACCGAAGGGCTTGGTCTTGGTCTGTCCATCAGTCAGGGCATCGTGGAATCCCATGGTGGGCAGATCTGGCTGCATGCGAGCGCGCCGGGCGGAACCGAGTTCCGCTTCACGCTCCCGCTTGAACAGCCGCGAGACCTTGAATAACAGGATTGCACCCCAGGTCCGCCCGACATGACCTCCCCCACCATATACATCATCGACGACCAGCGATCGGTTCGCGACGCAATCGGTGAGATGCTGAGCGTGTTCGGCTTTTCCGTCGAGCTGTTCGACTCCGCCGCGGCTTTCCTGAACAAGGTCCAGACCACGCGGCTGGGCTGCGTGGTCGCCGATGTGAGAATGCCGGGCATGGACGGCATCACGCTCGTCGGCGAGATGAACAGGCGCGGCATCGCCACGCCGATCATCCTGATTTCCGGACATGCCGACGTGCCGATGGCCGTTGCCGGCATCAAGGCCGGCGCCGAAGACTTCATCGAGAAGCCCGTAGACGACGCGATGCTCGTTGCTGCGATCAATCGTGCGCTCGCGCGCGTGTTCGCCGCGCAGGATACGGCCAGGCAAAACGAGGATCTGAGCGAGCGCTTCGACAGACTGACACCGCGCCAGGCTGAAATCTTCGATCTCGTTGCCGGCGGATTCACCAGTCAGGCGATTGCCGCGAAGCTCGATCTCTCGACCCGCACGGTCGAGAGCTATCGGGCGCAGATCATGGAAAAAATGCAGGCGGAGAGCGTCGCGGTGCTGGTTCGCCAGGCCATCCGGCTCGGGCGGATCGAGCCCTAGCCACACCCCTCCCCCCTCGCACTACCGTATTTCTACGCCCCAAGCGTTGCGGCTGCACGACCCGCATCACTCCGCCTAGCGTGGTCGTGAGGATGCGTCACTCGCTGCGCGTCCTCGCGGAGCGGGACATGAAGCGCGATTTTGCGCAGGGCACATCGGATTGGCTGTCTTCGATAGACGTGCCGCTTTTCGCTGCGATTGCAGCGATGCCGGCGGTCGCGCTGGCCGCGCATCTTCCGTCCCACCTGCTGCTGCCGGCGATCGCAGTCTTCGCTTTTGCGACGGCCGCCATATCGGCCGGGCTCGGCTGGATGACCCGCACGACGCGCAATGCCGCCACGGTCACGATCTGGGACTTTGCCGGCGCGTGCGTGCTGGTCGGCGTCGCCGCCGGCACCCTCAGCGAGTCCGTTCAGGTTTCGCAACTGCTCGGGGTCGCAACCACCGCCCCGTGACGTAACGAGCACTTTATCCAGGCCGGGCCCCTCTGGCGACCTGCAAGCAGGTCGCGATGTCGGACTGGAATTCCGCAAGGAATGGCCCCGCCAGGTTTGGGATGCGAATCCCTCATTCGCCGACCGGATCCGTTCCTTTTAACAAGAGAGGAGTCCGGTCGTGTTCGACCTCATTACGCCTTCGGTTCTGAGTGCCTTCTTCCAGGTCATCATGATTGACCTGGTGCTGGCCGGTGACAACGCCATCGTCATCGGTCTCGCCGCAGCGGGTCTTCCCGCCAATCAACGCGCCAAAGTCATCCTGATCGGTATCGCCGCGGCGACCGTGCTTCGCATCGTGTTCGCGTTGCTGACGACGCAACTCCTGCAGATTGTCGGCCTGCTGCTCGCCGGCGGCCTGCTGCTGCTCTGGGTGTGCTGGAAGATGTGGCGCGAACTGCGCACTCCGCACGAGCACGAGGTGGAAGCCGCGGAGGTCATGTCCGGCTCCGATATCGACAAGGACGGAACCGTCCCCGGCAAGGCGCCGCGCAAGACATTCGCGCAAGCCGCCTGGCAGATTGTCATCGCCGACGTGTCGATGTCGCTGGACAATGTGCTGGCGGTTGCGGGCGCGGCCCGTGACCATCCCTACGTGCTGATCTTCGGTCTCGTGCTGTCGATCGCGCTCATGGGCATCGCCGCGAGCTTCATCGCGAACCTGCTGCAGAAGCACCGCTGGATTGCCTATGTCGGCCTCGCCGTCATCCTCTATGTGGCGCTCGATATGATCTATCGCGGCTTCTACGAGGTCCTGCCGGTCGCGATGAGTTACATGGGGTAACCCGACGGCCCCACGTTACCCGCTCCGCGCAGACGCCATGGCTTCGCCATGCGCGCTGCGCGGTTGCATGCCGTTGCCTTGAAATGCCAATTTCCGCCCGACCAAAAATTGGGGCGAAACGAGGCAATGGCGGGCGAGAAGATTCTGATTGTTGGCGCGGGGCTTGGCGGGCTGGCCGCGGCATCCTGTCTGATGATGGCGGGTTACGACGTCGAGGTGTACGAGCAGGCCCCTGCGCTCGGCGAAGTCGGTGCGGGCATCCAGATGAGCGCCAACCCGATGCATGTGTTGCGGCATCTTGGCCTCGAGGAGGACGTGCTGCGCCTTGGCGTCCAGCCCGGCGCCTATGTGTTCCGCCTGCACGATACGGGTGAGGTGATCCAGGAATTCTCGCTGGCCGAGGAGCACCGCCGCCAGCACGGCGCGCCCTATGTGCAGCTTCATCGCGCCGATCTGCACGACCTCCTGGCCAAGGCAGCCACCGCGCGGAAGCCCGACCTGATCCGCCTGAACAGCAAGGCAACCGGTTTCACCGAAACCGATCGCGGCGTGACGCTGCATCTTTCGGACGGCACCAATGTCGAGGGCGATATCCTGGTCGGCGCGGACGGCCTGAAGTCCACCATCGCCCGCCAGATCGTTGGTGAAATTCCCGCGACCTATACCGGCGACGCGGCCTGGCGCATCATCGTGCCGATCGAGCGGCTGCCGAAGCCGTTCCTGCCGCAGGTGATGTCGGTGTTCATGGGACCGGGCGGACACGCCGTCTGCTATTACCTGCGTGGCGGCGCACTCCTGAATTTCGTCGGCATCATCGAAACCGACGAGATTGCCGAGGAATCCTGGACTGTGAAATTCCCCTGGGAGAACCTGAAGGCCGACTATGTCGGCTGGCATCCTGCGATCCAGACCATCATCGACGCCGCCGACCGCGACCAATGCTTCCGCTGGTCGCTGCACAACCGTCCGCCGGTGCGCAACTGGAGCACGAAGCGCGCCACCATCCTGGGCGATGCGGCGCACGCGACCCTGCCCTATCTCGCGCAGGGCGCCGCGATGGCGATCGAGGACGGCGCCGTGCTCGCCCGCGCCTTGCAGCAGGAGAGCAACATCGCCGCGGCGCTCGATCTCTATCAGCGCAATCGGGTCGATCGCACTTCGCGCATCGTCGATATCTCGACCCAGAACCGCCGGCTGTTCCATCTGCCGTCGCAGGAGGCGATCCGGGCGGAATTCTCCAAGCGCAATGAAGGCGAGAGCCGCAATAGCTGGCTCTATTCGTACAACCCGCTGACCGTCGAGCTCACATGACCGTCCGTGCCACTGCTGGCCTCATCCCTTACAGGCTGACGCAGGCGGTCGGCGGCTCGGGCGTTTCCGCCGTCGATGTCATCGTGGTGGAGATCACCGATTCCGACGGCGCGCAGGGCCTCGGCTTCTCCTATGTGATCGGCGGCAATGGTGGCGTCGCGTTCAAGGCGGCGCAGGAGCAGGTCGCGCGGTTCGTCGATGGGCAGACATTGCCGCCGCCTGCCGCGCTCTGGCGCAAGATCAATGCGAGCTTCAACCGCACCGGTGCGGGTCCGAACCTGATCGCGCTCGGGGCGATCGATGTGGCGGCCTGGGATCTGCATGCGCGCAAGCTTGGCGTGCCGCTCGGCGTTGCGATGGGCGGCGAACCGCGCGCCGTTCCTGTCTATGGCAGCGGCGGTTTCAACACCGTGCAGCCTCCGGAAGCTGCGGCGGCTGCCGCCGCAGAGCAGGCCGCGCGCGGGTTGACCGCGGTGAAGCCGCGCGTGAAAGGCACGCCCTCCGACGCAGCGGTGCTTGCCGCCGTGCGCAAGGCGATCCCCGCGCATGTGCAGATCATGGCCGACGCGACCGAGAAGTGCGATCTGACGCAGGCGCTCTGGCTGATGGCGCTGGCGCGCGAACACGGCCTCCTCTTCGTCGAGGAACCACTGCCCGCGCGCGCGCTGGAGGGTTATCGGCGCCTCGCGACTTCCGCCGGCGCGACCATCGCCACCGGCGAGCACCTGCAGACACGCGCAGACTTCCTGCCGTTTGTTTCCGAGCGCATCGCGAGCGTGATCCAGCCGGACCTTGCGATGGTCGGCGGGCTCACCCCGACACTCGAAATCGCGACGCTCGCCGAGGCGTTCGACGCGATCGTATCACCGCATTTCCTGCCAGGGCTGTTTGCGCATGTGGCGGCGGCGGCACCGGCGCTGCGCTGGCTTGAGGAATTTCCGCTGCTGGAGCCGGTGTTCGAGGGCTGGCCCGCCATTGCGGCGAACGGGACGATGACGGCGTCACCCGCGCCAGGGCACGGGCTGACGCTGAACCGGCACTACCGCGAACAGCTGGTGCCGTGACGGCGGCGCTCCGGTTTATTTTGCGGACTAGCTGCCGAGATACTTCAGCGCCGCCGCAGAGATTACGATCAGGATGGCGACGGCTGCCAGCGACACGCCAGGCCGGTGATCAATGCTTCGATACTTCATGGCCGCAACGAACTCACAGAGCAAACAGGGGCGCCCGCGCTACACCACTTGCGAGACACAGGACGCTTGTCCCAAAGCCCGGTATCGTTCAACCTCCGCAACCCGTAAATGGTTGAACCGTCCACACAAAATCCTGCGAGCGCGCGCGGCAACCAGCGCCGTATACACGTGCTGCGTGCTAGACAATTCCGATACAGCCTTGGCTGCGGCCTCGCTTGAATTCGAAGGACCCTCATGGAAACGCTCCGCATCCGGCCGATGCGGCCGGATGAAGTCTCCGTCGCCGTCGACTGGGCCGCTGCCGAAGGCTGGAATCCCGGACTGAACGATGCCGCCTGCTTTGCGACGGTCGACCCGGAAGGCTTTCTGATTGGAGAGATCGGCGGCGAGCCCGTCGCAACCATCTCGTGCGTGAATTACGACGCGCGCTTTTCCTTTCTCGGTTTCTACATCGTGCGCAAGGATCTGCGCGGCCGCGGCTACGGACTGCAGATATGGAACGCCGCGATCGCGCATGCCGGCAACCGCGTGATCGGACTCGATGGCGTCGTTGCGCAGCAGGACAATTACCGGAAATCCGGCTTCACCCTTGCCTATGCGAATGTCCGCTATGGCGGCACGGCCACGGTGACGGACGAACCGCCGGACGGCATCGTCGATCTGGCCGGCCTCCCGATCGCGGATATTGAGGCAAGCGACTCCATGGTCTTTCCGGCGCCGCGACCTGCCTTCCTGCGCAGCTGGGTCGGTACGCCGGGCCATATCGGGCGTGCGCTCATCCGCAATGGCGCGCTGGCCGGATGGGGTGTGATCCGCCCTTGCCGCACCGGTCACAAGATCGGTCCACTGGTCGCGGATGATCGCGACACGGCGCAGGCCGTGTTGTCGGCGTTGCTCCGCGCCACAGGCGGTGGTGAAGTGTTTCTCGACGTTCCCGGCATCAACACGCAGGCGGTGGCATTGGCGAAGGCCGCTGGCCTTGCTCCGGTCTTCGAGACCGCACGCATGTATACGGCTCCGATTCCGCCGCTCCGGCTGGAGCGCATGTTCGGCGTCACCACGTTCGAACTGGGATAACTTGCCGCGCATCGCATGGCCGGGCGAGGCTTTCCGCGCCTCGGCCGCTCGGCTATCTATCGCGCCGCACACACCTGACGGGTACGCGCTCATGATCCTTCTGTCGAATGGCGGCACCAATATCCAGCGCGCCTCAGGTCCGTCGGACACCATCGTCATCGGCACGGTCGACGGCATCGCGGTTCTCGCGCGCACCGACAAGGGATGGACCGTGAAGCATCGCGCCCTGCAGGGCGTGTTCGTCAGCGCAGTCACCGCACTCGACGACGGCACATTGTTCGCAGCCACGCGCGGGGTCGGCATCGCGCGCAGCGACGATGGCGGCATGACCTGGAAATGGGTCAATAACGGCCTTTCGCATTACGAATTCTGGTCGGCGCGCGCCGGCAAGCTGCAGGGACGCGACGTGGTGTTCGCCGGTTCGCTGCCGGCTCATCTCTATGTGAGCGAGAACAGGGGCGAGAGCTGGCAGGAACTGCCGGCGCTGCGCCATGCCGACAGCGTCGCGCGCTGGACCTTTCCGCCTCCCCCGCGCGTCGGACACATCAAGGACATTGTGCTCGACGGCGATCGCCTTCTGGTCGGCATCGAGATCGGGGCGCTTCTGGTCTCGACCGATTTCGGCAAGAGCTTCACCGAACTTCCGGTCGATCCGGATCCGCAGGAATGCGACATCCATCGCATCCTCGTTCATCCCGCGCGCCCGGACCGTTACATCATCGCCAACGGCATCGTCGGCATGATGGCGAGCGAGGACGGCGGAAAGACCTGGCACAGGATCGCGATGCCGCCGCAGGCCGATTATCCGGACGCCATCGTCATTCACCCGGATCACCCTGATCTCCTTTTCATGTCGGTCGGCGTCGGCTGGCCGTTGCACTGGTACGAACGCGGTCGCGCGCGCGGCAAGATCTTCCGCAGCGCGGATGCCGGCAAGACCTGGGAGCGCCTGCTCGGCGGACTGCCGAACGGCCAGCGCGCATTGTTCAGCGCGCTCACCATCGAGGCGTGGAGCGGCGGCTATGCGCTCTACGCCGCGGACACCGACGGGCAGGTGTTCGAGAGCCTCGATACCGGCGAGACCTGGACCATCATCGCGGATGTCGCACCCGTGTCGAAAGGCGAGTTCTACAAGGGACTGGTCCGCGACCGGGTCAAGCTCGCGGGCGTGGACGACATTGTCGCCAATGCCAAGGCGAGCAAGCGCTGGGAAGACGCCGGAAAGAAACTGTAAGAGCACCCGGTCCCGCGCGCGCGCGGCAAAACCGGGTCGCGTGCTCAATCCGCCATCTGCGAATTCGACAGAACCGGATACGGAGTCGAAGCAAAGCCCGGTATAGTGTCCGGATTGGTGAAGTCCCACGCATTTTCGACAAGCGTGGTTTCTCCGGTGTCAGGCTCATCGATCCGCACCCTTTGACCGGAGCCGGTCGTTGTCGACAGTTCCTTGCGGCTGACGTTTTCATGCTCTTCGATCGAGAGCGTGTCGAACGGCGACGCTGCCGGCCCCTGAGCACGGGAGCCGTTCGGCGTCAGCGCAATCAACGCCGCTGCCGTCACGATCGAGGACAATGCAGCGGAACGGAATATCGGGGGATGACGTGTCATCTGCGCCTCCTTGCAGTGAGGACGGATGCAGATGACCTAACGGTCTTGCCGCTGCGCGAATGTGAGCCGGCTCACGTCGGCAGCAACTTTCCCTCGCCGCCTAGGGTGCGATTTCGGCAATCATCAACGCGGCGGCGAGTGCGGCGGCGGCCAGCGGCACCCAGCGCGGAACCGTGAACATGCCATCACCAGCCGGCTGCCGGCGCTGAATGCGCCACAGCGCGATATCCACCACGGCGAAGATGCCCAGCGTCAGCATGTTGGCCAGTGAAAGCAATCGTTCGAACGGGATCAGCAGGGCAGCCGCCAGCACGATAAAGCCGGCGAGCGCGGTCGCCGCAATCGGCGTACGTGTCACCCGGTGAACGCGCCCCAGCCAGGCGGGAAGCTGCCTGCGGCGGGCCATGCCGTAGAACAGTCGCGACAGCATGACGATCTCGACCAGGACGCCGTTAGCGATGGCGAGCGCACCAACGGCAGCGAACAACTTCGCATGCGAGCCCTGGAACAGATCGAGCAGCGGGCTCTGGCCTTCGCGGCCGGCTGATACGAGCGCGGCCGCCACCGCGACATAGAGCAGCGTGCTGATCAGCACCGCGCCGACGATGCTGTAGGGAATCGTTCGTCGCGGTTCCTTCGCTTCTTCAGCCATGTTGACCAGGCTCTCGAAGCCAATGAACGCGAAGAAAGCAATGAACGCACCAGCGATGGTGTTCTGCCATCCGGTGATGCCAACCGGAAACATGGCGGTGAGGTCAATGGCGGGCGCGGCGAGAAAGCCCGCACCGGCGGCAACGACAAGGCCGAGGATTTCGATTGCACCGACGATGGCGGCAAAACCGATACTCTCCCGCACGCCTGCCATCGCCAGCAGCGTGAAGGTGACGACCATGAGCGCGATCAAGGCGGCGGGCGGCAGGCCGATCAGCAGCGAGAGATAATGGACGGCGCCGCTTGCGATCGAGGCCGCGGCGATTGCGACCGCAAGCGTCAAGGCAATGCCGGTCGCCTGCGCGGCGCGATCGGAACCGAATCCCTCCCGCACGTAGGCCGCGGCGCCAGAGGCTTCCGGAAACCGGCTCGCAAGTTCCGCGTAACACAACCCGGTCAGCGCGGCGGCGAGGCCCGCGAGCAGGAACGACAGCGGTGCTGCGGTGCCGGCGCGTCCAATGACGGATGCGACAGCAACGTAAATTCCAGCGCCGACGATGACCGCAAGGCCATAGAAGAGGAGCGGTCCGAGCGTCAGCGAACGCCGCAGGGCAACCTGCGGACCTGCCGGGTCACCCTGGATGGACATGGCGACGATCCGGATTAGGAGCGATGGGTGAGCAGAGATGTCTCATGTCTTTGTCAGACACGAGATTCCGGCGCGTGCAGGAGGCGGTAATTGGCGGAGAGGGAGGGATTCGAACCCCCGATACCCTTGCGAGTATGCCGCATTTCGAGTGCGGTGCTTTCAACCACTCAGCCACCTCTCCGCGGGGGCCGAACAGGGCGAACCGCCCTCGGAC
>Ga0182740_1002155_pt1 | contig 12381 bp, 11 predicted proteins | sample eDN5th37CKraftBY_FD_128872 | JGI IMG/M metagenome (GOLD analysis project Ga0182740, IMG submission 128872) | Enriched backyard soil microbial communities from Emeryville, California, USA - eDNA 5th pass 37_C Kraft BY (version 2) (version 2) | ecosystem: Environmental > Terrestrial > Soil >...
AAATGCTCGCGCAGCCATTCGCGGAACAGATCCTTGATCTCGTAAGGCATCCTGAGCATCACATAGCCCGCGCCTTCGACGCCGGCGGCTTTCGCCGCGTCGAGAATGCGCTCGATCTCCGCGTCGTTAATCGCGGGCACGATCGGCGCGACCATCACCGCGGTCGGAATGCCGGCTTCCGAGAGCGCGCGCAGCGCCTCGAGCCGCTTTGAGGGTGTTGCCGCGCGCGGCTCCATGACGCGCGCGAGTTTCGGATCGAGCGTCGTGACCGACAGGCAAACTTTGGCGAGATTCTTCTTCGCCATGTCGGCAAGAATGTCGATGTCGCGCATGACGAGCGCCGACTTGGTGACGATGCCGACCGGGTGGCCGCAATCGCGCAGCACTTCGAGGATGCCGCGGGTGACGCGCCACTTCTTCTCGATCGGCTGATAGGGGTCGGTGTTGGTGCCCATCGCGATCATGCGCGGCGAATATTTCGGATCGGCCAGCTCTTTTTTCAAAAGCTCCGCCGCGTCCGGCTTCACGAACAGCTTCGATTCGAAATCGAGTCCGGGCGAGAGGCCCTGATAGGCATGCGTCGGCCGCGCGAAACAATAAATGCAGCCGTGCTCGCAGCCGCGATAGGGATTGATCGAGCGGTCGAAGCCGATATCGGGCGAATCGTTACGGGTGATGATCCGGCGGGCTTTTTCCTCGGTGACGTGCGTCGCGAAGGGCGGCAGCTCTTCGAGGCTCTGCCAGCCGTCGTCGAAGGCGACCTTGGCGTGCGGCTCGTAGCGGCCGCTCGGATTGGTCACCGCGCCGCGCCCGCGCCGCCGATCGAAGCCGACGGTGCTGCCCAGCACGCCATCGTTGGCTGCGGGCCGCTCAGCGGCCGCTTCCGGCCAACCGTCCGGAGAATCGTCGAAAGGTTTGTCCATGCTCCTACCCTAGGCGAGATACAAGAACAAAACAAGAACAAAATTACGGGGGTTTAAAACGCTATATGGGGTGGTTTCACAACAAAACAATTACAAGCTCTTGTGGTTCCCACGATGCCTGTGGGTAAAGGCGCGGCTCGGGCGGTTCAGGCGCGACGGGCCAGCCAGATCGAATGGCCGCCGCAGCCGGGGTCGTTGAACACCTGGGCCACGGCCTCGAAGCCGTTTTCCGCGAGCAGCCGGCGATATTCGCCGGGATCGAGGCTCGCGTGAAAGAGCGGCTCGCCCTCGAACTCACCCATGGCGACGCCATGGTCGCGCCCGCTCGTGAACATCAGCGCTGCACCTTGCGCCGCATGTTTTGCGAAGAGCGGAAACATCGCCGCCTGATCTTCGTGGGTGAGATGAAAGAAACTATCCCAGGCGAGGATGCCGTCGAAGCGCCCATCAAGCGCGAGCCGCCGCATATCGGCGACGATCCATTCGGCATCAGGGAAACGCTCGCGGCACAGCGCGATCATCGAGGGTGAAGAGTCCGCGCCGGTGACGCGGTAGCCCGCCTCGATAAAGTAGCGCGCGATCGGCTCGCCCGCGCCGCAGCCGAGATCGAGAATTTTTCCGCCCGCGGGAATGAGCGCGCAGAAGCGCTCGAGCCACGCGCGCTCGAACAGGTTTTTGCCGCGCGCCTTGTCCCACGCCGCAGCAAAGCGCTCGTAAAGGCCGATGATATTTCCGGCGGCGTCGCCCACTATCAGTCGCGCGGTCCTTCGCGGGTGATCAATCGCGCGCCGCGCTGGAAAGTGAAGTAGCTCCACAGCCACGTCATCGCGACCATCAGGCGGTTCTTGATGCCGATCAGGAAGTAGACGTGGGCGACCGACCAGAACAGCCAGCCGATGAAGCCCTTGAGCTTCATGTAGGGCAGGTTCACCACGGCCGACTTGCGGCCGATGGTGGCAAGATCCCCGGCGTGATTGTACTTGAACGGCTTGTCGAACGGCTGGCCCGCCGCGCGCGCCGCGATCAGTTTGCCGACATATCTGCCCATTTGCTTGGCGGCCGGCGCGATGCCCGGCACCGGCGGATCGAGCGCGGCGATGTCGCCGACCGCGAAAATTTCCGGATGTTCCGGCACCGAGAGATCCTTGCCGACCTTGATGCGCCCGGCGCGGTCATGGGCGGCGCCGATCCATTGCGCGGCAGGGCCTGCGGTGACGCCCGCCGCCCAGATGATCGCTTCGGATTCGATTTTCCTGTCGCCGAGCATCACGCCGTCGGGCTCGACTTTCGTCACCAGCGACGACGTCATCACCTCGACGCCCATTTTTTCGAGCGAGCGCTGCGCATAGGCCGAAAGATCCTCGGGGAAGGCCGGCAATATGCGCGGCCCGCCTTCGATCAGAATGATGCGCGCCTTGCTGGGGTTGATGTGGCGGAAATCGTAGCGCAGCGCGTGGCGCGCGATTTCGGCGATGGCGCCGGCCATTTCGACGCCGGTCGGCCCGCCGCCGATGACGATGAAAGTCAGGAGGCGCTTGCGGTCGGCGTCGGTATCGGCGGTCTCGGCGCGCTCGAACGAGATCAGCACGCGGCTGCGGATTTTGGTCGCGTCGGTCAGCGACTTCAAACCCGGCGCGTAAGCCTGCCAGTCATCATGCCCGAAATAGGAGTGCGTGACGCCGGTCGCGATCACCAGATAATCGTAGGGCAGGTCGTGCCGCGAGGCGTGAACGATCTTGTTCTTCGTATCGATGCTCTTGATCGCGCACATCAGCACTTCGGCATTCTGCTGCCGCCGCAGGATGCTGCGCACCGGCCAGGCGATATCGGCCGGCGAGATCGCCGCCGTCGCCACCTGATAGAGCAGCGGCTGGAAGGTGTGATGGTTGTGCCGGTCGAGAACCGTGACGGAAACCGGCGCGTTTTTCAGCGCGCGCGCGCACTCGAGCCCGCCAAAGCCCGCACCGATGATGAGAACCTTGGGCTGCGCATTCGTTGAGTCTGAAGTTGTCAAATCGAACCTATTTTGTTTTTGCTTTCGCCCGTTTCAAATGTTCGTCCAGGCGGGGAAGTATTTCGACAAAATTGCAGGGCCGGTGCCGGAGATCAAGCTGGCTGACGAGAATTTCATCCCACGCATCGCGGCAGGCGCCGGGGGAGCCGGGCAGGCAGAAGATGTAAGTGGCGTTGGCGGTGCCGCCGCAGACGCGGCTCTGGATCGTCGAGGTGCCGATCTTCTGCATCGAAACATGATGGAATGCGACGGCAAATCCTTCCATTCGCTTTTCGAATAACGGCTCGACCGCCTCGGGTGTGACATCCCGTCCGGTGAAGCCGGTGCCGCCGGTGGTGATGACGACGTCGATCTTGCGATCCTTGATCCAGCTTTTCACCCTGGCGCGGATCGCGCGCACTTCGTCCTTGACGATGGCGCGCGCCGCCAGCTTATGGCCCGCGCTTTCGATCCGCTCGGCCAAAAGCCCGCCCGATTTGTCCTCTTTCAGCGCGCGCGTATCGGAGACGGTCAGCACCGCGATCGAAAGCGGCACGAACGGTTTGGTCATGTCGAGACCGGGCATTTGCGAAAATCCTTCATGAAACCGCTTGCAGCGTTCAGGTTATAACGTGTGATTGTGTATCAGGGGGAGGGCCCTCTACATAGAAGCATGCACGGCGGCCACGGACACTCCCACGATCACAGTCACGGACACGGCCACGCGCCCGCCGATTACGGCTGGGCCTTCGCGCTCGGCATTATCCTCAATGCCGGCTTCGTCGCCATCCAGTTCGGCTACGGCTATCTCGCCAACTCGCTGGCGCTGATTTCCGACGCCGTTCACAATCTTTCCGATGTGCTGAGCCTCGTGCTGGCCTGGGCCGCGATCTGGTTCGGCAAAAAAGGCCCGACGGCGAGGCGCACCTACGGCTATCGCCGCGCCTCGATTCTGGCGGCGCTCGCCAATGCCGCGCTGCTTTTGGTCGCGGTGGGTGCCATCGTCGTGGAAGCGATCGAGCGCTTCGGCCATCCGCAGCCGGTCGCCAGCACCACGGTGCTCTGGGTCGCCGCCGCCGGCATCGTCGTGAACGGCGCGACGGCGCTGTTTTTCCTGCGCGGCCGCGAGCGCGACATCAACATCGAAGGCGCGTTCCTGCACATGGCGGCCGATGCCGCCGTCTCGCTCGGCGTCGTCATCGCGGCGCTGCTCATTCGCTGGACGGGCTATGACTGGATCGACCCTCTGGCGAGCCTCGTCGTCGCCGCCGTCATCGTGCTCAGCTCATGGGGCCTGACGCGTGACGCCTTTAATCTTGCGATGGACGCCGTGCCCTCGCATATCGACAGCTTTGAGGTGCGAAAATCGCTCGTCGCGCTCGAAGGCGTGAAAGGCGTGCACGACCTGCACATTTGGGCGATGAGCACCACGGAAGTCGCGCTCACCGCGCATCTCGTCGCGCCGGATGTGAATGCCGATCAGTTGATCGCCGCGGCGTGCCGCGCGCTGGAAACGCAGTTCGCCATCCGCCACGTCACGTTGCAGATCGAGAGCGGCGAGCAGCTTTGCCCGCTCGCGCCGGCGAATACGTTTTAGAGCGGGCAGGACTGTAGCGAGCCGCCGTTCAGGCCCTGCTGGAACGCCGCCATGCGCTGCGCCGACGAGCCATGCGTGAAGGCGTCGGGCACGACATAGCCCTGCGAGCGCTTCTGCAAGCGATCGTCGCCGATGGCGGAAGCCGTCTGTAGCGCGGCCTCAAGATCGCCCGGCTGCATGAATTTCCATTTTGCCTGCGCCCGGTTCGCCCACACGCCGGCAAGACAATCGGCCTGCAACTCGACGCGCACCTGCAAGGCGTTGCGCTCGCGATCGCCCATCGCCTGCTGCGCGCGCTGCACCTTCGGCAGGATGCCGAGAAGGTTCTGCACGTGATGGCCGATCTCGTGCGTAATCACGTAGGCCTGCGAGAAGCGGCAGGCCGCGCCCGAGCAGCCCTGGAAGCGGCGCTCGAGGTCGTTGAAGAACGAGGTATCGAGATAGACGCGCTGGTCGTTCGGGCAATAGAACGGCCCCATCGCCGCGCGCGCGAAGCCGCAGGCCGATTGCGTCGCGCCGGAGAACAGCACGAGCCGCGGCCGCACATAGCGCCGCCCGCTCTGCGCGAAGATTTCTTCCCAGCGGTCCTCGCTGTCGCCGAGCACGGCGGCGACGAACTGGCCCTGCTGATCTTTCGGCGTGCCGGCCGGCCGCGCCGGGGATGATTGCTGGGTCGGGGCGCCGCCCTGGATCATCTCGAGGCCGCCGAGCACGAGGCGCGGGTCGATGCCGAGCGCCCATGACACGAGGCCGACGATAATGAGGCCGCCGATGCCGATACCGCCGGTGGAGAAGCCAGGAATACCGGCGCTGACCGGGCCGTCATCGCGGCGATCCTCGACGTTGTCGCTACGCCGGAAATCATCGTATTGCATGGTTCTTCTCCGAAACGAGGAATCGGCACACCCTCGGCAGCGATTGTGGCGGAGCTGTGGGTTCCCCGCAATCGCGGCTTTGGGCAGCCGCCGGAATGAGTTAGGCCAAAATGGCAAAGAGGCTAGCCCCCTGATGAAAAAAGACCGGGCGAAAAAAGTTTTGGTCAAAAAAATTTCGCCTGCCGCCCGCCGCGGGCCGACATTCGCCCGCGAGGCGAACGCCTACCGGCTCGGGCTTGCGCCGGTCGCGGGCTGCGACGAAGCGGGGCGCGGCCCCTGGGCGGGGCCGGTGGTGGCGGCGGCAGTCATTCTCGACCCGCTGCGAATCCCGAAAGGTCTCGACGATTCCAAGGCGCTCGATGCCGGGACGCGCGAAGTGCTGTTCGAGAAGATCACCGCGACCGCCGAAGTCTCGATCTGTATTGCGCCGCCGTCGCGCATCGACCGCGACAACATTCTGCGCGCGAGCCTGTGGGCGCTCGCGCAAGCCGTCTCGGCGCTGCCGCGCCGGCCGCAATGCGTGTTCGTCGACGGCCGCGACAGCCTGCCGCTCCCGTGCGAAGTCAAAGCCGTCATCGGCGGCGACGGTATCGTCGCTTCGATCGCGGCGGCCTCCATCGTCGCCAAGGTGACGCGCGACCGCCTCATGCAAAATCTCGGCCTTGCGCATCCCGGCTACGGCTTCGAGCAGCACAAGGGCTATGGCACCGGCGGCCACGCCGAGGCGCTGGCAAAGCTCGGGCCTTGCGTGCATCATCGCCGCTCGTTTTCGCCGATCGCTTCCGCCTATGAACTCCTGACCGCCGAGAGCTGATGCACGCATCATCGCCGCCGCCGGGGCCGCTCACCGCCTCGATCTTCGTCGAAGCGCTGCGCGCGCATGCCGGCAGGCTCGTCGCCGGCGGGCTGATTTTGCATGCGCTTTTGTGGACATGTGCGCTCGCGATTTCCGAGCCCGCGCCCGACCCGAAGATCGCGCTCGGTCTTGCGCTCGGCCGCGAATGGCCGCTCGGCTATCCGGGCATGCCGGTGCTGGCGCCGTGGCTGCTGCAGGCGGTCTATTCCGTTTTGCCGTCCGTCTTCGTCATGCAGGCGCTCGGGCCGATCGCGGTGGCGCTCTCGGGCTGGTTCGTCTTTTTGCTCGCGCGCCGCATGATCGGCGAGCGGCACGGCGCGCTCGCGACGCTCGTGATGGTCGGGGTGACGCCGGTCGCGTTTCCCGTCGGCGCGCTCGATTCGGCGCTCGTTCAAATGCCGCTCGCCGCCGGCATGGTGCTCGCCTGGTGGCGCGCGACGCGCGAGGGAAGCCGCACCGGCTGGGTGATGTTCGGCTTCACCGCGGCGCTTTGTTTCTACGCGGGCGGGCAGGGGCTCGCGGTGCTCGCCGTGCTGCTCGTCATCACCATCAGCGGCACCGGCAAGGCGGCGATCCGCCAGTATCAGGCGCAGGCGCCGATGATCGCGGCGCTCATCGTCTTCGTGCTGGTCGCGGCGCCCCGCCTCTATTGGCTCGCGAAACACGGCTTCGCCGGCCTTTATGAGAATCCGCATGCCGGTTTCGAGACGGCGCTCGTCATGAAGCCCTATGAAGCCGCGCTCGGCGCGATCATGGGGCATCTCGGTTTCATCCTGCTGATCGCGGTGGCGACACCCGTGCTCAGGGCGAGCAGCGTCACGGTTTCCTTCACGCGCGCGCCGCTTCAGGGGTTTTCATTGCTGGCGGGCATTCTGCTCGCCGCCGTGCCGTTTGCGCTGGTGGCGCTCGTCACCTATGCGCTCGGCATCGACATCACGATGGATGCCTTCGCGCCTCTGTTGCTTTATTCGGGGCTGCTCGCGCTATTGTTCGCGGGCGAGACGGTGCGCATCTGCCGCCAGAAGCTCGCGCTGGTCATCGCGGCGATCCTGCTCGTGCTGCCGCCGGTGCTGATCGCATCGCTCAACTTCCTGGCGCCGATGCTTGGCCGCGGCCTCCCGACCAACTGGCCGGCGGCGTCCGCCGCGCAGGCCATGACCAGCGCCTTCAAAAGCCGCGCCGAAAGGCCGCTTCAGGTGCTGATCGGCCCGCCGCTCGAAGCATCGCAAATCGCGCTCATGAGCGCCGCCCGCCCGCATATTTTCCCGAACGCCGACCGCGCCGTGGCGCCGTGGATCAAGGATGGCACGCTCGCGAAAGAGGGCGCGGTGGTGTTCTGGCCGGTGAGCGGCAGCGATACCGCGCCGCCGGCCGCGCTTACGGCGGCGCTGCCGCCGCTCACGCCCGAACCGCCGCTTTCCCTGCAATGGCAGATGCCGGGCTCGATCGCGCCGGTGCGGCTCGGCTGGGCGATCATCCTGCCGCAGAAATAGCGGGGCTAGTGATAGCCTTCGCCTTCCTTCACCTTGCCGCGGAAGATCCAGTACACGAAGCCGGTGTAGCCGAGGATGATCGGCAGCATGAACAGCGTGCCCATCAGCATGAAGATCTGGCTCGAGGGCGCGGCGGAAGTCTCCCACACCGTGAGCGACGGCGGCACGAGATAGGGGAAGTTGGAAATCACGAGCCCCGTATAGCCGAGGAAGAACAGCGCGATCGCGCACAGGAACGGCAGCACGTCGCGCGCCGGATTGGCGAGCGCCCGCCAGCCGGTCAGCGTCACGATCGCGGTGACGATCGGCACCGGCGAGAAGAACCAGAAATTCGGCAGCGAGAACCAGCGCTCGGCAATGCGCGGGAAGCCGAATGCCGTCCACACGCTGACGATGCCCATGAAGATCACGACGCCGCCGAAAAGATATTTCGCCTGCTCGCGCGCGTGTTCGGCGATGCGGCCTTCGGTCTTGATCAGCAGCCACGTCGCGCCGAGGAGCGCATAGCCCGCGACGACCGCGAAGCCGCACAGGATCGAAAAGGGCGTCGCCCAGTCGAACGGGCCGCCGGCATAGGCGCCGTTTTCGACCTTGATGCCCTGCACCAGCGTGCCGAGAATGACGCCTTGCGAAAACGCGGCGAGCGTCGAGCCCGCGGCGAAGGCGAAATTCCAGTGCGGCTTGCTGGTGCGCGCGATCCAGCGAAATTCGAAGGCGACACCGCGGAAGATCAGCCCGAGCAGCATGAAGATCACCGGCAGATAAAACGCCGGCATCAAAATCGCATAGGCCTTGGGGAAGGCGACCAGCATGCCGCCGCCGCCGAGCACCAGCCACGTCTCGTTGCCGTCCCAGAACGGCGCGACCGAATTCATCATCTGGTCGCGCTCGCTCTCGTTCCTGGCGAAGGGAAACAGAACGCCGAGGCCGAGATCGAACCCGTCGAGCACGACATACATCGCAACGGCAATACCGAGGATCGAGGCCCAGATCAGCGAGAGATACCATTCCATGCCGGCCTCCTAATGCTGCTTGCCGAAGGCGCTCTGGATAACGAAGCGCGTCACAGCCGCACCTCCTTCTCGTTCGGCGCTGAGGAGAACGGCCGGTTCGGCACGCCCGAAGGCGCGGGCGCGTCCGACGGCATCTTCGGGCCGTTGGCGATCAGGCGGTTGATGTAATAGATGCCCATCGAGAACACGATGCCGTACACGGCGACGAACAGCGCGAGCGTCGTGAACACCGAGCCGCCCGGCACCGGCGAAATCGCATCGGCCGTGCGCATGACGTTATAAACGACCCACGGCTGGCGGCCCTGCTCGGTGACGAACCAGCCGGCGATCACCGCGACGAAGCCGATCCACCAGACATGCTGCGCCGGCCACAGATACCAGTTGGTCTGGAACAGCGAGCGCCGCCACCACAGCAGAAGCCCGAGCCACGCCGAGCCGATCATGAACAGGCCGATGCCGACCATGATGCGGAACGCGAAGAAGACATTGGCGACCGGCGGCTGCCGATCGGGCGGCACCGACGAAAGCTGCGGGATCGCGGCATTCGCGTCGTGCCGCAAAATCAGCGAAGCGCCGCCGGGAATGGCGATCTCGAAATGGTTTTTCTGGTTCTTCTGGTCTGGCCAGGCAAAGAGAATGAGCGGCGCCGAGCCTTTCTCGTTCCAGTTCGCTTCCATCGCCGCGACCTTCAGCGGCTGGTGCTCGAGCGTGTTGAGGCCGTGCTGGTCGCCGATGAAAAGCTGCAAGGGCGCGACGATCGCGGCAAAGCCGATGCCCATGCGGAGCATGGTGCGCGCCTCGGCCGGGAATTTGCCGGCGATCATGTAGCGCGCGCCGACCGCGAGCACGACGAAGGAGGTCGTGAGGTACGCCGCGGTCGCCATATGGGCGAGGCGATAGGGGAAGCTCGGGTTGAAGATGACATGCAGCCAGTCGGCCGGCACCGCGACGCCGTTCTCGATGACATGACCGGCCGGCGTCTGCATCCAGCTGTTCGCCGAGAGAATCCAGAAGGTCGACAGCAGCGTGCCGAGCGCGACGGCAAAGCAGGCGAAGACATGCAGCGCGGGCGGGAAGCGATTCCAGCCGAACAGCATGATGCCGAGGAACGTCGCCTCGAGGAAAAACGCCGTCAGCACCTCGTAGCCCATCAGCGGGCCGACGATATTGCCGGCGAATTCCGAGAAGCGGCTCCAGTTGGTGCCGAACTGATACGACAGCACGATGCCCGAGACGACGCCCATGGCGAAGGAGACGGCGAAGATCTTGGTCCAGAAGCGCGCGAGGCGGTGGTAGTGGTCCTCTTTCTTCCACAGCCACAGCACTTCGAGCGTCGTGATGTAGGCCGAGAGGCCGATCGTGAAGGTCGGGAAGATGATATGGAAAGAGATCGTGAAGGCGAACTGGATTCTTGCGAAATAAACCGGATCGAGTTCCATCACGCCGCTGCTCCTGCTTTCGCTTGCGCTAATCTAGCAACGTTACAGACTGCCGGACAAATGAAGCTTTTTGCTCGAACGAAAGGATAATGCCGATGAATTCGACGCTTGTTTCGTCGTGGCAATTCTGGGCGGTGTTATCCGCTGTCTTTGCCGCGCTCACCGCGATTTTCGCGAAAGCCGGCGTCGCGGATGTGCCTGCGGATCTCGCGACCTTCATCCGCACCGTCATTATTCTCGCGCTGCTCGGGTTGATTCTGCTCGCGAGCGGCGAATGGCGCATGCCGGGCGGCATTTCGGGCAGGACTTACTTGTTCCTGCTCCTGTCGGGGCTCGCCACCGGCGCGTCATGGCTTTGTTACTTCCGCGCGCTGAAAATCGGCGAGGCGGCGAAGGTGGCGCCGATCGACAAACTGAGCGTCGTGCTGGTCGCGATCTTCGGCGTGATGTTTCTGGGCGAGAAACTGTCGCTGCTCGCCTGGCTCGGCGTCGTGCTGGTTGGCACCGGCGCGGTGGTCATCGCCTTCGCGGGGTAATGCCGCCTCTTTTTTTCGTCATGCCCGGCATAACGCCGGGGCATGACAGGAGCTAACCAGCCAGTGCCTTCTTCAGCGCCAGCATGTCGCGCCAGGCGAATTTCTTTTCGTTCGGCGAGCGCAGGAGATATGCCGGGTGGAACGTCGCCATCGCCTTGATCGTGCGCGTGCCGGTGTCGTAGTCGCGCCACTTGCCGCGCCCGGCCTTGATGCCTTCATTGACGCCGAGCAGCGTCTGCATCGACGGCTTGCCGAGACAGATCAGAAAATCGGGGTTGGCGAGTTCGATCTGCCGCCTGATGAAGGGAAGGCAGATCGCTGTCTCCTGCGGCGTCGGCGTGCGGTTGCCCGGCGGCCGCCACGGCACGATGTTGGCGATATAGGCCGATGTGCGGTCGAGGCCGATCGCATTCATCATCAGATCGAGCAGTTTTCCGGAGCGGCCGACGAACGGCAGGCCCTCGCGGTCTTCGTCGCCGCCGGGCGCCTCGCCGACGAACATCACCCGCGCGCCCGGCGTGCCGTCGGCGAAGACGAGGTTCTTCGCCGTCTTCTTCAGCGCGCAGCCGTCGAAGCGTTTCAGAATTTCGTGCAGTTCCTCGAGCGAGGCGGCCTTCGATGCCATCTCGCGCGCTTCGAGCGCCGCTTCATCGGGCGGAGCGGGCGCGGCGGCGGCGGGCGGAACGAAAGTTTGCGGGCGCGGAGCGAAGGTAGGCGGCGCTTTCGCCGCCGCAGGCGTCATTGACACGACCCGATCGGACACGACCCGATCGGGCTCGGCCGCTTCCTCGAAACGGTTCTGCGGCGTTTCCTCGAGCGCGATGTCCACACCCGCTTCGGCGTGGAATGCGAGAATATCGTAGGGATTGGAAAGAGGGCTTGGCATCGGCGCTATTATACCAATCTGCGCTGTATCCAATACCAAAAGCGGTTGTTATGTACCGTCATGCCCGGCCGAAGAGCGCGAAGCGCCGGTTTCGTGCATAAAGTGCCGGGCACCCACGCCTTGAGGCTGTAAAGAAAGACGTGGATGGCCGGGATAAACCCGGCCATGACGAAATAGAGGACACGAATGGCCGAACTCCCCCCGCGCGAGAGTATGGATTTCGATGTCGTGATCGTCGGCGCGGGCCCCGCGGGCCTCGCCGCGGCGATCCGCATCAAGCAGGACAGCCCGGATGCCACCGTGGTGGTGATGGAGAAGGGCTCCGAGGTCGGCGCGCATATCCTGTCGGGCGCGGTGGTCGATCCGGTCGGCATCGACAAGCTGTTGCCCGGCTGGCGTGAGGAAAGCGACACGCCGTTCAAGACCAAAGTCACCGACGACCGCTTTTATTTCCTGACCGAAACCGGCGCGCTGCGCGTGCCGAATTTCCTGATGCCGCCCCTGATGTCGAACCACGGCAACTACGTCGTCTCGCTCGGCAATGTCTGCCGCTGGCTCGCGAAAAAAGCCGAAGCGCTCGGCGTCGAAATCTATCCCGGCTTTGCCGCCGCCGAAGTGCTGTTCGACGGCAACAAGGTCGTTGGCGTCGCGACCGGCGACATGGGCATCAACAAGGAAGGCGAGCAGCGGCCCGATTTCACCCGCGGCATGGAGCTGCGCGGCAAATACACATTGTTCGCCGAGGGCGCGCGCGGCTCGCTGTCGAAGCA
>Ga0182740_1002156_pt1 | contig 12377 bp, 24 predicted proteins | sample eDN5th37CKraftBY_FD_128872 | JGI IMG/M metagenome (GOLD analysis project Ga0182740, IMG submission 128872) | Enriched backyard soil microbial communities from Emeryville, California, USA - eDNA 5th pass 37_C Kraft BY (version 2) (version 2) | ecosystem: Environmental > Terrestrial > Soil >...
CTCTCGGTTCCGAGAGGAGGGAGGAGGCAGTGGTACGGTCGGGGACGGTGGTATGCGCTTGATCCAGGCTTCCGCCTGCCTCAAGCGCCCCGAGGGGCTGAGGAGGATCCGTGACGTTGCCTAGGGCGGCGCAGCCGCCCTCTGAAGATGGGAGAGGACTGCGGACAGGCTGAGAGATGAAGGATGGAGAGACAGGTCGAATGATCGAAGAAGTCGAATAGATCAGATGGCTGCAGACAGGTGGTCTCCATAGAAGGATAGAGGTGGCATGACGCTATCATCTGCCGGAGAAGGGTCATTGTATCTCACCAGTCAATTCCGCTTCGCTCCCATTGACAGGCGAGCTATTCAACAAGTAATCCGGCAGAAGCTGCTTGGTGTGGGCGAATGGCTATAGGCTATCCATAGGGTAATGATGTCCGGGATAGGTGAATGATTTGGTGTATTGACATTGTCTATATTATTTGACATAATATAGATGTATCCAACAGGATACAGCACATTCACAACTGAAGAGGAGGTGATTAGATGATAGAGAAGATGACAGAAGATGAACTGGTCGAGCGGTATCAGACGTTGGAAGCACAGATAGATCGCCTACACAAAGAGATTGAGGCACTGCTTAAAGCGGAGCGCATGATACAGGAGGCCAGACGCAACATCGAGGACGTAGCAACTGACCTGGTGACCCAGCAGGGAGCCATCGGTGAGGAGCTACAGAAGCGGGACGGGGGCAAAGATCCCGAAGCGCTGACCTAAGTGAAGCGAGGAGAGCGGGTGGGCGCTTTCCGCAGCGGTGCATAAGCACAGATGGCCTGGGAGCCAGAACAGGAGGGTAATGAAGTATCGGGGCGTGAAAGTGACGCGCGGTAGCTATTGGAAGTACATGGCAGATGTGATGGTGCAGGGCTATTTTTGCCCGCTTACCCGTGAGTTGCGAGCTGATAGCTATGCAGGTATCCAGAGGCTCATACGTGAGGTTCAGAGCAGACCAGATTATGTGTGGACTACCGAGCCGATGCGATACAGACCGAGTAGTCAGGCAGGTGCATAAGCACGAGGAGGCCCCAGCGGGGGCAGAGACGGAGGCGGATGAACAAAACAGCTGAAGCAACACGGGAAGCGTTCAGGCAGTTCCTGGTCGAGCAGACGGGTTGTGAGGTTCAGGACGGCGCAGACGGCAACGGCTGGCCATGCGGAACCTGCACCATGGAGTTGCTCAATCGGATGGGACTGGATGAGGGCGACCCGGAGTACCATGAGCGCAATCCAGAGCATGACCGGCACAACGAGGTCTGGCGGGCAATCCTCCAGATCCGGGACGCTAATCTGGGTGGGCAAGAGGAGGGTGGCAGTCACCCTCTAACTCACTGAAGAACAGGTGGCAGGGCTGATGGTCACGGAAAGCCAAATCGTCTTTGACAGGCCGCGTGTGGAGGTAGACGGCTCCGAGGCTGTCTATCAGCTCTTCAAGCAGATGGCCGTGCTTGAGACAGAGCATGTCTCTGTGCTGACACTGACCAGTCAGAACCGAACCATGACCAGGCGCATGGTGAAGATGGATAGGGTTAAAGACTCCCCCATTCATCCACGGGAGGTGTTCCAGGCAGCCATTCTGGATGGCGCGGTCAAGCTCATCGTGGTTCACAACCATCCGAGCGGTGACCCAACGCCGACCGAAGATGACGTGATGATTACCCGCCGATTGGTGGCAGCAGGTGAGCTGCTCGGCATCGAGGTGGCAGACCACCTGGTGATTGGCCATGAGAGCTACTACAGCTTCCGTGACCACGGCCGGATGACCGTCCTGCCATAGGTGAGAACCGGAGGCGAGCGGGTGGGCGCTCAGTCTCCCGCGCATAAGCGCCACGGCCAGTGATGGCCAGAAACGGAGACACATGCTGAATGACTACTACAGCCAGGAGGAGCGCCAGACCCTCTACAACGCGCTCTGCTACGCCCACGAGAACATGGGCAATGACATGGAGCTGTTGATGGAGGAGGGAAGCAAGGAAGCGCTGGAGGCCATGCAACGGCTGATAGACCGCCTGGCGACCCAGCTAGGAATGCGGGAGGACACCCGCCCCGAGACGCCTCTGGCTTGCCCCGAATGTGACGCCGACATCTACGCCACCGGCGTCAACGAGGTCAGCACGGGCGCCGAAGCCTGGGCGACGTGGAACCATCGTGGCGGGCAATGGGTGGTGACGGGCGAAGACCGGGGCGAGGGTGGTGAGTCTTGGTTTGAGTGCAAGCAATGCGCCCACCGCCTGTCCGAGGCCATCGAGCAGGAACTGAGTGCACAGATTTAGAAGAGCTAAGGCATACAAGAATATACACACAGGGGAAGTCCCCGGCCGACAACGGCCGCGGGGCTTCTTCCTTAGAAAGGACACACCATGAAATACGAAGCACGTTGGCTGGAGTACCACGCCCCACGCAACGACGAAGGCGACATCATCGAGGCGCCGGACAATTGGTTTGTCGGACGCACCGACTACTGCACCGCGTCTCACCCAGACCCTAATGAGAGTGACGGCTGGCATGAACTCGAGATGAGGATGGAGTTCGAGGCCGACAGCTTGGCCGGCGCCCATGAGCGCGCCCGGCAGGCCCAAGAAGGGACGGACGTCTACAACATGACGGACGAGCAGGGCAACGAATATACCGAGGAGGACAAGCAGCCGGCCTAACGGCCGACGGCGACAGCTATACATACCAACGAAAGGAGGCTCATGCAGGGAACAATCGACGTCGCGGCCATCATGGCCATCCAACGCCACAAGACACCGCCGGCACCCCCCGCCGAGCCTCCCGCCGTTGTCGAAGCACGCCTGGCAGCAGTCCAGCACCAGGCCGAGGACATCCACGAACGCATCACGGCCGACCGCTCCGAGTGGCTGGAGAAGCGTCGCCTGCGCTCCATGCAGCGGGTCTACTCCGAGTACTTCAAGGCCCTCTATTCAGACGACCAGGCCACCATGTCCGCTATCAGGCGCGAGAATGGCGACCTGCTTGAAGAGGCGCTGGAACGCAAACGCGCGCACGACCGGTGGCTGAAGAAGGTGCATGCGCCCCGGGTCGTTGCCTGGAAGCGCCGGGTCGCCGAGCGCCAGGCAAGGCGGGCGGAGGAGGATCGAAGGCGGGAACTTGGAACGGTGCGGTGGTTAGCAGGAAGGGTTGCTAGGTTTGTGACAGAACCTATCAAGTGAAGTTGGTATATTGACATAAATTTTTGCTGGGCACATAATAGCTATATCACTAAGGGGGATATATGACATCAGAAGAAATCAAACAGCGGAATAGGAAGGCGAATAACCTGGCATGGCTTGCTCAGGAAGCGCTGGTGAGGATAGCCAGCGGGAAAGCCAGCGACGACCTCAAGCCGAAACTGGCAGGAGTCGCCAAGGAAGCGCTTATCCGGTTACGGGATCTGACCCAGAGCGACTACCGGCTCGTCATCGAAGACCTGGACAGGCTCATCGGACGCCATCAGGCACGAGGTTCTGCCTGGTCAGAGGCGATCGATCAGATGGAGTCGGTGCTGCAGTGGACGCAGAACACGCCCATGACACCGCGAGTGGTGAGGAGGTCTGTATGAACCGTGAGGTAAGGTTCCGCGCCTGGGACGGAAAGTGTTTGCGGCCAGTCACAAAGCTGCCGTCACTTCCCTTTGAGACCAAGCAAGGCAATGTGACCTTCATGCAGTTCACGGGTCTGGTAGACAAGAACGGTCGGGAGATTTACGAGGGCGACATTGTTCACTATATTTATCAGCCAGGACCGCGACTATGGAACTGTGACGCTATTCATGTTGTCGAATGGAAGAGTACGGGATTTCACATGAGTCCCATAAGTGGGGGTGGTATTAACGCTTGGCTGATAGCTGTTCCTGGCGCGTACATGCCTAATTGCCAGAGATTGTTTGAAGTCATTGGCAACGTTCACGAGAATCCAGAACTCGTGGAGGCCGCATGACCACCGTCGAGCGCATCGAGGCCGCCAAGCGCCGGATCGAGGAAATCGACGCTACCCAGCGCGCCTGGCTTGCCCAGCGTCCCGCAGATCGCCGGCAGTGGACACCCGAGGACTTCGACCACTGGGAGCGGAACCGAGTAGAGCGCATCGACGCGGTCGAGGAATACCGGAAGGCGCTGGCAGAGGCAACCGAGGTGGTGCGGGTGGACGCGCCGCTCTGGGCCACTCATGGCCCTTACCGTGGCAAGTGGGTGGTGACGGTGATGGAGTCGGACGGGGTGACCGTCAGGCCGCGAGACCAGGTGTTTGGGAGCAAGGACGAGGCGGATGCCTACTATGGCGAGATGAAGGCGGCGTAGCCGCGGAAACGGAGAACGATGGCATACAGTGACTACGGAGGGTACGCATACAAAAATGGTGAACGAATAGAAGAACGAAGTGACGCTGTTCTTAGCCCGGAGGGAATCAAGAGTACTCCTGGGCAATGGCCGGGCTGGACTTTAGAGGAAGGACGCAGTGGCGGGAGCTATCACGTTCTACTGGGTGACGGACCAATATTCCTCTCTCTGTACAAACAATCATCTCTTGGTGTCCACAGGCTGGGCGAAACTGTAGACTGGGAGGTGGCGGCGGGTCGAGATTACCCTGATGCAATCAGAAATTGGACTCAGATGTATGACCATTCACAACAACCAAGCAAGCTTCTTGATGTTCCGATAGTGCAATCGTACTTCGACACCGGATGGTTCGCCGGAAACGGTATGCCACTTGAGCTAGATATTGATGGATGTAAGATTACTGCCTATTTCGTTGATGAAGAGAATCACTATATGTTTGTCAGGCTCGAACAGCCTGACGGAAATATTTGGACAGGATTCAGCGGATATGGCGTTGGTGCTGGCCTGGAAGACGCTGACTACGGATACTCAACTGATCTTCAGATTGAGCGCATGAATGACTTGTTTAAGAGCGAAAGCAGATTAGTGGGCGCAAGCCTAGATGACGGCGAAAGCCGCGGAAACGGAGGACGATGAACAAACTAGAAATTAACACAGAGGATCTTCGAGAGGTGGCGTTCGCTGCCGTCAAGGAGAAGCTCGCCAGTGCGGTGGACTACCAGTCGATGCGCTCAATCATGGACACGGTGATGAATGAGCGGCGGGGAGACTTGGAACGCTTCCTGGGTGAGTGCCTTGATTCGGTTCTGGCCTCACCCGAGATGCGAACGACCCTGCTCGAGGAGTTCCGGCACAAGATGGCCAAGAAGCTGGTCGCCGACCTCGAGGGTACAGTGGAGAAAGCGACCAACGCCTACCGTCAGAACCCAACACTGAGGGCCAGGCTGGTGGTCGCGATCGAGAACATCATCACTGAGGAGGAGCGTAGGGCGGGCTAGAGGGGGAAACGGCGGGAGAACACATCCTCCCTGAAAAACAACGAAGTGATCGAGGCACACGAATGATCACGCATCTTGAGCCCAACCAGGTTTTCGTATTCGGTTCCAACACCGCCGGCCACCACGCGGCCGGTGCGGCCAGGCAGGCGGTCGAGCATTTCGGCGCCGTCATGGGGCAGGGGGAGGGGCTGCAAGGGCAGTCCTACGCTATCCCGACCATGAACGGCCGGGAGCTGTTCCAGGAGGCAATCCGACGCTTCGTGACGTTCGCCGCCTCCCGGCCAGACCTCCAGTTCATGTTGACCAAGGTCGGCTGTGGAATCGCCGGTTATTCTGAGTCTGAGGTTCGGCAGATGTTCCAGAGGGTTCTCCCGGCGGGTTGGCCTGAGAACATCACCCCGCCGGAGGGCTGGTAGAGGCGACACAGCCCCGGATAGCCGCTATGTGTTTCAGACCAGATCATCGACGGACTGAGCCATGAATCCGACCGACGGCACGATCTCGTTCAGTCTTGGGCCGAACACCGCTTTGAACTTCAAGAGGTGGTCCACCGACCATTCGAGGAGCTCGGCCTGGTCGAGCAACGGGTCATCAATACTCGCCTCGCGGTAGCAGGCAACCCGGCAAGCGCGTCGGTCGTCCAAGCGTTCCCAAGACAGGAGATCGCCATATTCTGCGTCGATCTGACTGCGCTGGGCCATCAGCTGGTCGAAAATCAGCTTGTTGATGGCCTGATCGCCCCGGTCGATATAGACCTCTGTCCTGACGCGACCGCCTGTAGAGAAGGACAAGCCGTAGCTGATCCGGGAGATCCCGGATGCAAAGTTGTACCAGTTGTTGAGTTGGGCTGCTCGCGCCTTGGTGAAGTTGTGCTTCTCCCGGAGTGTGTCAATCAGCTTCTGGAAAAACTCACGGTAAGCTTCGGCTCGTGGGGAAAGCTCATCTGCCGCTCGGCTGGCGACCTTCTTCTGCCAGTCGTTGGGGAACGAGACAAGGCGCAGGCTGCACGCCGGCCTGGAGTTATCAATCTGAATGGCATCGACGACGATCCCGAAGAACTGGGTCGAGGTGTCCGAGCGTTGGTTCAGCCAGTCGAGCGCCTGCCGATGCTCCTCGCGAAAGCTGGCCGCAATCCAGACCGCGACGGCCGCGTCATACCCAGCGGCGTAGGTGAGCAGCTTTCCGAGATGATCGTGGTTGGTCTGCTCAATCTGGTTTTCGATGATGACGACCCGGTCACTCCCTAGATCGTGGGCCAACAGGTCGAGAGAGAACGACCCAACTGGCGCTTCTTGTCTCCTCAACTCGAGGTCCATGCCCAGTGTTTCCGATAGGACATCGAGATTCCTTGCCAGCCAGGGCGTGAACTCGAGCGCCTCATGTGGCCACAGGGTTCGCAGATCGAGGTGTTTGAGCACGCCGAATTTGGCGTCTGGCTCGAGTGGTGTCACCCGGTTCTCCCTATCTCCAAGCGTATCGATAGCGGGGATTGTCCCACACTCCTGTTCCTATAAAAGAGGAGTGGCTTCAAAAGATCTCCCAAATTGATATATTGACATAAGTGTATAGATGAGAGTATAAACTTAGTAGAGCACATGAACAAAGCAATAGACGTCAACCAGACGGAGCCATGACTGAGGTACGAAGGTTAATCAGGCTATGGAGAACTCACTGGGTATCAGGTGGTGTCGTCTAGTAGTCTAGGACACTGCTCCATCAGAGCTGTAACGAGGGTGCAACTCCCTCCATCACCAGCTAATGAGAAGATCCTCCGGGATAGAAGTAAAACGCGGCGTCGGTACACGCCGATCCATAACCCACGTCAGGTGCAAGTCCTGGCTGGCTCCGTCTGGTTGACGACACGATCGAGGCTCCGCCCTTCAGCTTTCGAGCTGGAGACATACCCTTCCCTCTCAACTCTTCGCTGGAACCAGGCCGAATATCCAATACGCCTGTTCCGCCGCCTTCGGGCGGTGGCCTGCCCAGACTTCCTACGAAGAGGCTGAGGGGTGGGTCCTCGATAACCGGGGTGGCGAAATATAGCCGCACTCGCTTGTGCTCGGGTCAAGATTGTAGCCAGCCAAGGGTTTCAAGCTCTAACTCAGTCAGTCCTACATGGTTGGGCACCGTAAAAGATTAAATCTGCCATCAAGCGAGAATGGCGTGCAGTGGTGAAAGTCCCTGCCCCCGGTTTCAGTTCTCATCCGTTGCCAAGAGCGACCGGCATTTGGTTCTCTAGGTTTCCGCTAACTTCCTGGCTCCCCGGCGCTCTTGATAGCGAATGAGAACACTACTCCCCCAGCTTCTGGGGGATCCAAGCGGTGCAGTGTCCCAACACGCGCTTGGATCTCCTACTCCCTGGGGGAGCCTAGCTCCCCGGAGGAAGGGGAGGGAAGGTTCGGAGCGAGGCCCATCGCCTCCGTTCTCGACCCTCCCTCTTTTCATACCCACCAAAGGAGCACACCATGGTTGACTGGTCACATTGCCCGCTCTGCGGATGTCAGGACTTCGAGGTCGCCAGCGAGGAAACCATCCTCGGCCTCGGCGGAATATATCTCTCCCGTGGGGAGGACGGCACAATCTCGGCCGAATGGAGTGGCCATACCGAAGTGATCTGGGATACTTCCAGCACGACGGGCTATGTCTGCACCAGCTGTGATGAACCGCTGCCCAGGGACTACCAGGACGAGCTCGCGAAAGCGCTCAGATAGAAAGGAGGCCAGCATGGCCGAAGCTTTCCCGCTTGATTGGCCAGACGGCTGGCCTCGAGAGCAAAACCCCCAATACTCCCGCTTCCAAACCGGCCTGGTCGACGCCCGCAATGGCGTCATGCGCGAGCTGGAACTTCTGGGCGCCAAGGACATCATCATCAGCACCAACGCGGTGCTGAACCGGAATGGCGATATCGCCGCCCGACAGCCGAAGATCCACGACACCGGCGTAGCCGTCTACTTCACCCTTCACGGTGAGAGTAGGTGTTTGCCCTGCGATCGCTGGACCCGCCTGGAGGACAACCTCCACGCCATCGAATTAACCGTTGGTGCGCTTCGCGGACTGGAACGGTGGGGCGCTTCCGAGATGGTTGACGCGGCCTTCCGCGGCTTCGCAGCCTTGCCGCCCGGCGACGCGTCAGCCCTTAGTCGCGCTGAGGATCATGGCTGGTGGACCGTCCTTCAGGTCAGCCAGACGGCCACACCCGAGGAGATCGACGCGGCCTACCGACGCATGGTGAAGGTGTATCACCCCGACAAGGGTGGTAACGCCCACATGTTCAAGGTGGTCACCGAAGCCTACGAGCAGGCTAAAGCTCGATAAGAGACACGGGGGCTGGTCACGAGACTGGTCCCCGATTTGCATATTGACGTAATCAACCGATCAGCGTATAAGGGTTATATAAGCACAGGAGGATAATGAGTAAAGACGTAAACTATAGTGGAGGAGTAGGGTTTGTGACTCTACTCGGTGTTCTGTTTATCGGTCTGAAATTGACAGGTTACATCGATTGGTCTTGGTGGCTGGTTTTGCTGCCCATCTACGGCCAGGTCATATTCGGTTTGATCCTTCTCGCCATCGCCGGTCTCATTTATTTAGCAACGAGAGACTAAGCTCCTTTACAGCAAGACAGAAAGACATCATGTCATCCAGGCTCTTCGCCCGCTTCTCACCCTTGAGTGGCGGACGCCAGAGCCTGGAGAGACCCATGAGCTGCCTGCTTATCGAAGGGAGTGATACCACCGTCCAGGTGGTCGACCTTCCCGGTTGCACCGTTCATCACCGCATCATCGAGTCGGACACCTCAGACGGCGCCAAACGCGCGATCCGCGACTTCGAGGAGCAGATCAGGGACACCGGCGCCACGATCTACAGCCAAACGCGCTGGAACATCGCCGGCACTGCGTACCTGGTGGTCTGGTTCCACAAGACGCTGGAGGAGGTGGACATCCCACAGACCCCGCGTCGGACCCGCACCACGGCCGAGTTAATCGCTGAGGCGGAGTTCCAGGAAGACCTGTATGACATCGCTCGGCAGTACGACGCCTGGTATGGAGGTGGCCAATGAGCGGCCGCGAATCCTTTTGGAACCGCGCGTGGCTCGATGGCGCTCGCGAGCACTACGACCAGGGCGACTACGACGACGAGGAGGTTTGCTATGAGTGTGGCGAGCCGCTCGACGACGGGGAAGGCTGGGATGGGCTGTGTGGCAATTGCAGCGACCGCCAGGTGATGGCTGAGGAGGCTAAGCGAAAGCTGCAGGTAGACGATCATGATCGTCGCGTGGACGACTTGTATTCCGCCCAGCAGGGCGACATCGGTGACGAGCCGTTGGATTTCTGAGAGACCAGGTCTACGAAGGCGCACCTGAACCAAGCGCCTTCACCCTACTTTGTATATGACTAAATCCGAAATCACCGAACTCATCGCCTCGAAGGTGGCTCCCCTCTACAACCTCATGGGCTGGAGATGGGGAGAGAGTGAACAGCCACCGTCTTCGCAAGAGATTGAAGATATGGTGGAGCACCTGATAGATAGTGCAACCGACAGAGAGGTAACGGAAGCTTCATCAGGACGATTGACCGTCGAGCGGTTCGATGATGAGGTTGGCGGCCAGTTTATTCGGATTTCGCTAGATCTGTATCAAGGACCAATACCAGAAAAGGACTAACAGTAGCCAAGGAGAGCCATGAAAATACAACTAGACACTGAGAACAAGACAATAAAGTTGGAGAGTGAAGTCGAGCTGTCGAAGCTGGTCAAAACACTCGAGGAGCTCCTGCCGGACGGCAAGTGGAGGGAGTTTACCCTCCAGACCAACACCACCATCACCCGATGGGATTACCCAGTCATCATCCGCGAGCAACGAACCTATCCGTGGTATGAGCGTCCGCCGGTAACCTGGTCGGACGGGTCAGTGCACAAGGTTCGCATTGGGGTCGAAAGCCCCAGAAGCTCCTATGCTCTGAAGGCGGGTGTGTTCAATATAGAAGCATAACCAAGGAGGACGATGCAGAAACAACTAAGCGCATATCAATACAAAGACATGTACACCGACCTCGGCTATGACATCGGCAAGCTCGGCTGCATCATGCTCGACATCCACCCCGAGGATCTGGAACGCCGGGTGTCCGAGGCGATCAAGCCCGAAGAGGTCTTCCAGTCAGACGACCCCACCGATCACATCCACGGCATCGAAGCCGGTGATCCCCACGTCACCCTCCTCTACGGCCTGCTTCGCAGCGGCCCTGAGATGCAGAAGCACGTCCTGACCGTCCTGGATGATGGCAATGCGTGTCCCGCGACCGTGCAGATCGACCGTGTCGACTACTTTGAAAGCCCGAAGGCGGAGAAGCCGTACTTCTGCATTGTGGCGCACTTGGTCGTCACCCCCGAGCTCTTGGCGTGCAACGCCCGGCTGCAATTCTTGCCCCACATCAATACCTTCGACGGCTACCGTGCCCACATGACCCTTGCCTACATCAAGGAGGATGCTGGCGTGCGTGACCGTGTGGTCGAGGAGCTGAATAGATTGCTCCGCGGCCGGCTACTACCCACCAAAGGGCTGAACTTCGGAGACTGACGATGAACTACTGGCTAATCTCCGACACTCATTTTCATCACACCCGACTTGAACAGTGGGGAATGCGCGCCGGCGATTGGCAGGAGCGTCTGTGGGCAGGGCTATCCCGTGTCCCGGCCGAAGATGCTCTTATCCATCTGGGTGATGTGAGCATTGGTCATGATGACGAGGTTCACACCCGAATCATCGCTCTTCCTGCCAAACGCAAGGTTCTGGTGCTCGGAAACCACTGCAAGCGATCTAAGTCCTGGTACTTCGACAAGGGCTGGAGTTTCGTCTGTGATGGGTTCGAGATGAACCTTCTGGGGGAGCGTATCCTCTTTTCACACCGCCCTCAGCAGCCAGATGAACGGTTCACCCTCAACATCCACGGCCACACTCACGGAAACTCACATCGTGGTGATGAGCATGATGCGTTCTATCGTCCTAGCTACCACGTCGATATCTGCCCCGAGTTCGTCGGATACAACCCACTCCGGCTCGATACGCTACTCAAGATGCAACAGCACCGCCACCAGGTTTAACTCTTTGCTCCTCCGAGGGTGCGCCTCAAGCGTGGGACGCAACCAAGGCTGAGTAAGGAGACAGACCGTGGATGGCGAGATCATTCACACCTACACGTTAGCTCAGGCGATAGAGGACGGCGTCCTCATCCCTGTCATCGTCGACCGGATCCGGTTAGTTCCGCCCCAACCCATCATTGTGATGACCATCTCGGTGGCTGAGGCACTCGATCGCGATTGTCTGCAACGCATCTGGGACGCCTATTGCGACTGGTTCGCCACGGCGCACCTGCTGCCAGAGGAAGACCGGCTGTTCAAGACCACTATCAACGGCACGCGCCTGTGGGTGATCGAGGACGCAACGGCGATCACATTTATGACGCCGGAGGATTGGTGACATGATCGACCAACCAGAGCGCCCACGGTTCATCTTTATTTACGACGTTTACGTCATCGTCGAGGCGGACACCAAGGAAGAAGCAGACGCCGAGCTCCTGAAAGTGGAGGAGGCAGTTGAGGCAGCCGGTGGCTCTCTCAACATCTTCGAGGCCTGGGGTCAGGAAGACAACGTGACCGGTGACACTATCCGGTCGGTGGAGTGAGGAAACCCAAATGGACGACTACGACGGCGATATTTACGCCGGAACAGACCGGAGTGACTCAGCCTTCTGGGACAACGCCAACGACCTACGCGATACGTTCGATTGGACACGCTGTCCGATCTGCGGCAATGTCGAGGATTTCGCCGTCTCGACCGACGAGCGGGTTTACGCATCGTCCGCCGTTGTCCTCGAGCTCGATGAGCCCGCCAACCTCGTGAGCGTCGAGATCACCGGCCAGGAGATCAGCTACAAGTCCGCCAAGGTGGTCGGCTACCACACCGATTGCTGCGGCGAGAGCCTGCCAGACTGGTACCAGGACAAGC
>Ga0182740_1002157_pt1 | contig 12377 bp, 9 predicted proteins | sample eDN5th37CKraftBY_FD_128872 | JGI IMG/M metagenome (GOLD analysis project Ga0182740, IMG submission 128872) | Enriched backyard soil microbial communities from Emeryville, California, USA - eDNA 5th pass 37_C Kraft BY (version 2) (version 2) | ecosystem: Environmental > Terrestrial > Soil >...
AAGATCCGATCCACGCAGGCGGCCGAGACGTTGCGGCCGGGCGATGAGATCATCGGCAAGGCGGCGTGGCTCAAGGCCGCCGTCGGAGGCGAGCGTATTCAGCCTGGCCAGCGCGCTGCCGGGATCGCGGTAGATCGTCTCAAGGACAGGACGAAGAATGGCCTCCCGCTCCTTCCAGCGATCCGAGCCCAGCTGCGCCCGGCGCGCATCCTCCTCGATGCTGCGGGCAAACCGCCTCGCCGGCGCGATCAGATAAGCCGGATCTGCGGGACGCTGTGAAGCAAGGCTCGCGGTCCGCTCGTCGTCGTAGGAGACGGCCCTTTCGCGCTCGATCGCAAAGCCGAGCGCCACGCTTGCCCGCTCCCACAGCCTTGCCACCTGCCCGCGCTTTTGCGCAAGAGCGGCCAGCCGCCGGGAAACCCCCTCCTCCATTGCGGCCGCAATCCCGGCGAAAGTGTCGATACCCCGCCGGCGGGCGAAGTCGTGCGCATGCGTGCGGTAGCCGGCCTCGCTCGCAAAATCGAGCGTCGTCGTCTTTGCGCCCGACCGGCCGAGACGCTCGACCATCGGCTTGAACAGGTCCGGCCGATGGCGCTCGCGCTCGATCCGCGCCCGGCGAACGTCGACGGGTTCGACCAGCGTTGCCGTCCAGACATTGCGTTGAACCTCGCGCTTCTCGGTTCGCTTGCCGCCCGTCTCCTCATCCGTGACGACGACGTCCACCTTGACGGTCTCCACGCCGTCCTTGCGCAGCGTGACCGTATCGCCCTTCGACACGCCTGCCTTCTCCAGCGCCTTCGGCAGGCTGACGCCCCACACGCGGTGCACCGTCCCCTCGTCGCTCTTCACATCGGCATAGGGACTTTCCTTTGCGTGATCATCGTCCGGCCGGAACCTGGCCATCCCCGTCCCGACCAGTTCGCCCGTGACGCCCGCAGCGTGATCGGCACGCACCTTGCGGGCCCATTCCGGCTTTGCTTCAAAATCCTCCCGGGCCGCATAGAGGACGGCATCCTTGCGATGGCGGGTCATCGCCACATAGGTCAGATGCCGGTCCATCATGGCGGTGGCGAGCACGAAGGTCCGCTCGACGGTCGCCCCTTGCGACTTGTGGATGGTCGCGGCATAGCCGTGATCGATATTGCGGTAGCTGTCCTCGCTGATGACGACGTCGCCGCCATTGTCGAGACGGACGGCAAGCAGCGGCCCGCCCCGTTTGTCGCCGGTGGAAACGACCGTGCCGAGCATGCCGTTCTTGACATGCTGCGGGCCGAGCCGCCTTGCCTTCGGCTCGAGGAAGCGGGCGTTTTCCAGGAAGATGATCCGGTCGCCGGCGGCAAATTCCCGAACGCCGCGTTCCGTGTGGAAGGCGCGCGCGTCCGTCAGCGCGCCGGCCGCACGCATCACGCCGCGCAGCGCTTCATTGAGGCGCTTTACGTCCGCGTTGGTGTGGGCGAGCACCAGCATCTCGTCGCCGTGAAGGCGCCCGTCGTTGCCTGCCGCCTGCGACCGCGCGATGGCCTCTTCGCGCGCTGCGCTCCAGTCCGCAACGATCCGTTCGACCGCCCCGGCGCGGTGCTCGGCCTCGACGATGCGGCCGTGCCGTGCATAGGCATCCAGCGCCTCCTCGACCCTGCCGCGGGCAAAGAGCCGCGAGGCATGGCGTGCCCACTCCGCCTGCTGGCGGCGCACACCGGCAAGTTCGGCCGAACCGATCTGCTCGGCGATTGCCCGGAACGCCGCGCCTGCCTGGATCGGCTGGAGCTGCATGGCGTCCCCCACCAGGACGGCTTTCGCGCCGGCATCCTCGACCGCCTTCAGCACGCGCGCCATCTGCTGCGAGGAGACCATGCCCGCCTCGTCGATGACGAAGACGTCACCGCGATCGATGAGGTCCCGCCCGTTCTGCCAGGCAAGCTCCCAGGACGCCAGCGTGCGCGACCTGATGCCGGAACTGTCTTCCAGCCCCTCGGCCGCCTTGCCGGCAAGGGCTGCCCCGAAGACGCGGCGGTTGTCGCCCTCCCAGGCAAGGCGCGCGGCCGCCAGCAGCGTCGACTTGCCTGCCCCGGCAAGGCCGACGACGGCAGCAATGCCATTGTCGCCGGTGACATGACGGACGGCCTCGACCTGCTCGCGGTCGAGCTTGAAGGGCTTTTGCCGATCGCCCGCTTCGACCTGACGCACGGCTGCGGCAACCCGCGCATCGCCAACACAAAAGCCGGTGCGCCGCGACAAAGCTTCGGCCGACCGCGCCATGTCGTATTCGATGCGCAGCATCGCGCGCGTGGTGAAGATCGCCGGCTCGACGACCTTGCCGGTCTGCCGGTCGGCCTGCTGCGGCTTCAACAGCACCAGATCGTCCGAGGCCATCAGTCGGGCGCGGATATTGGCAAAATCGGCGGGATCGTCGACATAGCGATGCAGCGCCCTGGCGATATCCTTCTCGTCGAAGGTCGACCGCTCGTTGGCAAGCTGCCTGAGCACAAGTGCGGGCTCGGCAAGAAGCCGGTCGGCCATCTCCTGGCGCCGCGCAAGATCGGCCGGCGCAAAATACATCTCGGCGCCCTTGCGCGCGAGCGCGGCCTTCTCCGGCCCAAGGTGCTTTTGCGCGATACCGTCGAGGCCCTGTTCGGCATAGGAGCGCCCGTCGAGGCGGATGTCATGGCCGGCAAGCGCCAGATGCCGGGTAGCCGTTTGCGCCCAGGCGATCTTCCACGCCTTCATCGTCTCCTTGTCGCCCGCCCACAGCCGGTAGACGATCCTGCCCTTCGGCCGATCCGGCGTGACGACACGCAGCGGCGCACCGTCGGCGCCGAGGACCGGCACCTTCTTGCGTCCAAACCCCTCTTGCGTCAGCGGCCGCAGCGCCGTCATCAGATGGATATGCGGATTGCCGTCTTTATCGTGATAGACCCAGTCCGCGATCATGCCTTGCGAGGTCAGATTGTCCCGGACAAACTCCCGCACGAGCGCAATGTTCTCGGCCCGCGTCAGCTCCTCGGGCAGCGCAATGATCAGTTCGCGGGCAAGCTGGGCGTCCACCCGCGTCTCGAAGGCATCCACGGCATTCCACAGCGCCTCGCTTGCCGCAGCGACGCTCTTTGCCGCGATGGCCCTTCGCAGCCAGGCGGGGATCTCGTCGGGCAGCGCCAGCTCCTCGTGCTTCAGTTCGCCCGCACCGCCGCGATAGCTGAAGGAGGTTCCGGCCTGTTCGTCCATCATCCGGGCGCGATGACGGTAGGCAGCGGCAGAGACGATGCTGCGCCCTGTTCCCCTGCCGATCACCTGGGCTCTGACGAACATGATCGCCATGACGGTCTCCCGAACGTGAAGGCACGTCGCGCCGGCGACGTATATTGCGCCCTCGAACCGATCGGGCCGCAGGGCCGATGCCGCTGTCGATGAAAACGGCTGAGGCCGGAAGGCTGGCATTGACGGTTTGGGGGCTTGCGCAAGGTAGGCCATTTTACTATCATTTTCCAGACAGTATAATCGGCGTCAGGAAATTCGTCTCACCGGGCGAATGTCATCGAGGATGCGCACTGGCGATCCAGCAGAGCCGATGCCGGCCTCACCTGCGGCCGCATGGTTTCAATCGACGCCCTCGGCAACGACGAAGGACGCACGCGCCTTCGCCTCGAGATACAATGCCTTCGCCCGTTGAATAGGCAGCTGTCATCGGGTCTGTTAACGTCTGGGTGGAGTGGGCGCGCGAACGCCCAAGCACGAGGTGGAGACGCGGGTCCGGGAATATCCCGGCGCCAGGAAGCAAGACGAGCAATTCACCTACGCAAGGACCGGCGCCTTGACCGGTTCGGCAGTATGCATCTCTTCCAAAAAGACGATCCGGACCGACGTTGGAAGCGGTACGAACAATGCCGCGTGGCCCTATGAGCTACGCGATTGCAATACCGTCATCGCTTGGGCGCTCGTCGCCTATCGCAATCATTTGAGGGCGCCCGGCATCTGCCCGATCGAAAGACCAGCACGGGCGCCGGCGTCCGGTCGCGCACCAAGAACGTCGACGCGATGAGGGCCGCAGGGCGCATAGTGGACCGTCACGCAAAGTTCGAACGCGCCACTATTGGCGAGAGGACCGCATCGATCCTCGCCCAGACACGTTCCAAAGGATGAATGAAAGAGGTAGCAGGAAGCATCCCGAATACGTAACGTCGGCCAATTGTCGAGAGCGCCCGGTCAGGCGCAGAGGCTGCGCCGACTTGGAAAGATTTTACGATTGCCTTATGCCGACGCTTTCGCGCATCGTCGCTGAACACTACCAGGAGACGGAGACCTTTCGTGCCGGCCAGCCATGACCTCAAAGGCCTGATGAAGTTCCTTGCCCGCGACGAGTGGAGCGAATGCTTCGACGAGGTGTTTAACGACCATTTCGCTCCAGTGCTGGATGCAGGCGACATGGAATTCGAGGACATTGGCACCATTCTGGGCGAGGATTGGGCCATAACGCTCTGGGGCTGCGCCTTCGAGGATTTCCTGACCCAAGATTTCGAGGTCGAGGGCGGCAACATCGTCGATGAGTATCTCAAACGCCGCGGGTGGAAGGAAAGCGCGCAGACGAAAAACTATATGAAGGCGCTGCGCACTTCCGTGATGAGCCTTTACGAGGTGAGTGACATCGTGCCGGGCGTGTCGCTCGTTGCGCGAGATCTCATTCGCGGTGGCGAACCGATCGTCGTCAGTGAGGGATCGGCGACAAAGACGCTAAAGCAATGGGACCGGATCGCCGCCCGCATTGTGCCTCTCCTGGGCAAGAACGTGTTCGGCGGTGGGCTTCTTCCGTTCACGCCGGAGGCCACCGATGCACTGTTTGACGGTCTCAGACAGATGTTTGGCAAAAAAATCGCGAAGAAGCTGCCGGTCATCAAGGACGAGGGACTTCAGGCCGCGGCCGCCGTGTTTACGCTTTCATGGCTGTTCGATACGCTTGAGAGAGCCATGACGCTGCCTTCGATGCGGAACGCGGATGGCGACGAACTCCTTTTCCACGACGTCAGGTTTCCGCTGGCCTCCGCAGTTACCCAGAAGAATGTTGCCGCACGCTTAAGCGAAATTTCCTGGCTATCGCAGGAAAACGCAAAACTCTGGACCTGGCTTGAGGAAAGGCCCAAGCGTGGCGGGCGCGCACGCACTGGCGTTTCATTCGACACGACGGTGGACAACGGCGCACGCGTCTTGGGAAACATCGCGTTGGAGGGAAAATTCCTCCGCCTGTCGACCAACTCGGCCGAACGCGCTCAAAGTGGTACGAACTTGATCCAACAGACCCTGGGCCCTCTCGTGCGCGCGCCGCTCATCGAAATCCGCACCGTCGAACAGATGATGTCCGAGCGGCCGGCTCGTGGCAGACAAGACCCTGCCTGTGAAATCCCCCCCGAAATTGCCGAGCAGATCGTTCACCAGTACCTGGACCGGCAATACCGCGAAACGCTTGATCAGCCAGTCGGCATGCTCGGCAACAAGACGCCGCGCCAGGCCGCAAAATCAGCCACCGGTCGGCAGAAGGTCGCCGAATGGATCAAGTATCTCGAAAATCAATCGGCAAAGCAGCCGAACGCCGCCGACCCCATGGCAACATACAGTTTCGACTGGATGTGGCACGAACTCGGTGTCCTTGACCTTCGCCGATAACCGTACCGAGTGTCCGCCTACAAATAATCCGTGGTCGCCCGAATCGACGCGGGGTCGGAAACACGGCATCACCACCGTGATCGTTCGTTTCGTCGATCGGCCAGGTGCGCAAAGCCAGCAGCGGCCGTCGCGCGACAGGTAAATCGGTCGCGATCGCGTCGAGAACCTAATTCGCGGAGATAGACGATCCGAAACGCCGGATGATGGTTCGAAGCCCTGCGGCACCGTGGTCGCGATCGGCAGGACAAATCGTTCCACCGCGATAAGGGGATCGTCACGATCGCGCCTGAAGCAACTGACCTGTTTGCCGCTCCGAATACCCAAGAGGCGCTACGCATGCGCAGCGACGAACCGATCGTCGTGCCACCAGGCGGTCCGCGCTCAGATGCGGCCGCGCGATATCGATCCGGCGTGCCGGCAGGAAACCGGTTTCAATCCGAAAGTCTTGCCCGGGATAGCCAGGGACCTTGATCTCAAGCTTCATCCGTGGCGGGCTCTTCAAGAAGTCCGTCGTAGACCTCCATGAGCGCGTTCGTAATCGCCTGTCCTAACGCATTGCCGGCAGCTCGGACGTCATCGTCCGTACCGTCGCGCGCTGCACTGGCAAGTTCGAAGCCCTGCTCCCCGACAATATGTTTGGCGACTTCCACTGCCCAAAGGCCGATATCACCCCGGTTGGCGATTTGGATCGTGTCTTCCATTTCATGCCCTTCTTGAATCGAGCTAGGCAATACAGCCGGTCCGACGAATTGCCAAGCGGAGGGCAATCGGCGAGATACTCATCACCGCCATGAATCGATCCAGGGCGAACGATTCAAAACTCTCGTTGGACGGGGAGCGCTTCATAAGCGACCATTCTGCGATGAGCCTTTATCCCTACCAGCTTTATTGCGAGCGCATCGACCGCGCCAGGAACATGGCCCGGTACTACATGCTGTCGATACAGCCGACCCTGTTCGGCGAAACAGCGGTCGTAAGATCCTGGGGTCGCATCGGCAAGGCCGGCGGAGAAATGAGCGAAGTGTTCGAAACGGAGGCACTGGCTGCCTCTCGCTTCCTTGAACTTGCGCGATGCAAGCGAAGAAAGGGCTATCGACCGGTAGCAAGTTGTGGAAACAGCGCTCGTTCTAGCAGAGGTCGACCCAAAGCCCCGTGACAAAGGCCCAAGTACAAGGCGATGATCCTGCGCGACAGAAAGGGGAACCTCCATGACCACCACCAACGAAATCGCCGACAAGATTGCATCACAACAGAACCTGACCAAGGCACAGGCAAAGGCCATCGTCGAAAGCGTGTTCAGCCAGATCGCAGAGGCGGCAAAGAGCGGCGCGGAAACATCCATCCCATCCTTCGGCAAGTTCAAGATCAAGGACACGCCGGAACGCGAGGGCCGCAACCCCGCAACGGGCGCGACGATGAAGATCGCGGCTTCGAAGAAGCTGACGTTCACGCCGGGCAAGGCGGTCAAGGACGCACTGAACGGCTAACGCGAAGGGGTTGCCGGGATCGGCAGCCCTGTGGGGGTCTCCTAGAATGGAGGCTCCCCGCTGATGCGGCCGTCCTGTTCGGCCTCAAGGGCGGTAAGCTCGGCCTCGGCCAGCTCCAGTTCCGCGACAATCTGGCAGCGCTCGTTCGCGTCTATTACGGCCCTGAGTTCAGCTTTCAGTTCCTGGATTTGCATTTCGAGAGAAATCGTCATCGTCGCCTCCTTGACGTTTGTGAAAGACGACGCCGCGCGTCATGGCGGAGGGGAGGAGTCCAGGAGCGCGGAACGCGACCGCCGGAGGCGGCGAGAGGGGGAGCCGAAATGCGCCAGCATTTTGGGGGTAACAACTCGTGCTGAACGCCTCCGGTCCGCCATGGCATCCTTGGACGATCTGAGTAGATCCCAACTTTGCGTATGGCACCCAAAAGCGGTCGCGGGCTCGATGCCCGCGACCGGCTTCCTCATGCGCGAGAAGGAGCCCCGCCTGGTGGCGGAGCTCCTGGGCGTGGCGATCAAGCCTCCCGCTTCGGGCGGTTCCAGATGAGGGCGTATTCGCCTTCCGTCTCGCTCGGCCAAAGCGCCGCGGTGATCGGGGCGTTAAAGCTCGGATCGTCCAGCTTGACGGAGATATATTCCTCGCCGTCGTTGGAGACCGCCCTCCACCCTGCGCCGACCTCGACGCCGTTGCCGGCGGTGATGCGAAAGTCCGGGGCGTCGCGCGAGACGCGCTCGATGGGGTTCAGGCGGGCCTTCATGCTGACCGTGAGCGTGCGCACGTTGCCGATGATCGAGTTGTTGCCGTTGGTGGTGAATTCGCCGATGACTGCCATTGTCGTGATCCTTTCCGGTTTGTTCGGGCCGCGCCTGTCGCGGCCTCGATGGCGGTGTCAGGACCGGGGGCGATTGCCGCCGCACCCTGAAGGGCCGAAACGAAGTGGAGGGCGGCCGGGAGCAGCTTTCTTGTATCGCGAGGAATGCGAACCTGTTCGCAGGGGAAGAAAGTTGAGGATGGCCGTTGCGGTCGAGGCGATCGAGACGACGTCGTCCTTCGGTCACACCAGATCCATCGAGGCCTGCGCGGGTGCGCCCCGCTTCAATGGAGCAAGGAATACCGATCATGGCCCACAGTTCAACCGCGATCTCCGACGGCGACCGCGGTGATGGCACCGCTGTCTCACGATGGCTCCCGTCCGCACCGCTCGCCGTGTCAGTCGAACCCTCACCGACGCCCCATCCGCATCATTCCATGACGGATGCGCTGGTTCTCACCGATCGTATGGCGGCACTTCCACCGCGCGTGCATCCTCGAACAAACAGCAACCCGGGTATCATACCACCTGCCTGGAGGGGAGCGGGAGGAAAGAATGGGAGCGCTTCGACCAACAGGCTCGCGGAACGCTATAGCAATCAGTCCTGATCGGCCCTCGCGCGGGGCTTATTTCGCATGCCTGCGGACTGCGCCCGCCCGATCACGTGATGATCGCCGACACGGCACCGCGCCGTTACGCGTTGCTCGGCGAAATGAGCTTCGTCCCGCTCGTTGGACATGTCAGCCCGAGAGTTTCCAGGGCCTCCTGCGTCTTCCCCCGGAGCCAGCCGTCGCGGCCGGCCGCATCTGGGCACGCTACGTCTGTCTGCCTGAACTCGTCTGGCGCCGCAAGAATGGGCACGTTCCAATATTTGGCGCATGCGTCATGCAGGCAACCACCGGGATCGAGCTCCGGCGCACCGCGCGAAATAATGTGCGGCGGAAAGAGCGATCCGGGTCTTCGCGGTCGCAGGTGGAAGGTCGCGGATTTCGATCCCGCGATCATCGAGGAATTCGATGACGATCGGTTCGACCGCCGCGAGGCCAAGGCCAAACTTGTCAGGGCGGGCAAGGCTCAAGGACAACGCGCGGGAAGATGAAAGCGGCCTTCGCAGAAGCGATCGCATCGCAAACGCGCCCCGCTTTCGGCTCGTCGGAAAGGAGCGATCATGGCGCAGGCATCGACGAAGATCAGCTTTCCCACGTTTCGTCATAGGCTTCGCGCGGAAGCGGCCGTGAAAGGGGCGACCTGGAAATGCAGACATGCGCGGTCCGCGGGCTGGAAACAGCCGACGCCACCACGATCAAGACGACGAACCTTTTAAGGTTCGCTGGATACACCGAGGTCACCACATCACGCTTCACCATCATGGCGAGGCCGTGTTTGCGATGCGGGAGCGTCCGTAACACGAGTTGAACCTATCGGGGAGGACCCGAGCCCTCCCCTTCGATATCCGATCAGGCCGCATCCCCTCTGGTCTCGGCATTCGGCTGAAGCTCGTGAAGATAGCGGACCGCGCGCTGGGCATGCGCGGCGGCGGCGAAAATGAACCGCTTCTCGCTTTTCAAAATGGTGAGCCAGCTGGCAAGGTAGCTTGCATGGTCGGGCCTCGGCTCAAGCTCCGGGACGATGCCAAGGTCGGCCGCCAAAAAGCAGCCTCCAAGGTCGGCAATCAGCTCTTCGTGAGCCCGGGACGCGCGATCCTTGTGGTAGCGGGCGAGGTCGCGATCAAGCCTGTTTTTCGCGCCTGTCCAATGCGTTAACTCATGGCCGAGCGTCGCGTAGTAACTTGGCACATCGCGGAAACTCTCGAATGCCGGCATTTGTACGATATCAAGACCTGGATTGAAACAGGCCTGGTTGCCACCATGCCGGATGACAGCGCCGGTATTGGCAAAAAAGGCGTCCGCATGGGCAATCCGCTCGACCGGATCGGGCGCCGGCGGTGAAGCGCGGTAATAGTGTTCGTCAAGTCCGTCGATCTGGTCCGCGCAGAACACCGTATAGGCTTTCAGGAAGGGAATTCCGCGCTCCACTTCCTCGCCCTTGGCATCCGTCTGCGTTTTCGTGAAGCGGCTGGCATAGACGACGGTTGCGCCGGTCTCGCCCTTGCGCACATGACCGCCAAGCTCGATGCTCTGCTTGAAGGTCATCCAGGTGGGCGAAACGAAACCTCTCGACACGGCTTCCGACCAGAGAAGCAACGTGTTGATGCCTTGATAGGGAAGGCCGTTGTGGCGTAGCGGCCGGGTAATGCGCCCTGTCGTATTCGCCGCATTCCAGGGCTTGACCCAGGGACGGACACCGCTCTCAAGGTCGGCAACGATCTTATCGGTGATGCGCGCGTAGATGTCGGTGCGTTGGTTTTCCGATTTCCTGCTCATGGTTCTCATACCTCCGTGTCGGGGAGGCCGCGCCGATCGCGGCCCCGTCGCGAAGGGCCAGAAGCAGGAGCGATCGGGCGGCAGGCGCACCGGAACGGCTGGAACGAAGGTGGAGGACGGCGAGAGCCGTTGCGCCTTGCGGCCGGCTCCTGCAGGACCGGTGCACGGGACGGGCCGCGATACGCGCGTCTCGTCCATCTTCTTTCTGTTCTTGCGTTTTATTTCACCGGCCCCCGCCAATAACGGTCACGCGAAGAGGCCGCCTTCGGAGGAAGGCAGCCTTTATGCGGATCGGTCAGGGCGCAGACGGAGCTCCGCCGATATCGCCTCAGTCGAAGGCCGACATCTGCGCTTCGGCCGCCTTGCGGTCGAGCTTTTCGCCGGGATTGTCGACCGGGCGGTCGAAGGGCTTCCACGTCTGCCCAACGACCGTCTCGTAGGCGGCGACAGCACCTTCCGCAGCCATCCGGAGCGCATGGGCCTGAACGCCCATGTCGGCGGCAAATTCACGCTTACGCTGCGCGTTGCTGTCATAGCCAACCGGGCCGACATCGTCCTGGCGATCGTCGCCCGCGCCCTTGGCGGTGGCGTCGCGCGCCTCGGTGACGGCGCGGGAATAGAACTGTCCGGCGCCATGGGCAGATCCGACATAGGCGCCGACGATGCGCTGGAGATGGATCTGCATCGCCCGCTCGCCCAGGCCCTCGGACAGGCCGCTGGCCGTATCGATGATCAGGCGTTCGTGCATGTCGCGGATGCCGTCACTGTCGAGGATCGCGGTGCCAAAACTTTCGGCGATGCGAAGCGTCTGGCCCTCGTCGGGGCATGTGAGACGGATCATTTCGAGGGTGGCGCCCTTGCGGAGCTGTACCACGCGGGCTGAAGGGCGGGTGGTTTGGCGGTTCGTTTGACGGGAGGTGCTTGCAGGCTTTGCCATGACGGTTTCCTTTCTTAAGGCTCCGAAGCGGTTCCGGCCTCCCTGGCCGGTTTGTCCTTCGGTGCGGTCGAAGAGAACCGGCGCCAGCCGGGCGGTTCAGGGTCCGGGCAGGCCAGATCGAGAGAAGCCGGCATGCGGGCGAGCGGGACCCAAGGTCCTGCGCTGTTCCCGCGTGCCTGCTTTGCGACGAGCGGGATGACCGGCCGCCCCGCGGCGCGCAAGCGGCCTTGAAGCGAACGGGCGCAGGTTCAGACCGCAGCAAGACCGAAGGACAGACAGGCCCGGGGCGATCGGGTCCAGAGCCATGGCGGAAATGGAAGTCAGCCATGAGCACGCCAGACCTCGTCGTTCGCAGTGTCGCACGCGCTTTGTGGTGGCGCCGCGCTCGCAGCTTTCGCCGAGCCAGCGCCGGGCAGCCGGTAGGACTGCAGCCAGGTGGGGCCATGGGAATGCGCAGACCGCGAAGGATCCCGCCATCGTCATGGGGCGCCCCACCCATCCAGACATTGTTCAGAACGTTCTTCCAGCGCCGGCCATGTCTTGCGGCATAGCCCCGCGGCGCCGCCCGCTGCTTAGGGGTGAGAGGCGGAAGCCGATCAGACTTCTACCGGCCGGCGCGTTTCCGGCCCGCCTCCGGCACGGACGACTTTTGTGGCAATCAATCGCCTGAGCTCGGCCACACCGGCGTCGAGGCAGGTCTTGTCCTTTAGATGATGGAACTACCGCCAGAACGCGGCCCGCCCCTGAGATGCCGGACCGATACCGGCCTCGCGTTCGAGATCTCTGATCGTCGCCATGGCGCTGGATCTCACCCCGTTTTCGCGCTCGAGGCTTTGCGACGCCTAGGCTTTGGCGAGAGGCGGCTATCGCGGCCTCGTGTCGTGCGAGCTTGCGGGAAACCGCATCGATTTCCGGCTGGCGCTCGGCGGTAGTCGCGGCGAGATTGGAACAATAGCGTGTGATTAGGCATGGAATAAGGACCCCGCATTTGGGGTGATCGGCGTCCAAACGGGGCTCTGACTCATTCTCGATGATGTTTCGGATTTTACTGGCCTGGTTTCCAATGGAGAATCAGCGCCATGCGAGCCCATTTTCGGCTTTCCGATCTGATC
>Ga0182740_1002158_pt1 | contig 12375 bp, 14 predicted proteins | sample eDN5th37CKraftBY_FD_128872 | JGI IMG/M metagenome (GOLD analysis project Ga0182740, IMG submission 128872) | Enriched backyard soil microbial communities from Emeryville, California, USA - eDNA 5th pass 37_C Kraft BY (version 2) (version 2) | ecosystem: Environmental > Terrestrial > Soil >...
CGGCTTCTCGCCCCGATAGTCGTAGAAGCCGCGCTTGGTCTTCCGTCCGAGCCAGCCGGCTTCCACGTATTTCACCAGGAGCGGGCAGGGGCGGTACTTGGAATCGGCCAAGCCCTCGTGCAGCACCTGCATGATCGACAGGCAGGTATCCAGGCCGATGAAATCGGCCAGTTGGAGCGGGCCCATGGGGTGGTTCGCGCCGAGCCGCATGGCCGTGTCGATGGCTTCCACGGAGCCCACGCCCTCATAGAGGGTGTAGATCGCCTCGTTGATCATCGGCAGCAGGATGCGGTTGACGATGAAGGCCGGGAAATCCTCGGAGACCGTCGAGGTCTTGCCGAGCTTGGCGATGAATTCCTTGGCGGATTCGTAAGTGTGGTCCTCAGTGGCGATGCCGCGGATCAACTCGACGAGCTGCATCACCGGGACCGGGTTCATGAAGTGAATGCCGATGAACCGCTCCGGCCGGTCGGTCGCGGCCGCCAGGCGGGTGATCGAGATCGACGAGGTATTGGTGGCGAGCAGCGCGTCGGGACGCAGCGAGGGGCTGAGATTGGTGAAGATCTTGCGCTTCACCTCCTCGTTCTCGGTCGCGGCCTCGATGACGATGTCGCACGCGGACAGATCGTCGTAAGTGCGGGCGGGCTTGATCCGCTCGAGCGCCGCCTGCCGGTCGGCATCGGAGATGACACCCTTGGAGACCTGGCGCGCCATGTTGCCGTTGATCGTGGCAAGTCCCGCATTGATCCGATCTTCCGAGAGATCGTTCAGCCGGACGTTCAACCCCGCGAGCGAACAGACATGGGCGATGCCGCTGCCCATCTGACCCGCGCCGACAACGCCAACCGTTTTGATCTCAATGCCCATCTGACCTTCTGCCTGCATCCATTCGCCACATGCGGCCGGGCGGAGAGCCGCCCGGTCCGTCACTATTCCTGACCTTATTGACCGGCTTTGGTCAACTCCTCCTTCAGTTCCGGCAGGATCTGGAAGAGGTCGCCGACGAGGCCGTAATCGGCCACCTGGAAGATCGGGGCTTCCTCGTCCTTGTTGATCGCCACGATCACCTTGGAATCCTTCATGCCCGCCAGATGCTGAATGGCCCCTGAAATTCCCACCGCGATGTAGAGATCGGGCGCCACCACCTTGCCGGTCTGGCCCACCTGCCAGTCATTGGGGGCATAGCCCGCATCCACCGCCGCGCGCGAAGCGCCCATGGCGGCTCCGAGCTTGTCGGCGATCGGCTCGATATACTGCTTGAAGGCATCGGCCGAGCCGAGCGAGCGCCCGCCCGAGATGATGATCCGGGCCGAGGTCAGCTCGGGCCGGTCGGTCTGGGCGATCTCCTCGCCCTTGAAGCTCGACACGCCCGGATCCTCGGCGGCATTCACCGTCTCGATGGCGGCGGAGCCGCCTTCACCGGCCGCCTGGAAGGCGGCGGTGCGCACGGTGATGACCTTCTTGGCGTCGGTCGCCTGCACGGTCTGGATCGCGTTGCCGGCATAGATCGGCCGCTCGAAGGTGTCGGGCGCCACCACCTTGATGATGTCGGAGACCTGCATCACGTCGAGCAGGGCCGCCACGCGCGGCATCACGTTCTTGCCCTTGCTGGTGGCCGGCGCCACCAAGGCATCATAGGAGCCCGCCAGCGACACGATCAGCGCCGCCGTGGGTTCCGCGAGCTGGTGCTCGTAGGCCGGGCTGTCGGCGAGCAGCACCTTTTCGACGCCCTCGAGCTTGGCAGCCGCCTCTGCCGCGGCCTTGGCGTTGGATCCGGCGACCAGCACATGCACCGGGGCGCCGAGCGCCGTGGCGGCCGAGAGCGCCTTGTGGGTGGCGTCCTTCAGGTGAGCGTTGTCGTGCTCGGCGATCAGAAGAGTGGTCATTGGTCTTGGTCTCCCTTAGAGCACGCCGGCTTCGGTCTTCAGCTTCTGGACGAGTTCGGCCACCGAGCCGACCTTCACGCCCGCCTTGCGGCCGCCGGGCTCGGCGGTCTTCACGACCTTCAGGCGCGGGGAGACATCGACGCCGAGCGTCTCGGGCGAGGTCTCGTCGAGGGGCTTCTTCTTGGCCTTCATGATGTTGGGCAGGCTGGCATAGCGCGGCTCGTTGAGGCGCAGGTCCGTGGTCACGATGGCGGGCAGCTTCAGGCCGACCGTCTGCAGGCCGCCGTCGACCTCGCGGGTGACGTCGATCGAGCCCTCGCCCACATTGACCTTGAACGCGAAGGTGCCCTGCGGCCAGCCGAGGAGAGCGGCCAGCATCTGGCCGGTCTGGTTCGAATCATCGTCGATGGCCTGCTTGCCCATGATCACGAGGTCGGGCTTCTCCTGCTCGACCACCTTGGCCAGGATCTTGGCGACGCCAAGCGGCTCGACATTGGCGTCGGTCTTGACCAGGATGCCGCGGTCGGCCCCCATGGCAAGCGCGGTGCGGATGGTCTCCGCCGATTGCTGCGGGCCGATGGACACGGCGACGATCTCGGTGGCCTTGCCCTGCTCCTTGAGGCGCACCGCTTCCTCGACGGCGATTTCGTCGAAGGGGTTCATGGACATCTTGATGTTGGCCAGTTCCACGCCCGACCCGTCCGGCTTCACCCGGATCTTCACGTTGTAGTCCACCACCCGCTTCACGCACACAAGAAGCTTCATTCGTTTGTCCTCACCAATGGTCGGATCCGGATATGGCCGAAAGCCAGCTCTCCGGACATATAGGAAAAAGGCGGATCGGAACCTAGAGCATCGGGCCGAAAAGTGGAAACCACTTTTCGGGGTCATCCGATGCGCCAGCCTTTAAAAAGGTCATCGGGCCGAAAAGTGGAAACCACTTTTCGCGCTTGTTCCATCGGCGGCCGTTCCCGGTCGTCAGCGCGGCGCCTGGATTTCCTGCGCCTGGGCGCGGGCGAGCACGGGATCGTAACGGCGGCGCATGAACGGGATGAGAGCAGCGCCCACCAGGAAGCCGCCAAGATGGGCAAACCATCCCACGCTCTCGTCTCCGCCGAGAAAGGCCGAGGCGAGCTGCAGGGCGAACCAGAGGCCGATGGTCCAATAGGCGGGAAGGTGCAGGGGAATGCCCTTCAGGAACAGGCCCCAGATCTTCACGCGCGGATAGAGGATCAGGTAGGCGGCCACGACGCCCGACACGCCCCCCGAGGCCCCGATCAGGGGGCGGTGCGGCTCGGTGGTGATGAAGGCGTGGGCCAGGCTCGCGGCCATGCCGCAGAGCAGGAAGAAGACGATGAAGCGGAGATGCCCCATCGCATCCTCCACATTGTCGCCGAACACCCAGAGGAACAGCATGTTGCCGATCAGGTGGAACAGCGAGCCATGCAGGAAGATGTTGGTGGCGAGCGTCAGCTCGGCGGGAACGAACGGATAGCCTTCCGGCAGAACCTCTGTTCCGAACAGGACGGCCGGGATGAAGCCCAGGCCGCCCACCACCGCGTCCTCGCCGAGAGGGCCGTAGAAGGTGAAGAGATAGGCGATGATGCAGGCGCCGATCAGAAACCGCGTCGCGAGCGGCGTCTTCATGTTCTTGAGCGGGACGCCATCGTGAAGCGGCAGAAACATGGGCCGCTCCTAACGGTTCTGGCCGGGCACCCAGAGTACGTCGAGCGCGCCCTTGTCATTGACGTAACGGGACGCGACGAAAAGAAAGTCAGACAGGCGGTTCAGGTACTTCACGGATTCCGGAGACACCTTCTCGTCCGGCTTCTGCATGAGTTCCACCACGAGGCGCTCCGCGCGACGGCTGACCGTGCGGGCGAGATGAAGGGCCGCGGCGGCGGGCGTGCCGCCTGGGAGGACGAAGGAGCGCAGGACCGACAGCTCCCCGTTGAGCCGGTCGATCTCCTGTTCGAGCCGGTCGACCTGCCCCTGCGTGATGCGCAGCGGCTCGTAGGGGAGGGGCTTCTCCGTCTCGACGGTGGCGAGATCGGCACCGAGATCGAAGAGATCGTTCTGAATGCGGCTGAGCATCGGGTCGATCTCGTGGCCCGCCGTATGGAGACGAACCAGACCGATGCAGGCATTGGTCTCGTCGACCGTGCCATAGGCCTCGATGCGCAGGTCGAATTTCGGGCGGCGTCCGCCGGCGGCCAGGGCCGTAGTGCCATTGTCGCCGGTGCGGGTGTAGATGCGGTTGAGGACGACCATGGGGAGCCCGAAGGTTGGGGTTCAGTTAAAAAGAATACCCAACCCGCGCGCCGACATTCGTCAAGCCTCTATTCTCGTCCGAACAGGTGCCGCCGTTGGAGAGATGCTCCACGGTCGCCATCACGCTCCAATTGGCCGAGAGGCGCACGCCGACCGAACCCGATTCGCGGAAGAGGGGCGAACATCCGAGTTCCTGGCGATGGGCCAGCGGATGATCCTTGCCGTTGTGAAAGGCGCCGCCGACGCTGCCCTCGACGAAGATGTCGGGCGTGACGTCGACCGTCCAGGACAGGCCCGCATAGGCGAAGCTCGTCCGGCCGTCGAAATTCAGGCTGCCGCCCACATGCGGCCGGGGAATGAAATAGCTGGTGAAGAGGTCCGAGGCGGTAAACGGTTTCGCAAAAAGGATTTCGCCGGTGAGATTGGCGGAGCCGTCCCGCCCTTCCGAGCCCCACGGATCCTGAGCGGAGAACCCGAAACGGAATTCCGACAACAGGCTCGGCTGGCTCGAGACCTGGGAGGAGCTGGTTTGCCGTTTGTATTCGGAGCCTAGGGCGCCCGTCGCCCCGACAAACAGGACGAGAAGGCCAATGCCTAGGGCTGGGCTGATACGCATTAAGAGATCCGTAAACCAATAAAAATCTAGGCCATCAGGCTATGCCCTTATGGCTAACGTTCTCTTAATACAAACCGTGGCGAAAAAGTGTCAATACGGAGATGCCGCGGCCATAGTGTGGACAAGGATCCGGTTTTCCACGCGTGTCCTAACGTCAGGCAGCGCGCCACCAGATCACGCCCATGATCACGATGATCGCCACGAACTGCAGCAGGACGCGCAGGCGCATGAGATGCTGCGACCGATTGGCATTGCCGCCGCGCAGCATGTTGATCAGGCCCAGAAGCAGCACGAAGGCGACGGCCACCACCGCTATCGGCACAAGCAAATCGACAAAGCTCGTCATCTTGATTCCATCGAGAAGTTCGGGCGAACGTGGCCCGAACCCGGAGGAGAGGCAAGGGGGCCGATGGCCCGAATGTCAGTTCCGCCGCAGCAGCCGCTCGAAATAATCGAGCTCTTCCTGAGGCCGGCTCGGGTCGCCCAGCTTGCGCCGCAATTCTTCCAAAATCCGTTGCGCCCGTTGGGCCGGGGACTGATTGGCGCTGGGCACGTCGACGCGCCCGTCGGAATAGTCCCGGTTTCGCGTGGGCCGTCCGAGAGGATCGGTGTCGCGCTGCCCCGTCCGCTGGTTGCCTTGCGGATCGCCCTGGCCGGGCTGGTCTCCGGCCTGTTCGTTGCCCTGGCCGTCTCCCTGCTGCATCTGTTGCATCTGCTGGGCCATGCCCTGCATGCCGCGCCGGAGGTTCTCCAGCGCCCGGCCCTGGGCGTCCACCGCCGGGCCGTCCTGGCCCTGGCCCAGGGCGCCCTCGGCCTCGCGCATGGCCTGCTCGGCATCGCCCAGGCCCTGCTCGTTCTGCATGCCCATGCCCTGCATGCGGCGCTGCAGCTCTTCCAGCCTCTCCCGCAGGGCCTGCTGCCTCTGCCTCAGGCCGAGGGGATCCTGATCCTGGCCGCTCTCGCCCTGTTCCTGATTCTCGCCCTGCTGACCTTGCTGACCCTGTTGGCGCTGTCCCTGCTGCCGCTGGCCTTGACGCTGTCCCTGGCGGGGGCGATCGCCTTGCTGCATGCGCCGGTTCTGACCCTCGCGGAAGGTCTCGTCGCGCAGGTTCTGCTGTTCGCGCGCCATGTCCTCCATGTCCTGCATGGCCTGGTTCATCTCGCGCCCGAGCGGATCGGTCATCCGGCTGTTGGGCTGGGCGGTCTGTAGGTTCTCGAGGATGTTGCGCAGCTGCTCGAGGAGGCGCTGGGCCTCGGCCACGTCACCCCGCCGCATGGCGTCTTCCATCTGGCGCAGCATGCGGTTGAGGTCGTCCTGCGAGATCATCCGGTCCGGAGGGGTGCGCTGGTTCTGGTCCTGCGATTGCTGGTTCTGCTGCATGCGCTGGGCGAATTCGCGCAGGAACTTGTCCATGGCCTGCCGCAACTCGTCCGTGAGGCGGCGGATCTCCTCGTCCGTCGCGCCCCGGTCCATGGCCTCCTTCAGGCGCTCCTGGGCGGCGCGCAGCTCCCGTTCCGCCTCGGAGAGGTTGCCGTCCTCGATCTGGAGCGCCATGGCCCAGAGCCAATCGGCCACGTCGAGCAGCTCCTGGTCGGTCTTGGCGACGCGCAGCCGCTCGGCGCCTGTCCGCAGCCCCATGAACACGCCCCATTGCGGCGTGTATTCCTCCGGGGCGATCAGCAGCGCGTCGAGCGCCACCTGAACGCGCCTGCGGTCATCGGGCGCGAGCACGAGATTGCGCCGCTGCTCGACCAGCGCCTTGGCCAGAGGATTGGTGAACGGACGCTGCGGCAGGGTGAAGGTGATCTTCTCGCTCAGCGTCTCCTGGCCGGCTTCGTCCTTGGCCTTGAGCTGGATCGTCACCGGAGCCCCGGCCCAGGCGTGGTTCGTCAGATCGACCGGCGACTTGGTGTCCGGGGCGTTCTCCTCATGGCTCGGCAGGGCCAGGGTAAGCTGGGGGGCGGGCACGAGGGAGCGCCCCTTGCTGTTGTCGGCCTTCTCCACGATGCCCTCGAGCGCGGTGATGCCGTAATCGTCCTTGCCCTTGTAGCTCAGGGTGAAGGTGCCGCGCGCATTGATCTCGGGCGGCGCGGTGAAGGCGATCTCGGGCAGGCGGTCGGGAATGGCCTCGATGGTGAGCGTCACGCTGTGCGCGAAGCCCGTGCTGACCGTCAGCTCGCTCGAACCGTCCAGGACATAGCGTTCTTCACGCATGTCGGCGCGTTGATTGGCCTTGGCCGGGAGGGGCGTCAGGCCCTTGCCTGGCGTGACCTCCGCGCTGCCCTCGCCGGCGATCCGGACCACCACCGTCGAATGGATCGGCGCGCGCAGGTTCTGTCCCCGCGCCAGGTCGATCATCAGCGGCGGCGTGCGGGTATAGAGGGGCGGGTCGATCCATCCATCGATGCGGAAGGACGGGGAGGCGGTCTCGATCTTGCGCCAGTCGAAGGCCGCGGCGAGCCGCGAGCCCATTTCCGGTCCCGCCACGAAGGCGCTTGCCACCAGGGCAAGAAGCCCTGCGGCGCGTATCGCATAACGGTCCCGCTTCGGCATGTCCGGCCGGGGCAGGCCGACGCGCATGCGACCGACGGCATCCTCCGCGCGCTTGCGGTGCAGCGCCCAGAGCGCCTTGGTGCCGGGATCGGCCGAGCCGAGTGCCAGCGTATCGTCGAGGACGCGGGCCGGGCCGTGGCTCAGGCCCGTGTCCCGGTCGAGCCGGTCGAGCGCGCGCGTCCGGCTGGGCATGCGCAGGCGCAGGAGCGGCCAGAGCGACAGGACGAAGGCCGCCGTGAAGAGCCCCAGGCCGATGGAGCGCCACAGGGGCGGGATGTCGAGCCAGAGGCCGAGCCAGGAGAGGGTGAGGAACAGGAGCACGATGGCGAGCGGCAGCCAGAGCCGGGGCCAGGCCTCCTCCCACCAGAGGGACCAGCGTGCATGAGCGACCAGACGCCCGAACCGCTGGTTCAGGGGATTGCGCCCAGGCGTCGGATTCGCGCCGTCGCTCATGCCAGACATCTCCCGCTGCACGGCTTGTGCAGATATCCCCCATCGAAAAAGCTAGCACGCGAGACCCGGATGACCAGCGGTCAATTGCGCGCGGAGCTTCAAGAAGAGGTGACCGGTCGGAAAGCTCGAGCTTGTGCAGGAGCATCGGACCCGAAAGCGGAGGCCGCTTTCAGGATCCTTTGATGCTCAATCTTTTCGTCCGCGCCGCTGTTCCACGCGGAGCGGTGGTCAGGCCAGCCAATCCGGAACCCGGTCGAGCCCGATTAGCTCTTCGTAGGTCGGACGCGGGCGCACCACGGCATGGTCCTCGCCGCGGACGAGCACCTCCGGCACGAGACGCCGGGTGTTGTAGGTGGTGGCCTGGACCGCCCCATAGGCGCCGGCGGTCATGATGGCGATGAGATCGCCGGCCTTGACCTCCGGCATGTCGCGGGAGAGGGCCAGATAATCGCCCGTCTCGCAGACGGGACCGACCACGTCGGCGACCATGCGCGGCGTGTCGGGCGAGGCCTCGACCACCGGCTTGATGTCGTGGTGGGCTTCGTAGAGGGTCGGGCGGATGAGGTCGTTCATGGCCGCATCGACGATCACGAAGGGCTTGTCGGCTCCCTGCTTGACGTAGATCACCCGGGCGACGAGGACGCCCGCATTGCCGGCGATCATGCGGCCCATCTCGAAGACGAGCTTGAGGCCGAGATCCTTGGTGTGGCGCTTGATGATCGCCGCATAGGCCTGCGGATCGGGCGGCGGCTCGTTATCCTCGCGATAGGGAATGCCGAGGCCGCCGCCGAGATCGATATGGTGGAGCTTGTGCCCGTCGGCCATCAGGTCGCGGGCGAGCTCGGCGAGCAGGGCGGTGGCGTTGTCGTAAGGGGCCAGATCGGTGATCTGGCTGCCGATATGCATGTCGACGCCGGTGACCGCGATTCCTTTGAGCGCCGCCGCCCGGGCATAGACCTCGCGGGCGCGGGCGATGGGGATACCGAACTTGTTCTCGGACTTGCCGGTCGAGATCTTGGCGTGGGTCTTGGCGTCCACGTCCGGGTTGATGCGGATCGACACGGGGGCGCGGGTGCCCCTGGAGATCGCGACCTCGGATAGCGCCTCGAGCTCCGGCTCGGATTCCACGTTGAAGCAGAGGATGCCGCTCTCGAGGGCGAAGGCCATCTCGGACCGGGTCTTGCCGACGCCCGAGAACACGATCCGCTCGCCCGGGACGCCGGCAGCCAGGGCGCGGCGCAGCTCGCCCTCGGACACGATGTCCATGCCGGCGCCGAGGCGGCCGAGCGTCCTGAGCACGGCCTGGTTGGAATTGGCCTTCATGGCGTAGCAGACGAGGGCGTCCGTATCGGCGAAAGCCTCGGCGAAGACCCTGTAATGCCGCTCCAGGGTGGCCGAGGAATAGCAATAGAACGGGGTTCCGACCTCGTCCGCGAGGCGGCGCAGATCGACGTCCTCCGCGTGGAGGACGCCGTCACGATAGGCAAAGTGGTGCATCGAAAAGCCTAAAGCAGCGGATCGAGGATAAAGGGCTTGTTCGGGATCGTGTAGCCCTGATTGGCCTTGGAGCGGGGCGTGCCGACCGGAGAGGGCAGGGTGGCATCGCTCGTCGGAACCTGCGTCTGGGTCTCGGCGGCCTGAGCCGAGGCATCCGGCGGCGGCTCGAGGGCGCCGCGGCGGCCGCAGGCGGTCAGACCGAGAACGAGAAGGCCCGCAACCACAACCGCGCGGGGAAAAGTCAGGCTGGACGACATTACAAGCTCCGAAACGTGGCCGCACCATAGCGGGAAGCGATTTCAGATGCGAGAGGCAAGGTGCGGGAGACAACAGGCTCCTTGCTCAACGCTTTCGTGAAGGCCGCAGGGCCGCGCTTGCGCATTCCGGCCTTGAGGGTTGCGCCGAAAAGCGCCACATCACGGATCATGTCGAACGCAGTGAATTCCCGGAAAAGCTGGCTTGTCGGCCTTGGCGCCCTCGCGGTGGTCGCGGGCGCGGGGGCTGCCTGGTACGGCCTCTCGCCCCATGAGCCCATGGCGGCCGGTGTTGCCGAATGCCGGGCGTCGAAGCCCACGGCCGAGCGCCTGAAGCCCCTCGCCAGGGGCGAGGTCGCCGCCGTCGGGGTGAGCCAGACGCCGAAGCCCCCGCCCGTCATCGCCTTCAACGGACCCGAGGGGCAGCCGATGAGCCTGTCGGATTTCAAGGGCAAGACGATCCTGGTCAATCTCTGGGCGACGTGGTGCGTGCCCTGCCGCCAGGAAATGCCCGCCCTCGACAGGCTCCAGACGGAGCTGGGCGGTCCCGATTTCCAGGTCGTGGCCATCAATGTCGACACCCGAAACCGCGAAAAGCCGAAGGCCTGGCTGCAGGAGAACGGCATCCGGAACCTGGCCTATCATGCCGACCCGGAAGGCAAGCTGCTGCAGGTGCTGCAGAAATCCGGCCATGTGGTCGGCCTGCCGACCACCTTCGTGGTCGATGCCTCGGGCTGCGAGATCGCCCTGCTGAAGGGACCGGCCGAGTGGGCCTCGCCCGATGCCGTCACGTTCATGAAGGCCGCCCTGAACCGCTCCTGATCGGCGGCCGGGTTCAGGCTGCGTAAAGCTGGACGGGAGTCGCGAAGCCTTTCAGGCGATATTCCCGTCCCTCGCCTTTGACCAAGTCGCGCCCGACCCTGTCGAGAACGGCACGGGTCACCAGGATTTCGCCTGTCGCGGCCGCAGCCTGGGCGCGGGCGGCCGTGTTCACCACGGGGCCGATCGCGGTCAGGTCGCGATGCGCCCGTCCGAATTCTCCGAAGCTCGCCACGCCCGAGTCGATGCCGATCCCGACCCCGAGTTCGGTCTCGCCAAGGGCCGCATGGTCCAAGAGCAGCGTCCTGCGGCGGGCTTCCCAGCGGCGCAGGATCTCGCGCCCGGCCCGGATGGCCTGCTCGGCATGGTTCGGCTGCTGGATCGGGAAGTTGAAGAGCGCCATGACGGCGTCGCCGATGGTCTTGTTCAGCAGGCCGTCATAGTCCCAGATCGCCTCCGCGCTTTCGTCGTAGAAGGCATCGAGCAGGGATGAGACCGCATCGGGCGGGAGCGACTGCGACAGGGCCGTATAGCCCCTGAGATCCGCGAAAAGAACGGAAACGTCGACCGGGATTTTGCGGGCCTTCATGATCCGCGTGAACATGAGTTCGCAGAACGTGCAGGTGTTCGGATTCATCCGGCTCGGGCGAATGCCGAAGAGGCGAAACGGCAAGGAGGCCGGTCCCCGGAGAGGCACGGGGATATGCAGCTGCTGCCAGCACCCCTTGCAGATCCTGGAATGGACGGGCGCCATGGGTGAGCCCTTCACGGTCGCATCGGAACCGACTCGAGGGGCGGAAGATCCCGCCGCGCATCACCAAACAGGGTATCACCGGCCACGGAGCCGGCCAACTGGCCTCGCTCCAGGGTCAGGCAGGGAAAGCCCCGCCGCCGTCGGGAAGGCCGATTTCGCCGGAGAATGCCGGTTTCGAAAGGCGCCAGGGGCGGTCCATGGCCTTTCGGGCCTCGCCGCGCTGCAGACGGCGCGGGCTGCCGTCGGCAAGAATTTCCTCGATCACCAGAAAACCTAAGGCCTGCAGCATGACGGCCGCCGCCTTCGTGGCCCGGTCGTCCGCCCGGATGGCGAGCGAGCCGGCGGCGTAGATCCGCTCCATCAGGCTCTTGGGATGATGAGCCACGGCCTTGCGCGGCTTGAAGGCGACGACATTCGTCTCGGGTTCGAACATGGCAAAAGCCCCTTCTCGCCGCTCCTTCTTATTCTGTGTCGAGCGGCTTTTCTGTTGCATCCAGCACAGTTCATTGTGCCGGAAACGGAGCAGCTTGAGGAATGCGACATAAGACGCTCCCCATTCGGGTGGAGCGCGGCTGTTCCGGGTAACAAAAAAGCGGGGCCAGGCCCCGCTTTCGGTGATCCTCGGACAATCGCCCTCAGGCGCTCTGCTGCACCTGGATGCCCTTGTCGGCGAAGAGCTGCTGCAGCTCGCCGGCCTGGAACATCTCGCGGGTGATGTCGCAGCCGCCGACGAACTCGCCCTTCACGTAGAGCTGGGGAATGGTCGGCCAGTTGGAATAGTCCTTGATGCCCTGGCGGATGGTCTCGTCCTCGAGGACGTTGACGCCCTTGTAGGGCACGCCGAGGTAGTTGAGGATCTGGACCACTTGCCCTGAGAACCCGCACATGGGGAATTGCGGCGTGCCCTTCATGAACAGCACGACGTCGTTGGACTTCACTTCGTTGTCGATGATCTGGTTGGCGTCAGCCATGGAATTCTCCTTGCGCCCCGGCGGTCAAGGCGCCGGGCTTCATCTCAATTGTCGGGTGCCACGGTCGTCAATGCAAGGGCGTGAAGCACGCCTCCCATGCGTCCTTGCAGCGCTGCATAGACCATCTGGTGCTGCTGGACCCGCGACTTCCCCTTGAAGGCCGAGGAGGTGACGGTGGCAGCATAATGGTCGCCGTCGCCGGCCAAGTCCTTGATCTCGACCACCGCATCGGGCAGCGCGGCCTTGATCATGCTTTCGATTTCACGGGAATCCATTGGCATGGATCAAACTCCTTACGAC
>Ga0182740_1002161_pt1 | contig 12350 bp, 10 predicted proteins | sample eDN5th37CKraftBY_FD_128872 | JGI IMG/M metagenome (GOLD analysis project Ga0182740, IMG submission 128872) | Enriched backyard soil microbial communities from Emeryville, California, USA - eDNA 5th pass 37_C Kraft BY (version 2) (version 2) | ecosystem: Environmental > Terrestrial > Soil >...
CAGAGGAAACGACCACCCGGACGCAGCACCCGGCTCATCTCCGCCACCGCCGCGCCGTAGTCCGGCATGTTCCGCAGCCCGAAGGAGACCGTCGTCGCGTCGAACGTCCCGTCCGCGAACGGCAGCGCCATCGCATCGCCCTCCACGAACGACACGCCCTCCACGCCGGACCCCGCCAGCTTCGCCTTCGCCGCCGCGATCATCTCCGGCGAGAAGTCGAGGCCCGTCACCCGCTCCGCGCCCGCCCGCCGGATCGCGAACGCCACATCGCCGGTCCCCGTCGCCACGTCGAGGACGTGCGCGCTGGTCCGCCCATCGACCGTCGCCGCCTTCCGCGCCACGAGGTCGCGCCAGGGGATGTCCATGCCGAAGGTCATGATGTGGTTCATCAAGTCGTAGCGCGGCACGATGCGGTCGAACATCGTCCGCACGTTCTCCGGCGCGGCGATCGCGCCCTTCCCCTCCCCGATCGGCTCGAACGGCGTGGTCGTTGCTGTGGACGTGGATTCGGACACCGAAATCTCCTCGATCGAGAACGCTGGATAGCAAGCACCGCCGTTCACCCGCTCGGCATCCGCGCAGATGCGGCCCGTGTGGTGGTTGCTGCCTTGGGTCGCATGGAAAGAACCTATACCTTCCAGACACGCCGAATGCTGCACGAGGCGGTCCGTGTGGCCACCGCTACGATTGACTGCAAGCCCCTGCGACACATAGACGAACGTCGCGACGGGCCATCGCCATCATCGCGAGAGCACCAGCGCCGCCGACAGCAGCACGCTCACCAGCAACAACGTCTTGCCCGTGTTGCCCAGCGTCGGATTCAGCGCCGGACCCGTCCGCGTCGTGATCTGCCGCCACAGGCTCCACAACGCCGGCCAGGCGCCCAGCGTCAGCAGCCACCACCAGGTCAGCCACCCCGCGGCCCAGAAGACGACCGGGGCGACCGCCGCCACGATCAGCATCGACGCATACTCCACCTGCGTGTTCCGCGCCCCGATCCGCACGGCGACGGTCCGCTTGCCCGCCTTCGCATCCGTCGGCAGGTCGCGCAGGTTGTTCACGATCAGGATACCCGTCGCCAGCGCCCCCATCGGCACGGAGACCGCCAGCGCCAGCGCCGTCAGGTGATGCGTCTGCACGAACGCCGTCCCCGCCACCGCGATCGGCCCGAAGAAGAGGAAGACGAAGATCTCCCCCAACCCCAGGTAGCTGATCGGGAACGGGCCGCCCGTGTACGCCACCGCGCAAACCAGCGCCGCCACCCCCAGCAGCAGGAACGGCCAGCCACCCCGCCACACGAGGTAGAGCCCGCTCACCACGGCCAGCCCCAGCGTGATCCAGGTCGCTCGCAGCACGTCGTCCGCCGTGATCAGCCCACTCGCCGTCACGCGCATCGGCCCGGTCCGGTCCGCCGTATCCGCGCCCCGCTTGAAGTCGATCGCATCGTTCGCGAAATTCGCCGCAATCTGCAGCAGCAAGGCGGTCACCAGCGCCACCAGCGCCGTCGGCAGGTGGAATCCGCGTTCGTGAAAGGCGACCGCCGACCCCGCGATCACCGGCGCGACCGCCGCCGGCAGGGTCTTCGGGCGGGCGGCGAGGTACCAGAGCCGCCAGCGCGGCAGGGATGGCGGGGCGGACGGGATCGCAGATGGGGCGCTCATGGGGCGGTACTCGTGGAGGGAAAGGAATCGGCCAGCATCGGGAAGGGCTGCCGGAGATCGTGCGTGTCGATCAGGCGGACCTCGCCAACCCGCGCCGCCACCAGGGCGCGCGTGCCATTGGCGATATCCGGCGCCGGTTCCAGCGTCGCCGGATCGACGATGGCAAGATACTCCACCGCCACTCCCGCGAGCTCGGCCTGCCCGGCCGCGATCAGGGCTTCGGTCGCCGTCGTCCCGGCCTCGACCGCAGCCGTCATCGCCCCCAACGCCCGCGACAGGGCGAGCGCCCGTTCGCGCTCGTCAGGCGCCAGGCGGACATTGCGCGAACTCATCGCCAGCCCATCCGGCTCCCGCACGATCGGGCAACCGACGATCTCGCCCGGCAGGTGCAGGTCGCGGTGCATCCGGCGCACGACGGCGAGCTGCTGGAAGTCCTTCTCCCCGAAGTAGCTGCGGTCCGGCCGCACCTGGTTCAGGAGGATGCTGACCACCGTCGTCACGCCATCGAAATGGCCGGGCCGGAACGCGCCCTCCCAGCGCTCCGCCAGGCCGTCCACATGCACCGTCGTCGCATGCCCCTCCGGGTAGATCGCCTCCACCGGGGGCATGTAGACGATGGACGCTCCCGCTTCCGCCGCCAGCGCGAGATCGCGCTCCGGGGTGCGCGGATAGCGGGCAAGGTCGTTCGGATCGTTGAACTGGGTGGGATTCACGAAGACGCTGACCACCACCTCGTCGTTGTCCGCCGCCGCCCGCGCGATCAGCGACTGGTGCCCGGCATGGAGTGCCCCCATCGTCGGCACCAGCCCGCGCGTTCGCGCCGGAGCGCGCCGCACCAGCTCCTCCGGGCTTCGCACCACGGCCAGTCCACAATCAGGCATCGCGCGCCCCGTCCGCCGCGAGGGGCGCGGGCAATGCCTCCCGCACGGCAGCCAGCACCTCGGGCTTCATCGGATAGGTGTGCTGCGGCTGCGGATAGGCGCCGGACCGCACCGCCGCCGCGAATCCGGCGAAGGCGTCCTCCAGCAGGGCGTTCAGGTCAAGCGTCGGCGCGGCGAACCGGGGGCGGATCGCCTCGTCCAGCGCCTTCGCGGTCAGCCCGGCGAGATCGGTCCAGACCAGCACCTGCCCGTCGCAGGCCGCGCCCGCGCCGATCCCGATCGTGGGGATGGACACCGTCTCCGTGATGAGCGCGCCAAGCTCCGCCGGCACCACTTCCACGACGAGCATGTGCGCGCCCGCCGCCTCGACCGCGCGGGCGTCCTCGATCAGCGCCAGCGCCCCGTCGAGATCGCGGCCCTGCACGCGCATCCCGCCCAGCGCGCCCGCCGATTGCGGTGTCAGGCCGATATGCCCGACGACCGGAATCCCCGCCGAAACGATCGCCCGGATGCGATCCGCCTGGGCGCGTCCGCCTTCCAGCTTCACCGCATCGGCGCCACCCTCCTGCACCAGGCGTCCGGCGTTCGTCACCGCCTGCTCGTCGCTGACCTGATAGGTGAGGAAGGGCAGGTCGGCCACCATCTGCGCGTGCGGCGCCCCCCGGCGCACGGCCTTCGCGTGATGGACGATGTCATCCAGCGTCACCGGCACCGTGCTGTCGTAGCCCAGCACCGCCGTGCCCACCGAATCGCCCACCAGCAGCAGGTCGATGCCCGCCGCTGCCGCCAGCCGCGCGGTCGGCGCATCGTAGGCCGTCAGCATCACCAGTGGCTCGACGCCATCGCGCACCTTGTGGCGGCGCAGGGCGGGGATCGTCAGCGGGGCCCGCGCAGGCCTCGCCTCGCTCGATACGATGGATTCGGGTCCGGACATGACGGGCTTCACACGCTTTCCTGCGGCCTAGACGGCGGCCGACTCGGCCTCCTGGGGTGCGGCGTTGGCGGACGCCCCGGCGACCGCGCTCTCGCGGGCACGGACCAGCGTCGCCATCAGGTCGTTGGCGGGCGTCGGGATGCCCAACCGCCGTCCCTCGTTCACCACCGCTCCGTTGATGGCGTCGATCTCGGTGCGTTGCCCGCTTTCCAGGTCGACCAGCATGGAGGAATGGTTCGCTCCCGTCGCGATCGCCACGTCCTCGATCGCCGAGGTGACATCCCCCAGCTCGAGGGCGATGCGCTGCGCGTTCGCCACGGCCACCACCTCCGCCGCCAGGCGATTCGCCGCCTCCCGCAGGCCCGGATCGCTGGCGATGGCCGCGTTCGGCAGCCCGGAGAGCGCCGTGAGCGGGTTGATCGCGCAGTTCACCGCCAGCTTGCGCCACACCCAGCGATGGATGTCCTCCACCGCCACGGTCCGCCAGTTCGGCACATCCAGGGTGCTTGCCAGCGCCCGCACCCGGTCGTTCATCGTCGTGCGCCGCCCGATCGCGGTGATCCCGGTGCCCGTGTGCACCAGCACGCCCGGTGCTGGCCGGATCGCAGCCTGGGTGGTCACCCCGAGCCAGACATGCGGGCGCACGCCCTTGTCGAGCAACGAGGTCCGCAAGGCCGCCGCGTTCCCAAGTCCGTTCTGGAGGGTGAGGACGATGCTCTCCCGCGTCAGGTAGGGCCGCAGGGTCTCGCCGATCTCGGCGCTCGCCCACGCCTTCACCAGCACGATGACCACATCGCTGCCCTTCACGTCGGCAGGGTCGCTGGTGGTCTCGATGGCGACGGTCTGGTCGGTGCCGTCGAGATCGGACAGCCGCAACCCGCCGCTGCGAATGGCGTCGAGATGGGCGGAGGGGCGCCCGTAGAGCAGCACCCGCTCGATCGCATCGTCGGATGCCGGCGAATCCGCCGCGGAATCCATCGCCTGGGTCAGTCGGGCGGCGACCAGGGAGCCCATCGCTCCCGCGCCGACAATCGTGATGCGCACCTGCTCGAACCTCTGCCTCTGTGAACGCGCGATCGGTCCACTGTCCAGTTCCACAGCGACCGGCCGCATCTCCGGCGACATCGCCCGGATACGCTCCGTCGAACCCATCTCGCCCGGGCGCTTCCATGCGCCGCCATCGCTCGATGAAGATGGTCCTATTGTCGCATGGGACAGCCCCCGCCTGCCCGCCATGTCCGGCGGATTGACGCGAACATGCGTTCTCCCTACACTCGCCCTAGCGACCGTCCGATCTCATCCGGAGATGCACCCCCGTGGCAACCAGACCCGAGCTCCTGCCTCACGATGACCGCCCGCGCTGCGGATGGGCGACCTCCGATCCGCTCTACATCGCCTATCACGACGAGGAGTGGGGCACGCCCTGCCGCGACGACGACGAGCTGTTCGAGCGGCTGATGCTGGAGGGGTTCCAGGCCGGGCTCAGCTGGATCACGATCCTGCGCAAGCGCGATGCCTTCTCCCGCGCGTTCGACGGCTGGAGCGCGGAGACCATCGCCGCCTATGGCGAGGATGACGTCGCCCGCCTGCTGGCCGATCCCGGCATCGTCCGCAACCGGCTGAAGGTGCGCGGGGCCGTCCAGAACGCGCGAGCCTACCTCGCCCTGAGGGACGACCTCGGCTCGTTCAGCGACTATTGCTGGAACTTCGTGGATGGCGAGCCGCTCGTGAACCGGCCCCAGGCACTCGGCGATGTCCCGGCGACCACGCCCCTGGCGACGACGATCTCGAAGGACCTGAAGCAGCGCGGCTTTACCTTCGTCGGCCCCACCATCGTCTACGCCTTCATGCAGAGCGTCGGCATGGTGGACGACCACCTCGTCACCTGCTTCCGTTGCGCCCCGGAATCGTAGGCCCAGGCGCGATCCAACCGCCTGGAACAACCCGGAGATACGGCCATCGCAGCCGCGGGAACCCGGCGCTGCCTCTCGCCTGCAGCCGTATTCGAAACGATAGCCACCCGCAGCGACCACTGCGGGGGTCGCCCTCCGTAGTGGCCCGAACGAAAACGCCCGTCAATCCGGGCGTTTGCGGGATGGGCGGCCCGTCGCGCTGCGGACGTCATGCCGCCCGTCCCCGTACACCTGCCAAGGCAAGCGAGAGGCAGCACCGAGCGCAGCGAAGCAGTGATCGCATCGCGCGAAGCGGTCCACCGTCCGCTGGTGCCGGATATCGACACCCGCAAGGGAGGGCCATGCCAGGTCCGCGCGGACCCTCCCCGGCCTGCCGTCCGTGTGCGTTACGCCCGATCGTGCAGGAGGCCGATCCCGGCGCGGCTCGTCCCGGTCGGGTCCAGCGCCAGCAGCAACGCCTCGGCCGCGCAGACGAGGTTCTCCAGTTGCTCCCGCGATGCGGTGGGAAACGACGCCTCCAGCACCGGCCGCGCCGCCTGCGCGCTCACCCGGCGCGCCTCGTCCAGGGCCGAATCGCTCAGCGCCACGATCGTGCGACGCCGATCGCGCGCGTCGGTCTGCACCGAAAGCAATCCCCGTGCGTGCAACGCGGAGACCACCGTGGAGACCCGGCTCTGGGCGTATCCGGTGCGCTGGGCAATCGCGCCGATGGTGGATGGCCCGAGCGTGAGAAGCGTCTCCGCGACCATCATCTCGGTCGTCGAGAGCTGCGATCCCCCCACCGATCGCATGCCGATGGTGGCGCATTCCTGCAAGACCTTGCCGACGTAGTACAACTCCGCCAGATTCATCCGCACTCCCATGTGGCTTGGCCTGTGAACGGGGGGAGTGTACATCAGCGAAGATGGATTTTCCGGTCCCTGGCCGCGCCGGCGCCCGGCAACAGGAACGACAGCACGTCCGGCCCTACGGCAGCGGGTCGTGCACCAGCAGCGCCAGCGTCGCGGTGAAGGCGTGCAACCCGTTGCGGTGTCCGGCCGGGCCGATCTCCCCGCCCACGAATCCCCCCATCACCGGCAGGTCCCCCAGCGCCGCCCTGATCAACGCCACATCGTGATGCGGTTCCCCGTACATCGCCGCCCCGCGCGAGACGCAATCGAACAGGATGCCCCCCAACGGCTCGCGCTCCCCCAGCCTCGCCTGGATATCCGTCAACGACTGCATCAGGTCGATCGTCGCGCTGTCGCCATCGCGGATGTGGAACTGCACCGTCTGCCCGACCCTCGGCATGCCGCCGATGGTGAGGGTCCCGGCCACCTCGTCCACCCCGATCACCCCCCGCAGCAGGAAGTCGCCCCGGTGGAAATCGTCGCGATACTCATCCGTGGCGATGCCCAGCACCAGGTTGCGGATCGCCCAGGGACGCCGTTCCAGCGGCAGGGTCGCGAGGGCGTCGTGCATCATCGCCACCGCTGGCCGGTTCGAGATCGACCCCAGCACGTTCCGCTCGGCCCCCGTCACCGTCCACACCTCGCCGATGGGATCGCATCCATGCGCCATCATCGGCAACACCCGGACATCGCCGCCGATCGCCAGCGCCACCGCGCCCTCGTCGTAGACCTGCCCATCGAGGAAGACCCACCCCGTCCGCTCCTCCCGCCAGCGAGACGTAACCCCTCCCAGCACCGGCACGCCGGGAAACTGGGTCGTGAGGCCATCCAGCAGCGCCTGCAGGTCGAAGCGGAAGGGCTCCGAGAAGACCAGCCACGAGCGAACCTCGTCCCGCTGGATATCGCCCCAGTATTCCAGGGCGCCCGGTTCGTCCAGCATCGCGAGGTGCTCCTGCGTCAGCCGCACGGGCCGCAGGGTGGCGGAAGGCAACCACGCCGCCATCAGCGAGATGGCGGGAACACCTTCCGCCTCGCGCCCGCTCCCGATCGCGCCCCCGACGGAGCACCCGACGACCGTCGCGGCGCAGGTTGCCGCGCGCAGTTCCGCGATCAGGTGGGGATAGTCCTGGGCCCACGCCCCACTCACGAACGCGACCACGAGATCCGGCGGGACCACCGCGCCGGTCATGGTCTCGCGCACGACGCGCTCGAGCGCCACCGGCCAGTCCGGGTGCTCGGCCATCGCGGCGGCGACCGCATGATCCGGGGGGAAATGCGAGGCAGGCGTGGACAGACGATCGAACCGCGGCCCTCGGTCAGGCGCCGTCCCGGTATCGGTCAGCCGGGAGAACGGGGCGGGTTCGTCGGTCATCATCAGGCAACTCCACGCAGGACAGGGACCCGGAATGCCGTGCGCGGCGAGGTGCCACCGCCACCGGCATTCGTCATTCGGCTCGGACCACACGAGACATCGTATGTCCCGGAAGGTGCAGAGTGTAGCGATTTTCCGTGGGCGCGCAAGACGCCCTCCCTACCGAAGCGGGCCATCCGATGCGCCCGGGCCGTCGCCACCGCGACTCCCCTGTGGTCCGGATACAGGAACACCCCCGCCGGATCGGTCGATCCGGCGGGGGTGTCAGCGTCATCGCGTGGGAGCGGGAGCAGCCCTAGTAGGCCGGCACGTAGTCCGGGTCGACCGGGCGGATGCCCCCGTCCGGTGGCGTGAAGCCGAACGAGGTCAGGTGGTTCACCACGTCCTCGATCACATCATCGGGGGTGGAGGCGCCCGCGGTCACCCCGACGTTCGTTGCCGTCTCCAGCCACGCCGGGTCGATGTCCTCGGGCCGCTCGATGTGATACGACGGCACGCCAAGCGAGTTGCCGACATCGGCCAGGCGCGCCGTGTTGGAGCTCTTTCGGCCCCCGATCGCCAGCACCACATCGACCTCGTTCACCATGCGGCGCAGGGCGTTCTGCCGCTCGGTCGTCGGTTCGCAGATCGTGTTGCAGAGCCGGAACTCGCCGCCGTCCGGCATCACCATCTTCTGGAGCTTGTCGGAGAACGCCATCAGGTCGTCGATGTTCTTCGTCGTCTGGCTCACCAGCGCCACCTTGCGCGGCGGCGTCACCACGCCTTCGCCCTTCGTGCCACGCGGGGCATTCCAGGGCAGGTCCTCCACCTTCTTGGCGGCCACCGACTTCGAGGTCGCCGCCCAGCCGAGCACGCTCTTCACCTCGGGGTGGTAGGAATCGCCGTAGACGACGAGGAAATACCCCTGCCGCACCAGCTTCTGCGCCAGGCGCTGCACCTTCGTCACCAGCGGGCAGGTCGTGTCGATCAGTTCCAGCCCGGCCTGCTCGGCCTCCAGCGCGAGGTGCGGACCCATGCCATGCGCCGTGATCGCCACCCGGCGCATCCCCTGCGCCTTCGCCTCCTCCACGGAGGTCATGCCGATCACGCCGCGTTCGCGCAGGCGGTCCACCACCTGCGGGTTATGGATGATGTCGCCGATCGGGCCAATCTTGTTCGCCGGGTTCGCGGCATCGGAGATGATGTCCACCGCGCGCCGCACGCCCCAGCAATACCCGAGCACATCGGCGACGACGATCCGTCGTTCGCCCGTCGGGGCCTGGGCGGGAGTTGGTGCGGGGGAACCGGTGTCGGTGGTGGGAGCGGTGGCGTGAGCCATGAACGCAATCCTTGATTCGTGGGCGGAATGAGGAAGTGGATGTGGACGTGAACGAGGATACGGCCCGCGCCCGCAGCGCCTGTCCCGGACGCGAGCGGCGGTATCGGCCGCTCATCGGGGACCACGCACGAGGCATTCCCGGGCATCGTCAAGTATACCCCGCCCCGGAATGCGTCCGCCGAACGGCTTCTCCCGGACCACGATCGATCCGGCGAATCCCCTCAGGCCGTCGACGACTCCGGTTCGGCCGGCGCCACGGGATCCTCCCCATGCGATCGCGCCATCGCTGGCGCCATGAAGGTGATCACCACCAGGGATGCCGCGATCAGCAGCAACGCCCCCTGCAACGAGGTCAGCTTCGCGATCCAGCCCAGCACCGGCGGCCCCGCCAGGAATCCCGTGTAGCCGATCGTCGCCACTGCGGCCACCGCCCGTCCGCTCGGGATGCCCGGCGTCGACCCCGCCGCGCTGTAGGCGATCGGGATCACCACCGACAGTCCGAGGCCCATCACCGCGAACCCGCCGACCGCCGCGAGCACCGTTCCCGGCAGCAGCGCCGCCAGCATCCCGAGCGTGGCCACGACGCCAGCCACCCGCATCACCGGCACCCGCCCGAAGCGCTCGATCACCCGGTCCCCGGTGAACCGCCCGATCAGCATTGTGGTGGAGAACGCCGCGAAGCCGAATGCGGCCACCCCCTCGCTGCCGCCCAGCTCGTCGTGGATGAAGAGCGCGCTCCAGTCGGCCATCGCGCCCTCGCCCAGCGCGCCGCAGAAGGCGATCACGCCCAGCACCTGCAACGACTTCGGCGGCAGGGTGAAGCGCGGACCCCGCTTCGGCGCTGCCTCCTCCCCCGGCGCGGCGGATGCATCCGTGATCTGCCCGCGGTTCGCCCACAACACCGTCAGCAACCCGAGCACGCTGAAGGTAAGGAAGTGCGGCACCAGGCCAATCCCGAAGCTGGCGATGCCCGCGCTGATGGCGGCCCCCGCCAGCGCACCCAGGCTGAAGAACCCGTGCAACGACCCCATGATCGTCTTGTGGAACCGCTTCTCCACCTCCACGCCCTGGGCGTTCATCGCCACATCGGTCGCCCCGAACGTGAACCCGTAGACGAACAGCGCCGCCCCCAGGGCGATCGGCACCGGGGCCAGCGCCAGCCCGGAAAGCGAGACGGAGAAGACCAGCCCGAACCCGGTCGCCACGCGGGCGCTGCCGAAGCGCTCGATGAGCCGGCCCACGATCTGGAAGGCCAGGATCGACCCCACCCCCACGAACAGGAGCAGCGTGCCCAGGCTCGCGGTGGAGAGGTCGAGGGCATTCGCGGCCGCCGGGATGCGGGCGATCCAGCTCGCGCTGATGAAGCCCGTCAGCACGAAGTAGGTCGACACCGCGACGCGCGGCGATGGGGCGAAGGCAGGGCGTGAGGAGTCGCGCACGTCGGGGGTCCTGTCGGGATGGATGAATGGGGAAGGCACGGGCAGCAGATGGCTCCCGCTATTGAACCACGAACCCGCCTACCCGGCATTTCCCGAAGGTATCGGGATCGGAGCGCCATCGCGCCGGTCCGGTGTCGGGTCCGGCCGCGAGACCGTGCGCGCCAGGGGCACCAGCGCCAGCATCGCGATCCCCACCAGCAGGAGCGCGACCTGCAGCGACGCCGCATCGGAGATCCGCCCGATCACCGGCGGCCCGCTCAGGAATCCCAGGTAGCCGATCGTCGCGACCGACGCCACGCCCTTTCCGCCGGGTACGCCGGGGGTGGTCGCGGCGGCCCGGTAGGTGATCGGCAGGATGCCCGACAATCCGAACCCGATCATCGCGACCCCGGCGAGGACCGAGGGGATCGTGAAGATCAGTTGCCCGGCCACCAGCCCGACGGCCGAGATTGCCCCGCCCGCCGCAATCATCAGCACCGGGCCGAACCGCCGCACCAGGCGGTCGCCCGTCATCCGGCCGATCAGCATCGTCAGCGAATAGACGGTGTAGACCATCGCCGCCGTCGCCGCGCTCGCGCCCAGCTCCTGCGTCAGCAACAGGCCGCCCCAGTCGCCGATGCTCTCGTCGCCCAGCGCCACCACGAACGCGATGATCCCCAGTGGCCACAACGATCGCGGTGGCAGCGAGATCCGGAACTTCCGCGCGGTCGCCGGAACCGCCTGCGCAACCGGCATCGCCGTGTCCGGCACCAGTCGCCGGGAGGCGAGCAGGTAGAGCGCGATCGCCACGATCCCGAGGCTGAGGAACTGCGCCTGGAGGGAGACGCCCAGGCCAGCCACGGCGCCCGCGCTGGCCGCGCCCAGCAACCCGCCAAGGCTGAAGAACCCGTGGACCGAGGAGAGGATAGGGCTCCGCCGCCGTCGTTCGATCTCCACGCCCTGCGCGTTCGCCGCCACATCCAGCGTGCCGTGGGAGAACCCGAAGAGGAACAGCACGACCGCGAACAGCGGGATCGCCGAGGTGAGGGCCAGCATCGGGAAGGCCGCCGTTCGCGCCACGCCGAACCAGCGGAACGTGTTCGCGCTCCCGATCCGGCCGGTCAGCCACCCCGCAAAGGGCAGCGCGATCAGCGCCCCGATCGAGAAGGCGGGGAGGACGGTCCCGAGTTGGGCCCGGCTGACCTCCAGGTGATCGGCGATGGTGGGGATACGGGCGATCCAGGTGCCCCAGACGACCCCGTTGATGAGGAACATCGCCGAGATGGCGCCGCGTGGCGAATCCAGCCGGCGCAGGATCGGAGCAGGGAAACCCGGTCGCATGGGGATTCAGCCTCGGCGCAGACGAATCAGCCGCACCGGTGCGGCTGGAAGAGCGGGTGAACGTGGGGACAGGGTCGGCGGCGAGGACGGGGCCACCAGATGAAAGCGTAGTGGAGCGATGAATACGCTACAAGGAATTCTGCACAGCGGCATCGCGATACTGGCGTCCGTACGTCAGCCAAGCTCCCGTTGCAGCGTCTCCAGCCGCGTGACGGCCTCCCGCACGGCGTCCTGCGCCGTCAACTGGCCCGTCGCGGCCCGCGCCACCATCCGCCCCAGCACCCCGTCCACCGCAGCGGCGGCGGCCAATGGCGTCGTGGGCGCGGGCCAGCCGAGATTCACCGTCCAGCGGTTCGAGGACTTCAGGATGCTCAGGCGGTGTCCCTGCTCTGGCAGTGCGGGATTGTTGTCCAGCAACCCGCCGTCTTGCTTCAGCAACGGCGCCGTCGAGGGATAGGCCGGGAAGTTGTAGAGCTTGCTCGCCGTGGTCAGCTGGTCGTAGGCCGCCACCAGGGCCAGCAGGAACTCCCGCGCGGTGTCCTGGTTCTGCGAGAACGACGGCACCATCGAGACGAATCGCACCGCCGCCGGCATCACCGGCTGCTGCCCGGCCAGGATCGCC
>Ga0182740_1002163_pt1 | contig 12346 bp, 8 predicted proteins | sample eDN5th37CKraftBY_FD_128872 | JGI IMG/M metagenome (GOLD analysis project Ga0182740, IMG submission 128872) | Enriched backyard soil microbial communities from Emeryville, California, USA - eDNA 5th pass 37_C Kraft BY (version 2) (version 2) | ecosystem: Environmental > Terrestrial > Soil >...
CTACGTGAAGTTCGTGGACGACGAGAACGGGGCGAGCGTGCCGTCCCGGGACAGCCTGGCGCGTATGAGCCAGGAGGAGCGCCAGGGCGCGTTCCAAACCAAGTCGCTCGGCCGGCGGGCGGCCATCGTCGCCGCGGGGCCGATTGCCAACTTCCTGCTAGCAATCGCGATTTTTGCGGGGATCTTCGCCACCGTCGGGGTGCAGATCACGAGCGCCAAGATCGACGAGGTGATCGCGGACGGCCCGGCGGCGCGGGCCGGCTTCCAGGCCGGCGACGTGATCGTCGCCATCGACGGCTCGCCGATCAAGAGCTTCCAGGAGATGCAGCGGGTCGTGTCCACAAGCGCCGACCAGCCGCTGAATTTCGAGATCAATCGTGGCGGGCTCCGGATGAACCTGACCGCGACGCCCGATCGGCGCGAGCACGAGGATCGGTTCGGCAACAAGATCCGCGTTGGCGTGATCGGCATCCGCCGCACCATGCAGCCGCAGGATCTCGAATATCAACGTCATGGTGTGCTCGACTCGCTTGTGCTCGGGGTGCGCGAAACCCAGTTCGTGATCAGCCGCACGCTCGGCTATTTGAGGGACGTGGTTCTGGGACGCGAAGCCGCCGATCAGCTCGGAGGCCCGATCCGGATCGCGGAGGTCTCGGGACAGGTGGCCAGCAGCGGCTTCGTCCCCCTGCTGAACCTGACCGCGATCCTGTCGGTCAGCATCGGCCTGCTGAACCTCTTCCCGATCCCGTTGCTCGATGGCGGCCACCTCATGTTCTATCTCATGGAGGCCATACGCCGTAAGCCGCTCAGCGAGCGCACGCAGGAGATTGGTTTCAGGATCGGATTGAGCTTGGTGCTTATGCTGATGATTTATGCGACATTCAACGATCTTCCGATCGTCAGAAAATGGATCGGCCTGGGGTGAATTAGGGCCGGTGCGTTATTCTTGCCACTTCCATCATGGAGGGTGAATCGTTAATTAAGTTCAGTCGGGTGTCGGCGTTTCCTGGGGGAGAACCATGGGCGCCGAGAGTGCCGGTGGGGACCGGCCGACGTGGGTACCCGATAGGGAGACCACGCACACGAAAGGCGCAGCACGACTAAAGCCGGGCGCTGCGCCGCTTTTGGGGGAACGGCAAGAAAAGGCAGACGACAAGGATGCCGATGTTGCGGAAGTTGGGGATTGGGGGATCTTCGATCGCGCTTGTGCTGGCGCTTTTGGCCCCCCTCGCGATGACAGTTGCGGGGGGCTTTGGGCTGATTGCCGTCGAAGCGCAGGCGCAGGATCTGCGCGTACGCGAGATCCAGGTCGCGGGCAACCGCCGCGTAGAACCCGAGACAGTGCGGTCGTACCTGCGCTTCTCTGTTGGTGACGTGTATAGTGAAGCACGCGCCAACCAGTCGATCACGGCGCTCTTCGCCACCGGGCTGTTCTCGGATGTGCGAATCGATCGGAGCGGTGGCACGGTGACCGTCACCGTGGTCGAGAACCCGGTGATCAACCAGATCGCCTTCGAGGGTAACAAGCAGGTCGATAAGGCGACGCTCGAGACCGAGGTGCAGCTCAAGCCGCGCTCCGTTTACACGCGCGCCAAGGTGCAGGCCGACGTCCAGCGCATTCTCGACGTCTATCGCCGCCAGGGCCGCTTCGCCGCGACCGTCGAGCCCAAGATCATCGAGCTCGATCATGGTCGCGTGAACCTCGTCTTCGAGATCAACGAGGGCGGTGCGACCAAGGTCAAGAGCATCCAGTTCGTTGGGAACCGGTACTTCTCCGACTCGCAGTTGCGCGACATCGTGACGACCACGCAGGAGAGCTGGTTCGACTTCCTCAAGGGGACGGCGTTCTACGATCCCGACCGCCTGAACCTCGATCGCGAGCTGCTGCGCCAGTACTACCTGAAGAACGGCCACGCCGACGTGCGCGTGGTTGCTGCGGACGTCCATCTCGATCGCGACGGTTCGGGCTTCTTCGTCACCTTTGTGATCGAGGAGGGTGAACCCTACACATTCGGCGACGTGCGCATCGAGAGCAAGATTCCCGGTCTCGATACCGGCGATCTCTCAAGCTACATCGTCACGCACCCTGGCGAGACATTCAACGCCGCCGAGATCGACAAATCCGTCGAGAAGCTGACGCTCGTGCTGACGGAGCGCGGCGTGACGTTCGCGCGCGTTCGCCCGCGCGCCGATCGCGATGCGGTCGGTCGCGTGATCGCGCTGACGTATGTGATCGACGAGGGCCCGCGCATCTACGTGGAGCGCATCAACGTCATCGGCAATCTGCGCACGCGCGACTACGTGATCCGGCGTGAGTTCCGGCTCGCTGAGGGCGATGCCTACAACCCGCTGCTGGTCGATTCTGCGAAGAAGCGCCTGCAGAACCTGGGCCTGTTCAAGGGCGTCGACATCAAACGGCGGCCGGGCTCGGCTGAGGATCGCGTCATACTCGACGTGAACGTGGTCGAACAGCCGACGGGCGAGATCTCGTTCGGGGCGGGCTACTCCACGCAGGAAGGCGTCATCGGCGACATCGGCTTCACCGAGCGCAACTTCATGGGCAAGGGCCAGTTCCTGCGCTTGAAGCTCGGCGGCTCGCTGGAGCGCATGCAGGTCGATCTGAGCTTCACCGAGCCGCGGTTCCTGGATCGCGATCTCTCGGCTGGCTTCGATCTGTTCTATCGCATCACGCAGAAGTATGACTTCCAGCCCTTCGAGCACACGCGGGCCGGCGGCACCGTTCGCCTTGGCGCACCGCTCTCCGAGTACCTCTGGCTGAACACGAGCTACACGCTCAGCTACGACCAAATGAGTGACATCGATAGGGGCGCCTCGCGTGCCATTATCGAAGCGGCGGGAGGATTCGATCCCGTTACGGGCAGGCCTAGGGACTTCGACTACTGGACATCGGCTATCGGCACCTCGCTGACGTACGATAGACGCAACCACACCAAGACGCCGACCTCCGGCTACTATCTGAATGGTGGCGTCGATTTTGCGGGCGCTGGCGGCGATGTGCAGTACGTCCGCTTCCAGGGTGAGGCGCGCTACTACTATCCGATCACCGAGCGGATCACGTTCGTCGGACGTGTCGCGGGCGGCCATATCATGGGCTGGGGCGGTGATGAGGTCCGGCTGCTCGACCAGTTCTACAAGGGCGGCGAGACCATCCGCGGCTTCGATCGCATCGGTATCGGCGCGCGCGACCTGACCACGGACGACAGCCTTGGCGGCCACACGTATTATGTTGGCACGGCCGAGGTGCGGTTCCCGATCCCGTTCGTGCCGGATGAGCTCGGCATTTCGGGCGCCGTCTTCGTGGATGCGGGTTCGCTGTTCGGCATCTCGAATAGTGTGAAGGCTCTGAACGGTCAGCTTGAGGATCCAGGCGATCCCAGCAAAGGCGTCGTCAATATCAAGGACGGCGCTGGAATCCGCGTGTCGGCCGGCTTCGGCATCATGTGGAATTCGCCGCTCGGCCCGCTGCGCGGTGACTTTGGCTGGGCCTTGGTCAAGGAAGACTACGACAAGGAGCAGGTCTTCCGCTTTGGTGCCAGCACCCGCTTCTGATCCGAGCACTCTGAACATTTGACACATAGCAGCGCGTGCCTTCGGGGCACGCGTTTGCTATATGGGGCCAGCGCTTCGGCCCTCGGGCCGCAGCCCTTTGACACAAGCTGCCAATTGGCCGCCATTTGGAAGGTGCCCCGGCGCATGGAGCATCCAGGTTTCTTCGAGCGAGCCGGACCCTTTACCGCGGCCGAGATCGCGGGACGGATCGGCGCGACACTCCGGTCCGGCGACGACGCCGGCCGGCCCCTCAGCGACCTGCGCCCGTTGGGCGAGGCCGGCGGCGCGCACCTCACGTTCGTCGATAACCGCAAGTATCTCGAGCAGCTCGCCTCGACCCGTGCGGCCGCCTGCATCATCGCGCCGGCCTTTGCCGAGCGGTTGCCGGCCGGCGTCGTGGCACTGCTAATGCCGGCGCCCTACCGCGGCTTCGCGCTCGCCCTGCAGGCTTTCTATCCGAGCTCCCTGAAGCCCAAGACGGCCGACAGCGATGCGCGCGAGGCCGGCGCCGCCCCCATCCATCCGACGGCCCGCATCGAACCGGGCGCGATCATCGAGCCCGGGGCCGTGGTCGGCCGCGAGGCCTGGATCGGCCAAGGGACGACCGTCGCTGCCGGCGCACTCGTCGGCTACCGGGTAACCGTCGGGCGTGATTGCTACATCGGGCCTGGAACCACGCTGACCCACGCGCTCGTCGGCGACCGGGTGATCCTCCACGCCGGGGTGCGCATCGGCCAGGACGGCTTCGGATTCGCCATGGGGGCCGGGGGGCACCTCAAGGTGCCGCAGATCGGTCGCGTGATCATTCAGGATGACGTTGAAATCGGGGCCAATTCCTGCGTCGATCGGGGGGCTCTTAAGGATACCGTCATCGGCGAGGGCACGAAAATTGATAATCTGGTGCAGATCGGGCACAACGTCGTCATCGGACGGCGGTGCGTGATCGTCGCCCAGACCGGCCTCGCTGGCTCTTCCATGCTGGAGGACTTCGTGGTCATGGGCGGGCAGTCTGGCGTTGCCGGCCACCTGAAGGTTGGCGCCGGCGCCCAGATCGCGGGATCCTCGCACGTCACCGAGAATGTGCCGCCGCGATCGCGGATGATCGGCACGCCCGCCGTACCGATCCGCGAATGGACGCGCGAGCGGGTCACGCTGCGCCGCCTCGCCAAAGAGCGGGCGGCGAGCGCGGACTCGGAGGGCGGCGAGGAGGTCTGAGCGGCCGGGCGTTGGGCAGGATTTTGATTTCGAGGATGTGGTGAGTGGTCATGCAAGAGACGATCGAGACCGGGAAGAAGCTCGGCAGTGCTGACATCGCGCGGGTGATGAAGCTGCTGCCGCACCGCTATCCGTTTCTCCTCATCGACCGCCTTCAGGACATGGACGGCGACGAGAGCTGCGTCGGCATCAAGAACGTCACGATCAACGAGCCGTTCTTCCAAGGGCACTTTCCGCAGTTCCCGGTGATGCCGGGAGTGCTGATCATCGAGGGACTGGCGCAGACCGCCGGCGCCCTTTGCGTCGCGAGCCTCGGCGAGGACTACAATCCGCAGGTCGTCTATTTCATGGGGATCGACAAGGCGAAGTTCCGCCGGCCGGTAGTGCCCGGCGATCAACTCCACTATCATGTCCGCAAGCTCCGCAGCCGTGGACGCGTGTGGCGGTTCTACGGTGAGGCGCGGGTCAATGGTCACGTCGTGGCGGAGGCGGAGGTCAGCGCAATGATCGCGGACTCGGCTGAAGCACGCGCCTTCGCGGCTCAAAAGAATGCCTGACGCGGGAATTCACCCGACTGCCATCGTCTCGAGCGAAGCCGAGCTGGGACCGGGCGTCCGGATTGGACCTTTCACGATCGTCGAGGCGGGTGCGCGGCTCTCGGCGGGCGTGCGCATCGGGCCGCACTGCTCTATCGGCGGCAACGCCAGCCTCGACGAGGGCTGTGAGCTGGTGAGCCATGTGGCCGTGGCCGGGCGCACGACGATCGGCGCCCGCACGCGCGTGTTTCCCTTCGCCTCGCTCGGTCATCAGCCGCAGGATCTCAAGTATGCCGGCGAACCCTCGACGCTGACGATCGGCACCGACTGCCTGATCCGCGAAGGCGTGACCATGAACCCCGGCACCAGCGGGGGCGGCATGGCGACGACGGTCGGCAACAAGTGCGCCTTCCTCGCCAACTCGCACGTCGGCCATGACAGCCACGTCGGTAACAACGTCATCTTCTCCAACAACGTCATGCTGGCCGGCCACTGCCGGGTCGACGACTACGTCATTCTCGGCGGCGGCGCGGCGGTCATCCAGTACACGCACGTCGGCGCACACGCCTTCGTCGGCGGCATGTCCGGCCTCGAGAACGATCTCATCCCGTACGGCATGGCGGTCGGCAACCGCGCGCGGCTCAGCGGCCTCAACATCGTCGGCCTGCAGCGGCGCGGTTTCACGCGCGAGCAGATCCATGCGTTGCGGCGCGCCTATCGCCTGCTCTTCGCCGACGAAGGCACGCTCAAGGAGCGCGTCGACGACGTCGCGGCCAGTTTCGAGGACAATCCGATCGTGCAGGAGATCGTCGCCTACATCCGCGCTGACCGGAAGAAGTCGCTCTGCACACCCCGTGACGACGCCGAATAAGCGCGAGCGGGGACCGGGATGGATCAAGGTCCCTTGGGCATTCTGGCGTGCGCGGGAAGCCTGCCGGTCGAGATCGCGGAAGCGGCGCTGAAGGCTGGTCGTCAGGTTCATATCGTCGGCATCGAGGGATTCGCGGAGCCCGGCATCGCGGCGTACTCGCATACGATCCAGAACATCGGGCAGGTCGGCGGGATGCTGACGAGCCTCAGGCGCGCGGGGTGCCGCCAACTCGTGATCGCCGGCGCATTGCGCCGCCCAAACCTGCTCAAGATGCGCGTCGATCACGGCTTCTTCCGCGCGATCAAGACGGCCCTCAGCCTGACGCGTGGCGGCGACGACAGCGTGCTGCGCCGGGTCGTGCGCTTCTTTGAAAAGGAGGGTTTCGAGGTCATCGGCGTAGATCAAGTCGCGCCGCACCTTCTGGCGCCTGTCGGCGCGCTCGGCCGGCTGCAGCCGAGCCCGGCGAACGTCCGCGCGGTGGCACGCGCGGCGTCCCTTCTGAGAGCCCTCGGCGCATTCGATGTCGGGCAGGGCGTGGTCGCGACAGAGGATGGTATCATTGCCGTCGAGGGCGTGCGCGGGACGGACGAGATGCTTGCCCAGGTCGAAGCGGCGCAGGTTGTTGGTAGCGGAGCGCCGGAATTAGCCGCCGACGGTGCCGTCCTCGTCAAGATGCCCAAGCCGGGGCAGGAGCTGCGCGTCGATCTTCCCGCGATCGGCCCGCGCACGGTGGAGCGCACGCAGGCGTGCGGGCTCTCCGGCATCGTCATTGCCGCTGGGCGTTCGCTCGTCATCGAGCGCGCCCGTACGATTGCGCTGGCCGATGAGCTTGGCCTCTTCATTGTCGGCATCGAGGACGGAAGCGCCGCGGAGAGCACGGCTTCGGATTGCGCCTCGCTCGCGCCCACCGCATTCCGCGTGATCGGCGGGAGGCGCGCCGCCGCGTCGGAACGCCGTGACGCCGAGATCGGCGCGCGTGCCCTCGCTGTGCTGACGGCGCACCGTGCCGGGCGCGCTGTGCTGGTGATTGGTGAGCATGTCCAGCGCGTCGATGGCGCGCTCGGCATTCACCGCATGTTGAGCGGGCGGCGGCCGAGCCACTGGGGACTGCGTACGTTCAAGCGGCGCATGGGCGTGCTGGTCGTCGCCGCGATCGAGGATATCGGCACGAGTGCGGAGAGTATCGATCCCGTGCTGGCGCTTGCCGCGCGGGCGGCTCTTGCCGGCGTGGTGATTGTCGGGCCTGTGGATGTGGAGGCGCCGCTCGCGCACGCGCTGGTGCGTGCCGCTGACCGGCACCGCCTGTTCGTCATGGTGCCGGACGCCGCCAACGGCAGAGGGGCGACATGAGCCGGGTGCCGAGCCGTCCGCCGCGCCTTTTTCTCGTGGCTGGAGAGCACTCGGGAGATGCGCTCGGGGCGCGGCTCATGATGGCACTCACGGCGCTGAGGCCGGGTGTCACGTTCTTCGGGGTCGGTGGTCCGCGGATGACGGCGGCGGGCTTGAGTTCGCTTTTCCCCATGAGCGACATCGCCGTCATAGGCCCGGCAGCCATCATCGAGCACCTGCCGCAGCTCCTCCGCCGCATTCGCGAGACAGCGAGCGCGGCCATCGCGTGCGCGCCCGACGCGGTCGTCATCATCGATGCACCCGAGTTCACTCATCGTGTCGCCCGTCGCATCCGCAAAGCTCAGCCTGACCTGCCGATTATCGACTACGTCTCGCCGAGCGTGTGGGCCTGGCGCTCCTGGCGCGCGCCGCGCATGCGCGCCTATGTCGACGAGGTGTTGGCGCTCCTTCCTTTCGAGCCCGGCGTGCACGCGCGTCTCGGCGGTCCGCCCTGCACGTACGTCGGCCACCCGCTCATCGAGCGCCGTCACTGGATCGATGCGCTCGATCCGCGGGGACTTCGCGAGCGCTTCGACCTCAAGGAGGGCAGGCCGGTGCTGCTCGTGCTGCCGGGCAGCCGCCGCAGTGAGATCATGCGGCTCTGGGGGCCATTCTCCGCAACCTTGCGGGCGCTGCGTTCGACAGGCCATCGCCTCGATGTGATCGTCCCGACCGTGGAGAACGTACGCGATCTCGTCATCGAGCGGGTCAAGCAATGGCCGTTTCCGACGCACGTGATCGAGGACGAAGCCGACAAGTTCCGCGCCTTCAAGCTCGCGAACGCCGCGCTCGCGGCCTCGGGCACGGTGACGCTCGAGCTTGCGCTCGCCGGCTGTCCGATGGTCGTCGCCTATCGCGTGGATCGCCTGGCGCTCGTCTTCCGCAGGTTGGTGAAGCCGCCGCACTTCGCGCTCGCCAATCTCGTGCTCGGCGAGCGCGCCTTTCCCGAGCTCATGCAGGAGTCCTGCGTGCCGGAGCAACTGGCGCCGGCGCTCGCCTCCCTACTCTCCGACACGCCGGAACGTGCCCGCCAGCTCGAGGCGCTGGCGCGCATTCCGGCGGCCCTGTCGACCGGGACGCCGCCCGCCATTGCGGCCGCCATGCGCATTCTCGCGCACGCCGAGCGCTGACTATGGCAAAAGCGAAGGACCACCGACCTCGCGGCCGATGGTCCTGGATGCAGTGCCGGTGGAGCGGCGCGCTCAGCGCTTGTCGATCGCCACGTAGTCGCGCTCCGTCGGGCCGACGTAGAGCTGGCGCGGACGGCCGATCTTCTGCTCCGGATCCTCGATCATTTCCTTCCACTGTGCGATCCAGCCGACCGTGCGAGAGACGGCGAACAGCGGCGTGAACATCGAGACCGGGAACCCGATCGCGCGGAGCACGATGCCCGAATAGAAGTCCACGTTCGGATAGAGCTTCTTCTCGATGAAGTAGTCGTCGTGAAGCGCGATGCGCTCGAGCTCCATGGCGACGTCGAGGAGATCATCATTGATGCCGAGCTTGTCGAGCACCTCGTGGCAGGTCTCCTGCATGACCTTCGCGCGCGGGTCGTAATTCTTGTACACGCGATGGCCGAAGCCCATCAGGCGCACGCCTTCGTTCTTATCCTTCACGCGCTTGATGAATTCCGGGATGTTTTTGACGTGCCCGATCTCCTCGAGCATCTTGAGCGCGGCCTCGTTGGCGCCGCCGTGCGCGGGGCCCCAGAGACAGGCGATGCCCGCCGCGATGCACGCGAAGGGATTGGCGCCGGAAGAGCCCGCGAGCCGCACTGTCGATGTCGACGCGTTCTGTTCGTGGTCGGCGTGCAGGATCATGATGCGGTCGAGCGCCTTGGCGACGACCGGATCGACCGCATAGGGCTCGCACGGAACAGCAAAGCACATCTGCAGGAAGTTCGACGCGAAATCGAGATCGTTGCGCGGATAGATGAACGGCTGCCCGACCGAATACTTGTAGGCCATCGCGGCAATCGTCGGCATCTTCGCGATCATGCGATGGCTCGCGATGATGCGATGCTGCGGATCGTGGATGTCCGTGCTGTCGTGATAGAAGGCCGAGAGAGCGCCGACGACGCCGCACATGATCGCCATGGGATGCGCGTCACGGCGGAAGCCCGTGTAGAAACGGGTCATCTGCTCGTGCACCATCGTGTGGCGCGTGATGTGCTTGTCGAATTCCTTGAACTGCGCGGGGGAGGGCAACTCACCGTGGAGCAGGAGGTAGCAGACCTCGATGAAGTTCGATGACTTGGCGAGCTGCTCGATCGGATAGCCGCGATAGAGCAGGATGCCTTCCTCGCCGTCGATGTACGTGATCTTCGACGAGCAGTTGGCGGTCGAGGTGAAACCCGGATCGTACGTGAAGCATCCCGATTCGCGATAGAGCCGTCCGACATCGATCACGTCAGGCCCGATCGAACCCGATCGCACCGGCATCTCGACCTTTTTGTTCTTGATAAGAAGCGATGCCGTCCGGTCGCCATCGGGTGCCTTGGACCCATCATGTGCGTTCATGTCGATGTCCTTTGAACAGCGAGCCAATCCACGGGCGCTGCAGCGCCGTTGCCGCAATGCACCATAGCAGCCTGCCGCTGTTTAATAAAGCAGCAGCGGCTGCCCTACGAGGCATCAAATAGTCGAGAATGGTCAACGCGTCTGGTCCCCCAGCCGGGCAATTGTCTCTTCTCTGCCAAGGGCGTGCATGACGTCGAATACCGGTGGAGAAACGCTCCGGCCCGTGAGGGCGGCGCGGAGGGGCTGGGCCACCTTGCCGAGCTTGGCCCCAGTGGCTTCGGCGAACGAACGGACCTCGGCCTCGAGGGCCGCCGCGGTCCATTCCGGGGCGGCCTCCAGTCGGGGAACGAGGGCGGCAAGGGTCGCCTTCGCCTCGGTATCCATGAGCTTGGCGGCCTTCTCGTCGAGGGGCAGGGGGCGCTCGGCAAAGAGGAAGGCTGCACCATCGATGAGCTCCAAGAGCGTCTTGGCACGCTCCTTGAGGCCAGGAAGGGCAATTCTGAGCCGGTTCCAACCGCCGTCGCGGTCCAGCTTGGCAAGTTTCTCGGGGCCGCCGTCGATGACCGCCAGCAACTCCTTGAGGCGCCGAGCGAGTTCGTCATCGTTCGCCTTGCGGATGTAGTGGCCGTTGAGGTCCGCGAGCTTGGCGAAGTCGAAGCGGGCCGGTGAGCGGCCGACCGCATCGAGGTCGAACCACTCGATGAGCTGCTCGGTGGAGATGATCTCGTCGTCGCCGTGGCTCCAGCCGAGGCGCACGAGGTAGTTGCGCATGGCTTCGGGCAGGTAGCCCATGGCGCGGTAGGCGTCGGTCGCTTCGGCGCCGTGGCGCTTCGAGAGCTTGGCGCCGTCGGGGCCGTGGATGAGCGGCACGTGCGCGAACACCGGCACGTCCCAGCCGAGCGCAACATAGACCTGCGTCTGGCGCGCGGCATTCGTGAGATGATCGACGCCGCGGATGACGTGCGTGATGCCCATGTCGTGATCGTCGACGACGACGGCGAAATTGTACGTCGGCGTGCCATCCGAGCGCAGGATGATCATGTCGTCGAGATCCTTGTTCGGGATCACGACGCGGCCCTGCACCTTGTCGTCGACGACGGTCTCGCCATCGCGCCGTGTCCTAAGGCGCACGGACGGCTTGACGCCTGCCGGCGCCTCCTTGGGATCGCGGTCGCGCCACGGACTCTCGATCACCTGCGGACGGCCCTCGGCTTTCGCCTTCTCGCGCATGGCCGTCAGCTCTTCGGCCGTCAGGTAGCAGTTATAGGCGCCGCCTGACGCGAGAAGACCGAGCGCGACGTCGCGATGGCGCTGGACACGCGCGAACTGGAAGAGCGGATCGCCATCCCAATCGAGCTCCAGCCATTTGAGGCCGTTCGTGATCGCGTCGACATGCTCGGGCTTGGAGCGCTCGCGATCGGTATCCTCGATGCGCAGCAGGAACGTGCCGCCCGTATGCTTGGCATAGAGCCAGTTGAAGAGGGCCGTACGGGCGCCGCCGATGTGCAGCAGGCCCGTCGGTGAAGGCGCGAAACGCGTGACGACCTTGCGGTTAGATGGCACGGGAGTTGTCATGGTTCGGTAGATCGCGCGAAGAGTGAAAGACAAGTCGGCGGCTTTTCAGGATGCGCTTCGCGCGGCCGCGAGCGCACCAATCCCCCTCCCCCTTGTGGGGAGGGGTTAGGGGTGGGGGGAACCCCTACCGCTGATGTTCTGCAATCCCCCCCTCCTAGCCTCCCCCACAAGGGGGGAGGAACAAGGGAGGTGCGTGGTGCGAAGCGTGTCCACATGGCTGGGCACGCACTAGCACAGGTTCGCCCGAGGGGTAAGCGCGTTGCCCGATCTCGCTGCACTCAAGTCTCTGCGCCGCCGTTCACCTGCAGGAGCTGACCGTTGATGAAGGCGCTGGCATCGGAGGCGAGCAGGGCGGCCATGGCCGCGACCTCGTCCGGTGTGCCGAGGCGGCCGACCGGCACCCGCGCGACCATCGGCTTGATATGGGCCGCCATGTGCGGATCCTGGTCTTCGCCCATGATCGGCCCCGGCGAGATGATGTTGGTCGTGATGCCCTTGGGGCCGAATTCCTTGGCGAGGGCCTTGGTGAGGCCCCAGGCGGCGTGCTTGGCGACGGACACGGCGGCGCGCCCGTTGTAGCCGTGGATCGCGTTCATGCCGGCGAAGTTGATGACGCGGCCCCAGCCCTTTTCCAGCATGCCGGGTATCGTGGCGCGCGCGAGCCAGTAGGC
>Ga0182740_1002164_pt1 | contig 12346 bp, 9 predicted proteins | sample eDN5th37CKraftBY_FD_128872 | JGI IMG/M metagenome (GOLD analysis project Ga0182740, IMG submission 128872) | Enriched backyard soil microbial communities from Emeryville, California, USA - eDNA 5th pass 37_C Kraft BY (version 2) (version 2) | ecosystem: Environmental > Terrestrial > Soil >...
GATGACGTTGCCGACCGACTTCGACATCTTCTCGCCGCGGCTGAGCAGCAGGCCGTGCGCAAAGATGCGCTTCGGCACCGCTACGCCCGCCGACATCAGGAAGGCCGGCCAGTAGATCGCGTGAAAGCGCAGGATGTCCTTGCCGACCACGTGCACGTCCGCCGGCCAGAAGGTCGAGAAGCGCGGCGAGGCCACATCCGGATAACCCGCCGCCGTGATGTAGTTCGTCAGCGCGTCAATCCAGACATACATGACGTGTGTCGGATCGCCTGGTACCGGTACGCCCCAGTCGAGAGAGGCGCGCGAGACGGATAGATCCTCGAGCCCGCTCTTGACGAAGCTGATGACCTCGTTGCGCCGCTCGAGCGGCAGGATGAATTCCGGATGCGCCTCGTAGTGGGCGAGCAGCTTGTCGCCGTACGCGGAGAGGCGAAAGCGGTAAGTCTTCTCCTCCGTCCACTCGACCGGCGAGCCGAGCGGCTCGCGGCGCACGCCGTCGGGGCCGACGGTGGTCTCGCTCTCCTTGAAAAAGGCTTCCTGGCGCACGGAGTACCAGCCGGCGTAGCTGTCGAGATAGATGTCGCCGGACTCGGCCATGCGGCTCCACAGCGCTTGGCAGGCAGCGTAGTGGCGCGGCTCGGTCGTGCGGATGAAGTCGTCGTTCGAGATGTTGAGGGCGGCAAACAGCTCGCGGAAACGCGCCGAGTTGCGGTCGGCGAGCTGCTGCGGCGTCAGGCCCTCCTTGACGGCGCTCTGCTTCATCTTGAGGCCGTGCTCGTCCGTCCCGGTCAGGAAGAAGACCTGGCGGCCGTCGAGGCGATTGAAGCGGGCCATCACATCGCATGCGATCGACGTATAGGCGTGGCCGAAGTGCGGCTCGCCATTGGGGTAGTAGATCGGCGTCGTGACGTAGAAGGACGTGCGCCCGCTCATAATATCATGCTCCGTGCGCCGCGGGGGTGCGCGACACCCTGCGGGCGATTTTCTTACACTTGCGGCGCTGTCGTTTAGGCTTCAGGCGGCCCCGGCGGTCCGCTCGACGCGCGCGAGGGTGTCGAGGATCAGCATCCTGCGGTCGAGGTTGAGCGCCAGCGTCTCGGCCTTGTCGCGGACGATGGTTTCCCACAGCTCGGCCCATGAGGCAAGCCTGCCTGCGGGAATAAGCTTACGGGCCATGGCGACGTCGTCCGGATTGCTCGTTCCACCGGCGCCCGCCCGCACGAGGCGCGCAATAAGCCCCAGGAGCAGATCGAAGAAAAGCGTGAAGCGGGCTTCGGCGGCGGTACTGCCGAGCTCTTCGCCGAGGGCGTGCGCGAGTTGCCAGTCGATCCTCGGCAGGCCTTGGAAGAGCGCTTCGATGCGCCGGTAGAGACTGAGACCGTCGGTTGCCGACAATTCGAGCAGACGGCGCACGCTGCCCTCGGCGAGCGCTTCAAGCGTCCGCCAGTCGGTTTCGGCCGGCGGCGAGGTATCGGCGGCAGCGAGTGCGGCCGTGGCGGCGCGGCGCAGGTCGCTGGCGGCAAGCGGCACCATTTCCAACGTCCGGCAGCGCGAGCGAATGGTTCTGAGCAGGCGCTGCGGCTGTGCGACCACAAGCAGGAAGAGCGTCCGCCGGGGCGGTTCCTCGAGTGCCTTCAGCAGTGCATTGGCTGCGTTGAGGTTCAGCTCATCGGCGCTGTCCACGATGACGACGCGCCAGGCGCCCTCGTCGGCCGTGCGGCCGAGGAACGTCTTGAGGTCGCGCACCGCATCGACGGGGATCGATGCTGGAAAACGCTTGGTGCGCGGGTCATAGGCGCGGCGGACGACCGCGAGCCCGGGGTGCGAGAGCGCGCGGACCTGCCCGGCGGTGAGGCTCTTCCCGGATATGGCGAGCCCGTCCGCGGTCGCGCGCTCCTCAGGCGAGGCCAGCGCGAAGCGGGCCACGCGGTAGGCAAGCGTCGCCTTGCCGATGCCGGCCGGTCCGCTCAGCATCCAGGCATGGTGCATCCGCCCGCTCGCGAAGGTTGCCGCAAGCTCCCGCTCGGCGATCTCATGGCCGAACAGCTCGATCGTATCGCGCGGATGCGGAAAACCCTCCAGCCGGTCGATCTCCGGCAGGGCTTCGATCTCGGCGGCCGCTGTTGCTCGTCGTGCCATCAGGCCATCTTACCCGACAGTCGCGCTTCGACGACCGCCCAGATGCGCGCAGCCACTTCTGCGGGCGATGGGCGCGCATCGATCAGGACGCAGCGCCCCGGGTTCTCGGCAGCGATAGCAAGAAAACCCTGCCGCAGTGCTTCGTGATAGGCGAGATCGCGATTCTCGAAGTGGTCGGCACCTTGCCCGATCTCATGTCGTGACCCGATGCGCGCCAGTCCGACCTCGGGTGGCAGATCGAGAATGATCGTCAGATCCGGCCGGAAGTCCCCGAGCACGAGGCGATGCAGCTCGACAAGCGTTGCGTGTGGCACACCACCCGCCGCGCCCTGATAGGCGAACGTCGAATCCGCGAAGCGGTCGCTGATCACCCATTTTCCGGCATCGAGCGCCGGGAGGATCATCTCGGTCACGTGATCAGAGCGCGCAGCAAGAAAGAGCAGCGCCTCGGTCATTGCGCCGCGTGGCGGCAGATCGGCGCGCAACAGCAGGGCGCGAATCGCCTCGGCAAAGGGCGCACCGCCGGGCTCGCGCGTCACGAGGCATGAGACGCCAGCCGAGGCGAGACGGTCTGCAAGCAGCCGCGCCTGGGTTGTTTTTCCGGCCCCTTCACCACCCTCCAAAGTGATGAATGGTGCTCGGCTCGCGGGCGTAACCATTTGGATGACCGGCGCTTCGTGCGGCGGGCGACACCCGCCTCGGGCTATCTCAAGACCCAGCCCAAGGCCATATGCACGAGCGTGTCAAGGCCGCGCCGCATGGTGCCGGCCGCCGGCACGTCCTCGCCCGCCGCGAGCGGCACCTCGTTGACGGTCTGCGAGGCCGTCGTGACGCGCAGCTTGGCGATCACGTCGCCCTTCTTTAGCGGCGCCTTGAGCGGGCTATTGTAGATGATCTGCGCCGATAAGCGCTGACCGGACTGCGCCTTCGGCAGCAGTACTGTGATCTCGCCGGCGCCGACGAGCGGCACGTACATGCGATCGCCACCCCACACGCGGGCACGCCCAACCACCTCCTCGGCATCGAACAGCTTGAAGTCGGCAAAGCCCTTGAAGCCCCACTCGAGAAGGCGCACGGCTTCGTTCCGGCGGGCCTGAGCGTCCTCCATGCCGTTGATGACCAGAATGACGCGGCGGCCATCCTGCTTCGCGGAGGCGACGAGGCCGTATCCTGCTTCCTTGATGTAGCCGGTCTTGAGACCGTCGACGCCGAGATCGAGGGCGAGCAGCGGGTTGCGATTGAAAAAGCGATGCTTGCGGTAGCGGTACTCGCGCTCGCCAAAAAGCGCGTAGTGCTCGGGATAGTCCTGGATGAGGTGGCGCGCGAGGAAGGCGAGCTCCCGGGCGGTCATCAGGTGCTCGGGATCGTACAGGCCCGTTGCGTTGCGGAAGGTCGACTTCGTCAGACCCAATCGCCGCGCCTCGTCCGTCATCATCTTCGCGAAGGCGGCCTCGGTGCCGGCCATGGCCTCGGCAACGGCAATGCAGGCATCGTTGCCCGACTGGATGATGATGCCCTTGAGGACCTCGCTCAGAGGTTCCTTGGTGTTCACCGGCACGAACATCGCCGAGGTGCCGGAGGGCGCCCCGCCCGTGCGCCACGCATTGACGCTGAAGAGGATCTCGTCCTCCGGCTTGATGCGACCTTCCTTGAGCGCGCGGAAGATGACGGCGAGCGTCATCAGCTTGCTCATGCTGGCGGGTGGTGCCAGCTCATCGGCATTGTGCTGGAAGAGGACCGCGCCAGTGTTGGCATCCACGAGGATGGCCTGCTTGGCGCGTGTCGTCATATCCGGGGGCGGTGCCGGCCCCTGCGCGAGGGCGGTTCCTCCAGCCGCCCAGAGAGACAGCATCACCAGCGCGAGCAGAGCCGCCGTCGCGCGACTGATGCTGCGTCCAGAGACACTGAATGCCACCCTCATGTAGTGCTCCCCTCTCTCCTTTGTGCTCTTGTTGATCCTAATGTGATTCCCCTTGATGGTCTCAGCGCCACGTGAGCGGATTGTCGCCGCGGAATGTAGCAACTTCACGCTCAGGTTGAAGGAAATGGTTTCGCGGTCTCGGCGAGATATTGCATTGCGGCCGTGACACCATTTGCCTTGTGCGGCACCTTGGCGATGCCGAACGCCATCTCGATGCCGGCGAGCGTACCGACGAGCGTCAGGTCGTTGATGTCGCCGAGATGGCCGATGCGGAAGACCTTGCCCGCGACCTTCGAGAGACCGGTGCCGAGCGAGATGTCGAAGTGGTCGAGCGCCACCTTGCGGAAGGTGTCGGCGTTGTGTCCTTCCGGCATGACGACAGCCGTCAGAACCGGCGAGTAGTGGCGCTCATCGAGAATGAGGTTTTCCAGACCCCAAGCCGCGACGGCCCGGCGCGTCGCCTCGCCATGGCGCTTGTGCCGCGTGAAGACGTTCTCGAGGCCTTCCTCGTGCAGCATATCGATCGCTTCGGCGAGGCCGTAGAGAAGGTTGGTCGCCGGCGTATACGGGAAATAGCCGTTCTTGTTATTGGCGAGCATTTCCTCCCAGGACCAGAAGAGCTTGGGCGTCTTCGAGGCCTTGGCGGCGGCGATCGCCTTGTCGGAAATGGCGTTGAACGAGATGCCCGGGGGCAGCATGAGACCTTTCTGCGAGCCCGAGACGGTGATGTCGACGCCCCACTCGTCGTGGCGGTAGTCGGCGGATGCGAGACCCGAGATCGTATCAACCATGAGCAGCGCGGGATGACCGGCCGCATCGATGGCCTTGCGCACTTCGCCGATCAGCGATGTCGCGCCCGTCGAGGTCTCGTTGTGGACGACGCAGACGGCCTTGATCTCGCGCGCCTTGTCCTCCTTGAGCCGCTTTTCGATACGGTTGGCGTCGACGCCGGCGCGCCAGTCCGTCTCGATGAACTCCGGCACGAGGCCGAGCTTCAGCGCCATGTTCTTCCACAGCGTCGCGAAATGGCCCGTCTCGTACATCAGCACCTTGTCGCCGGGCGAGAGCGCATTGACGAGCGCCGCCTCCCACGCGCCGGTGCCCGAGGCCGGGAAGATCACGACCGGCCCCTTGGTCTTGAAGATGCTCTTGATGCCATCGAGCACGCGGCGGCCGAGCTTCTGGAACTCTGGCCCGCGGTGATCGATGACGGGCATGTCCATGGCCCGCAGGATGCGGTCGGGGACGGGCGAGGGGCCGGGAATCTGCAGGAAATGGCGGCCGGCGCGGCGCGGCTCATTGGACATCGGACGGTTCTCCCTGTTGGTTGGCCGATGGTCGGCGGCACGGCGGCACTTGCGGCCTTGTCCACAGTATGCCACGCGATAGAGGCATCACAGAAGGGGCGTCAAGCGAAAGCGGCCGCCCCGAGCCTCTCAGCGGCCCGAATTCCAGCCGGAAGCGCTCCGAGCCACCATGAACCAGCACGTTCCCGCCAATCATGCCCTCGCGGACCGCCTCGCGCGCGAAATCGAGGGCGAGGTGCTGTTCGACCGTTTTTCCCGCGGACGCTATGCAACCGATGCCTCGATCTACCAGATCGAGCCCGTCGGGGTCGTGGTCCCGAAGACGATCCAGGACGTGCGGATCGCGGCTGAGATCGCGCGCGAAGCCGGCGTTTCGCTCCTGCCGCGCGGCGGGGCGACGTCGCAATCCGGCCAGACGGTCGGCCGGTCGCTGGTGTTGGATTTCGCCAAGAACCTGACGCGCGTGTTGGAGGTCGATCGCGAGGGGGCGACCTGTCTTGTCGAGCCCGGCATAGCGCTCGACGAGCTGAACCGACAGCTCAAGGCGACAGGGCTGTTCTTCCCGGTGGACGTCTCGACCTCGGCGCGCGCCACGATCGGCGGCATGACCGGCAACAACTCCTGCGGCACGCGCTCGATCCGCTACGGCATCATGCGTGACAACGTGCTGGAGATCGACGCGTTGTTGCCCGATGGTACGCCCGCGCACTTCGGCGAGATCGATGCGGCAACCTTCGACAAGTCGAGCGGCAGCTTCGGCGCGCTGGCCCGCGATCTCATGGCGCTCGGTGCGCGCGAGCAGGATCACATCCGCGGCGCCTTTCCCGGCGTGTCGCGCCGCGTCGGCGGCTATCTCATCGATGCGCTGCTGCCGCGCAATGCGCCGATCAATCTCGCGACGCTGCTTTGCGGCTCGGAAGGTACGCTGGCGCTCAGCGAGCGCGTGAAGCTCAAGCTCTGGCCGCAGCCGAAGAACAAGGCGCTCGGCATCTGCCACTTCCCGACCTTCCGTGCTGCCATGGAGGCGCCGCAGCACATCGTGAAGCTCGGGCCCGTGGCGGTCGAGGTCGTGGATCGCACGCTGATCGAGCTTGCGCGTGACATCGCGATGTTCCGCCCCGTCATGGAAGCGCATGTGCGCGGCAAGCCCGATGCGCTGCTGCTCGTCGAGTTCGCCGAGGACGATCAGGCGGAGAACCTGCGCCGTCTCGATCGGCTAGACGAGTTGATGGGCGATCTCGGTTTTCCCGGCGCAGTGGTGAAGATCACGAGTCCGGCCGAGCAGGCCGCCGTATGGAGTGTGCGCGCTGCCGGTCTCAACATCATGATGAGCATGAAGACGGAGGGAAAGCCCGTCTCGTTCATCGAGGATTGCGCGGTGCCACTGGAACACCTCGCGGATTACACCGAGCGCCTCACCGCCGTCTTCGAGAAGCACGGCACGAAAGGCACGTGGTACGCGCACGCGTCGGTCGGCTGCCTGCATGTGCGCCCGGTGCTCAATCTCAAGCTCGAAAAGGACGCCCAAACCATGCGCGCGATCGCCGAGGAGGCGTTCGCGATGGTCAAGGAATACAAGGGCGCGCATTCCGGCGAGCACGGCGATGGGCTCGTGCGATCCGAATTTCACGAGATGATGTACGGCCGCAAGACGGTCGAGATCTTCGAGAAGGTGAAGGATCGCTTCGATCCGGCAGGCTTTATGAACCCCGGCAAGATCGTGCGTGCGCCGCGTATGAACGACCGTACGCTGTTCCGATACAAGCCGGACTATGCGGTCGCGGATTTCAAGCCCGCGCTCGACTGGTCGGCATGGCCGGGCGCCGGCGGCGGTTTCCAGGGCGCCGTCGAGATGTGCAACAACAACGGCGAGTGCCGCAAGCTCGCCGGTGCGGTCATGTGTCCGAGCTACCGCGTGACCATGGAGGAGCAGCACGTCACGCGCGGCCGCGCCAATACGCTGCGTCTTGCGATTTCAGGCCAGTTCGGCCCCGGTGCCTTCACCAGCGACGAGATGATGGAGACGCTGAAACTCTGCGTCTCCTGCAAGGGCTGCCGGCGCGAGTGTCCGACCGGCGTCGACATGGCGCGTATGAAGATCGAAGTGCTGGCCGCACGCAACAAGATGCGCAGTCTCTCGCTGCACGATCGGCTCGTGGCGTACTTGCCGCGCTACGCGGGTGCAGCGTCCAGAATCGCAGGGTTGCTCAATCTGCGCGAGACCATCCCCGGCGCGGCGCGGTTCGGCGAATGGCTCGCCGGATTCTCGGCCAAGCGCCCGCTGCCGCGCTGGCGGCGCGATGTCTTCCGGCAGGATGCGCCGAAGGGGCCGGCGGATGGGCGCGAGGTCGTGCTCTTTGCCGACACGTTCAACACGTACTTCGAGCCCGACAACCTGCGCGATGCGGCCGAAGTCCTGTCGCGCCTCGGCTACCGTGTGATCGTGCCCGCGGCCGATGATGGCCCGAAACGGCACTACGCCTCTGTGCTGATGATGGGCAGCGGGCGCCCACGCCCGCTCTGCTGCGGCCGCACGTTCCTTTCAGCGGGCCTCGTCGATGAAGCCAGGAATGAGGCGCGCCGCCTGATCGCGGCTCTCCTGCCGCTGGCGAAGCGTGGCGTGCCGATCGTGGGCCTGGAGCCCTCGTGCCTTTTCACGCTGAAGGACGAGATGCAGGGCATGGGCCTCGGCGCCGAGGCCGCAATCGTCGGTGAGCAGGCGCGGCTCTTCGAGACATTCCTTTCGGAGGAGGCCGCGGCGGGCCGCATCGGCGGATCAATTGCCAAGAACGACAGCACGGTCCTCCTGCACGGACATTGCCATCAGAAGTCGTTCGGTGCCTTCGATGCGGTGGGCAAAGCGCTCAAGCTCGTCGATGGCCTGAAGGTTGAGACCGTGGAGTCGAGCTGCTGCGGTATGGCCGGCGCGTTCGGCTATCGCGCCGATACCTACGAGACGTCCATGGCCATGGGTGAGCTGTCTTTGCTGCCGGCCGTGCGCAAGGCAGCGCCCGGGACGGTGATCGCGGCTGACGGCTTCTCCTGCCGCCACCAGATCCACGACGGCACGGGCCGCCCGGCACGCCACGTCGCCCGCATTCTCGCTGACGCCATGCGCGCCTCGGGCGCATCAATGGAGACCCGCCGATGACGAAGCTCGCAGATCTCACTGCAGCCGAAGCCGCTCGTCGCATGAAGGCCGGTGAGCTGACCGCGCTCGCCTATGCCGATGCCTTCATCGAGCGCGTCGCTGAGCGCGAAGCGGATGTGCAGGCGTGGGTGCATCTCGATCCGGAACATGTCCGCGCCGCTGCGCGCGATGCCGACGCGCGCCGTCGCGAAGGTCGCGCGCCCGGTCCGCTCAATGGCATTCCTGTCGGTATCAAGGATGTGATCAACACGGCCGACATGCCGACTCAGAACGGCTGCGCGTACTACAAGGATCATCAGCCCGAGCACGACGCTGGCTGCATCGCTCAGCTTCGTGGGGCGGGCGCCATCATCATGGGCAAGACCGTCACGACGGAGCTCGCGACGCACGTCCCCAACAAGACGCGCAATCCGCACAACCTTGAGCATACGCCGGGCGGTTCGTCCTCGGGGTCGGCCGCGGCCGTCGCCTGCGGAATGGTGCCGCTCGCGCTCGGGACGCAGACGGGCGGCTCCGTGATCCGACCGGCCTCCTACACCGGCATCTACGGTATCAAGCCGACACTCGGCCTCATCTCGCGCACCGGCGTCACCATGCAGTCCCACACACTCGACACGGTCGGCGTATACGGCCGCAGTCTCGAGGATCTGGCGCTCGGCGTGGATGCCATCGGGGCCTACGATCCCGCGGATGAGGTGAGCTATGCGCGCCCGCGTCCCAGTCTTTCCGAAGCGCTTGCGCAGGGGGCGTCCACCACGCCGAGCCTCGCGTTCTTCCGTTCGCCGGCGTGGGAGGTTGCGGAACCTGCTGCCAAGGCCGGGATCGAGCGTTTCGCGACGGCGCTCGGTGATCGTGTCGTGGACGTGGAGGTGCCCGCATTCGACGGCATCGTCCAACATCACAGCAACATCATGGAGGCCGAGAAGGCCTCTTACTACGGCCCGCTGCTCGCCGCTTCGCCCGATGGGATCACTGCAAGTCTCGCCGAGCGCATCCGCTATGGCGAGACCGTGCTCGCGCGTGACTACATCGACGGGCTGCGCGCCCGCGATCGCGCGTACGCGGCCCTGGAGGATCTGCTTTCACGGCATTCGGCGATCCTAACCCTGTCCTCGCCCGGCCCGGCGCCCAAGGGACTCGGATCGACAGGCAATTCGATCTTCAACGGTATGTGGACGTTGCTCGGCGTGCCGTGCATCACGCTCCCGCTGATGACGATCAATGGTCTTCCTTGTGGCGTTCAGCTCATCGGCCTGCGCCGCGACGAGACGCGCCTTCTGCGCGTCGCGCGCTGGGTCGAGCGGAACGCCAAGCACATCACGGTGTGAATTTCAGCGCGCCTCGCGCTTGTGATCGAGCGCCTCGGCGCCGGCGCGCGTCGTGCCGCGCAAGGGCACGAGCTGCGGGAGGCGCCGCGCTACCGCGCCCGTGCCGATCGGTGAGCCAAGCTCTTTCCGCGCCTCGACGATGATGACGCCGGCGAACACCGGCCAGATGCGTGCGCCGATCCGCTCGAACGCCAGCCCGATGCGCCGCACGATCGTGCGATCGGCGGGCGGCATGAACAGCGCGGCGCTCCGGTCGACGGGCGAGAAAAGCGCTTCCTTGAGTGCGCGCTCGATCTGACGTGGGCTGTACGGTTGTCCATGTCCGAAGGGCGTGGTGTCCACGCGCGCCCACACGCCGCGCCGGTTGGGCACAACGACAAGCAGACGGCCCTCGGGTTTGAGCACGCGCCAGAGCTCGCGCAGCAGCTTGCGAACTTCACCGCTCCCTTCGAGGCAGTGCACGACCAGGAGGTTGTCGACGCTCGCATCGGGCAGCGGCAGCATGTCCTCCTCATAGAGAGCCGTGCACACGCCGCCGCTCGCCGGCCACATGATGGCGCCCTGCGTTGCCGGCATGAGCGCGCCGATGCGCCCGGCCTCACTGCGAAACGAACCGAGATAGGGCACGGCATAGCCGACACCGATCAGCGTGGCGCCGGGCAGCCGCGCCCACCGGGCGCGAATGCGCTGCGAGAGAGCCCTGCGAACCAGGGAGCCGAGCGGGCTGTCGTAGAAGTCGCGCAGTTCGAGAATATCGGGCTGCATCGCCTCGAAGCTGTCCCTCGTGGTCTCAAGCCGTGACGGGTTGCTCGGTGCACGCCTTCACGCCACAAGCGCGAGGGCAAGCCGAATTTCCACCCATCATACCTGCGCGATCCCGGCTGTGCAGGCCCTTATTCGGCGGCGTGTGCACTGCACGATCCGCTGTTCCATGTGCTTTTCGAAGCACGTTGCGGGGCCGGCCCTCCGCAACTGCGGGCGCAAGGCTCGCATCTGTATTAGGCTGTTGATCTGCCGGGGCGTGTTGCGTAGCTTGGCGCACTTTTCCACACCCGCCGTCTTGCCACCCGTTAGGAGCCCCATGCGACCGTCCAAGCGAAAGCCCGATGAATTGAGGCGCGTCTCGATCGAACGCGCGGTATCGGTGCACGCGGAGGGATCGTGCCTGATCAAGTTCGGCAACACGCAGGTGCTCTGCATGGCAAGCCTCGAGGAGCGCGTGCCGCCCTGGCTCAAGGGGCAGGGGCGCGGCTGGGTCACGGCGGAGTACGGGATGCTGCCGCGTGCGACGCGAGAGCGTACGCGGCGTGAGGTGACGACCGGCCATCCTTCCGGGCGCACGCAGGAGATCCAGCGGCTCATCGGGCGGTCGCTGCGCGCCGTGATCGATCTCCCGAAGCTCGGCGAGAAGCAAATCTCCATTGACTGCGACGTCATCCAGGCTGATGGCGGCACGCGGACGGCCGCGATTACCGGGGCATGGGTGGCGCTGCACGACTGCATTGCGTGGATGCGCGCGCGCGACATGGTCAAGGAGGGCGTGCTGCGGGATCAGGTGGCGGCGGTATCTGCTGGCCTCTACGCCGGTTCGCCGGTCCTCGATCTCGACTATGCGGAGGATTCCGAGGCCGACGCGGATGCGAATTTCGTCATGACGGGCAGCGGCGGCATCGTCGAGGTTCAGGGCACGGCTGAGACGACGCCCTTCAATCAGGAGGCGTTCGATCAGCTCATGGTGCTGGCGCGCAAAGGCATCGGCGAGCTCATTTCGCTGCAGAAGCTGACGGTCGCCTGAGCGGCTGGATCAGAACTCAGAACAAAATTCGGAGGAAAGCGCATGCTCGCCATCATCGTTCACTTCGAAGCCAAACCGGACAAGATCGATGCCTTCAAGGAGGCCATCGTCGGTCATGCCACGCGATGCCTCGAGCGTGAGCCGGGATGCCTGCAGTTCGATGTGGTCCAGGATCCGAAGAATCCGGCTCACTTTGCAGTCTACGAGATCTACAAGGATCAGGCGGCCGTCGATGCCCACCGCGCGAGCCCGCATATGGCCGAGACGGGGAAGGTCATCCCGGACCTGGTCGCGAAGCGTGAATTGCACCTTCTGAATCTTGTCGCCGGCGGTAAGCCGAAGCGCTGAAGCACCCTACCAGCGGAATTCGAAGGGCGTCACGAGCACGGGGCTCGCGCTGTCACGAGCGCCCGGCTGGTGTGCGTAGGCAACCTCGGCGAGGACGCCGTGGACAGCCGCATCCGCATCCGTCCGGAAGGCGACCTTGCGGCTCTCGAAGCTCAGTTTGCCATCGAGCCAGACACGGAGAACGCCGTCATTCCGCCCTGGCGTGTTGAGGATCACCTCCTGATCGACGGCGACCCACCGGCCGCGCGGAATCTCGGCGGTGTTGCGCTCGTTCGTGAGCGGCTGCGAGCCGCCCGGCGCCTGGCTCAGGATACCGAGCCGGCCAGCATCGTCCCAGGTGAGGCGGGCGGAGAAGGC
>Ga0182740_1002165_pt1 | contig 12345 bp, 10 predicted proteins | sample eDN5th37CKraftBY_FD_128872 | JGI IMG/M metagenome (GOLD analysis project Ga0182740, IMG submission 128872) | Enriched backyard soil microbial communities from Emeryville, California, USA - eDNA 5th pass 37_C Kraft BY (version 2) (version 2) | ecosystem: Environmental > Terrestrial > Soil >...
CACAAGGGGGAGGGACTTACCGTGCGGCTCTCTTCACGGAAAATAGGAAGGGAAGAGCAAGCCGTTAGCGTTCTCCCCCCTTGTGGGGGAGATGCCGGCAGGCAGAGAGGGTCTTCATGAACGCGCCTATTCGTCTTTCCCGCCAATCAGCTTCTTCAGCATCTCGGCCATCGGGCCGCTTGCGGGCAGGATCTTCGGCTGGGCGTGGTTGCGGGCCGGGCGGATGTGGGACTGGGCGGCGGGCTTCTTCGCCGGCGCGGCCTCGGCTTCCGGCTTGCCGCCGGTGGCAAGCGCCAGCTTGTTCATGAGCTGCGAATCCTCGCCGCGCACCAGCATGGCGGCGTTGAGGGCGAGTTCGTCGAGCAGCGGGTCGAGCCAGGTATGGTCGACTTTCGCGAAATCGCCGAGCACATGATGGGTGACGAGTTCCTTTGCGCCCGGATGGCCGATGCCGAGGCGCAGGCGCCGGTAGTCCCTGCCGCAATGGGCATCGAGCGACTTGATGCCGTTGTGCCCGCCATGGCCGCCGCCCACCTTGATGCGCGCCTTGCCGGGGGCAAGGTCGAGCTCGTCGTAGATGGCGACGATGTCCTTCGGCGCGAGTTTGTAGAAGCGCATGGCCTCGCCGACCGCTTCGCCGGAAAGGTTCATGAAGGTCTGCGGCTTGACGAGCAGCACCTTCTCGCCGGCAAGCTCGCCCTCGGAGATCTCCGCCTTGAACTTCTTCGACCAGGGCGAGAACGGGTTCTTGCGGTGGATGGCGTCGAGCGCCATGAAACCGATATTGTGGCGGTTGCCCGCATATTTTGCGCCCGGATTGCCGAGCCCGGCGATGATCAGCATGGATTGCTCCGCCCTGGGAATGTCTTTCCCCTTCACCAGCGCGAATGCGGGCGGAAGTCAACCGTCCGCGGTCATTTCCCGGCGTCGTTTTCCGCCGTTCGCGCGTTCGGCGGCAGGCCGTAGGCGGTGAAGATGCGGTCCTGCTCGCCGTTGAGGATGAGCTTGTCGAGCTCGGCCTGCAGGCGCTCGACGATGGCGTGCGGCATGTCCTTCTGGCAGGCGATGCCGTAGACCTGCCCGGCCATCATCATCGCCTTTTCCACCGGCAGGCCGTCCTTGACCATCTTGCGGTAGGTCTTGATGGAGGTCGGCATCAGGTCGATGCGGCCGGAGAGAAGCTTCCGCACCGTCAGGTCGATGTCGGTCGCAAGGTCGATGTTCTTGAAGCCCATCAGCGACAGAGCCTCGACGGCGAAATCGTCGCGCTGCGAACCCACCTTCAGCTCCATCGCCTCGGCGAGCGTCAGCCCGTCGCGCCCGTCGTCCTTGCGCTTGAGGAGGACCATCTGGTCCTTCAGCAGCGGATTGATCCAGACGAAGCGGCCGGCGCGCTCGCGGTTGTAGCCCGTGGTGAAGACGCAGTGCATCGGCTGCTTCTCCGCCAGCGCGAAGGCGCGCGCCCAGGGCATGATCTCCAGCGTGTAGTCGATGCCGGCCGCCTTCGCCATCGCCTCGACCTGCTCGACGGCGATGCCGGTGATCCGGCCGTCCTTCGAATAGTTGAAGGGGGCGTATTCCTCGGTGACGAAATGGACGGTCTCGGCGCGCGGTGCGGAAAAGGCGGCAAGGGACAGGCAGAGCGTCAAAAGCAGCGTCTTCATCTTCCCGTCCCCTTCCGTTTCAGGACGCCGCGGCCCGGCGCCCGGGGCTGTCCGGCATGGCGAATTGGTCCAACTTTTCCAGAAGCGCGTCAAGCGGCAGGGGCCTGCTGAGGAGATAGCCCTGGCCGAACTCGATATGCATGTTCTGGAGGATGTTCCATTGCTCCTCCGTCTCGATGCCCTCCGCGACCACGGCGCAGCCCATCTGGTGCGAGATGGTGCGGATGCCTTCCACCAGCATGCGGCTCTTGCGGCGCACGTCCGGCTGCTCGGAGGAGAGCGAGCGGGTGAAGGACTGGTCCACCTTGACGATATCGACCGGGAAGCGGTTGAGGTAGCTCAGCGAGGAATAGCCCGTGCCGAAATCGTCGAGCGCGATGCGGCAGCCGAGGTCGGAGAGCGCGTCGAGCACTTCCCGCACCACGGGATTGTCGAGCATCAGCACGGCCTCGGTGATCTCGACGACGATGCGCGAGGGCGTAATGCCGTTTTCGAGAAGCTGGGCGGCAAGGCGCGCGGGCAGGGTCGCCTCGAACTGCAGGGGCGAGAAGTTCACCGCCAGATAGGTCTCGTTCATTCCTTCCAGGCGCGAGATGGCGGCAAGGCTTGCGAGCGCCTTCGACAGGATGCGCTCGCCGATGCGGCCGATGGAGCCGTTCTCCTCGGCGACGCCGACGATCTCGGCCGGCGGCAGGATGCCGCGCTCGGGGTGGGAAAGGCGCATCAGCGCCTCGAAGCCCGACACGCGCCCGTCGGCGAGGCCGACGATCGGCTGGAGGTGGACGGTGAACCAGTCCTCGCGCAGGCCCTGGTCGATGAACTGCTCGATCTCCAGGCGCCGGCGGGCGATGTCGACCATGTTGTTGTCGAAGACCTGCACGCCGTTCTTGCCGCCGCGCTTGCGCGCATACATGGCCATGTCGGATTTCTGGATGAGGCAGGCGGCCGTGCCGGCATGGTCGGGATAGACCGCGACGCCGATGCTGGCGCTGACATGCAGCTCCGCGCCGTTGACGAAGAGGGCGGGCTTGAGGCTCGCGACAAGCCGGTCGCTGACGTCGAGGGCGAGCTGTCGGGCGTTCGGCGCGCTGAGCAGGATGGCGAACTCGTCGCCGCCGAGCCGGGCGATCACGTCGTCGGTGCGAAGCTGGCGGCGCAGGCGCATCGCCACCTGGCACAGCACGTCGTCGCCGCTGGCATGGCCGAGATTGTCGTTGATCCACTTGAAGCGGTCGAGATCGACGAAGAGGCAGGCGAGCTGGTGGCCGCGCCGGTCGGCCTCCACGATCAGCTCGTCGAGGACGGATTCGAAGCCCTGCCGGTTGAAGAGGCCCGTCAGGTGATCGGTGATCGCCTGGCGGTGGTTGCGGTTCTCCGCTTCCTTGAGGTCCGTCACGTCCGTCATGACCGAGAGCGAGAGCGGCTGCCGGCCGCTGCTCCCCGCCATGCCGGTCTCCAGGATCAGCACGTCGATGAGGCCGCCGTCGGCGCAGCGGAAGCGGAGCGTCACCTCGACGATGCCGTCTTCCTGCCCGCTTGCCGCATGGCGGCTGCGATAGGTCTCGCGGCAGCCCTCGTCGACGAAATCGGTGAAGTCCCGGCCGATCACCCGGCTGCGCTCGTAGCCGGTCGCCTTCAGCCAGTAGTCGCTGACGGCGGTGATGCGGTTCTCAGCGTCGATGGAGAACAGCATGGCCGGCGTGAGGTTGTAGATGTCGGTGGCGCGGGCATGCGCGCGTTTCAGCTCGTTCTCCTCGCGCTCCAGCTTGCTCTGCATCTCGTTGAAGTTATGGGCGAGCGCGCCCATCTCGTCGTTCGAGGTCCAGTCGACGTGGTGGCGCGAGCCGAGCCGGCGGGTCGCCTCGATCGCCGCGGTCAGGCGCATCAGCGGCCGGATGATGGTGATGCGGTTGCCGATGAGCGCGGCGATGAAGAGCGTCGCCACGGCGAAGAAGAAGATGGCGAAGATCGTCATCTCGTCCTTGGAGAAGCGCGAGAAGATGCCCTGCTTCTTCAGCCAGATCTCCGCGGTGCCCACCTTCTGGAGGCCGTCGCTCGTGCGGTGGAAGATATCGGTGGTGACGATGGAGCGGGCTTCGTCCGGATCGGGCGGCGTGTCGGGCTGGCGGATGTCGATGACGTCCGACGTGTCCTGCACCCGCACGAAGCCGATGTCGGCATCGGCCTGCAGCGCGGTGACGATCTGGTCGATGCTCTCCTTGTCGAAATCCCACAGCGGCTTGCCGAGCGCCTGGACATTGGCTTTCAGCAGAACGTCGGTGTTTTCCAGCCGCTCGCGGGCCACGCGGTCGGAGGACAGAATGAGAAAGAGCACGAACAGCGGCGCGACGAAGACGAGCAGGGCGCCGATGACGATGGCGATGAAGCGGCTTTCCACCGAATGCACTTTCATGCCGGTTGCCCTTCTGCCTGCATGCAAAGCCTGCCCATGACGCCCCTCTTGGCTTTCGTCATTTCAAGCGCACAGCCTTTCACCAAAGTCTTAAATGTTGCTGAAATACCGATCCGGAAAAGTGTTGGTGATTCAAGCCTCCCGCAACGGTAGTGGCGGGCGGCGGGCAAAGAAAAACCCCGCATCCGGGGATGCGGGGTTTTCCGGGAACTGCGCTGCGAGGAGGATTATTCCTCGGTCGCTTCCGCTTCTTCTTCCTTCACGCCGGCAGCCGGGACGGCGATCGTGGCGATCGTGAAGTCACGGTCGGCGATGACCGGGCTCGTGCCCTTCGGCAGCTTGACGTGCGAGATGTGGACGCCGTCGCCGACCTTGAGGCCTGCGAGGTCGGCCGTGATGAATTCCGGGATGTCGCCGGCAAGGGCGTGCAGCTCGACAGCGTGGCGAACGACGTTCAGGACGCCGCCGGCCTTGATGCCCGGGGACTTCTCTTCGTTGACGAAGTGAACCGGAACTTCGACCACGACGTGGGTGTTGCCCGAAACGCGCAGGAAGTCGACATGCATCGTGAAGTCACGGACCGGATCGAGCTGGTAGTCCTTCGGCAGGACGCGGATCTTCTCGCCGTTGACGTCGATCGTGGCGACGGTCGTCTTGAAGCCGCCGGCGTGGATGCGCTGGGTCACTTCCTTGGTGGAGATGGCGATGGCGAGGGGGGCCTGCTTGTCGCCGTAAATGACTGCGGGAATAAGACCGTTGCGGCGAAGTTCACGGGAGGACCCCTTACCAACCCGTTCGCGCGTTTCGGCCTTGAGTTCGTAGGTATCGTGGCTCATGGCTTTTTCTTTCGTCTGTTACTGGAGCGTTCTTCACGGATCGGCATTCGCCGGCCGCGCAAAACGTGAGGATTTTGGAAAGCCTCATCCGCGGTGCCTCCAAGGGTGTCTACGCGGACGGGGGCTCGATAACCGAGAACGCCCCAAAATGCAAGGCCCGCGGCCGGATTGACACGGCGGCGCCGTGATTGGATGCTCGTATGCTTCGGTTCGGCAATGGAGGCCATAGAATGAGACGACAGATCCTGATGGCCTCGGCCGCCCTTGCCCTTCTTTCCGCAAGCCCGGCCTTCTCCCAGCAGGTCACGCCGTCCGAGGCCGAAAGCCTCCAGCAGAAGCTCACCCGCTACCTGCCGAAGGAGATGGTCGATGCCGGCCTCGTGACGGTGCGGGCGGCGACCTCCTTCTACGAATTGCGCTTCGATCCGGCCATTCTTCTCGACAAGGCGAAGGCGGGGCCGTTGACGATCGACGGCCTGAAGCCGATGACGACCTATCTGAGGCCGATGCCGGAGGGCACCTACCATGTCGAGGCGAACGACAGTTTCGACATCAAGGGCACGGTCGATGCCGCGCCCGGGAAGAACACGTTCTCCTATGTCATCGATTCGATGAAGCTCGACGGGATCTACGACCCGGAGATCCTCTACTTCACCTCCGCCGACTGGGCGGCGCGCAGGCTCACCTTCACCAGCACCTCGCCGCAGGAGAGCGTCACGGCGAGCTTCGGCGAGACGGCCATGCGCGTTGCGGCCGAGAAGAAGGCCGAAGGCCTGCTCGACGTGACGAGCACCGGCGTGATGAAGGCCTTCGCCGAGACGGTCACCGGCGGGCAGGGCGGCCGGGTCGATATCGGCGCCGACACCGTCGATATCGACGTGAGCATGGACGGCGCGCGCTACAAGGTGGTGCAGGACCTCACCTTCTTCGTGCTCGACCACCTGAAGGCCGAGCGGCTGGAGGCGGCCGATGCCGAGCGGCTGAAGGGATTGCTGCGTGACGCCCTGCCGGTCTTCGACAACCTGACGGAGAATATCCGCGCCTCGAACGTCACGGTCGGCACGGAGAAGGGCACCTTCGGCGCCGACGCCATCACCTACGATATCGCCATGAACGGCATTGCCCATTCCACCCGCCTCGGCTTCGGCGTCGGCGTGGAGAAGCCGAAGCCGCCGGCCGGCATCCTGCCCGCCGCCTTCGCGGAGGCGGTGCCGGAGCGGGCCTCCTTCAAGGTCGCCGTCACCGATCTCGACCTTGCCGGCGCCGTCGACTACTTCGTCGACCATGCGGATTTCACCAGGGCGCAGCCGCTGACCGACGAACAGAGCCGGGAGATCGGCCGGATCGTCCTGCCGGACGGAAAGATGACGGTGGAATTCGAGGACGTCTCCGCCGTCTCGCCGATCTACGACGTGCATCTTACCGGCAAGATGCTGGTCTATCCCGACGACAAGGACCGCCACAGCGCCGCGCTGACGATCACCATGCGCGACTTCGACAAGACGGTCGCCTACTTGCAGAAGAACGCCGCCACCGTGCCGGAATTCGGGCAGGCGTCCTTCGTGCTCCTGATGATGAAGGGGCTGGCGCGCGATGCCGGCGGCGGCGCGCAGGTCTGGGACGTGGCGGTCGGCGAGGACGGCAAGGTGCTGATCAACGGCCAGCCGCTGCCCTTCCAGCAATAGCTTTCAGGCGCGGCGCCTGGCCGTGAAGCGGGCGAGCGCCAGCATCAGCCCGCCGGCGACCAGTCCCCAGAAGGCGCCGGAAATGCCGGCGAGCGACACGCCCGAGGCGGTGACGAGGAAGGTCACCGCCGCCGCCTCGCGGCTTTCCGGCTCGCGGAAGGCATTGAGCGCGGAGGCGGCGAAGGCGCTGATCAGCGCAAGGCCCGCCACCGCCTCGATGAGGATCGGCGGGGCGAGGCTGACGAAGGCCGTGACGGCGCCGGCGGCAAGGCCGAAGATGACGTAGAAGATGCCCGCATTGATCGCCGCCCAGTAGCGCTTGGCGGGGTCGGGATGGGCGTCGGCTCCGGCGCACATGGCGGCGGTGATGGCCGCGAGGTTGACGGCATGGCCGCCGAAGGGCGCGGAGAACAGCGAGAAGAGGCCGGTCGTGGCGAACAGCGGGCCGGGATTGGGCGTATAGTCGTTGACCTTCAGCACGGCGATGCCGGGAATGTTCTGCGAGGCCATGGTGACGATGAAGAGCGGCAGCGCGATGCCGACGAGACCGGCCACGGTGAAGGCGGGTGTCACGAATTCGGGCCTTGGCAGCAGGGAATCCGCAAGGCCGGCGAGCGCGCCGGCCGGGATGTCGACGCCGAAGGCGAGCACGCCGATGAAGGCGAGGAGTGCCGCCGGCACTGCATAGAGCCGGTTGATGCTGCCGACGAGCGCCCAGGCGAGCACGATGGGAAGGCCCAGCCTCGGGTCGAAGGCGACGGCCTTGACCGGCGCGAAGCACAGGCCGATCAGCACGCCGGAGAGCATGGCGTTGGCGAGCGTCGCCGGGATGGCGGCGACCATGCGGCCGAGCGGCTTCCACAGGCCCGCGACGACGATCAGCGCCGCGCAGACGAGGAACCCGCCCACCGCCGTCGCAAAGCCGCCTTCCACCGCGCCGGAGCTTGCCAGCAGCGCCGCGCCCGGCGTCGACCAGGCGATGGAGACGGGCAGGCGCGTGACCGTGCTGAGGACGATGGCGCAGATGCCCATCGAGACGGAAAGGGCCATCAGGCCGGAGGCGGCCTGCGCCTCGCTCGCCCCGACGCCGGTGAGGCCGTGCAGCACGACGGCGAAGGAGCTGGCGAAACCGACAAAGGCGGTGAGCAGACCCATGAAAAGGGCTTGGGCGGAAAAATCACGAAGCATGGCAGGATCGATACTGGAAAGGGATGCGCAGTCGTAACAGGCCGCATCGGGCTTGGGAACAGGGTTTCCCCGTTTCATTGCGGCGGGCGGCCAAAGAAAAACCCCGCCGTGCGCGCGGCGGGGTTTCGAGCTTCAGGCCGTGTATCGCCCGTCAGCCGCGGCATTCGCCGGGGCTGACGACCCGGTAACCCTCGGCATCCGCCGAGCAGGCATTGCCGAACGTCCGGATATCGCGGCCGCGCTGGCCGCAGACAGGCCGGTATTCCATCGTGCAGACCTTCTGGCCGCCGCGGTCGCGGTCACGGTCGCGCCAATCCGGGCGGTCGCGGTCGCCGTCCGGCCGGCGTGCCTGGCATTCGCCGTTGCCGATGACGTCGTAGCCGCTCTTGCGCGCTTCGCAGGCATTGGCGAACGTCTGCCGGTCGCGGCCGTTCGCGCCGCAGACCGGCGCATATTCCCGCGTGCAGGCGCGGCCTTCTCCCGGATAGGGGTCCGGCCGTCCGCCGCCGCGCCCGACGACCCGGTAGCCGCTCGAACGCGCCTCGCAGGCATTGGCGAAGGTCTGCTGGTCATGGCCGCGCGCGCCGCACACGGGAAGATATTCCATCGTGCAGGCTTGCGGGCGCGGACGCGGGCGATAGCCGCCGCCCCCTTCGTCGACCTCGACCGAGCAGGCCGCCAGCGCGGCGCCGGCGGCAAGGAGGATGGCGATGCGTCCCGCCATCCGGCATAGGAAGGGCGATATCGAAATCATGGGGCTCTCCTGATCAAACCGCGTCGACCCTAGCGTAAAAACAAAGGCCCCGATATCGGGGCGCGGGCAAAAAGCAGGGGATGGCGGAGGGGGAGCCTGCGCGGCCGGAAGGCATGCGCAGGCCCGAAAGGGGTGGCTCAGTCGAAGAGGCTGGAGACCGATTCTTCCGCGCTGGTGCGGTTGATCGCCTCGCCGAGCAGGTTGGCGGTCGTGATGACGCGGATATTGTGCGCCGACTGGACGGCCGTGGTCGGCTGGATCGAGTCGGTGATCACCAGCTCCTTGAGCTTGGAGGAGGTGACGCGCGCCACGGCGCCGCCCGAGAGCACGCCGTGCGTGATATAGGCGGTGACGCTGGTCGCGCCGTTCTTCAGAAGGGCCTCGGCCGCATTGCACAGCGTGCCGCCTGAATCGACGATGTCGTCGATCAGCAGACAGTCCTTGCCGGTGACGTCGCCGATGACGTTCATGACCTCGGATTCGCCGGCGCGCTCGCGGCGCTTGTCGACGATCGCCAGCTGGCAGTCGAGACGCTTGGCGAGCGCACGGGCGCGCACCACGCCGCCGACGTCCGGCGACACGACCATGACGTTCTTGAGGTCGTAGTTCTCCTTCACGTCACGCGCGAGGATCGGTATGGCGTAGAGGTTGTCGGTCGGGATGTCGAAGAAGCCCTGGATCTGGCCGGCATGCAGGTCCAGCGTCAGCACGCGGTCGGCGCCGGCCTCGGTGATGAGGTTGGCGACGAGCTTGGCCGAGATCGGCGTGCGCGGGCCGGGCTTCCGGTCCTGGCGGGCATAGCCGAAATAGGGAAGCACGGCCGTGATGCGGCGCGCCGAGGAGCGGCGGATCGCATCGATCATGATCAGGAGTTCCATCAGGTGGTCGTTGGTCGGGAACGACGTCGACTGAACGACGAAGACGTCCTCGCCGCGCACGTTCTCCTGGATTTCAACGAAGATTTCCTGGTCTGCGAAGCGTCTGACCGTGGCGCGGCCGAGCGGGACATTCAGATAATTGCAGATCGCTTCGGCGAGTAGCCGGTTCGAATTGCCCGCGAAAACCTTCATCTATGGTCCGCCTGTGATTATGCTGATAGGGGGGCGTTTAAGCGGCTCAATCCGCGAATGCAAGGGCTTTGCCGGTTCGAAAAAGCGATTCTTCGCATTTCCCCGCGATTTACCGTTTCCCCTTCGCTAACCGGGCAGCGAACCGCGCCAGTCGAGATATTGGCGGATGGTCTTGCGGGCGATGCCCTCCATCGTTCCGGCCGGCACGGCCGCCCATGGATCGGCCGCCGTTCCGGACACGGTCTCCTGGCCCTGGATGCGGTGCAGGCGCGCGCCGCTGCCGTCGAGCACGTCCCAGACATAGACGACGGTGGTCTTGCCGCTATCGTTCATGGCCGAGAAATAGCCTTTCAGGATGTATTTCGCGGAGGTGTCCGAGGCGCTGCGGATCGTCAGCCCGCTCGAGCGGGCTTCCGCGCCGAGCCGCCTGGAGAGCGGCGTGACGGCCTGGACCGGCGCGCCGATGATCGGCAGGAAGCGGATCGTTTCGCCGCCCGTGGCGGAGGCGCGCGGCAGCGCGGCGACGTCCGACGTGCCTTCGGAGGCTTCCTCGGCGGCCAGCGAGCGCCGGGTCGCGGTGCTCGCCATTTCGGTGTCGGTATTTGCCGCTGCCCGGTTGCGCGCGAGCGCGTCGGCCTGGCCCTGCAGCGTGCCCGCCGTGTCGCGGCCCGTCGAGCCGCCGGCGCCGTCGAGGCCGGACGTATCGGCAAAGGCGGTCTGCTGGGCGGTCGCCACCGGCATGGTGGTGACCGGGCTCGTCTCGGCGCTCATCTGGTCGAGATCGCCCTGCGTGACCGGCGGCGAGTTGAAACCGTTGCTGCCGACATCGACGCGCGGGATCAGCGCATCCGTGCTGTTGCAGCCGGCGAGTGTGGCGATGAGGCCGACCAGCGCCAGCCGCTTCATCAGCGTGTGCATCGTCATCGTCCCGTGTCCTCAGGGAGGCATTTTCGCCTCCTCCGTTCCCCGCAACGATTTATGGGTGCCCGGCCGGCCCCTGTCAATTACAGGATGTTGCGGGTCAGGCCTCGATGAAATCCAGCCCGTAGCGCGAGAGCGGGCGCGGCGTATCGGTGGTGGTGAGGTAGGTCTGGCCGAGCGTCATGGCGGTGTTGCTGTCGGAATCGAGCAGGATCGTGTGGACGAAGAGCGCCATGTTCGGCTCGATCTCCTGCGGATTGCCCATCAGGAACATCTGCGGGTCCATCCAGGACGGGGCAAAGCGCGCGCCGACGGAATAGCCGCAGGTGTTGAGCCGGTGGCGGGCAAGGCCGCGCTCGTCGACGATGCGGGCGAAGGTCTCGAAGACGGTGCCGAACGTGTTGCCGGGGCGCAGCACCATCTCCATCGCCTGCATGGCCTCGCGGCAGGCGCTGTAGAGTTCGCGGTGACGGTTGCTCGCCTCGCCGAGGATGGCGGTGCGCATCATCGGCGCATGGTAGCGCGCGCAGACGCCGGACCATTCGAGGGTGAGCTGGTCGTTCGCATCGAGCCGCCGCCGGCCGGATTTCGAGCGGCAGAGCAGGGCGTCGGCCCCCGAGCCGATGACGAATTCGTTGGCCGCGTAGTCGCCGCCGCCGGCAAGCACGGCATTCTGCAGCGCGGCGAGGATCGCCGCCTCGTCGCCGCCGGGCACGATCAGCGGCAGGGCGGCGTCGAGCGCGTCGTCGGAAAGCGCGGCGGCGCGCTCCACGTAGGCGATCTCCGCCGGGCTCTTGATGAGGCGCAGGCGGCTGACGAGGGCGGAGGCGTCGACGATCTCGCCGAAGCTCTGCAACTGGTTGTCGAGGAGGCGGGCATTGCGGCCGGTGAGGCCGTGCGTGTCGTATTCGACGCCGATGCGGCAGCCGAGGAGGTCGAGGTCGGAGAGAAGGTTTTTGAGGTCCATGGTCGGGTCCGCGTTGACGCGGTCGATCCAGATCTCGATCTTCTCGATAGTGGAGGTGCGCCGGGCCTGGCGCAGGTCCGCCGAGCGCGTGAGCAGCACCATCTCGCCGTTCGCCTTGACCACCAGCGTCTGGAAGAAGCAGTAGCCGAAGGTGTCGTAGCCGGTCAGCCAGTACATGCTCTCCTGCGAGAAGAGCAGCATGGCGTCGATCTTCTCCTCCCGCATCCGGGAGGTCAGGCGCTGGAGCCGGTTGGCATATTCCTCGCTGTCGAAGTGAAAGGCCATGGGTGTCTCCCTCGTCTTTTCGGGCATTCAGCCCCTTATCATGATCGCCGAAATCTGGCGGCCGTAGTCGGGTTCCTGCCGGTGCACGGTGCGCCGGTAGGAGAAGAAGCGGTCCTCGTCCGGATAGGTGCAGATGTCGAGGTTCTCGGCCGTCACCCCGGCATCCGCAAGGCGCTGCGTCGTCAGGCCCGGCAGGTCGAACATGGCATGGCCGGGCTTGTCGGATAGCGTGAAATAGCGCCCGTAGTCCTTGTCGACCGACAGGAATCGCTCCACGAATTCCGGACCGACCTCGTAATTGTGCCGGCCGATGGAGGGGCCGAGGCTGGCGAGGATGTTTTCCCGCTTCGCGCCGAGCCGTTCCATGGCGGCGACGGTGCTTTCCAGCACGCCGTAGAGCGCGCCCTTCCAGCCGGCATGGGCGGCGCCCGCGACGCGGGCCTCGGGGTCGCAGAAGAGGATCGGGCCGCAATCGGCAGAAAGAACGCCGAGCACCATGCCGGGCGTGGCGCTTACCATGGCGTCGGCCTGAGGGCGTGCGCCGTCGTAGTTCTCGTCGACC
>Ga0182740_1002166_pt1 | contig 12340 bp, 11 predicted proteins | sample eDN5th37CKraftBY_FD_128872 | JGI IMG/M metagenome (GOLD analysis project Ga0182740, IMG submission 128872) | Enriched backyard soil microbial communities from Emeryville, California, USA - eDNA 5th pass 37_C Kraft BY (version 2) (version 2) | ecosystem: Environmental > Terrestrial > Soil >...
CTTGCCGCCCAGTTCGAGCGTAACCCGCTTGAAATTGCTCTTGGCGGCATCGACGATCACCCGCCCGGTGACGGTCGACCCGGTGAACGCCACCTTGTCGACGTCACGATGCGCGGCGAGCGCGGCGCCCGCGGTGCGGCCGAAGCCGGTGACGATGTTGACGACCCCTTCGGGGAAACCGGCTTCGAGGATCAGCTCGCCGAGCTTGACCGTCGACAGCGGCGTCTGTTCGGCCGGCTTGAGGACGACGGTGCATCCGGCCGCCAGCGCGGGCGCAATCTTGCCCACCGCCATCACCAGCGGGAAATTCCACGGCACGATCTGGCCGCAGACCCCGACCGGCTCGCGCAGCGTATAGGCCAGCCACTCGCCGGGCGCGGAAATCTCGGTGGTGTCGCCGGTCAGTTTGGTCGCCCAGCCGGAATGATAGCGGAGCTGCTCAACCGCACCGCCGACGTCGATCATCCGGCTGAACGCGATCGGGCGGCCGACGTCGAGCGTCTCGATCAGCGCCAGTTCCTCGCCATGGGCCTCGATCAGGTCGGCGAGGCGGTTGAGCAGGCGGGCGCGCTCGTTCGGCTTGGTCATCGCCCACGGCCCCTCGAAGGCGCGGCGCGCGGCGGCAACGGCGAGGTCGATATCAGCCGCGTCGCCGGCGGCCACCGCGCCGAGCGGCTTGCCGGTCGAGGGGTCGATCGTCTCGAACGTCTCGCCGGACGCGGCATCGCGCCACGCGCCGCCGATCAGCAGCTGGCCCGGCCGCGACGCCAGCCGTTTCCGCAGCGTTTCGAGCGTCGCCGGATTGAAGGGAGCATTCATCGTTCAGCCATCCTTCCGCGCGCCACCGCGCGACATTTGTTGATTCGTCACTGATTTGCCCGTAGCACGCGCTTGGGCGAAGCGCTATCGCTTCGCGCGGGCGCGCCGAAGCCGCTTTGGTTTGACCTCCCGCTGCGAACCGCGCAAGGACTCGACGCGGATACGAAGGGAAGGGCGGATGACGACCGGCGCGGGAGCCCTGCTGCTATTCGGCGCGACCGGCGATCTGGCGCGGCGCATGCTGCTGCCGTCGCTGTTCGCGCTTCACGCCGAAGGTTTGATCGCGCCCTCGCTGCGCATCGTCGGTACCGCGCGGCGCACGCTCGACGACGACGCCTTCCGCGCCTCCGCGCGCGACGCGCTCGACCGGTTCGCGACCGTCGAAGGGCGCACCCCGGAGGCCGTCGAGCGCTTTCTCGGCCAATTGCACTATGTCCCGCTCGACGCGGCCGACGCGGCCGGCTTTTCCGCGCTCGCGGCGGCGACCGACGGCGCCGGCGAACGCGGCCTCGCCATCTTCCTCTCGACCGCGCCGCAACTGTTCGAGCCGATGATCGCCGGCCTCGCCGGGGCCGGGCTGACCGGCCCGCATGTGCGGATCGGCCTCGAAAAGCCGCTGGGCAGCGACCTCGCCTCGTCGCGCGGCATCAACGACGCGGTGGCCACCGCCTTCCCCGAATCGCGCACCTTTCGGATCGATCACTATCTCGGCAAGGAAACCGTCCAGAATCTGCTCACGCTGCGCTTCGGCAACGTCCTGTTCGAGCCGTTGTGGAACGCAGGCGGGATCGAGCACGTCCAGATCACCGTTTCCGAAACGGTCGGGCTCGAAGGGCGGGGCGGCTATTTCGACGGCGCCGGATCGCTGCGCGACATGGTCCAGAACCATATGCTGCAGTTGCTGGCCTTCGTAGCGATGGAGCCGCCCGCGTTCTTCGACGCCGCCGCGATCCGCGACGAAAAGGTGAAGGTGCTCCGTTCGCTCCGCCGGATCGACCGCGCGACGGCGGAAACCCACAGCGTCATCGGCCAATATGGGCCGGGCGCGAGCCAGGGCGTCGCCGTGCCCGGCTATGTCGAGGAACTCGGCCGGCCGAGCGATACCGAGACGTTCGTGGCGCTCAAGGCGCATGTCGACAACTGGCGCTGGAAGGGCGTGCCGTTCTACCTGCGCACCGGCAAGCGGATGCCGACCCGGCAATCGGAAATTCTGATCCAGTTCCGGCCGGTGCCCCATTCGATCTTCGCCGCGCGCGGCGGCCATCTCAAGGCCAACAAGCTCATCATCCGCCTCCAGCCCGAGGAATATGTCCGCCTCCTGGTGATGGCGAAGGAGCCGGGGCTCGACCGCGACGGCGTCCACCTGCGCGAGGTGCCGCTCGATCTGTCGCTGACCACCGCGTTCGCCGGGCACCGCCGCCGGATCGCCTACGAACGGCTGCTGCTCGACCTGATCGGGGGCGACCCGACACTGTTCGTCCGCCGCGACGAGGTGGAGGCGCAATGGGAATGGATCGACGCGATCCGCGACGGCTGGACCGCGAACGGCATGACGCCGAAACTCTACGCGGCGGGAACCTGGGGGCCATCGGCGGGAATCGCATTGACTGAACGCGACGGAGTAAGCTGGCATGATTGAGGCCGAGTGGTGGGATTATGACGACGCGGCCGAGCTGGCCGACGCGGTCGCCGGCGACATCGGCTTCATCATCGAAAGCGCGCTCGAGGCGCGCGGCCAGGCGCTGCTCGCCTTCCCCGGCGGATCGACGCCCGGCCCGATCTTCGCGAAACTCGCCCAGGCGAAGCTACGCTGGAGAAACGTCACCATCTTCCCGGGCGACGACCGTCTGGTGCCGGTCGACGATCCGCTGAGCAACGTCGCCGCGATCGCGCGCGTCTTCCTGCCGCTCGGCGCGCGGGTCTTACCAATTTCGAGCGAGGCCGCCGCCGACTATCGGGCCGCCGGCAAAGCGGCCGACGCGCGGCTGGCCGATCTTCAATGGCCGCCCGACCTCGTCTGGCTCGGGGTCGGCGCGGACGGCCACACCGCGTCGATCTTCCCCGGCCCCGATCTCGACGAGGCGCTGAACGCGCCCAGGGCGCGCCGCGCGGTGGGTGTGCTGCCCGATCCGCTGCCGGCCGACGCGCCGGTCGCGCGGGTCACGCTGACCCGTCAGGCGATCCTCTCGGCGCGCGCGATCATGCTGGTGCTCCGGGGCGCCGAGAAGCGGACGATCCTTGAGCGCGCGATCGAAGACGGCCCGCTCTCGACCGTCCCGGTCGGCCGCGTGCTCGCCGATGCCGAGCAGCCGATCGACATTCACTGGTGCGCGTGATGGCCCTTCCCCCCACCGCCGCGGCCATCGCGCCAGAAAGAACCGGATCATGACCAACCCCGCCACCGTCATGGCGCTCGCGCCGGTGATCCCGGTGATCGTGATCGACGACGTCGCACGGGCGCGGCCGCTCGCCGAGGCGCTCGTCGCCGGCGGCCTGTACGCGCTGGAGGTCACGCTCCGCACGCCAGCCGCGCTCGATGCGATCGCCGAAATGGCGAAGGTCGAGGGCGCGATGGTCGGGGCCGGCACCGTCCTCAACGAAGCCCAACTCGCCGGCGCGATCGCGGCGGGGGCGCGATTCGTCGTCAGCCCCGGCCTCACCGCGCCGCTGGCGAAAGCGGCGATCCGGGCAAACATCCCGTTCCTGCCGGGTGTCGCCACCGCGAGCGACATCATGCGCGGGCTCGACCTTGGCCTCGATCGTTTCAAATTCTTCCCCGCCGAGGCGAGCGGCGGAATCGCGGCGCTGAAAGCGCTCGCCGCGCCGTTTCATCAGGTCCGGTTCTGCCCGACCGGCGGCATCACCGCCGCGAGCGCCGCCGACTGGCTCGCGATCCCGCAAGTGGCCTGCGTCGGCGGCAGCTGGATGGCGCCGCGCGGGCCGCTCGACGCGGCGGCGGTCACGGCGGCGGCGCGCGCCGCCGCCGCACTGGCGCAATAGCGTGATTTCGCGGCGGATGGCATCATCCGCTGCAATCCGAGCGGATGATGCTCCAGACTGGCCGGGCGGCGGCGGCCACCCGGCCGCGCCCTTCAGAAAGCGACGCCGATCGAGCCGACGACACCGGCCTTCGCGCTATCGCGGGTGCGGCCGGCGCTGTCGATGATCGGCAAATGCTTGTCGGTATCGACGTAATTGACCCCGAAGGTCAGCGCCTTCCAGGTATAGCTCACGCCGACCCCCCAATCGGTATAACCCTTGCCGATCGTCAGATAGCTCGGCCCGAAGCTGTGCCCGACATGCGCCGAAAGGCTGAACGGGGTCGTCGGGATGCCCATGGCCACATCACCGGCGACGTAGAGATTGTCCTCCTTGCCGGCGCCGACCGAAAGTGCCTTCTGCTTCGGCGCATAATTCACCGTCAGCTTGGCGCGGGCCGGGCCGACCATATGGGCGACCGAGACATAGGGCTCGACAAAGTCGGTGTTCGCGCCGGCCGAGCCCGGATAATAATAATAGAGCATGCCGATATCGACGATGGTGCCGCCATAGGTCCGGCTCCAGCCGGCGATCAGGTCGATCTCCTGATCGCTGCCGTTGGCGACATAATCGTCGATCGAAGACCCGAAAACCGTGGCATAAAAACCCGAGACATGACTGACGCCGATCGTGCCCTGCACCGCGAAGCGCTTGTCGCTCTGCGAAATGCCCCGGAAGCGATAGTCGGTCAGCGCGGTGGCGCTGCCGGTCAGGGTGACGTCGCCGGGCGGCGCGGTGTCCTGGCCGAAGGCGGAGGGAGCGAAAGCGAACGGGGCGGCGACGAAAAGGCCGAGCGCGGCACGGCCGGACATGAGGATGCGCATGGGAAAACCCTTCCTGATATGGTGCTGTTCCCCTGCGCCGCGCGGAACGGCCGGCCATCTCCCCCTGTCGGGGCGGGCCGATCCGGCTCGCGAGAACTGAAATGTGTCGCATTCTCCCGCGACGCACAACAAGAAACAGCGTACAATATCCGGCTGGCCTGCCGTTGTTGCTGCGCCGCAACAGGTTATCGGGTCTGCGCGGCCCGCCACCGGGCCAGGCCGCGTTCCAGATCGGCGATCAGATCCGCCGGTTCCTCGAGCCCGATATGGAGCCGCACCAGCGGCCCCGCCGCGTCCCACCGGGTGGCGCTGCGCCGCGCGCCCGGATCGACCGGCAGCGCCAGACTCTCATAGCCGCCCCACGAATAGCCGATTCCGAACAGCGTGAGGGCGTCGATGAACGCGACCCGCGCGGCATCGTCGCCACCATTGAGGACGATCGTAAACAGCCCCGAAGCCCCGTTGAAATCGCGCTTCCAGAGCGCATGGCCGGGGCAATCGGGCAGCGCCGGATGGAGTACCCGCGCCACCTCGGGCCGCCCGGCCAGCCAGCGCGCGACGGCGAGCCCGCCCGCCTCGTGCTGGCGGAGGCGGACGCCGAGGGTCCGCAGCCCCCGGCTGGCGAGCGCGCAATCGTCCGGCCCGACATGCTGGCCGAACGCATGCGCGGCACGGCGCAAGGCCTCCCAGACCCCGGGCGCGGCGGTGACGGAGCCGAGCATCGCATCGGAATGCCCGACGATATATTTGGTGCATGCCAGGATCGAGAGATCGACGCCGTTCGCAATCGCCGGGAACAGCAGCGGCGTCGCCCAAGTGTTGTCGATCAGGGTCACGATCCCGCGCGCCTTCGCGGCCGCCGTGATCGCGGGCACGTCCTGCACCTCGAAGGTGAGGCTGCCGGGGCTTTCGAGGAACACGACCCGGGTCGCGTCGCTAAACAGATCGGCAATGCCGCCGCCGATCAGCGGGTCGTAATAGCGCGTCGCGATCCCGAGCGGCGCGAGCACCCTGTCGCAGAAAACCCGCGTCGGCTCATAGGCCGAATCGACCATCAGCAGTTCGTCGCCGGGCGCGAGCACCGCCATCAGCGCGCTGGCGATCGCCGCCACGCCCGAGGGATAGAGCATCGTCCCCGCCGCCCCCGGCTCGAGCACGGTCAGCGCATCGGCCAGCGACCATTGGGTCGGCGTGCCCCGCCGGCCGTAATAGAGGCCGTCGTCCGGGTGCGCGGTCGCCGCACGCAGATGGGCAACATTGTCGAACAGGATCGTCGAGGCGCGCCATACCGGCGGATTGACGATCCCGGCCGTCCATTCGCGGCGGCGCCCCGCCGTGACGATGCGGGTCGCCGGGGATTGCGCTTGAGACGGATCTTCGTTCACTCGTTTCATCCTTCCTGTCAGGCGGCGCCGGTCGCCTTGGGCGTGTCGGGCTGCGCGCCCCACTCGCTCCACGAGCCGTCGTAAAGCGCGACGTCCCGCTTGCCGAGCAAGCGCGCGGCGAACAGCAATACCGCCGCCGTCACCCCCGATCCGCAGGTGGTGACGAGCGGCCGCGTCCAATCGATCCCGGCGTCGGCAAAGGCGGCGCGGAGCGCGGCCGGCGGCCGGAACGTGCCGTCCGGGTTCAGCAACCGCGCATAGGGCAGATTGCGCGAGCCCGGAATATGGCCGACCGCCAGCCCGCGCGGATCGGGCTCGGCCCCGGCGAAGCGACCGGCCGAGCGCGCATCGAGCACCTGCTCCGCCTTGCTCTCAAGGTTCGCCCGGACCTGCGCCAGCGAGCGGACCATGGCGTCATCGCGCCGAACCGGAAAGCCAGCGGCTGGCGCCGGCGCCTCGTCCCCGCTGGCGAGCGGCCGCCCCTCGGCCTTCCACTTGCCGAGCCCGCCGTCGAGCACCGCCACGGCGCGCGCGCCGAACAGGCTGAACATCCACCAGGCGCGGGTCGCGGTCCGATGCGGGCTGTCGTCGTACAGCACGATCCGGTCGTCCTCGCCGATCCCGAGCGCCGCCAGCCGCGCCGCGAACTGACCGGCGGGCGGCAGCATCGCCGGCGCCGGGTGAGCCGCGTCGTTCAGATGCGCGAGATCGAGATAGCGCGCGCCCGGGATGTGGGCCGCGGCATATTCGGCCGCCGGATCGCGCGCGGGATCGAGCGCATGATAGCTGGCGTCGATCACCTTGAGATCGGCCGCGCCCAGTGCGTCTGCGAGCCATTCGGTCGATACCAGCATCTCCATGGCCGTCCCTCCCGCTCGACGCGTCACCGGACGCCGGCCTAGACCCCGGAGCCCCCGCCGTCGAGACGCGACACAGTTTCGTTGCAGCCGGCATTGCTGTAGAGCGCGCGGCCATGACCCTCCACCATCTCGGCCAGCCCAGCGCGCTGCCCGCCAGCCCCGACGCGGCGACGCTCGACTATGTCGCCAATCCGCGCCCCGGTCGGCCCTATCTGGTGCGCCTCACCGCCCCCGAATTCACCTCGCTCTGCCCCGTCACCGGCCAGCCCGATTTCGCCCATCTCGTGATTGATTACGCGCCCGCCGCGACGATCGTCGAATCGAAGTCGCTGAAGCTGTTCCTCGGCGCGTTCCGCAACCATGCCGCGTTTCACGAAGATTGCACCGTCGGCATCGCCGAGCGGCTGATGGCGGAAATGGCGCCGCTCTGGCTCAGGATCGGCGGCTACTGGTACCCGCGCGGCGGGATTCCGATCGACGTTTTCTGGCAATCGGGGCCGCCGCCGGAGGGGCTCTGGCTGCCCGATCAGGCGGTGCCGGGCTATCGCGGCCGCGGCTGAAGGGAACGACGGCTCCGCATGGAACGTTTCCCCTGCGAGACGACCAAGGAGCCCACCATGGCAGATCGGCCAAAGCCCCCGACCGAGCGCCCCATCCCGAAGATCAGGACCGCGCACGACGCCAGCGACGACGCCCGTCTGGCGCGCGATCCCGGCAATCGCGACGCGCAACTCGACGTCGCGCTCGACGAAAGCTTCCCGACGTCCGATCCGCCGGGCCTTACCCAGCCGGGCAAGGGCAAAGACCCGGCGCCGTCTTCGGGCTATGACGAGAAGGCCGAAAAAGCGCGCGCCCGATCGGCGGCTGCGAAGCGGGAGCGGCGGACGAACGATTAAGGCGCCTGCAAGCAAGGGCGTGCATAATAAGCGTTCTCCAACCGCTATCGGGGGCAGACACATGAGTACCCGCGCAAGACCGGCAGACGGCGCCCGGACATTGGCCGAGATGAAGGCGTTTGCCGCGTTCCCGGCCGCCACGCAGCGCTATATCCGCCGCTCGCTCGATATCGGCCTCGGCCGGGCGGACGCGCTGGCGCATTGGTCGCGCGACCCCGTCGAAGAGGCCGGTATGCTCGCGCAGGCCCACCTCTACCACCGGCTCGACGCGATCCGCGCGCTGATCCCCGACGATAGCGCGATCGAGGCGGCCGAGCCGTTCCTGGCGCCGCTGATCACGATATCGGCATTCGACCTGGGGCAAGGCCGGCTCGATTTCGCGGCGTATCGCTTCCTGTACGAGCGGCTGATCGGGGCGTCGGTGCGCCCGTGGCTGCCGGCCGCGTTCTGCGCCGCCGCCGCCCTGCCGCACCTCCACCCCGAACACCGCCGGCGCCTCCTCCAGTCGCTGAGCGAATCCGCGGCCACCGCCGCCGGCTGGTCCAGCTACGAGCCGTGCTTCTTCCCGGAATGGGTGGAGAAAGTGGAGACAACGGTGAAATAACGCGGGAGCGGCGCGCCGGTGGTGGCGCACCGCGCCCCTGCGCCTCGCTACTCCACCCACTCCCGATACCACCGCACGAAGTTCGGCACGCCGACGTCGATGCTGGTGGTCGGCGCAAAGCCGAGATCGCGGGAAATCGCGCCAATATCCGCAAAACTTTGGCGTACATCGCCAGGCTGCATCGGCAGCAACTCGATCTCCGCCTTGCGGCCGCATTCCGCTTCGAGCAGCTCGACCACCCTCATCAGATGTTCCGAGCGGTTATTGCCGATATTGTAAAGGCGATGCGGCTTAAGGCTGCCCCCGGCTTTTTCATGCCCGTCGTCGGGCGGCGGATTGTCCAGACAGGCGACCACGCCAGACACGATATCGTCAATGTAGGTGAAGTCGCGCCACATATCGCCATTGTTGAATACCGGAAGCGGCTCGCCCGCGAGGATCTTTCGGGTGAAGATCCACATCATCATGTCGGGGCGGCCCCAAGGGCCATATACCGTGAAAAACCGCAAACCCGTCAACGGCAGCCGATACAGATGCGCGTAGGTCTCGCTCATCAGTTCGTCCGCCTTCTTGGTCGCGGCATAAAGCGACAGCGGATGATCGACCCGATCCTCGACCGCAAAGGGCAGCGTCTCATTGCCGCCATAAACGGAACTCGAACTGGCATAGACCATATGCTCGACCTGACGGTGCCGCGCGACTTCCAGCAGGTTCAAATGGCCGACGAGGTTGGCCTGCACGTAAGCGTGCGGATTCTCGATCGAGTAGCGTACACCGGCCTGCGCGCCGAGGTGAACGATCCGATCGAAGCTGGCCCCGTCGAGCGTCGAGGTCAGGCCGGCATAGTCGGCAAAATCCTGGCGATGGAAAACAAACCGGCCTCCCCCATATTCGCTCAACCTCCGAATGCGGGCTTCCTTGAGCCGGGTGCTGTAGTAATCGTTGACGCAATCGACGCCGATAACGCTGTCCCCCCGCTCGAGCAGGCGCATCGCGAGGCTGTGGCCGATGAAGCCTGCCGTTCCCGTGATGAGGACCCTCATGCCGTAACCGCCTCCTCCGGGCGCGGATCAGGCCCGCCACCCTCTTGTCCGACTCTCAAAAAAAACATGGCATAATCCTCATATGGGCCGCGACCGGCCATCGGCCCGCCACGGCGTGTTCAGCCAGGCGATTCCCAGGTTAGTTTCCGGTATACAGGCACATATGCGATAAGAACTGCGCCGGGCGATGGCAATGCGCATCCGGGCGGGCGGCGACGGAGTGGCGGTGGCCGGAGAAGCGCCCGCACGACCCGCTCCGGCCGGACACGGCACCGTTTCCACCGTCAAGACCGCCACCTTTCGAACCGAAAATCACGCCGCGGGAAGCGGGCGCTACACGGTTGACTAACCGATTGCCCCGCGCATAGTACGCTGCGGAGCGCCCGTTTGGGCGCTTTTTTCGGAGCTTTTGGGGGGGTTAACCTGAGTTCCGTTGCGTCGCTGTGTTGCCAGCTTAAGGTGAACGTCGTGCAGGTTTCGACAATCTCCCCCCCCCAAGCGTCCCATCTCGAACTTACACATTCGCTGCTTTTCCAACTGATCGCCGTACCCGTGCTGGGTGTCGTGCTCCCCATTCTCATGTTCGCGGCGCTTTCGGTCGGCTTCAGGTTGGACGATCCCATCGTAACGGGCTCGGCCGCCGCGGCAATCATCGCGGCGCTCACGCTGGTGATAGCGTCGCGGAGCATCGCTTTTTATCCAAGCATAAACCCGACGAGTTATATCCTGCCATTATGCGCGATGATCTACGGGTTGATCTTGTGCGGGATTCTTTTCCTACGGATCGAGTATAGTAGCCGGCTTCTTCTTGCGACTTTCCTGGCGACGGCCATGGTCCGTTACGCCATCGCCGCATGGAACGGCCAGGTCCGTAAGCAGGTTTTTATCGTCATCCCGGCGGGGCGAGCGGTCGCCCTGCGGCATTTCAAGCAATTGAGAACGCATTTCCTGGCCAGCCCCCACCTGCCGATGGGGTGCGTCAATCCCATCATTGCGGACCTGCATCACGATCTCGCCCCCGAATGGGAACGATTTCTGGCCGAGGTTTCCATTTCCGGAACCCCGGTTTACCACTACAGGCAGGTCTATGAGGCCGCAACCGGGAAGGTCCAGATAGAATATCTGTCCGAAAACGGCTTCGGCGGCCTCTTTCCCAACCTCGCATATAGCAAGCTGAAGCGTTTCATAGACATCCTGCTGGTTGTTATTCTTTCGCCAATCCTGCTTTCCATAACCGCGGTGGTCGCGGGGCTGATCCGGATGGATTCCCCGGGGCCAATCTTCTTTCGCCAGAAAAGAATGGGATATCAGGGGCGGATTTTCGATATCATCAAATTTCGGACCATGACGTGCGCGAGCAATGGCGAAAACGCCAAGGAAGCCATAACCCACGATAACGATCCGAGGATTACGAAGATCGGGTCCTTCCTGCGCAGAACCCGCATCGACGAGTTGCCGCAGGTGCTGAATATCCTTCGGGGAGAAATGAGCTGGATCGGCCCCCGCCCGGAAGCGATCAGCCTGTCGAAGAACTACGAAACGAAAATCCCATTCTATCGTTATCGGCACATTGTCCGGCCTGGGATAACGGGCTGGGCCCAGGTCAATCAGGGCCATGTCGTTACGATAGACGATATCTACGAGAAGCTTCAGTATGATTTCTATTATATTAAGAATTTTTCCTATTGGATCGACTTCCTTATTTTCTTCCGCACAATAGGGGTCGTCTTTACGGGGTTTGGGGCTAAATAATACTGCTTTGAAATAGAGGTGGACGCCCCGGCGCGCGATCGGCCGCGCCTGAGCCCGCGAAGGGCGGCGGTGGCCCTTCCCATCCGTCAGTTGAATGGGGCCCGATCTGGAGAACAGTGCAAATGTCCGACACGTCCGGCTGGCTGAGTAATGTCCGTATCGCGGTTGTCGGCCTGGGTTATGTCGGTCTACCTCTCGCCGTCGAGTTTGGCCGCAAGTTCCCGACCATCGGTTTCGACATAGATGCCGAACGGGTCGATTCGCTGAAACGTGGCCACGACCGCACCCTGGAGACCGAGCCGGAAGACCTCGAACGCGCGAGCCATCTGCACTTCAGCACCGATCCGGCAAGTCTGGCGCCGTGCAACGTGTTCATCGTGACCGTTCCGACGCCGATCGACGCCCATAAGCGCCCGGACCTGCGGCCCATTCTCGGCGCATCGGAGACCGTCGGCCGCGCGTTGAAGCCGGGCGACCTCGTCGTCTTCGAGTCCACGGTGTATCCCGGCTGCACCGAACAGGAGTGCGTGCCCGTGCTCCAACGTCTGTCCGGGCTGAAGCTCAACGAGGACTTCACCGTCGGCTACTCGCCGGAACGGATCAACCCCGGCGACAAACAGCATCGGCTGCCGGGGATATTGAAGGTCACGTCGGGCTCTACGCCGCAGGCGGGCGAGCGCGTGACGGCACTATATCGCGAAATCGTGACTGCGGGGACGTTCCTCGCGGAGAGCATCCGGGTCGCCGAAGCCGCGAAGGTGATCGAGAACACCCAGCGCGATCTGAACATCGCGCTGATCAACGAACTGGCCATCATCTTCAATCGGATGGGGATCGACACTGAGGCCGTGCTTGAGGCCGCCGGGACCAAGTGGAACTTCCTGCCGTTCCGCCCCGGGCTTGTCGGCGGCCACTGTATCGGGGTCGACCCCTATTATCTGACGCATGCCGCCGAAGCGGCCGGCTATCATCCGGAGATCATTCTGGCCGGCCGGCGCCTCAACCACGGCATGGGCGCGTATGTCGCGGGGCAGATGATCAAGGCGATGCTGAAGAAGCGAATCCAGGTCGACGGGGCTCGGGTGTTGGTCCTCGGCCTCACCTTCAAGGAGAATTGC
>Ga0182740_1002168_pt1 | contig 12331 bp, 10 predicted proteins | sample eDN5th37CKraftBY_FD_128872 | JGI IMG/M metagenome (GOLD analysis project Ga0182740, IMG submission 128872) | Enriched backyard soil microbial communities from Emeryville, California, USA - eDNA 5th pass 37_C Kraft BY (version 2) (version 2) | ecosystem: Environmental > Terrestrial > Soil >...
AGCTGCTGCGACGGGGCGCGGCTGGCCTGCGCCTCCTCCACGAGGTGAACGATGGTCGCCAGCATCGATTGCGACGACGGTGCGCTGACCCGGACGTCGAGCACGCCGGAGCCGTTGATCGTCCCGGCGAAGACCTCCTGGCCGGGCGCCCGCTCCACCGGCATCGATTCGCCGGTGATCGCCGCCTGGTTGATCGCGGAATGCCCGGCGACGATCACCCCGTCCGCCGGCAACCGCTGGCCAGGCCGCACGCGCACGAGGTCATCGACGGCGAGCGTCGAGGCGGCGACCGTCACCTCCACGCCGCCCCGGATCGCCGTCGCTTCCTCCGGCGTCAGGTCGAGCAGGGAGCGGATCGCCCGCCGCGTGCGGTCGAGGGTCATGGCCTGCAGGAAGGTGCCCAGCGAGAAGAGCACGACGACCAGCGCGCCTTCCGACCAGTCGCCGAGGATCGCCGCGCCGACGACGGAGATGGTCATCAGCACGTTCATGTCGATCCGGTGGGCCCGGACGGCGGCGACGGCGGAGCGGAGGATCGGGTAGCCACCGATGGCGATCGCGGCGGCGAAGAGGCCGATGGCTGCCGGTTTCGCGTCCAGCGCGTGATGCATCACGAAGGCGACGATCCAGAGCACCAGCGCGACCGTCGTCGGAATCACCCGGCGGCTGCGCACCCACCCCCAGGGCTGCTCCGTTCCCCGCGTCCGGGCCGCCGTGCGCAGGACGGCGGCGTAGCCAGCCCGGTCGACCGCGCCGCCCACCGCGCGGACGAGGTCCTCACCGGCGCCGCCTGCCGCAGTGGGCTCGACCGTGAGCGTGCCCGCGCCGAAGGAGACGTTCGCGGCCGCGATGCCCGGCAACTGCCCGACGATGCGTTCGACACTGCGCGCGCAGTCGCCGCAGTCCATGCCGGTGACATCGAAGACGAGCGATCCGCTTGCCGCCTTTGACGGTGCAACCGGGGGCAGTGGGGCGGTCGTGGCGCTCATGCGCTCCTCCGATCGGCCCCGGCCTCGTCTGTGGCATCCTCACGGGCGTGGGCCGCGGCCATCCCGAGCAGCGCGGCGACGTGATCGTCGTCCAGCGCGTAGTAGACGACCTTGCCGTCGCGTCGTCGCCGGACCATCCGGTGTGCGCGCAGGACCCGAAGCTGATGGGAGATCGTGGTGCGGTTGACCCCGGTTGCCACCGCGAGGTCGCTGACGCACAGCTCGCCGGATGCCAGCGCCGTGAGCACCCGCATCCGCGTGGGATCGCCGAGGATGGCGAAGAGGTCGGCCATCGTCTCGGCGGACGGGGCGTCGCCGAGCGCGCGCCGCGCCTCCATGACCGCGGCGGGATGGACGCAATCGCAGTCGTCGTCGAGGAGTTCGGGTCCGAGCGTGTCCTCCGGCGATGGGGCCGCGTGGAATCGTTCCTGAGACTCGGTATCGAACATGTGCATCTCCATACACTCGTTGTCGCTACCGGCAGTGTACCGGTGAACGTGTGTACGCGCAAGCACATGTCTGAACCTCCGGAGCACCCTGACAATCCGGCACGTCTTCACCCCGGCGAGCACCTCCGCTATGCTGGAGACATAATCGCTGTCATCTGTCGCCCCCCGCGCCCTCCCCACGACCGAAGGACGACATCCATGCACCCCTCCAGCCCCTCCCGTCCAGCCTCTCGCTTCACCCGCCGCACGCTCGTCCGTGCCACTGCCGGTGCGGCTGCCGGTGCCGCCGCTGGTGCGATCGGAGCCTCCGGGCTCGGTGGGGTGGGGCACGTCGCGCATGCCGTCCCCGCCCTCCACGGGGAGTTCGAATCGATCGCGGCCCAGGCGATGCCGATCCGCTGGGCGAATGGTCTGCCGGGCGATGGCTTCCTCATCCGTCATGGCTACGCCACCGAGAACACCTGGTACAACCCGGGTTGGTGGCACACCGGCGAGGACTGGTACGCGCTGGACGACGCCGAGACCGGCGGCGCGGAGGTCGTCGCGGTCGCGCCGGGCGTCGTGGTCTTCGTGGGGTCGGACTATCCGGGCCGGGTGGTGATCGTGCAGCACCTGCCCTACCTCTACTCGATGTATGGGCACCTCGACTACGACCCCTCCGTGGCCGAAACCGATGTGGTCGAGGCGGGGCAGACGCTCGGCACCGTCCTCACCCGGACGGACGGCGTCGCGCCGAGCCACCTCCATTTCGAGATCCGGACCTTCCTCTTCGCGGCGGAGGTCAACGGCGATGCCCCGCGCTACGACGTGGCGTGTGGCGTCCAGTGCGCGCCCGGTCCGGGCTACTGGCCGCAGGACGCGCCGGACCATCCCTCGGCGCTCGGGTGGTTGAATCCGCTTGAGGAAATGGCGAGCTGGCGGGTAGGCAGCGCCCCGTTCACGGCGGTGGTCTCGCAGTCCGGGGCCGGGCGCTCGGTCGATGTCGTTGCCGCGCCGGGCGGCGAGGTGACGGGCACCCTCCTGCTGGAATCCGGCCAGACGTTCGACGTGACGGCGGTCCAGGCGAACGACCCTGACTCGACCGGCACCAGCGCGGAGGCGTACGGCATCTGGTATCAGGTCACGCTTGGCGCGGCGAGCGGCTGGATTCCGGCGATCGCTGCCTCCAGCGGTGATACCGGCTCGGACGGGCGACCTTCCGGGATCGACCTCCTGCTCCTGCCGACATCGACCGGGATCGGTTCCGCCGCAGGATGATCCGGTCCGACCAAGAGGGGGTCCCATGCCCGCGAATGTGTCCCGAAGTCGCCGTGCGTTCGCGCGGGCCGGGCTTGGTGGAATCGGGGCGCTCGCCCTCTCGACGCTGACCGGTCGCCTGACGCAGACGAAGACGCAGGCCAGGCGGCAGGCGATCGCGACCCAATCCCTCCCCATCCGCTGGCCGGGCCAGCTCGCGGGCGACGGCTTCCTTATCCTCCACGGATACGCGGCGGAAAACGTCGCCTTCGCGGGGTGGTGGCATACCGGCGAGAACTGGTACGCAATCGACGGGGGCGATACGGCGGGCGCGGAGGTGCTGGCGGTGGCCCCGGGCGTGGTGGTCTTCGCGGGGTACGACTATCCGGGGCCGGTGGTGATCGTGCAGCACACCTCGGATCGCTACTCGATGTACGGGCATCTCGACTACGCGCTGAACGTCGGCAACGGGGATGCCGTCGAGGCCGGACAGGTGATCGGCACTGTCCTCCGCCGCACCGACGCGGGTGGTTCGCCCAGCCACCTCCATTTCGAGATCCGCGATTTCCTCTTCCGCGACGAGGTGAACGGCGATAACCCAAGCTACGGCGTCCATTGCGGGTATCGATGCGCGCCGGGGCCGGGATACTGGCCGCAGGATGCGCCGGAGCACCCGTCGCAGCTGGGCTGGCTCAACCCGCTGGAGGAGATGACGACGTGGCGGGAGGGTGGCCCGGCCTTCGAGGTCACGGTGAGTCAATCCGGCGTGGGACGGAGCGTGGACCTGCTCGCGTCGCCGGAGGCAACGGCGGCGGTGCGCTCCACCATCACGCTGACCGAGGGCCGGACGTTCTCCGTTTCGGATGTCGCCTCCGCGCCGCCGGACGGCACCGGCACGAGCGCGGAGGCCTACGCCGTCTGGTACCGCACCACGGTCGATGGCGTGGAGGGCTGGTTCTCCGCGATCGCCGTCTCCGATGAGGCGGAGGGATCGGACGGACGGCCCTCGGCGGTCGAGCTGCTTGTGATCCCGGTGGCCTAAGACCCTATCTGAAACGATAGCCACGAATGTACGGTGCTCACCTGCAGGGGCGATCCTCGCAGTAGTTGCTGCGGCCGGTGATCGCCCGAGATGGCCGATGTCCCCAAGGCAGCCACAAGGGCCGCATCTACAGGAATTGATCGCTCGTGCCTGGCGACCACCGCCGCCACCACCACCACCAAACCGGGTTGCGCTGGAGGCCTCGGCTCCGTGCCGAGACCGGACCGACGGGCAGCCGCTCCGGTCGCCAGGAGCATCATGGCGCGCCGTCAATACTGGTCCGAGGCCGGGAACGTGGCGTTACGCGTCGATCTCCGCGATCTGTCCTTCGATCAGGCTGACCAGCTCGGCCATGCCCTCCGCATCGAAGATGAGGCGGGCGCCCGCGCGGCCGAAGAGATCCGGCAGCGGTCGCGATCCACCCAGCGCCAGCGCGGCGCGGTAGTCGGCGACGGCCTTCTCCTGGTCCCGCAGCGCGTTCCGCCAGACCTGAAGCGCCCCGAGCTGCGCGATCGCGTATTCGATGTAGTAGAAGGGGTAGAGGAAGATGTGCAGTTGCTTGTGCCAGCGGGCCGTGCGTTCCGGCGTCAGGCCCTCCCAGTTCACGCCCGGATCGAAGCGCGCCCACGTCTCCAGCCACTTCGCATCCCGCGCATCGCGGTCCGCCGCCGCCGGATCGGTGTAGAGCCAATGCTGGAAGGCGTCCACCGTCGCCACCCAGGCGAAGATGCTGAGCACGCCGTCCAGGTGCTCGATACGCGCCCGCTTGTACTCCGCCGCGTCGTAGTAACCGCCATCCTCCACCCGCAGGTAGGGGGAGGCGAGCAGCTCCATCGACATCGAGGCGACCTCCGCCATCTCGCTGCCATACATGCGCTGGTAGACGAACGGAAGGTCCGATGAGGCGAAGCCGTGGAAGGCGTGCCCCGCCTCGTGGAGCAGCGTGCGGACGTCGCCGCCGGTGCCGGAGGCGTTCATGAAGATGAACGGGCGCTTGCGATAGGGGAAGCTGGTGCAGAACCCGCCCGGACGCTTGCCCTTGCGGCTCTCCAGGTCGAGCAGGTGCTCGCTGCGCATGATGCCGAACTGCTCGCCGAGCAGGGGATCGACCCTGGCGAAGATGTCCTGCGTCTTCGCGTTCAGTTCCTCGATGTCCTTGTACGGGCGCAGGGGCGGCCGCCCTTCCGGATCGACGCCGGTGTCCCACGGCCGGAGGCTTTCGAGCCCCATCCGCTGGCGGCGCGCCTCCAGGCGGCGGCCGATCGCGGGTACGAAGGTCTGCTCCACCGCCAGGTGGAAGCTGAAGCAGTCCTCCGGCGTGTAGTCGTAGCGGTGCTTGGCCGGGAAGGTGTAGTCGCGGTAGTTCTCGTACCCGGCGTTCTGCGCGACCTGCTGCCGCAGCGCCAGTTGCGCGTCGAAGATGTCCGCCAGCTCCTCCCGGTGCTGGATGTAGGGCTGGAACTGGAGGCGGAAGGCGCGCTCGCGCACGTCGCGATCGGGATCGAGCATGAAGGGGTTGAGGCGGGGCAGGGGGATCTCGTCGCCCTCCCATTCGACCGTCATGCCGCCGGTGAGCTTGTTGTAGCGGGCGTTCAGCTTGGAGAGCTCCTGTTCGAGCGGGATGCTCTCCTCGCGGAACAGGTCGCGGTCGGTGCGGAAACGGCGGAGGGTGGTGGCGAGGTCGTCGCGCGTGTAGCCGGTGTCGAGCAGCTTGTTGGCCAGCCGCACGACCTGCTCGTTGCGCTTCGGGGCGATCTGGCTGGTGAAGCGCAGGTAGGCTTCCTCCTTGGCCGGATCGGCGGTATCGCAGGAGGCCGCGACGTTCGCCAGCGATGCCGCCTCTGAGAGGGCGACATCGAGCGCGTTCCAGTCGTCCAGCCACGCTTCGATCGCGGCGGTGTCTCCCGGTTCCAGTGGCCGTTCGGCGAGCGCGTCGTAGAGCGGCGCGATCTCGTCCCAGGTGGCGTTCGCGAACTGGTCCGGCGTGGGGCGGGCGGCGTCGAGGGTAGCGGTCGCGGTATCGGTGGATGTCATGGGTGATGGTCCCTTCGTAGCGATCCGGACGACGAGCGGTGCGGCCCGGCGTCATGTCGTGTGGCAATCCTACCGAACCGGAGCAAGCCCCGTTCCGCCATCCATCGTCATGCTCCGCCGAGAGCCACGGGGTCATGGGTCATACGAGGATGGCGAGTGTCCTTCGCCGGTGCGGCGGGGTCGTGCTGTCGGCAGACCGGAAGAAGGCGACCCGATCCCTCGACTCCACTCCGTTCTGCCTGCCATCACGCCGGATGGGCCGTGGAGTTCACCCTGAGCGCCGCCGAAGGGCTCGGGATGCCATGCATCGTCGCGGATGTCGGGAAGGCGCACGTTCCACGTTCGCAGGCTACACCGCCTCCAGGGCCTCGAGTTCGGCCTCCACGAGGGCGATCAGCTCCGCCATGCCCTCCGCATCGAAGACCAGGCGTGCTCCCGCCCGCGCGTACAGCTCCGGCAGCGGGCGCGAACCGCCGAGCGCCATCGCCGCGCGATAGGCCGCAATCGCGCCCGGCCAATCGGTGTTCGCATGCCGCCAGACCTGCAATGCCGCCAGTTGCGCCAGCCCGTATTCGATGTAGTAGAAGGGGTAATGGAAGAGGTGGATCTGCCGGTGCGACCGCGCGATCCGCTCCGCGTCCAGCCCGATCATGTCCACCCCGGCGTTGAAGCGGTCCCACGTTCGCAACCACATCGCGTCGCGGGCGTCGCGGTCGCCGCCGTCCGGCGAGGTGTAGAGCCAGTGCTGGAAGGCGTCCACCGTCGCGATCCAGGCGAAGCGGTCGACGATCATTTCCAGGTGCTCGATCCGGTCCCGCCGCCAGTCCGCCTCGTCGTAGAAGCCGCCTTCCGACGCCCGCATGAAAGGCGCGGTCAGGAGTTCCATCGTCATCGAGCCGACCTCCTCCATCTCCTCGCCGGAGAAGCGCTGGTGGACGAAGGGGAGCGCCGAGGCCGCCAGGCCGTGGAAGCCGTGTCCCGCCTCGTGCGCGAGGATGCGGACATCGAGTCCCGTCCCGGCGGCGCTCATGAAGATGTACGGGCGCTTCGACTGCGGCAGGGTGTCGCAGAAACCACCGGGCGCCTTCCCGGTCCGCGCGTCGAGATCGAGCAGCCCGCTGGCCCGCATCGCCGCGAACTGCTCCCCGAAGACCGGATCGACCCGCGTGAAGACGGCCTGCAATCGCGTCTCCAGCTCCTCGATGCTGGCGAACGGCGCCAGCGCGGGCCGCTGCTGCGGATCGACATCGACATCCCAGGGCCGCAGCGCATCCAGGCCCATCGCCTGCCGCCGCTTCTCCAGGCGTCGCCGGATCGCCGGGATCACCGCCTGCTCGACGCTCGCATGGAAGCGTTCGCAGTCCTCCGGCGTGTAGTCGAAACGGTGCAGGACCCGGAACTGGTAGGCGCGGAAGTCGGGGAACCCGGCGTTGCGGGCCATCCGCTGCCGCGTCGCCAGCATGCGGTCGAAGCAATCGGCGAAGGCATCGTGTCGTTCGACGTACGGCGCGAACCCGAGCCGCCAGGCGCGTTCGCGCACCGCGCGATCCGGCGATTGCAGCATCGGGGCGAGCCGTGAGACGGGAATCGGTTGCCCGTCCCAATCGACCGTCAGGCCGCCCGCGAGCTGCCGGTATTCGCCCCGCATCCGTTCGAGGTCGGATGCCAGCGGCACGTTCTCCGCGCGGAAAATCGCGGCATCGGAGCGGAAGCGTCGCAGCGTCGTTTCGAGGTCGGGGCGGGTGTAGCCGGTGGCGAGCAGTTTCTCGGCGAGGCGTGTCTGGCGGGCGGCCCGTTCAGGCGCGATCTCGCCGGAGAGGCGGTCCGCCCGGGCGGCGACCTCCGGATCGGCGGTGTTCCCGGCGGCCCGGAACTCGGCGAGGCGGATCGCTTCCAGGAGCGATTCGTCCAGCGCGTTCCAGTCGGCAAGCCAGGCCTCGATCCCGGCGGCGTCGCCCGGTGCGAGGGGCCGCTCCTCCAGCGCGTCGTAGTGGGGCGCGATCTGCGGCCAAGTCATGGTGGCGAAGGCGTCGGGGGTCGGGCAGGTGAGCGGCATGGCGATTCCTCCGGCGAAGGCAGGTACTGCGGCACGGGGACGCGGAGGATAGCACAACCGCTGGCCGGGACGGCGGTCAGGGCGTGCCGTCGAGCATCAACGCCATGAGGTCCTCGTCGTAGCCAGCGCCGTCCACGATCAGCACGCGCGGCTCGATGCCGTAGCGGACGAATCCCATCCGCGCGTAGAGGCGCTTCGCCGGCGTGTTGTGGGAAGTGACGGCGAGATGGACCTGCAACACGCCGTCGATGGTGCGGGCGAAGGTGACGGCCTCCGCGATCAGGCACTCGCCGACCCGCTGCCCGCGTGTTTCCGGCGCGACGTACATGCCCCAGATGTGCGCCCGATGGGCCATCTTCGGGCCACTGTCGCAATAGAGCCCGACCGTCCCCAGCAGCGAGCCATCCGCCGCGAACGCGCCCCAGACCTGGCTGCGCGGCCCGAGCCGGGCGAAGAAGCCCTCCCGGGCATCCTCCTCGCTGAGGGCCGCGTAGTCCTCCCAGGTCGCGCCGAAGGCATCGGGGTGTTCCTTCAGCGCGCGGAGGCGGAGCGCGCGCCAGGCCGGGAAGGTCTCCTGCGTGATCCTCTCGATGCGGATGGCAGGGGCGGTCATCGGCTGGCCTTCCGGAAGCGGGCGGCGAGGATCGGCGGGATTGCCGGGTAGTTCATCCAGCTCCCTGCCTTGGCCGAGCCGGACCCCTCGGGGAACGCCGGTTCGGCGATGCCATCCATCAGCAGCCCGGCGTTGAAGGCGGCGTTCAGGATCTCGCTCAGCGGGCGGTGGAAGGTGTAGGAGGCCTCCGGCTGGCCGCTCATGCTCTCGCCCCGGGTGGGAGGCACGCGCAGGTAGTTCGTCACTTTCAGGCTGTACTCGATCGCGCGGCCGGCGTCGGTGCGGCGGTCCTCGGCGACGAAATGCGCGGCCTGGTGGTTGAAGGCCGGGTGCATGATCGTGAAGACGAAGCGGCCATGATCCCGCAGGAGGCGGGGCACCGCCCAGAAGAGCGGTTCGATGTCGATCATGTCCATCAGCGCCATGTTGCAGAGGATCGCGTCGAACCGGTCCTCGCCCAGCGCGAGCAGGGCGCGTTCGTCCGTCGCATCGACCACGCGGTAGTCGATGGGGTGCTTGCGGGCCTCCGCGCGGCGGGAATCGCGACCCCGGGCCAGGGTGATGAAGGTCTCCGCGAAATCGCAGGCGACCACCTCCGCGCCCTGGTCGGCCAGCCTGCGGGCGAAGGCCCCGTTGCCACAGGCGACATCGAGGATGGACGTGCCTTCCTGCACCCCGAGCAGGCCCTCGACGGCGGGCACGACCAGGTCCTGCTGGAAATCGTCGCCATCGCCCATCCGCTCGTCCCAGAACGGGGCATTCAGCTCCCAGATCTCGCGGGTGCGGTTGGCGAGGGCGGTGGATGCGGCGTCGGCGTTGACGGCGAGGGATGCCGGGTCGAAGGGTGCGGGCATGGCTGTTCCTCGTTCGGGGCAGCGGGCTGCTGCCGGGGATCGATCTCTGCCCTATGGTAGCCGGTCGTGGAGGCGGCCCGATGGGCGCGGGCGCGGCACGCGGACTGGGCGGCGAAATCCGGTCCCGGTGTTGGCGCGTCGGCATGTTGCATGCGTGCGGTAAACTATGAGATGGAATCGCGCAGCCTCCGCCCTCCCCGTCATTCCCATGAAGATGCCGGAGGCGGACGCACCGGGACGTTTCCCGCAGCGCGTACGCCCCGATCCCGATCGATTCGTTTCCCTGCCCGCCGCTGGCGCGGGTATCGTCACACACAAGGATGGCAATTTGGTCAAGAAGACTCAGGCTCAACCCCGCAGGTCCGGTTCTGGCGCCCCCGCTCCCGCGTCTGCATCGTCCTCCACCGGCGCGAACCCCTCCACCACGACCGAGAGCAGCGGGCCGCGTCGCACCAACCCGGATGCCATCGCCGTCGAGGGCAAGATCATCGACGCCCTGCCGAACGCGATGTTCACCGTGGAACTGGAGAACGGTCACCAGGTGCTCGGCCACCTCGGGGGCCGCATGCGCCGGAACTACATTCGCGTGCTTCCGGGCGACCGCGTGATCGTCGAGCTTTCCCCCTACGATCTGACGCGTGGCCGGATCACGTTCCGTCACCGCTAGCCGTCGTCACGCGGACGAGAATGCCGGGGTCGTGGTTCCCCGGCGTTTTTGTGTGCCCGGTGTGCGGGCGGTTCGCGTATCACCCGATCGGATGATCCCGTGAGATCATGGCGTGCCTGGGTCGGCATCGCAATCAGCGCCGTCTTCGTCTACTTCGCCTTCCGGGGGCAGGACTTCGGCGCGATTCGCGATGCCCTGAAGTCCGCGAACCTCTGGTGGCTCTTGCCGGCGCTGGTGCTCTACTTCGCGGGCGTCTGGGTGCGCGCGATCCGCTGGAGCATCCTCCTGCGGCCAGTGACGGACGTGAAGCCGCGCGAACTGCTGCCGATCGTGGTCATCGGCTACATGGCGAACAACGTCCTGCCGCTCCGCACCGGGGAGATCGTCCGCTCCTATACCCTGCAGAAGCAGCGCAAGGTGCCGATGACCTCCTCGCTGGCGACCATCGCCGTGGAGCGGATCTTCGACGGCATCACCATGCTCGGCTTCATGCTCGCCGCGATGGCGTTCGTCTCGTTCACCAGCGAGCTGCGGCACCTCGCCATCGTCGCGTTCATCGTCTTCGCCGTGCTCATCATCGGCCTCTTCATCCTCACGCTGGGCGGCTCGCTGGTGGATCGCCTCCTCCAGATCGTGCTCGGCCCGCTGCCGACGCGCATCGCCGACAAGGTGGAGCATCTCGCGGAATCCTTCCTCGGTGGTCTCGCCGTGCTGAAGCGGCGGCGCGACCTCGCGCTGGTGGCCGGAACTTCCGTCCTCGCCTGGTCGCTCGAGGCGTCGATGTATTGGACGATCGCGCGGGGCTTCAGCACCCAGCTGCGTGACGCGATGGGCATCGCCGCGACGCTGCTCACCACGGGCGTCGCCAACATGGCGACCCTCATCCCGTCCTCGCCCGGCTACATCGGCCAGTTCGAGTACGGCGTGAAGCTGGTGGTGAACGGGGCGCTCGGCGTTCCGGAGCCGGAGGCGCTGGCCTACGCCATCGTTGTCCATGCGGCGCTCTTCTTCCCGATCACGCTCTGGGGCGCGATCGAGTGGTTCCGGCGGCAGATGTCGCTGCGCAACATCCAGGAACTGGCGGAGGGTGAGGGGATCGTCGCCGATCCCGCGACCCTTGGCGCCTCCCGGGAAGCCCGAACGTCCTAGATTCGCACGGCGCCGTACCCCGCGCTTCGTGATAGAACCGCAACAAGGGCATCGCACGATCGTGACATCGCGCGGCGATGCTGAACCGGATCGGGCGGTCGAGGCCGATTGCCCACGCCCGCACATCGATCGATCGTATCAATGGGGAGACAGGGGAGTTCATGGCTATCTGGCAGGCGATCGTGCTGGGCATCGTCCAGGGGTTGACCGAGTTCTTGCCCATTTCGTCGTCGGCCCATCTCATCATCTTCCCCTGGCTCTTCGAATGGCAGACCTCCAGCCTCTCCTTCGATGCCGCCCTGCACCTGGGAACGCTCGTCGCGGTGGTCATCTACTTCCGCGCCGAGATCATCCGCATGATCGCGGCGATCCCGCTCGCCATCTCCCGGCCCGCCTACCTGCTGACCACGCCTGGTGACGAACTGAACGAGCGCGAGCAGGATGGCAAGCTCGGCTGGCTGCTGGTGATCGCCACCATCCCGGGCCTGATCGTGGGCGCCCTGCTGGAAAGCAAGATCGACGAGTACTTCCACACCGACGACAACTCGCGGAAGGCGATCGCGATGATCGCCACGATGATGATCGTCGTCGGCCTGGTCCTCGGTCTCGCCGAGCGCGTCGCGAAGCACGTCCGCCCACTCACCAGCATCGGCTGGGTGGATGCGCTCATCATCGGCTGCGCGCAGGCCCTCGCCGTGATCCCGGGCACGTCCCGCTCCGGCGCGACGCTCACCGCCGGGCTCTTCCGGGGCATCAAGCGCGCGGATGCCGCCCGCTTCTCCTTCCTCGCCGGGATGCCGCTGATCCTCGGCGCCGGCGTGAAGGCGATCCTCGATGCCGCCGACAAGGGGATGACGCAGCACGAGGTGGTGCTGTTCATCGTCGGGGCGGTGACGGCCGGCATCGTCGGGTTCGCGACGATCTGGGGCCTGCTGAAGTTCCTGCAACGGCAGGACACGATGGTGTTCGTGATCTACCGCGTGGTCTTCGGCCTCTTCCTCTTCCTGATGCTCGCCATCCGGTAGGGTGTCGCCCGGAAGGGTTGCTGGTAAACAGCACCTTGGCGGGGATCGCCCCTCCTCGTGACAGCGTCGCTTGCCCGGGAATCCTCTCGTACTCGGCTTTGTGACACAGGAAGGGCTCCGGCATCGCGCCGGAGCCCTTCCCGCGTGTCGCGTTCCGATCGGCGGTCTACGCCTCGCTGCGGAGGCGCGGGTCGAGGGCGTCGCGCAGGCCGTCGCC
>Ga0182740_1002171_pt1 | contig 12322 bp, 10 predicted proteins | sample eDN5th37CKraftBY_FD_128872 | JGI IMG/M metagenome (GOLD analysis project Ga0182740, IMG submission 128872) | Enriched backyard soil microbial communities from Emeryville, California, USA - eDNA 5th pass 37_C Kraft BY (version 2) (version 2) | ecosystem: Environmental > Terrestrial > Soil >...
AGAGGAGGATATCGGCCGCCTCGATCGCCGCCTCCGCGCGCTCGATCCCGATCCGTTCGATCGTGTCGGTGCCGGCGCGCAGCCCGGCGGTGTCGGTCAGGACATAGGCGATGCCGTCGATGGCGACTGGCGCTTCGATCACGTCACGGGTGGTGCCGGCGCTGGGCGCGGTGATCGCCGCGTCCCGGCCCGCCAGGGCGTTGAGCAAAGTCGATTTACCGGCGTTCGGCGGTCCGGCGAGAACCACGCGGATTCCGTCGCGGAGGCGTTCTGCGGGCGGGCGCGCCAATATTGTGTCGATTTCGCCGAGGATGGCTGCCGCGGCCGCGCCGCTGTCGAGCGGGGTGCTGGCTTCGACGTCGCCCTCGTCGGAGAAATCGAGAATGGCTTCGATCTGGGCGGATGCGGCCAGCAGTCGCTGGCGCCAATCCTCGACATGCCTGCTGAGCGCGCCCGATGCCAGCGCCAGCGCGGCGCGGCGCTGGGTGTCGGTTTCGGCGCTGAGCAGGTCGGCGAGACCCTCGGCTTCGGCGAGATCGAGCACGCCGTTGGCAAACGCGCGTCGCGTGAATTCGCCCGGTGCCGCCGGGCGCAAGCCGGGGATGCGGCCGAGCGCGCCCTGCACCGCCTGCGCGACCGAGCGGCCGCCGTGGATATGGAGTTCGGCAAGATCCTCGCCGGTGGCCGTGCCCGGTCCGGGAAACCATAGCACCAACGCGTGGTCGAGCTTTTCGCCGGTGGCCGGATCGCGTAGCCAGACCAGCGTCGCCCGGCGCGGCGCGGGGGATCGGCCGGCGAGCAGCGCCAGCGCGGCGCCGGCATGCCGGCCGCTCACCCGGATGACGCCGATCGCGGCCGGTGGCGGGCCGCTCGACAAAGCAAAGATCGTTTCCGTGTCGGCCGCCACCGCGCCCGCCGTCATTTGCGGCTGGCCGCCTCGCCCATCTGCGCGGTAAATTGGCGCCACAATGCGAGGCCCGCCTCGCCGAATGGCGACCAGTCGCGCACCAGCGCCTCCGGCGTGACGCCCTGTTCGATCGCCTGTTTCATCTTGTCCAGGTAGACCGCGTGAACGCTCGACAGGTCGGGCAGCCCCAGAAAGCTGCGTGCTTCCTCCGGCGTACAGTCCACGTCGATGCTGATCTTCATCCCGCTTTCCCGTCAGACGAGCCGTTGCTAGACATGTAGGGCAGCGGCCGGGCGGTTGATAGAGCTAACAGCATGAGGATCATGTCCACGACGTTCGATTCCCCCATCGGCGCGATTCGACTCAGCGCCCGCGATGGGCGACTCTGCGCGCTCGACATCGGTAATCGTGAAACGGAGGCGGAGGACGATGGCGACGAGCCGCTGCTGCGCGAGGCCGTCGCGCAATTGCGGGCGTGGTTCGATCGGCGGCTGGTGCATTTCGCGCTGCCGCTCAGCCCCGCCGGGACGCCGCGCGGCCCGGCCCATCGCGCCGCCATCATGGCGATCGGCTATGGTGAAACCGCCAGTTACGGCGAGGTTGCGCGCGCGATCGGGTCGAGCCCGCGCGCCGTCGGTCAGGCGTGCGCGCGCAACCCGCTGCCGATCATCGTGCCGTGCCATCGCGTGCTCGGCGCCGGCGGCGCGATTGGGCATTATAGCGCGGGCGACGGGATCGCTACCAAATGCTGGCTACTCTCCCACGAGAAAGGACACTGAATATCATGGGTGATTATCTCTCGATCGATACGCTTGAGCGCGATGCGACCTTCCAGGCCTATCGCGCGACGCCTGCCGCGACTCCACGTGGCGCAATCATCGTCATTCAGGAGATATTCGGCGTCAACGCCGGCATTCGCGCCAAATGCGACGCCCTTGCGGCCAAGGGCTGGCTTGCCCTCGCCCCCGATCTGTTCTGGCGGGTGAAGCCGGGGATTGAGCTCGACCCCGACGTCCCGGAGGAGTTCAAGCAGGCGCTGGGCTATATGGGCCGCTTCAAGCCGGATGACGGCGTGCGCGATATCGAGGCGCTGATCCGCGCCGCCCGCACGTTGCTGGGCGGAGGCGGCAAGGTCGGGATCGTCGGCTTCTGCCTCGGCGGGCGCATGGCCTATCTCACCGCGACACGCACCGATATCGACGCCGCCGTCGCTTATTATGGCGGCGGTATCGATGGCCATCTCGACGAGGCGCGCGGCATCGCCAAGCCTCTCCTCCTCCATTTCGCGGAAAAGGATCATTTCATCGACGCGGCGGCGCGCGCCAGGATCATCGCGGCGCTGAAGGACAACTCGCATGTGACGATCCATACCTATGCCGGCGTCGACCATGGCTTTGCCACCGAGATCGGCGCGCGGCGCACCGAGCCGGCGGCGACCCAGGCCAACGAGCGCACCGAGGCGTTCTTCACGCAGCATCTCCAATGACCGGGGAGGCGTGGCGGATCATCGCGCGGCGGCCGGGTGGCCCCGAGGTTCTCGAATATGAGGCTTTTGCCCCGCCGGCGCCGGCCGCGGGCGAGGTCCGCGTCCGCAATACCGCGATCGGGGTCAACTATCTCGACACCTATCATCGCTCGGGCCTCTACCCTGCCCCCGCCCCGATCACGCTGGGCAGCGAAGCCGCCGGGACCGTCGATGCGCTGGGGGAAGGCGTTGCGGGGTTTTCCGTCGGCCAGCGTGTTGCCTATATGCCACCCCGCCCCGGAACCTACGCGACCCATAGCCTGTGCCCGGCGGACCGGCTTTTCGCCCTGCCCGACACGATCGACGACGCTGTCGCGGCCGCGAGCCTGCTCAAGGGCCTGACCGCATGGATGCTTGTCGAGCGTTGCGCGCGGGTTGAGGCCGGGCAATGGGTGCTGGTTCACGCTGCGGCGGGCGGGGTCGGGTCGCTCGCGGTCCAATGGTTGAAATCGGTCGGCGCGCGCGTGGTGGCGCATGTCGGCTCCGACGCGAAAGTCGCCCGGGCCGAGGCGCTGGGGGCGGATCATGTTCTGACCGGCCCCTTCGCTGCGCTGGCCGACGCGGTGCGCGAGCGAACCGGCGGTCACGGGGTGGATGTCGTGTTCGACGGCGTCGGCGCGGCGAGCTGGGCGGCGTCGCTCGCGGCGTTGACAAAGCGCGGCCTGATGGTGAGCTACGGCAACGCCAGCGGGCCGGTGCCGCCGGTCGCCCCACTCGCCCTCGGCCAGGCGGGATCGCTGTTCCTCACCCGGCCGTCGATCTTCGATTATCTCGACACCGCCGAAGCCCGTGCCGCCGGGGGCGACCGGCTGTTCGCGCTGCTCGGGTCGGGGGTGCTCACGGTCGGGATCGGTCAGCGTTTCCCGCTGGCCGATGCGGTCGCGGCCCACCGCGCGCTCGAAGGGCGGCAAACCACGGGGTCGACCATCCTCATACCGTGAGCGTGAATGCGCGCGCGGGCTTTTCGGACGGGGCGGTAAGGAAATTTAACGCACGGCGGCTATGCTGCGGCTGTGATGCTTATGAACCAGGGCACGACAGCGGCACGCGCCGCTGCTGATTCGGGGGCCGCCGCCGTCGCGGTCGGTCGCCTGATCGAGATCGCCGGATCCAGCTCGCAAATCAGCTTCGACGCGCAGTTGCTCGGCCGGTTGCAGAACGACCCGGATCCGTCGGTCGCGATGACGGGCCAGGTCGGCAGTCAGGTCAAGATTCGCGTCGAAGAGCGCTGGCTACTGGCGAATGTGCGGGCATTGCGGCTTGCCGAGGCCGACAGCGACCTGATTCTGGCCGCGATCGATTTTATCGGCGAAGGCGAGGAGGACGCTTATTCGGGTCGACTCGTCAATTTCAGGCGCGGCGTCACGCGCTATCCGATGCCCAGCGCGCGGATCTATCCGGTTTCAAGCGACGACATGAAGCAGATGTATGCCGCGGATGAGCGGGCGCATGTCGAGATCGGCATGGTTCATCCGACCCACGATATCCGCGCGGCGCTCTATGTCGATCCGATGCTCGGCAAGCATTTCGCCCTGCTCGGCTCGACCGGCACCGGCAAATCGACGGCGACCGCCCTGATTCTCCATCGGATCTGCGAGATGGCGCCCGAAGGGCATATCGTCATGATCGACCCCCATGGCGAATATGCCGCCGCCTTCAAGGGGATCGGCGAGATATTCGATGTCGACAATCTCGCCATGCCGTACTGGCTGATGAATTTCGAGGAGCATAGCGAGGTCTTCGTGGTCTCGGCGGGCGCCGATCGCCAGATCGATTGCGACATCCTCGCCAAATGTCTTCTTGCCGCGCGCGCGAAGAATCGCGCCGCCGAGGGGCTGACCAAGCTCACCGTCGACAGCCCGGTGCCTTACCTGCTCTCCGATCTGACGAACATCATCCAGACCGAGATGGGCAAGATGGACAAGGCCGGCGGCGCCGCGCCCTATATCCGGCTCAAGAACAAGATCGACGAGATTCGCAACGATCCGCGCTATACCTTCATGTTCTCGGGCATGCTCGTGGCCGACAGCATGGCCAAGTTCCTGTCCCGGATCTTCCGGCTGCCCGGCAACGGCAAGCCGATCTCGATCATCGATGTCTCGGGTGTCCCCTCCGATATCACGTCGGTCGTCGTCGCGATGCTCTCGCGGATGGTGTTCGACTATGCGCTCTGGGCGCGGGGCGAAGCGCGGCGGCCGATCCTGCTCGTGTGCGAGGAAGCGCATCGCTATATCCCCTCGAACGACAAGGCGACCGGGGAATCGGTGCGCCGCATCCTTGAGCGGATCGCCAAGGAGGGGCGCAAATACGGCGTCTCGCTCGGGCTGATCACCCAGCGTCCATCCGATCTTGCCGAGGGCGTCCTGTCGCAATGCGGCACGATCATCGCGATGCGCCTCAATAACGAGCGCGATCAGGCCCATGTCCGTTCGGCGATGCCCGAGGGCGCGCGCGGCTTCCTCGATTCGATTCCGGCGCTCCGCAACCGCGAGGGCATCATTTGCGGCGAGGGCGTGGCGATCCCGATCCGCGTCACTTTCGACGATCTCGAACCCGAAAAGCGGCCGGCCTCGCTCGATCCGTCGTTCAGCGAATTGTGGACGCATGCCGGCGGCGAAGCCGAGACCCTGGCCCGCATCGTGCGGCGCTGGCGCAGCCAGGGGCGCTGACGCGGGGCGCGGGGGCAGACTGCGTGTCTCGCATCCGCAAGAGTCGCGCCCGGCTCCGAACCCTTAAGCCGTCATAATTTCCGGTTAGACGTCTATCCCCGCCCGGGCTTAGCGGTCGCCGCCTCGGCGTGATCTTCGCCCGGCTTCTTGTCGTGCGCGGCGATGGCCGTCGCGGTCGGGACCGTGAGCAGGCGCGAGAGCGTGGCCTTGAAGCGCGCCAGTTCGCTGCCGGCGAGCCGCTCCGTCGAGGTGAACTTCACCGAGAGCGGGTTGATCGCGGTGCCGTTGCGATACACTTCATAATGGAGGTGCGGCCCGGTCGAGAGGCCGGTCGAGCCGACATAACCGATGATCTGGCCCTGACGGACGCGCTGGCCGACCTTCGCCGCGATCCGGCTCATATGGGCGTAGCCGGTTTCCATGCCGCCGCCGTGGCGCAGCTTGACATAATTGCCGTGGCCGCCGTGGCGCCCGGCATATTCGACGACGCCGGCGGTGGCGGCGACGATCGGCGATCCATAAGGCGCGCCGAAATCGACCCCCTTGTGGAAACGCGAGAAGCCGAGAATCGGGTGGCGGCGAAGCCCGAACGCGGAGGTCTGGCGGCCGGCGACGGGTTTGGTCATGCCGCTATGGGTCCGGCCGACGCCCGACGCCTCGAACCATTGGCTGGTGCCGCCGCTCGCCCATTTGAGCAGCCGGGTTTCCTTTTTGCCCTGATCGAGCCCGGCGTAGAGCAGATCGCCGGTTTCCACCTCGCCGGTTTCGGCCCGACGCTGTTCGATGATCAGATCGAAGCGGTCGTCCGCGCGGATGTCGCGGTTCACCGCCATCCGGGTGGAGAGCGCCCGGATATAATTCTGCACCGCCCCGGCCGGCGCCCCGGCCGCGCGCGCCGAGGCGTACAGGCTGGACCCGACCCGGCCCTGGACGCGCAACGGCGTGTTGTCGACCGCAATCGGGGTCCGCTGCAGCACCAGCGCGCCGTCGACCCGCGCGACCGCGAGTTTGAGATCGAAACGGGCGCGGAATGCGAGATGGTCGAGCGGCCGGGCCGCCGCCTTGTTCGGGCGCCGGCCGAGGGTGACGTCCATCCGCGTCCCCGCCTTGAGGTCGCCAAGGCTGATCGCGCGCGCGACGATCTCCGCTACCGTCGCCGCTTCATCCTTCGCGACGCCGGCACGTTCGAGCGCGCGGGCGAAGCCGTCGCCCTGGCCGAGCGTGGCGACGAGGTTGATCGACGGCCGCTCAGGAGTTTCGGTCAGCGGTTCGACGGCGGCGGTGGGTGCCATGCGCCGGCCGGTGTCGGCGCCGTAGGCGAGCGGGCTGATGGCCAGCGCGCGCGCCTCGGCCCATTGGGCGGGCGGCAGACTCGTCGTGCTGTGCGCGGGGAGCGGGCCGAAGCTGGGTGTGAAAGCGAGCGCCGCGGCGCAGAGCGCGGTGCAGGTGGCGAGCCCGCGAAACCATTCGCGCGAGCCGATCCGCGCGCCGAGATCGACGACGAGGTCGAGATCGGCGAGACGTTCGCGCCAGTCGTGGCCGAGCGGATTGCGCAGGCGGAGCGCGGAGACATCAGGGCTGCCCCGGTCGAGCGTGAGCGCCGCGGCGCCCCCGCCTTGTCCCGTCAAAGCGTCCCTTTGTTGATACAAGGCTGGTTGCCCCCGCAGTCTGCCGCGCCCCATGGCCGCGTTGCCGCACACCGAGGTGGCAGGACTGTGCACCGGAGCGGTTAAAGTCAAATTAAAGAGCGCGATAAACCGGATACTTGCGACGAATGGATTCCTCCGCGCGGCAGGATGCGGCGAAATCGGGAACCGCGCGCGCCCGGCCGTGCGGGCCTTGTCTTTATCCGGCGGTCGACCGATGTTGCGCCGGTCATGCCGCCTCTCTCCGCCAGCCCGGTCGTTGCGGTCGTCGGCCCGACCAACACGGGAAAGACGCATCTCGCGATCGAGCGGATGTGCGGCCACGCCTCCGGGCTGATCGGCTTTCCGCTGCGGCTGCTGGCGCGCGAGGTCTACGAGCGGGTTGTCAGGATCAAGGGCGCGGCCAGCGTCGCGCTGATCACCGGCGAGGAGAAGATCGTGCCGGAGACGGCGCGCTGGTTCCTCACCACCGCCGAATCGATGCCGCTCGATCGCGAGTTCGCCTTCGTCGCGCTCGATGAGGCGCAACTGGGCGCCGATCCGGCGCGTGGCCACGTCTTCACCGATCGGCTGCTGCGCGCGCGCGGCCGCGAGGAGACGATGTTGCTCGGCTCGGCGACGCTCCGCCCGATGCTGCGCGCGCTCGTTCCCGAGGCCGAGATCGTCGGCCGGCCGCGTTTCTCAACGCTCAGCTATGCGGGCGCCGCGAAGCTGTCGCGGCTGCCACCGCGTTCGGCGATCGTCGCCTTTTCCGCCGAGGAAGTCTATGCCGTGGCGGAAATGCTCCGGCGGCTGCGCGGTGGCGCGGCAGTGGTGATGGGGGCGCTTTCACCGCACACCCGCAATGCCCAGGTGGCGATGTTCCAGGCCGGCGAGGTCGATTATCTCGTCGCGACCGATGCGATCGGCATGGGCCTCAACATGGATGTCGCCCACGTCGCCTTCGCGTCGTTGCGCAAGTTCGATGGCCGGCGATCGCGGCGGCTGACGGTCGCGGAAATGGCGCAGATCGCGGGCCGCGCCGGGCGCTACCAGCGCGACGGCACGTTCGGCACGCTCAGCGTCGCTGGCGGCCATAGCGGTTTCGAGCCGGAGGAGATCGAAGCGATCGAGCAGCATCGCTTCCCGCCGCTCGATTTTCTCTATTGGCGCAACGGCCAACCCGATCTTTCGTCGCTCGACGCGCTGATCGCGAGCCTCGAGGCGCGCCCCGACGCCGCCGTCCTCCGCGCCGCGCCGGAAGCGATCGACCTCGCCGTCCTCAAGCGGCTCGCGGAGGAGCCCTGGGTGTGCGAACGGACGCGGGGGCCGGCGATGACGCGCCGGCTGTGGGCCACCTGCGGGCTGCCCGATTTCCGCAAGACCGGCGCCGAGCAGCATAGCCGCCTGATCGCGCGGCTCTACCGGCATCTCAGCGAGGGCGAAGGCCATGTGCCGGCGCCGTGGTTCGCGGCCGAACTGGCCCGGCTCGACACGACCCAGGGCGATGTCGAGACACTGGCGGACCGTCTCGCGTCGGTGCGGACCTGGGCCTATATCGCCCATCGTGCCGACTGGCTCGCGGACCCGACGAAGTGGGCGACGCGCACTCGCGCGCTCGAGGAGAAGCTTTCCGATGCGCTGCACCTCAGGCTGACGCAGCGCTTCGTGGATCGCCGCACCGCCGTCCTGATGCGCGATCTCGGCGCGCGGGGGGCCGAGGCGCTGCCGGTGACGATCGACGGCGCCGGCATGGTCGCGGTTGACGGCGAGCCGATCGGCCGGTTGGACGGTTTCCGGTTCCGCGCCGATCCGCTCGAGCGCCACCGGGATATGCGCCGGCTGCTCGCGGCGGCGGAACGCAGGCTGGGCGGCGAACTGGCACGGCGCGCGCGCGCGCTCGGCGCCGACGAGGATGCCGCGTTCACGCTGGCGACCGATGTCGGGCGGCCGGTTGCTTTGTTCTGGCGCGGCGCGATCGTCGCCCGCCTCGAACGGGGGCGCAGCTTGCTCCAGCCGCGGGTCCGGCTTCACAAGGCGCTCGACCCGCTCTCGCCCGAGGACCGCAAGACGGTGACGGCGCGGCTCGTCGCCTGGATGGATGGCGAAATCAGCCGGACGCTCGGCCCACTCGCCGCGATCAGCGCGGCGGCGCGCGACCCCGTCCGGCCGCCGGCGTTGCGCGGGCTGCTGGCCCCTCTCGCCGAAAGCGGCGGCGTGCTGCCACGCGCGACGCTCGACGCGGCGCTCGGCGGGCTCGACCGGCCGCTGCGACAGACGGCGGCGCGGTTGGGGGTCAGGCTCGGCACGCTCGATGTCTATCTTCCCGCGCTGCTCAAGCCCGAGGGGATGCGGTGGCGGCTGGCGCTGGCCGCCGTACAGGAAGGCGCGCCGATGCCCGAAGTGCCGCCGCCGGGGGCGGTCACCCTCGCGACGCCCGAGGAGAGCGCGCGCTACGAAGCCTGGGCCCGCGCCGGCTTCCGGCCGCTCGGCGCCCAGATGTTGCGGGTCGATATGGTCGAGCGGCTGGCGCGGGCCGCGCATGACGGCCGCAACGGGCTCCGGGGCGCCGGCGTCAAGGAGGATGCTGGCGTCGGCAAGGACGGAGGTGTCGAGGCGGGCGCGCGTGGCGCATTCGTGCCCGATCCGGCGCTGGCGGTCTCGCTGGGGTTGCGTCCGGCGAGTTTCACCCAGCTGATGTTGGCGCTGGGGTTTCGCCCGGCCGACGCCGAGAGCGCCCGCGCCGCCCATCCGCGCTGGGTATGGCGCGGCCCGCGCGGCCCGCGCCGCGTTTCGCGGCCGCGCCCCGGCAACGCGTTCGCGGTTCTCGCCGGGCTCCGCCCCGAGGGCTGAACTCGCGCGGTGGGCGGCGGCGATCGGGCGCCAATCTGCGAACGTCTCGCAGGAGGCGGCTGGGTTATTGACGTGCCCGCGGGCGCGCCATAGCAGGGCCTCGCGCACGCCTACGGAGCCTGTTCCCATGACTTACGTCGTCACCGACGCCTGCATCCGCTGCAAGTATATGGACTGTGTCGAGGTTTGCCCGGTCGATTGCTTCTACGAAGGCGAGAACATGCTCGTCATCAACCCTTCGGAGTGTATCGATTGCGGCGTGTGCGAGCCCGAATGTCCGGCCGAGGCGATTCTGCCCGATACCGAGAGCGGGCTCGAACAGTGGCTCGAACTCAACGCCACATACTCCACTCAGTGGCCGAACATCACGCGCAAGCGCGAAGAACCCGCCGACGCCGAGGAGCATAAAGGCGAGGAAGGCAAGTTCGAAAAATACTTTTCGCCGAAGCCGGGCACCGGCGACTGACGGCGTCGGCATGGCGGCGGTGTCGCACTGATCCGCCGCGCTTGTTCCGCGCATTGTCTCGCAAAATGCGAGAAGCTGGCTTTTTCCCGTCGAATCTGTTACAAACCCGCGTCGAAACGGAGGCCCTACGCGTCCGTATCAGGAACTATGCGGAATCGATCGCTGTTTTTCCGCTGTTGGCGTCGCCTGCAAGCGAGCATCTGCTCGCGCATGGCGACGACCGGACAGGGAAGCGCGATTTTCCCACGGGAAAGGTAATTATACATGGCTGCCAAGGCGCTGAGCTTCGTCATCGGCGATTATGTGGTGTACCCCAAGCATGGGGTGGGCCGCGTTATCGAACTGCAAAGTCAGGAGATCGCGGGGTCGAACCTTGAGCTCTATGTTCTGCGCTTCGAAAAGGAGCGGATGACGCTGCGCGTGCCGACCAACAAGGCCGAGGCGGTGGGGATGCGCAAGCTCTCGTCGAACGTGACGTTGCAGGAAGCGCTGACCACGCTCAAGGGCAAGCCCAAGGTCAAGCGGACGATGTGGTCGCGCCGCGCGCAGGAATATGAGGCCAAGATCAATTCGGGCGACCTGGTGTCGATCGCCGAGGTGGTCCGCGATCTGTTCCGGGCCGAAGATCAGCCCGAGCAGAGCTATTCCGAACGGCAGATTTTCGAAGCGGCTATCAGCCGCCTGGCGCGGGAATTGGCCGCGATGGAGAATGTCGACGAGCCGACGGCGCAGGAGAAAATCCTCGATATCCTGCGCGCCGCCGCGGCCGTGTACAACGCCAACAAATAGCGTTCGCGCGGGTAGATTGAAGAAGGGCGATTCCCGCGCGGGAGTCGCCCTTTTTCGTGAGCGCCCGGCAACGCATCGCGGCCGCCTGCGTTCCGTGGATGGAATATCGTCAGGAGTTCGTCGATGCCCGCCATTCGCCTTGCCACCAAACGTGTCGAAAAGCCGTGGGGGCGCCACCGTCTCTGGCCCGGTTTCGCCGACGCTGCCCCGGACACCGCGGCGATCGGCGAGGTGTGGTTCGAGGCGCCGGCCGATGTCGACGCCGTGCTGCTGGTCAAATATCTGTTCACCAGCGAGAAGCTTTCGATTCAGGTTCACCCGGACGATGCCGAAGCCCGCGCGCGCGGCTATCCCCGGGGCAAGGACGAGGCGTGGGTGGTGCTCGCCGCCGATCCCACCGCCTCGATCGCGATCGGTCTTCGCGAGACCGTCACGAAAGAGGCGCTGCGCGCGGCAGCGCTCGACGGTTCGATCGAACAGCAGGTCGACTGGAAAGCGGTACGCGCCGGCGATGTCTATTATTCGCCGGCGGGCACGGTCCATGCGATCGGCGCCGGGCTCACGCTGATCGAGGTTCAACAGAATGTCGATCTGACCTACCGCCTCTACGATTATGGCCGTGGCCGCGAACTGCATCTCGACGACGGGATCGCGGTGTCGAACCCGGTGCCCTATGTGTCGCCTTATGTCGCCCGCGACGTCGCGCCGGGCCGCAGCCTTCTTGCTGAGGGGCCGGCGTTCGTTCTCGAGCGCTGGACGCGCGGCGGCGAGTATCGGCTCGCGCCGGCACCCGATCGGCCGCTCTGGCTCGTGCCGATAGCCGATAGCGGCACGATCGACGGCACCCCCTTTGGCGCCGGTGGTGTCTGGATGGTGGCGCAGGACGCGCACCTGGCGCTCGCCGGGGACGCGGATCTGCTGGTGGCCTATCCCGGCCACGAGTGGATCGCGGACCTTGAGCGCTGCTGAGCCGCTGCGTCGCGGTCAGCCGCGCAGGGCGCTCTCCAGCGGCTCGGCCGTGACCGGATAGCCGCAATCCGGGGGGATGCAGAGCCAGCGCTGATCGCCGCGCTCTTCGATCCATGGTGTGATCGTCACCGGCGGATAGCGCGCGGCGTCATCGCGCGCGGCGGCGAATGTCGGCGCGATAGCGAGGCGTTCGAGCGCGCGGCGGGTCGGGAAAATCAAGCGGCAGCGCCCCGCGGCGGCGTCCGCCAGGATCGTGGCGGCGCTTCCCCAGAAGGCGCGCAGACACTCGCCGCCGTCGGCGTCGGGGGCGCATGGGTCCGGCGCCGTGGCGAGATAGAAGCGCGTGTCGAAGATTCGCGCCGCCGCTATCCCCGGGCGCCAGCGGGCAAACGGGCACAGCGCGTCGAGATCGAGGCGATACCCCCCGGCCCGCAGCAGCGAGGCGAAATTGGCGCCGCTGGCCAGCGCGCCGCGCAGCGCCCTCAGGGCGTCGTCGTCGGGCGTCGGGTGAAGGCCGAT
>Ga0182740_1002174_pt1 | contig 12316 bp, 10 predicted proteins | sample eDN5th37CKraftBY_FD_128872 | JGI IMG/M metagenome (GOLD analysis project Ga0182740, IMG submission 128872) | Enriched backyard soil microbial communities from Emeryville, California, USA - eDNA 5th pass 37_C Kraft BY (version 2) (version 2) | ecosystem: Environmental > Terrestrial > Soil >...
ACGAGATCAAGGAGATGCACGATGAAGGTCGGTGACGCGATTGCCGAAATCATGAAGCGCGAGGGGATCGAGATCCTCACCGCCTATCCCGTCAACCACCTGATCGAACACGCCGCGAATATCGACATCCGGCCGGTCATCGTCCGGCAGGAACGCATCGGTCTGCACATGGCCGACGCGATCTCGCGCCTGACCTCCGGCGACAAGCTGGGCGCCTTCTGCATGCAGAGCGGCCCGGGCACGGAGAATTCCTACGGCGGCGTCGCGCAGGCCTTCAGCGAATCCATCCCCATTCTCGTCGTGCCGGGCGGCTATCCGCGCCGCACCGCGCAGGTCGGCGCGAATTTCAGCGCCATCCGCGAGATGCGTGGCATCACCAAGTCGGCGGAATCCCTCACCTCCGCCGCCGAGGTCGTGAACGTGATGCGCCGCGCCTTCACCAAGCTGCGCAACGGCCGCGGCGGCCCCGCGCTGGTGGAAGTGCCGGCCGACCTCTGGGCCGAGGATTTCCCCGGCGAACTCGACTATACGCCGGTCGGCATCTTCAAATATGCGGCCGACCGCGCCGCGGTAAAGGACGCCAAGCTGCTGATCGAGGCCAAGCGCCCGGTCATCTATGCCGGCCAGGGCGTCCATTGGGCCAAGGCTTGGCCGCAGCTCAAGGAACTGGCGGAGCTGCTCGCGATTCCCGTGACGACCAGCATCGAGGGCAAGAGCGCCTTCGACGAGACCCATCCGCTGTCGCTCGGCTCCGGCGGCGTCGCCCTGCCCAGTGCAGTGCGCAGCTTCCTCGACCGGTCGGATGTCATCTTCGGCGTCGGTTGCAGCTTCACCGAGACCGCCTTCGGCGTGCCGATGCCGGGCAACGAGGGCCGCAAGTTCATCCAGCTCACGCTCGATCCGAACCACGTCAACAACACCGTGACGGTCGATTGCGGGCTGATCGGCGATGCCGCCCTCACGCTGGATCTGCTGCTGGAGGAAATCCGCAAGACCGTCTCCAAGCCGCGTCCTCATGACGAGGTCGCCAAGGAGATCAAGAGCATCAACGATCCGTGGCTTCAGGAATGGATGCCGAAGCTGACGCTGGACGAAGCTCCGCTCTCGCCCTACCGCGTCATCAACGACCTGTGGCACACGGTCGATGTCGACAACACCATCATCACCCACGATGCCGGCTCGCCGCGCGACCAGCTCACCCCGTTCTGGAAATGCACCAAGCCGCTGACCTATATCGGCTGGGGCAAGAGCACCCAGCTCGGATACGGCCTCGGCCTCGCCATGGGCGCCAAGCTCGCCCATCCCGACAAGCTCTGCATCAACGTGTGGGGCGACGCCGCCATCGGCTTCACGGGCATGGATTTCGAGACCTGCGTGCGCGAGCGCATCCCGATCATGTCGGTGCTGTTCAACAACTTCTCGATGGCGATCGAAATCCCGATCATGCCGATCTCGCAGAAGAAGTATAAGTCCACCGACATTTCCGGCGACTATGCCGCGATGGCCCGGGCCTTCGGCGGTTATGGCGAGCGCATCACCGATCCGAAGGACATCATCCCGGCGATCAAGCGCGGCATCGAGCAGACCAAGAAGGGTGTTCCGGTCCTGCTCGAATTCATCACCGCGAAGGAAACCGCGATCTCGCGTTATCAGATCGAGAAGTGATCCGGCGCGCTGCGCCGCTGCAAGCGAAGGCCGGCCGTCATGGCCGGCCTTCGTGTTTCCGCACTCTTTGTTTTTCACGATTGAAGGATCGCGGCGGCATGTCCCGCAGTCCCATGCGTCCCTGACGAACGGTCACGCCGCCATTTCGCGCGGACGCAGGGACCGCACCCCCGCCAGCATGAGCAGCGCGATCAGCGCGGGAATGACGGCGAGCACGCTTCCCGCCGCCGCCAGCGCGCCCGCGCCGGCCCAGGAAATGGACGACACCGCCTCCGCCAGCGTGGCCAGCCGGGAGGCCGTCTGCCGGCGCCGGAACTGGCTGCGCCGTGCCTGCGCGCGGAACCAGATCTGGATCGCGATGCCGGACAGGGCCGCCGCCAGCACGCCCGCAGTCGCGACGACGCCGTGGAACGGCGAGACCCAGCCAAGGGCCAGCATGAACGGCAGAAACACGAGCGCGACGCAGCCCAGCACCGCCTCGACCTTGGCCCGCAGGATATCGAACGTCCGCACCGGCGCGCTGGCGACGAGGTCGGGCGCATCCTCCCCCGACACCGCGAGCCAGGCGAGCCCGCCGGAGAGCTGGCCGGCGATCATCACCAGAACCGGCACCAGCACCACCATCGCTCCCGAGCCCTCCCGATAGCTCAGCCACAGCATCAGCGCCGGCGGCACGAGATAGAGCACCTGCATCAGCGACTGCGAGATCAGCCAGACGTCGCGACGCAGCAATGTCCATTCCTTGCGGCGCAGCGCGGCCACGGGCGCAAGGGACCGGAACGGTCTCGTCCGGCGACGCCTTGCGCGGGGACCATAGGCCGCGCCCGCCGCCGCCGTGGCATGACTCCCGAAACTGCGGGAGAAAACGGCGATCGCCAGCGCCAGCAGGCCGCCACCGACGCCGCACACCAGCGCGAGCGACAGGCCGTCGCCCAGCATCGCCCGCGCCGGCAGCCACAGCCCGCTGTCCGCCGCCGGCGCGCTTCTGCTGATGGTACCGGTCTGAAACAGCGCAAGGCGCGACAGCGTGCCGTAGGTCAGGATCGCGACGACCTGAAGCCCGATGACGAAAGCCGCGCCGATCAGCGCCGCCGCAATCTGTGCGAACAGCCTTGTTCTGCGCGGACCGAAGGCCCGGAACATGCCGACGGTCAGCGCCATCGCCCCGGCCGATGCCGCCGCGGCCAGCCCCAGGATGACCAGATAGGACGACAGCCAGCGCAGGCCGCCGCGATAGGCCATCACGTTGATGAACGGCGCGGCCATCACCATCGCCATCAGCGCGACGGAGCCGGCGACCGCGGCGAGCCGGACCATGAAGACGCGCCTCGACCGGGCGGGCGACGACAGGATCAGGTCGAGATCGGCCCGCGCGTAGAAAGCGCGCGTCACGCTCTCCATCGCCTGCGACAGCACGAGGCACCACGCCAGCACTGCGGTCACCGTCATCGCCACCAGCGCGTCGTGATCGGCGACCGTCACCTGCGCATACGGCCCGACGATCATCGCGGCAACCAGATGCATCACGATGGCGAAGCTCGCCAGCGCCAGAACCAGCGTGCGGGTGCGTCGCCGCCCGCCGGCGGACACCATCGCGCGCCACTCGCGCCACGCGATCCGCGCTTCGTGGCGGGCGAACCATGCGAGCGAAGGCGTGGACGGGCTCGCCGTCATCGCGCCCGCCCGCCCATCCGGCCAGCCGGGCCGGGCAGGCTCACGGCCCCTCCTCCGGCGCGGCGACCAGCGCCAGAAACGTATCCTCCAGATTGGCGCCGGCGGCAGTTCCCGAAAGCGACTGAAGTTCGGCCAGCGTGCCTTCGGCGAGCAGCCGTCCCCGCGCGATCACCCCGATCCGGTCGGCCATCCGCTCGGCCACCTCCAGGATATGCGTGGTCATCAGCACGGTGTCGCCGGCCTCCACGCGCTCGCGCAGGATCTGCTTGACCTGCCGCGCGGAGGCCGCATCCAGCCCGGTCAGCGGCTCGTCGAGAATGATCAGGCGCGGATCGTGGATCAGCGCGCCGGCCAGCGCCACCTTCTGCCGGGTTCCCCGGGAAAACCCTTCGCAGCGCTCATTCGCATAGGGCGCAAGGCCAAGCCGGGCGATCAACTCGCCCGCCTGCCGCTCGGCATTTGCGGCATCCACGCTCCAGAGCCCGGAAACGAACTCCAGATATTCCAGCGGCGTCAGCTTGTCGTAGATCATCGGCTCGTCCGGCACCCAGGCCACGAGCCGCTTGGCGGCGACCGGGTCCGCGAGGGCGTCGATCCCCCCGACCCGGATCGTGCCCGCATCCGGCTGGAGCAGACCCGCCACCATCCGCAGGGTCGTGGTCTTTCCCGCCCCGTTGGGTCCCAGAAGGGCATAGAATTCGCCCCGGCGCACGGTAAGATCGAGACCGTCAACCGCGGGCCGGTCGAACCGCTTGACCAGTTCCCGGATGTCCAATGCTGCCTGCGACAATTCGCATGGGGTCATCGCCCGATCTTTCCGCACGTTCCTTCAACGATTTAAGGAGCGGGAGGTTTAGGCTAGATAAATTTGCACGCACGCATTCGGCGCATGATCGCCCGAAGGCTGAAGGGCTTGCGAAACGTGGAGCCGCATGCCACAAAATTTGTTATATAATATAGCATTTGGCGGCTCTCGCTGCTGCCCAACCATGGATCACACCATGAAGCTGACATATCCCGAGGACGCTCAAGCTTTTGCTGACGAAGTGCGCGCATTCGTGCGCGAGGCGCTGCCGGACGACATTCGCGCCAAGGTAATCCGCCACAAGCGGCTGACCCGCGAGGAACAGACGCTGTGGCAGCGCAAGCTCGTCGAAAAGGGCTGGGCGACGCCCGCCTGGCCGAAGGAATATGGCGGGCCCGGCTGGAACGCCATGCAGCGGCACATCTATGACGACGTGGCGTCGGAAGAAGGTGCGCCGGCGGCAATCCCGTTCGGCGAGAGCATGATCGCGCCGGTGCTGATCAAGGTCGGCTCGCCGGAGCAGAAGGCCAAATATCTGCCGCGCATCCGCACGCTTGAATATTATTTCTGCCAGGGCTTCTCCGAGCCCGGCGCGGGCTCCGACCTCGCCTCGCTGAAGACCCGCGCCGTGCTCGATGGAGACGAGTGGGTCATCAACGGCCAGAAGATGTGGACCAGCCTCGCCCACGAAGCCAACATGATGTTCTGCCTCGTGCGCACCGATCCGGACGCCAAGGCGCAGGAAGGCATCACGATGCTGGTGTTCCCCATGGACATCAAAGGCATCACCATCCGGCCGATCATCACCATGGACGGCGGCCACTCGACCAACGAGGTGTTCTTCGACGACGTGCGCGTGCCGAAGGATAGCCTGATCGGCGAGGTCAACAAGGGCTGGACCTATGCCAAGCTGCTGCTCGGCCACGAGCGCACGACCATCGCCCGCGTCGGCCAGTCCAAGCGCGAGCTGCGCCGCCTGAAGCAGATCGCCTCCGAACAGATGATGGACGGCAAGCCGCTCATCGAACACCAGAACTTCCGCGACAAGGTCGCGCTGGTGGAGGTCGAGCTGCTCTCGCTCGAAATCACCGCCCTGCGCCTCATCAGCGCGCTGAGCGCCGGCAATGTCGGCGTGGAAGCGAACCTGCTCAAGATCAAGGGTTCGGAAATCCAGCAGCGCCTCACCGAACTGCTGCTCGAAGCGGCCGGCCCCTACGGCCTGCCCTACGATTACAACAAGGGCCTCGGCGACACGAACCTGCCGCCGATCGGCCCCGAGGAAGCGGCCTCCTTCGGCCCCAACTATCTCAGCACGCGCGTGGTGACGATCTACGGCGGATCGAACGAGATCCAGCGGAACATCATCGCCAAATCGCTCGGCCTTTAACGCGCGGAATCCGGATTTCATCAGATGGAATTTGCATTGAACGAGATGCAGCAGATGCTGCAGGACACTGCGGGCCGGCTCGTCCGCGACCGCTACGACTTCGAGGCGCGCAAGACGATCATCGCTTCGCCTGAAGGCTATTCGCCGGCGCTGTGGAAGGAATTCGCAGACCTCGGCCTGCTCGGCGTCGAGATTCCGGAGGATTTCGGCGGCAGCGGCGGCAACTTCCAGGACCTCGCCGTGGTGCTGGAGGAATTCGGGCGCGGCCTCGTCGTCGAACCGTTCCTCTCCACCGTGGTGCTGGGTGCGGGTGTCGTCTCGCGCGCCGGCAGCGATGCGCAGAAGCAGGACATCCTGCCCCGCGTCGCGAGCGGCGAACTGAAGCTGGCGCTGGCCTATGGCGAGCCGGACACACGCTACGACCCCGCGCTTGTCGCCACCACCGCGAAGGCGGACGGCGACGGCTATGTGCTGAACGGACGCAAGGCGGTCGTGATCGGCGCGGACAGCGCCGACACCCTCATCGTCAGCGCGCGCACCGCCGGCAAGCCCGGCGACCGGGACGGCATCTCGCTGTTCCTCGTGCCGAAGGCGAGCAAGGGCGTCGATGTCCGCGCCTATCCGAATATCGACGACCGCCGCGCCGGCGAAGTGACGCTGGACAATGTCCGTATCGGCAAGGATGCTGTGCTCGCCGCTGAAGGTAAGGCCCTGCCCGTCCTTGAGGAGGCGCTGGACCGGGGCGCTGCCGCGCTGTGCTGCGAGGCCATCGGCGCCATGGCCGCGGTCAACACGCTCACCATCGAGTATCTCAAGACGCGCCAGCAGTTCGGCCGGCCCATCGGCAAGTTTCAGGCGCTTCAGCATCGCATGGCCGACATGGTCATCGCGGAGCAGCAGGCACGCTCGATGGGCTATCTCGTCACGGAGCGCATCGGCGCGGACAACGCCGCCGACCGCGCCGAGGCGATCTCCGTCGCCAAGGCGCAGATCGGCCTGTCCGGCCAGATCGTCGGCCGTGGCACGATCCAGCTTCATGGCGGCATCGGCATGACGATGGAATATGTGGCGAGCCACTATTTCCGCAGGCTGACGGCGATCGAGATGATGTTCGGCGACAACGCCTATCATCTCGCGCGGTTCGCGAAGGCATCGCAGGCCGCCGCCTGACCTGCCATCATCGACTGATCTTCATGACGGCGCGGCCCGGACCACCCGGCCGCGCCGTTGTCATGAGGCACGACGCCGGGCATCTTTAGCTGCACCCAAACTGATCCCGAACCTCTCCGGCATTCCGGACATTCCGCCGGCTGTCCTTTTGCTCGCGCATGATCTTGCCCATGCCCACGCATAATCTCATCCGAAAACCTCTTCCTACTTTTCGGGATCACGATTTTTGCCTGAGCATGATCTCATCCGAAAACCGCTTCGCACTTTTCGGGATCATGCTCTAGAATTCACCGCAACGTGCGGATGTGCGATACCGCGAGGGAGGACGGATGTTCACGCAAGGGCTCGACCATGTCACCATCTGGAGTGACAACGCGGATAGGACCCGCGGCTTCTATTGCGACATTCTCGGCCTGACGGACGGCTTCCGCCCGGACCTCGGCTTCCCCGGCCTGTGGCTCTATTCCGGCGACCGCGCCGTGATCCATATCTATCTTGGGAATGGCCCGGACAGCGCCACGACCGGCGCGGTCGATCACGTCGCCTTCAAGGGCGTCGGCGACCCGCAAGTCCTCGCCACCCGGCTGGAGCAGGCCGGCCTGCCTTTCAAGGCCCAGACCGTCACGGGCGGCCTGCGGCAGGTGTTCTGCGAGGACCCGAACGGCGTGAAGCTGGAGTTCAATTTCCCGAAAGAGGGATGACATGAAAATGCCCGGCACGAGGCCGGGCATTTCAGTTGTGATTGATGGGCCGCCGACTGTTTATCGGTCCGGCTCGAACATCAGCAGGTTGGTGCCGTCCGGCAGCGGATGCCAGTAAGGCTTCATCCGCAGGCCAATTTTCATCTCGTCAAGGCCGACATTCACGGTGTTGGCCATGACGTTGACGCCCTCGTCCAGCGTCACCAGCACGATGAAGAACGGCTCGTGGCCGCGGAACGGCTCTCGGCAGCGCCGGGCGATGGTGTAGGTGAACACCTCGCCCTTGCCGGAAGCCTCCCGCCACTCGATGTCACTGCGGCGGCCGGAATAGATGCTGGTCGCCCGCGGAAAGAACTGATAGCGGCCGGCCTTCTTGTCGTATTGCAGCATGATCTTCTTCTCGCGCGTCCCGTCCCAGTAGGGCTGCGAGAAGGTCCGCGGAGCGGACGGCTGGCGCGGGATGTGCAGGGTCTCGTTGATCTGTGCTTCAGCCATAACGCGCCTCATGCATTCGGGGTGAGGATCATGACGACGCTGGTCGCCCAGTTGCGTCCATAGGGAATGCCGCCGATGCCGGTCACCAGCGCATTGCTGGTGTTCTTCACCTGCCGCTTGTCGCCTTCCCCGAAGAGCTGGCGCACGGCTTCGACGACATTGGTGCCGCCGCCAGCAAGGCCCACCTGCCCCGCCGAAATCTGCCCGCCGCCGGTGTTGAGCGGCAGGTTTCCGGTGAAGTGGAAGTCCGTAGCGTGGATGAAGTCGCAGCCCTGGCCGTGCTTGCAGAAGCCCAGCATTTCGAGCTGCATCATGATGGCGATGATGAAGTCGTCATACGGGTGGAACGAGGCGACATCCTTCGGCGCCATGCCGGCCTGCTTGAACGCCTTCTCGCCGGCGGCCTTGTGGCCGGTCAGCGTCGGATCGACGATCGCCTCGCTGGCGCGATAGATCGTGCGCTCGCCATAGCCGACCGGGACGACGGCCTTGGTGAAGCCCTTCTTCTCGGCATTCTTGCGGCCGGTGACGATGAGGCCGCTGGCCCCGTCGCAGACCATGACGCTGTCGAGCAGGCGGATCGGGTCGTTGATCATGCGGGAATTCACATAATCATCGACCGTGATCGGCTTGCGGAGCTTCTCGCAGGCCAGCGGGTTGAGCACCGCATGGTCGCGCTGGGCCACGGCGAGCTTGCCGAGCGCGCGCGGATCGAGCCCGAACTGGTGCTCGTAGCGCTTGCTGAGCAGGCCGAAGGCCGCCGGCGGGCCGAGATAGCCGAGCGGCATCGTCCATTCCTGCGTGAAGGAGCGCGGACGGTTGTTGTTCTCGCGCACCTGCGTATCGGAATAGAGGCACAGCACCGTGGTGCAGAGCCCGGCATCGATCGCCGCCGCAGCGCGGGCCACCGCGCCGGCCGGCGAACATCCGCCGATATCCACCATCTGGCAGAAATCGACTTCCAGGGCGAGTTGGTCGGCCGTCGTCTGCGACCAGAAATTGTTGCCCGCGCCGGTCTGCGAGGACGACAGGATCAACCCGTCGATCTCGCCCTTCTCCATACCCGTCTTGTCGAGAAGCTCTTCGAGAATCTGGGCGCTCAGCTCCCAGACATCCACTTCGCTTTTCTCGACGATCTTCGTCTCCGCATAGGCGACGATGGCTGCGTCATGCAAAGCCATGCTGACCCTCCCAATGAATACTGATCATCCTGTTCCGATATCTGCTCGATCGTGGACCGATCAGGACTTCGGGGCCTCGCCCGGAGCGACCACCTTGTTGTGACCCTTCTCGACGAATGCCTTCACGCGCTCGTAGCCCTCCGTGGAAGCCACCGCATTGCCGATCAGGCTTTCGATGAACAGGCCGTCCTCGTGGGACATGTCGTTCACGCGCGGCAGGCAGGAACAGACCGCCCAGTTGGTCAGCGGCGCGTTCTGCGCGATTCGGGCGGCAAGCTGCTTCGCCTTTTCCAGCGACTGGCCGGCCGGCACGACATACTGGCAGAGATTGGCGCGCTCGCCTTCGGCCGCCGTGAGGGCGCGGCCGGTCAGCATCAGGTCGGCCATGCGGGCATAGCCCATCAGGCGCTGGATGCGCACGGAGCCGCCGCCGCCGACGAAAATGCCGCGCTGGCCTTCCGGCAGGGCGAAGAAGGTGGTCTCGTCAGCCACGCGGACATGCACGGCGGAGGCAAGCTCCAGACCGCCGCCGATGCAGGCGCCCTTGAGCGCGGCGACGAACGGAATCTGCCCGCGGGCGATCAGGTCGAAGCTGCGATTCCAGCGGCCGCGCTTGCGCTTCACCTTGGAGCCCGGCTGCATCCAGGTCGCCGCTTCGGCAAGGTCCAGACCGGCGGAGAAATTCGCACCCGAACCACCGTGAATGACACCCGCCTTGGCTTCCTCCTGAGCCCGGAAAACAGCCTCTCGGAGCTGCGTCACAACAGCGTCGTTGATCGCGTTGCGCTTCTCGGCACGATTCAGGCCGATGACGGCGACATCGCCCTCCAGCTCATAGGTAACCAGTTCGTCGCTCATGGGAAAATCCACTCCTGATTGGGACGTTTCGGCACGGCGCATCCGGCTTGCCGCCGGTTTCCACCGTCGATATAGGTATGGGCCATAACAAACCTTTTCTCATCATACAGTCAAGGAAGCGGACATGGCGGAGGCCAATACCCAGGAAGCGCCCGGCGGCGCAGCGATCGTCGAACTGCTGATGCAGCCCCGCTCCGTTGCCATTATCGGCATGTCGAGCAAGCCGGGCAGCGCCGGCCACACCGTGCTGGCCAATTTGAAAATGAACAATTTCGCCGGCGATATCTATCTCGTCGGCCGCAGCGGCGGCGAGATCGAGGGTATCCAGGTTCTCAAAACCGTGGACGAACTGCCGGAAGGTGTGGATATCGCGGTTTTCACCCTGCCCGCCGCCGGTGTGAAGGAAGCGCTGGAAGGCTGCGTCCGCCGCAAGGTGAAGTCCGCCGTGGTGTTCTCCTCCGGCTTTGCCGAAATCGGCGAGCGCGACGCGCAGGACGAACTCGCGCGGATCGCCCGTGACGGCAACCTCGCCCTCATCGGCCCGAACTGCCTTGGCTACACCAATTTCGTGGACGGCTTCGCCATCGGCTTCGCCGGCGCCACGGTCGTGCCGAAGATCGAATCCTCGCGCGATCCTGCCGTGGCCATCGTGTCGCAGAGCGGCGGCCTCGCCGGCCACATCCGCTCCGCGCTGGACGCCCGCGACATTCCGACGTCCTACAACATCTCCACCGGCAACGAGGCCGGCCTCGGCCTTGCGGATTTCATCGACTATCTCGCCAAGGACAAGCTGACGAGCGCCATCGTCGTCTATGTCGAGGAATTCCGGCAGACCGAGAAGTTCATCGCCGCCGCCGCCCGCGCCCGCGATGCCGGCAAGCCGATCCTGCTGCTGTCGCCGGGCCGCGGCGAGAAGTCCAAGGCCGCCGTCTCCTCGCACACCGGCGCGCTCGCCGGCGATTACGAGGTGATGCGGACCATCGCCACCCATGCCGGCATCGCCGTGATCGACACGCTGGACGAGTTGATCGACACCGCCGAACTGCTGGCCCGCTACCCCAATCCGCCGACCGAGGGCCTCGCGGTCGTCACCTTCTCGGGCGCCTTCTGCGCCATCGCCCATGACTTCGCGGACGATCTCGGCATCGAGATTCCGTCGCTGTCGCCGGAGACGGAAGCGCATCTCAAGCCGCTGGTGCCGTCTTTCATTCCGCCGAAGAATCCGCTCGACCTCGGCACCCAGCCGATCTGGCAGCCGGAGCTGCTGGAGATCGGGCCGAAGGCGCTGCTCGGCGACCCGAAGCTCGGCGGCATGGTGATTTCGTCGCCGCTCGGCAACCCGTCGCTGACGATGAAGTATCTCGACTACGCGCTCGCCGCCGTCAAAGCCTTCCCCGAGAAGCCGTTCATCTGGGCTCCTCTGGGAGACCGCGCGCCGCTGATGCCTGAATTCGAGAAGGTGGCGCGGGAAAACCGCATGCTGATCTCGCGGTCGTCGGATCGCAGCCTGCGGGCAATGGCGAATGCGACCTTCTATGCCCGTGCGCGCGAGCGTTCGAAGCTGTCGGTCAAGGCGACGCCGATTCCGAACCTGCCGCCGCTCGGCAAGGGCACGCTGCCGGAATGGGTCGGCAAGCAGGTGCTCAAGGCCGCCGGCATCAAGATTCCGGACGGCCAGCTCGCCAAGACCATGGACGAAGCCGTCAGCGTCGCGAACAAGATCGGCTTCCCCGTGGTCATGAAGGCGCAGGCCTCCGAACTCGCCCACAAGACCGAGGCCGGCGGCGTGCTGCTCAACATCGCCGACGAGAAGGGCGTGCGTGACGCCTGGGCCAAGCTCGAAGCCAACGTGCAGAAGGCCCAGCCGGGCGTGAAGCTCGACGGCATCCTGGTCGAGAAGATGGCCGCCAAGGGCCTCGAACTCGTGGTCGGTGCCAAGCGCGATCCGCTGTGGGGACCGGTCGTGCTGGTCGGCCTCGGCGGCATCTGGGTCGAGGCTCTGGGCGATGTGCGGCTACTGCCGCCGGACCTGCCCGAAGCCGAGATCGTCAAGGAGCTTCAGAAGCTGCGCACCGCCAAGCTGCTGAACGGCTTCCGCGGCGCGCCGGCGGTGGACATCGAAGCCGTCGCCAGGACGGCGGCGCTGGTCGGCCGCATCATGCAGACCGTGCCGGAGATTCAGGAAATCGACATCAACCCGGTTTTCGCCCATCCCAAGGGCGAAGGCGTCACGGCGCTGGATGCCCTGATCGTCACTGCGTAAGTTGCTTCCGCTTCCGATCAAATCGAAACGCCGCCGGAACCTCTCCGGCGGCGTTTTGTTTTGGGCAGCTCCGACGAGGCGGCGGCAGGCGGCAGACCGCAGGCGGCAGGCGGCAGG
>Ga0182740_1002175_pt1 | contig 12298 bp, 12 predicted proteins | sample eDN5th37CKraftBY_FD_128872 | JGI IMG/M metagenome (GOLD analysis project Ga0182740, IMG submission 128872) | Enriched backyard soil microbial communities from Emeryville, California, USA - eDNA 5th pass 37_C Kraft BY (version 2) (version 2) | ecosystem: Environmental > Terrestrial > Soil >...
CAGACCATGCCGATGTCGCCGGACGAGTTCGGTGCGCTCATCAAGACCGAGCTGAAGACCTACGGCGATTTCGTGAAGAAAAGCGGGATGAAGCTGAACTGATCCGAGGCTCCTGCCGGGGCGTCGCCGAGGCGGCGTCCCGGATCTGCGGGATCAGAGCGCGAAGCTCGTTCCGCAGCCGCAGGACGACTTGGCGTTCGGATTGTTGATCTTGAACGCGGCCCCGATCAGGTCGTCGACGAAGTCGATTTCGGAGCCGGCCAGAAAGCCGACCGAAACCGGGTCAATCACGATAGTGGCCTTGTCGTCCCCGAGGACGAGGTCGTCGTCGGCGCGCTCGCGCTCGACATCGAACTTGTACTGGAAGCCGGAACAGCCGCCTCCCTCGACGCTGACGCGCAGCATCGTTCCGGCTGGTTCCTTCGACAGGATCGCGGCAACCCTGGAGACGGCGCGGTCGGTGACTGTGACGGGGCTTTCGGACATGCCTGATAGTTAGGTGCGCCGCCCCCGTCCGTCAATTCTTGCGCGCCCGGCAAGAGGGGGCGCAAGCCTCTGACCGGGGGGCCTTGCGTCAGGCGCAGGCCCACGTAAACAACCCTCATGGCGATCCAGTCCGCGCCCCGCGCGCCCTATGCCTCCGATCCGGTGCTCAGCCGGGGCCGGCGCTTTTCCGAGCCGCCGAGCCCGAGCCGTAACGATTTCCGCCGCGACTGTGACCGGATCATCCACTCCGCCGCGTTCCGGCGCCTGAAATACAAGACTCAGGTCTTCGTCTTCCACGAGGGCGACCATTACCGCACGCGGCTCACCCATACCCTCGAAGTGCAACAGATCGCGCGCTCGCTGGCCCGGGTGCTGGGCCTGGACGAGGACCTGGCCGAATGCCTGTCGCTCGCGCACGATCTCGGCCATCCGCCATTCGGGCACATTGGCGAGCGGGCGCTCGACGAGGAACTGAAGCCTTTCGGCGGTTTCGACCATAATGCCCAGACGCTGCGCATCGTGACGGCGCTGGAACGCCGCTATGCCGAATTCGACGGTCTCAACCTGACCTGGGAGAGCCTCGAGGGGTTGGCCAAGCATAACGGTCCGCTGACCGATCGTGCGGGGGCGCCCGTCGGCCGCTACCGCAAGCACGGTGTTCCGAAGGCGCTCCTCGATTTCGGGGCGACGTACGACCTGCAACTCTGGAGCTATGCCAGCGCCGAAGCGCAGATCGCGGCAATCTCAGATGACATCGCCTATGACGCTCACGACATCGATGACGGCCTGCGCGCGGGTCTGTTCACAATCGGCGACCTGCACGACGTTCCGTTCGTCGGCGGCATCGTGCGCGAAATCGACCGGCGCTATCCGGGGCTGGAGCCCGCGCGGGCCGCGCATGAGCTGATCCGTCGGCTGATCACCTGGATGATCGAGGATGTGGCGGCCGAGTCGGCGCGCCGCCTGAAGGCCCTTGGGCCGTCCTCCGTCGACGACATCCGCGGCGCGGACAACGCGGTGATCGGGTTTTCCAGCGCCATGGCCGAGGCCGAGCGCGGCATCAAGGATTTCCTGTTTCCACGCATGTACCGCCACCAGCGTGTGATGCGGGTCATGCGGGAAGCGGAGGATGTGCTGCGCGATCTGTTCCGCCATTTCTCGGCAAGGCCCGAGGACATGTCGGAGGAGTGGCGAAGCGGACTTGCCGGGGCCTCCGAGGCGACCCGGGCGCGGCGCGTCGGCGATTTCATCGCCGGCATGACCGACCGTTTCGCGCTCCAGGAGCACCGGCGCTTCTTTGACTTGACCCCGGAACTGCGTTAGTCCGCGCCGCCCGTCCGACCCCCCAAGAACAAGCCGATGGCGCACGAAACCCAGTACGAAAACCTGTTTGCCACCATGCTCGGTCGCGTGACCGCTGCGAACGAAGCCCTGATCGCGGCGGGCGTGCTGCCGGCCGGTATCGACCTGTCGCGCATCACGGTCGAGCCGCCGCGCGATCCGAGCCACGGCGACATGGCGACCAATGCCGCGATGGTTCTGGCGAAGGACGCCGGGAAGAAGCCGCGCGAGCTTGCCGATGCGCTGGCTGAAAAGCTCCGCTCCGATCCGCTGATCGAGAAGGTCGATGTCGCGGGGCCGGGCTTCATCAACATGACGCTGAAACACGCGACCTGGCTCGGCGCCTTGCGCGCGTCGATCGCGAGCGGCGACGGCTACGGACGAAGCGCGATTGGCCGGAACCACAAGGTCAATGTCGAATATGTGTCCGCCAATCCGACCGGCCCGATGCATGTCGGCCATTGCCGGGGCGCGGTGTTCGGCGATGCGCTCGCAAGCCTTCTTGCGTTTGCCGATTTTGACGTCACGCGCGAATTCTACATCAACGATGCGGGCGCGCAGGTCGACGTGCTCGCGCGCTCGGCATTCCTGCGCTATCGCGAGGCGCTTGGCGAAGACATCGGCGTCATTCCGGAAGGCCTCTATCCCGGCGATTATCTGAAGCCGGTCGGCGAAGCGCTCGCGAAGCAATACGGACGCGACCTCGCGCAGAAGCCGGAGAGCGAGTGGCTGCCGGTCGTGCGGCAGATCGCGATCGACATGATGATGGCGATGATCAGGGAGGATCTCGCCGCGCTCAATGTGAAGCACGATGTGTTCTTTTCGGAGCGCTCGCTGATCACGGACGGCGACAAGGTCGGCGGCATCATCGCGCAGCTGAAAGGCGAGGGCGAAGTCTACGAAGGGCGTTTGCCGCCGCCGAAGGGCGCTCCGGTCGACGACTACGAAGACCGCGAGCAGACATTGTTCCGCTCCACCGATTTCGGCGACGATGTCGACCGCCCGCTGAAGAAGTCGGACGGCAGCTACACTTATTTCGCGTCCGACATCGCCTACCACAAATCGAAATTCGATCGCGGCTTCCGCGACATGATCGACGTGTGGGGCGCCGATCATGGCGGTTACATCAAGCGCATGCAGGCGGCGGTGAAGGCGATCAGCAAGGGGCAGGCGAGCCTCGACGTGAAGATCGTGCAACTGGTGAAGCTCCTGCGCGCCGGCGAGCCGGTGAAGATGTCAAAGCGCGCCGGCGAATTCGTCACGTTGCGCGAGGTGGTCGACGAGGTCGGCTCCGACGCTGTGCGGTTCATGATGCTCTACCGCAAGAACGATGCGCCGCTCGATTTCGACCTCGCCAAGGTGATCGAGCAGTCGAAGGACAACCCGGTCTTCTACGTCCAGTACGGGCATGCGCGCGGGCATTCGATCTTCCGGCAGGCCCGCGAGGCCTTCCCGAACCTGCCCGAAACGGCGGAGGGCCGGCTTGCGCTCCTGTCGGGGGCGGCCATCGAAAAGCTGACCGACGCGGGCGAGATGGCGATTATCCGGAAGATCGCCCTCTACCCGCGGCTGGTCGAAACCGCCGCCCAGGCGCATGAACCGCACCGAATCGCTTTTTATCTGTATGAATTGGCAAGCGATTTTCATGCCCATTTCACGCAGGGGAAGGGCTTGCCTCATTTACGCTTCATTAGACAAGATGATGAAGAGTTAACCGTGGCGCGTTTGGCACTGGTCCAGGCCGTCATCACCGTGTTTGCCTCGGGTCTCGGACTGCTTGGCGTGGGGGCGCCGGAGGAAATGCGGTGAGGTCGCGTGACGCGGCACTGGTTCGTTGGGGGTCACCACTTCCAGATTGAAGTGCCTCGCGAGGCATGTCGTTTTGTGAAGTCGTCGACGATGCGGCTGGAGGGATAGCCGTGTCGAACCGACCCGGTCGAAGAAGGTCGCAAAATGGCGGAAAACGATCGTACCCGCGGTCATCGCGATAACGAGACATATCGGCGGCCCAGGCCGCAACCGGCGCAGTCTGCGGCTGATCCGCTCCAGGAACTCGCGCGGCTGATCGGACAACAGAACGAGTCCGCGCCGTCCTATCGGCAAAATGGCGCGCCGACGCCTTACGGCGATGCGCATGACGCCGGTCAGCACTGGGCGGCTCCGGATCCTTACGCGCCTCAGGATGGCGGCCAGGGTAGCGCACCGCGCTGGCACCAACCCTCCTTTGCCGACGATCATTCCAGTTCGTACGGCCATGGCCAGCACGACCAGCGATATGACGCGCCGCAGGCTGAATACGGCGCTTATCCGTCAGGCTATGGCGAGCAAGGCGCCACGCCTTATGGCGACGGTCCGTACGCGGACCCGCGTTACGCCGATCCTCGCTACAGCGACCAGCAAGATCCTCGCTACGGCGATCAACAATATGCCGCCGATCCGCGCCACAACGATCCCCGTTATGGCGATCCCCGTTACGGCGACAGCCGCTACAGCGACCAGCATTACGACCGTGGTGCCCCGCAGGGTTATGCGGACCCGCGCTATGCCGAGCCTAATTTCGGCACGCCGTCCTATGGCGCCAGCGGCTACGCTCCCCAATCTGACGGCTACGCGCAGCACGGTTCCGATCCGCGCTATCAGGGCTACGGTCAACGTGCCCCGGCGCCGGGTTATGGCGATGCCTATTACGGCGCGCCGCCGATACCCGCTGCGGTGGCTGCGGCGTCCGATGATCGCGTACCGGCAAAGCGCCGCGGCAACATTGTCACGGTGCTTGCGGTCCTCGCGCTCGCGGTGGTGGGAACGGCGTCGGCCTTCGGCTATCGCGCAATGTTCGTTGGTTCCGGCTCGCCAGTTCCGGCGCCTGTCATCAAGGCCGATCCTCGTCCTTCAAAGGTCGTTCCCGCGACCGATGCGAGTAACAAGCCGATCCAGGATCGTATCGGCGTAAAGACCGAAAGGATCGTCCCGCGTCAGGAAGAGCCGGTCCAGCAGGCCGCACCCGGGCAGCCGCGCGTGATCGCGCCATTCCTCGCAGGGCAGAACCCGCAGGCCTTCCCGCCGGCCAGCGCGAATATCGCGCCGGCCACCTCCGGGTCAGCCACGCAGCAGTCGACCGCGGCCGGTGAGCCGAAGCGCATCCGTACGGTTCCGATCAAGCCGCAGGGCGCCGAGACCCCAGGGCCAAGGAGCAGCCGCGCCACGCAGCCTGAGGAGGCGAGCGCCGGAAGTAATGGTGCAGGTCCGCTTGCGCTGGCGCCAACCGGCTCGGTCCCTCCGGCAGCGCGACAGGCGGCTCGTCAGGCCCATGCCGCTCTCCCGCAGAACGAAGCCGTTCCGTCTGCCTTCCCGACGCCGCTGCCGGCGGCCCCGAGCGCATCCCGCGCCCCGGCCAGCGGCCCGTTTGCGGTGCAGGTGACGTCGCAACGCAGCGAGGCCGATGCCCAGTCGTCCTACCGGTCGCTTCAGCAGCAGTTCCCGTCGGTCCTTGGCAATCGCCAGCCGGTGATCCGGCGCGCCGATCTCGGTGAGCGGGGCACCTATTATCGCGCGCAGATCCCGTTCCAGAGCCAGAACGAGGCGAGCGAGTTCTGCAGCAGCCTCAAGGCCGCCGGCGGTCAGTGCGTCGTCGCAAAGAACTAGATTCCGGCGGGGCGGTTGCTGTTTACCGGTGGCGTTACGCACCTAACATGGTGCGACTGCACCGTGCCCCAGGTGGGCGGCGTATCGCACGCAAACGCTCATTTGGTTCGGGCGGATCACCTTCCGCAGCCGCAATCGTTTTGGCGCGGTCTAACGCTTGCGATGGTGCATGCACCTCATAGTCGGTGTAACGCACAATGGCGGAGCGACTATGACTCTGAATCATCCTGCTCTGGGTCGGGGCCAGCAATAAGAACCGCGATCCATGCAAATGCTGCGGCCAACGCAATAAATGGCGTGGCAAGGATTTCTCTGGTGCTCATGGATGTGGTTCTTAGGTGGTCTTTTCGAACATCAAGAAAATATGGTGCGGATCGAAAGGGTTATGGGACTTGTTTAAAAGACGAAGTCCGCAATGCTCAATTTCCTTCACGACGCGCTGGGTTGAAAAGCCTTGTCGGCCAACCTCCCACCAATGAGCCGATATCTGACGCTCTGGCGGCCGCTTCTTAATCGGTTCGACGTTAATCGCTGGCGACCCCATTAGGTCGCTATTCACATAAGCCTTCTTTCGAGCAAAAAATTTTGGCAATCGGAGTGAGAACGATAACGAAAGAAACGAGCCGGAATAAGGTAGCGAGATATAGAAATATCGATTGGTGAACTGGCGCATATGGCTGATCAAACGAGGCAGTTGCTCAAAAGGGTTGTGTTCAAGACACTCGAATGAACAAACCATATCGTAGACGCGGCCGTCGAAAGCGTAGTCCAATATGGAACTGATTGCGTCCGGGTAGAAGCGGTCCTGTGCATCAATCGAAACATGTTCTATTCCGAAATGACGAGACAAGGTGCGCGTCACATCGCGCCCGCCACCAAATTCCAGCACAGATCGCACATCCGGCAAGGTTACGATTGGCGCTGCCTGCTGCCAGATCGAGAACCACTCTGTATGTCGATGTGGCAGAAAGTCGTTGGCGAAATATCGGTACGCCTCAGACTCTTTGCCGCCCCATCGTTCTATGGGTGGAAGCATCCCATTCACAACTGACCTCCCAAGCTTTTTTAAAGGCCCAGCTCGCGACCCTATGTCTTCAGGCGAACCAGATGAGTCGCTTGGGCATCCGATGTTTACGCAGCCAGTAGTAGAAAAAGTTCCGACCGGCAAGAGCCGATGCCGCATAACCATTTCGCTTTAACTGTCTTCGAATGAACCGCGCCCGGCTGGAATGCGGAGTTATGCACCGTCCCGTTGCCCTGACCGGGTTTTCCGCGGCTTGACCCCCGAGTCCCGCAACGGCTAAGCCGCGCCAATGACCGCGCGCGCATTCATTTCCGGCATGGCCGGCACCGCGATCGGCCCCGATGAAGTCAGCTTCTTCCGGGATGCCCGGCCATGGGGCCTGATCCTGTTCAAGCGCAACATCGAGAACCCGGCCCAAGTGACGGCGCTGACGGCCCATTTTCGCGAGATCGTCGGTTGGGATGCCCCGGTTCTGGTGGATCAGGAGGGTGGACGGGTTCAGCGGCTCGGTCCGCCGCATTGGCCGGTTTATCCCCCGGGCTCTGCCTATGCGGCGCTGTATGAGCTGGATCGCGATCGCGGCCTGGAAGCGGCCCGTCTCGGCGGCCGGCTGCTCGCCGAGGATCTGGCCGCCGTGGGGATCGATGTCGACTGCGTCCCGGTCGCCGATGTGCCGGTGGCGGGCGCGGACCGCGTGATCGGAGATCGCGCCTTCGGCGATACGCCGGAACAGGTGGCGGCGCTCGCGGGCGCCCAGGCGGACGGTCTGATGTCAGCCGGCGTCCTGCCCGTGGTCAAACACCTGCCTGGACATGGCCGCGCCACCGCCGACAGCCATCTGAAGCTGCCCGTGGTGGAGACCGATCGCGCGACATTGGAAGCGACGGACTTTGCGGCATTCCGGCCGCTGTCAAGACTGCCGCTCGGCATGACAGCACATGTTGTGTTCAGCGCGATCGATGCCGTCCAACCCGCGACCACATCGGCGATAATGATCGGCGATGTGATTCGCGGATCGATCGGTTTCGAAGGCTTGCTGATGAGCGACGACGTTTCGATGGGGGCCTTGTCGGGCACATTGTCCGAGCGCAGCCGCGCAGTGTTCGCGGCTGGCTGCGACCTCGCGCTCCACTGCAACGGCAAGCTTGACGAGATGCGGGCGGTGGCGGAAGCCGCGCCGATGCTGGCTGGCAAGGCTGCGGCGCGCGCCGAACGCGCGCTGGCGCTGCGGCGCGGCCGGACCGAGATGGATATCGCCGCTGCGCGTGCGCGCTTTGCGTCTCTCATGAACCAGCCGGCGGGAGCGATCGCCTGATGACCGCCGAGATTATCCCCTTCAACGCCGATATGGCCGAACGCGCGCCCGACGAGCCTGCGCTCGTCGTTGACGTCGAAGGCTTCGAAGGCCCGCTCGATCTGCTGCTCACGCTGGCCCGTCAGCAGAAGGTCGACCTCGCGAAGATTTCCATTCTCGCGCTGGCGGATCAGTATCTCACTTTCATCGAGCAGGCGCGCAAGCTTCGGCTCGAACTCGCCGCCGATTATCTCGTGATGGCGGCGTGGCTCGCCTATCTCAAGTCGCGCATGCTTCTGCCGGAGGAAAAGCAGCCGGAAGGGCAGAGCGCCGAAGACATGGCGACTGCGCTCGCATTCCGCCTGAAGCGGCTTGAGGCCTTCCGCGTCGTTGCGCAAAAGCTGATGGAACTGCCGCAGCTCGATCGCGATACGTTCGCCCGTGGTGCGCCGGAGCCGATCAAGAACATCAAACATCCACAATGGACCGCGAGCCTCTACGATCTGCTTTCGGCCTATTCGGTGCAGCGGCAGAAGACCGCGCTCAATCAGGTTCGCTTCAAGAAGCGGCAGGTCTGGACGCTGGCCGAGGCGCGGCAGCAGATCGAGCGGCTGATCGGCGCGACGGACGACTGGAACCGGCTGGATCAGTTCCTGATCGCGTATCTCGTCGAGCCGTCGATGGTCGCGACCGTGACGGCATCGACTTTCGCTTCGACACTCGAGCTCGTTCGCGAGGGCGTGATCGAGTTGCAGCAACATGCGGCCTTCGCGCCGCTCTATATTCGCAAGAGCAAGGGCAAGACTCCGGGAACTGCCGGCACGACGGCGCACTAGGGCGCGAACCTCAATATGCTCACTGAAAGAGACTTGGCTGTTCGATCGTCGATTGAGCCGATCGGAGAGGGGAGTGACAGAAGGATGCAAGGCTTGGCCCGCAAACTGATGGACGACGGCGAGGAGGCTCCGGAGGCGATCCGGCAGCCGCAGGTGCGGCCGGATGAGTTGCGCATTCTGGAAGCGCTGCTGTTTGCGTCCAAGGAACCGCTCGACGAGAAGACGCTGGCGCAGCGTCTGCCCGAGGGTGTCGATCTCGCGCAGACCATCGCGATGCTGAAGGACGAATATGCGCCGCGCGGCGTCAATCTCGTGAAGGTCAATGGCAAGTGGACCTTCCGTACCGCCAACGATCTCGCCTGGCTGCTGACGCGCGAGGCGATCCAGCCGCGCAAGCTGTCGCGCGCGGCAATCGAGACGCTCGCGGTCATCGCGTATCACCAGCCTGTCACGCGCGCCGAGATGGAAGACATCCGCGGTGTCACCATGTCGAAGGGCACGATCGACGTGCTGCTCGAGACCGGATGGATCCGCCCGCGCGGCCGCCGCAAGGTGCCGGGCCGCCCGATCACCTACGGTACGACCGAAGCCTTCATCTCGCATTTCGGACTGGAGCAGTTGTCTGACCTGCCGGGCCTCGAGGAGCTGAAGGGCTCCGGCATGCTCGAAGGGCATCTGCCGCCGAACTTCACAGTGCCGGTGCCGAACGACGATCCGACCCTGCGCGACGACGAGGACCCGCTGGAGCCGGGCGACCTTGACCTCGGCCTCGCACCGCGGGCTGAATCCGAGGAGACAGAGGAGCAGCCGGCCGAAGCGCAGGCGGAGGTTGCCGCCGACAAGCCCGAGGATCGGCCTGAGGAGTAGATGGCGGCACCCGCCACAGTAAGCAGTAAGCGTATCGAGGCCGGCTCCACGCCTGCATCGATTGCGGCAAAGCTATCCTTCGACCATGTGACGCATCGCTACGGCGACGTCACAGCGGTTCGCGATGTGTCGCTCGACATCGAACCGGGCGAGATCGTGTGCCTGCTCGGCCGGTCCGGATGCGGCAAGACCACGCTGCTGCGTCTCGCCGCCGGCGTCGAGGATCCGAGCGAGGGGCGCGTTCTGATCAACGATCGCGCGGTCTCGCAGGGCCCCGGCTATCTGCCGCCGGAGAGGCGCGGCGTCGGGCTGATGTTCCAGGACTTCGCGCTGTTTCCGCATCTCACGAACCTTGCGAACGTGATGTTCGGCCTGAAGTCGCTGCCGCGCGCGGAAGCCGAACGCGAAGCGATGCGCGCGCTCGACCGTGTCGGCCTCGCCGCACATGCTGCGTCCTATCCCCATATGCTGTCGGGCGGCGAACAGCAGCGCGTCGCGCTTGCGCGCGCCGTCGTGCCGCGGCCGAGCGTACTCCTGATGGATGAGCCGTTTTCCGGTCTCGACCGCCGGCTGCGCGACGACGTACGCGACGAGACCCTGAGCGTGTTACGCGAGGCCCGCGTCAGCTGCATCGTCGTCACGCACGATCCGGAAGAAGCCCTCCGGATGGGCGACCGCATTGCCCTGATGAATCAGGGATCGCTGATCCAGAGCGGCACGCCCGAGGAGATCTACACCCGCCCGAAGGACCTGTTTGTCGCGCGCTTCTTCTGCGACCTCAACGAGATTGCGGGAACCGTCCGTGGCGGCCTGGCCGAGACCCCGGTCGGGCGGTTTGCCGCACCCGGCATGGCCGACGGCACGCCGGTGATCGTGGCGATCCGCCCGCAGGCGTTGCGGTTCAGGTCGGGCGGCGAGGGCGCCGAGGCGCGCATCCGGCACCGCCAGTTCCTCGGTCATGTCGATCTCGTTGAAGTGGCGGTTGAAGGCGTTGATTCACCGCTGAAAGGCCGCATCCTGCGCGACGCCATTCCGCAGATTAACGATAGCCTGCGTCTGGAATGCGATCCGGCCGAAGTCCTTGTTTTTGCCGCGCCCGGAGCCTAGTTTCCGGTGATGTCCCGGTGCGCCCCTGATTGAAGGAAACGGCGCGCCTCCCGGAGGTTACGCGTCATGGGTTCACTCAGCATTTGGCACTGGATCATTGTCGTGGTCGTTGTGCTGCTCCTGTTCGGACGGGGGAAGATTTCCGAATTGATGGGCGACATGGCGCAGGGCATCAAGGCCTTCAAGAAGGGCATGTCGGAAGACGACACCGCCAAGGCTGAGCCGAAGCCCGGCGAGCCGATGAAGACCATCAATGCCGGCGACATCAAGCAGCAGGCCGAGACCCAGAAGAAATTCGAGGGCACGGTCTAAGGCAGGTCACACCGTCGACGCTCGCGGTGTGAGGGGGCGCCAGCCGGAAGGGTTGGGCGCCCCTTGGAGTTAAAGGTCCATGTTCGACATCGGTTGGAGCGAGCTTCTCGTCATAGGCGTGGTCGCGCTGATCGCCATTGGGCCGAAGGAATTGCCCGGTGTGCTGCGCGCGGCGGGCCACTGGATGGGGAAGGTTCGGCGGATGGCGTCCGACTTCCAGGACCAGTTCCGCGAAGCGATGCGGGAGGCCGAGGTCGCCGATCTGAAGCGGCAATTCGAAGAAGCGAGCGCGAAGGCGACCTCCGCTTTCACCAATCCGCTTGAGACTGCTCAGAAAGAGGTTGAAGCCGCCCTCGGAAGCGATCCCGCGGCATCGTCGACCGGCGCGTCCCCGAGCGCGACGGCCGCGGTCGAGCCCTCCCCAGGCGCTTCGGTCGCAGAAGCACAGCCTTCGGTCGTGCCTGACGTGCCCGTGGTGGCAAATGACGGCACGATCCAGATGCCATCCGATCCGGCCAAGCAGGGCGGAGGCGGTGCCGCATGAGCAACCGCAAGCCCGAAGAAGAAGACGAGATCGAGGCCAGCAAGGCGCCGCTGCTCGATCATCTGATCGAATTGCGTTCGCGCCTGATCAAGGCGCTGATCGCATTCGGCCTGGCGTTCATCCTGTGCTTTGCCTTCGCCAAGCAGATCTACAACATTCTTGTATGGCCGTTCGTGTGGGTGGCCGGGCTCGAGAATTCGAAATTCATCTACACCGCGCTGCTCGAATATTTCCTCACGCAGCTGAAGCTCGCGATGTTCGGCGCGGCTTTCCTCGCCTTCCCGGTGATTGCCGGGCAGATTTACATGTTCGTTGCGCCTGGGCTCTATCGCAACGAGCGACAGGCCTTCGTACCGTATCTGATCGCGACCCCTATCTTCTTCCTGCTCGGCGCGCTCGTCGTTTATTTCCTGGTGATGCCGCTGCTGATCCGCTTCTCGCTCGGCATGCAGCAGACTGGCGACGGGCAGGCGGAGATCGCACTTCTGCCCAAGGTCGGCGAATATCTTTCGCTGATGATGACGCTGGTCTTCGCCTTCGGCGCGGCGTTCCAGCTTCCGGTGATCCTGACTCTGCTGGCGCGCATCGGGGTCATCACCTCGCAGCAGCTGCGCGAGAAGCGCCGCTACTTCATCGTCGGCGCGTTCGTGCTGGCCGCCGTGCTGACCCCGCCCGATGTGATCAGCCAGCTCTCGCTCGCGGTGCCGCTTTTGCTGCTTTATGAGGGTGCGATCTGGGCGGCCAGGATCGTCGAGAAGAAGTCACCGGCAGCAGGAGCGGCGACGGACGCGACCCCGGCCGAAGGCGCTGGCGGGTAGGGCGACCTTCCCCCGCCGCCAGGGCGC
>Ga0182740_1002177_pt1 | contig 12288 bp, 9 predicted proteins | sample eDN5th37CKraftBY_FD_128872 | JGI IMG/M metagenome (GOLD analysis project Ga0182740, IMG submission 128872) | Enriched backyard soil microbial communities from Emeryville, California, USA - eDNA 5th pass 37_C Kraft BY (version 2) (version 2) | ecosystem: Environmental > Terrestrial > Soil >...
AAGGCCATCCGCACCTGCACCAACGACAGCGCCGACGGCAAGTGCAAGCTTGCCGTCATGCCTTTGTGCGTAGGCCCTGGCTACAGCGAAGCTGACCTCAAGGCGCCCAACACCGCCACGCCGGCCCAGCTTGAAGCCTTGTCGGCCAAGCTGGACACGCGCGGCTATTGGGGGTCGGTGGCTGAGAAGGATTCCGGTCAGCTGACCTATGCCGATGGCTACCCGAGCGAGAAGGAGGCGGTCGACGCCTTGCTCAAGTGGGAAGATTGCGTGGGCTGCCGCACGGTCCTCACCTATACCGATACCTGCGTGGGCATGGCCTGGGGCAAGGGCAGCAAGGGCCGGGGCACCAGTTTTACAGCGAAGAATCCCGATCCGGTGGCGGCGCGCAATGAAGCGCGCGCCACGTGCGATGCCAAGAGCGGCGGGCTGAGCTGCGTGGCCTTCGTGCGCTGCTCCGGACGGGCTTACATCAGCGGGTACAAGGGCGAGGACGAGAAGGCAAATTGATCGAGGCTTCAGGCCACGATCAGCACGGCGGCCTCGGCCGGCGTCAGCGCACGACTCAGCTTGACCCACTCCTCGCGAGCCAGATGGGGCCGCACCGCATCAAGCACGGCGGCGTAGACAGGCGCGGGCGCGGCCGCCTGGATGCCGGCCAGCAGTTCGGCGCGCTCGGCGGGCGTCATGGCCGGAACCATCCAGCGCATGATGCAGAGGTTCTCGGACGGCGGCAGCGATGCCACGATGGAGCCTTCCAGCGCGCGCAGTTCCTCGTCGCTGTAGCAGGACCACAACACCTGGTTGTGCAGCGTTTCCTCTACGTGCATATGGGCAAAGTTCTCGCCCACGAATAGCGCCAGTTGCCGGTACAGCCGAAGCGCGGCTTCTGCCTGCATTGCGCCCCGGCCGGCGGCCAGCAGGTCGGAAGCCGCGGCGCGCAAGCGGGAGATCGCGGCGAGATGTTCGACGTGCTCCGCGGCGATGCGTGCGCTGGAGCCGGGGCGGCGTGCTTCCATCGCCGCATGCACAAAATCGTTTTCATGGCCGAGATGGCTGGCGCAGATGTCGGCCAGTTCCTGCACGCGCTCGCATGCCGTCCGCGTTTCGGCGGGATCGTCCACGTCGACGCGGCCCACGGCCTGCAGCGTGTCGAGCATCATGGCGCGCAACGCCTTGTGGATACCAACATAGATGTCCATGCGTGGCTCCATGCCGGCGCGGGACGTAGGAAAATTCTGGGCTTCGGTATTGCAGTTCATGATGCAGACCTTGAAAAGGGAAGTGGCGAGGCGTTTGCCGGCGTCCTGGCAATGGCCGGATTCGGTTCGGAAGCCGGGCAAGGAAAGTGTAGGAACGCCGCAGGAATCGAGTTGCTAAGAGTTTGTTAAGCAAGCGCTAAAAAAACGCTAAACGGCATGCGATCCGGATGGAGGCCATGGGCTATGATTTCTGACACCGTCGAGCGTCAATCGCCCAGAGGTTTCCTGCCGTGCCCATACTGCCCGCCGAATGGAGCCTGTGCCTGCCCATGCTGCCCTCGCTGCGGTTGGGGAGCTGCGATCGGGAAGGCAATCCCCATGTCTGCAGGGCCCTGGCCGCCGACGCGCTGCCGGACGGCCGCGTGCTGGTGCTGTTGGCCGAAAATGCCGCGCCCCTGGTTGTGGCCGCCATCCGCGAAACCGCCCAGGTCGCCATGCTGGCCACCTCGCCGCGCACGAACCGCACGCTGCATCTCAAGGGCCGCGACGCCTGCGTCGAAGCCGCCTTGCCCGCCCATGTCCAGCTGCTGGCATTGCGGCGCAACACGCTGACCCAGGAGCTCGCCGAAGTCGACGGTTTTGCCGGAGCGCCTTTCCTGGACTATTGGTACGGCGTAGCGGTGCAGGAATTGGTGGCGCTGCGCTTTACCGTGGCGGGAGCCTGGAACCAGACGCCGGGTCCGCATGCCGGGCAGGCTGTGGAACTGGAGCCCGATTCATGAGCGCATTGAGCTTGCTGGCGGTCCGCCGCGTCCTGGACGGCGGCATTCCGCCCACCTTGTGCAGCGTCTCGGCCGACGGCATCCCCCATGTCAATCTCCTGTCGCATGTGGAGTACGTGGATGGCGGCCACGTGGCGTTGACCTTTCAGTTCTTCAATCACAGCCGGGAGAACATTCTCGCCACCGGGCGCGCCAGCCTCATGGTGGAAGACCCCTGCACCGGGGCAAGTCTGGCTCTGCAGTTGCGCTATCTGCGCACCGAGACTGAAGGCCCGGTGTTCGAGCGCCTGCGCGCCAAACTGGCCGGCATTGCCGCGCATACCGGTATGGAAGACGTGTTCCGCCTGCGCGGCGCCGACATCTACGAAGTGCGGGGCATCCAGGCCATGCACGGCGGCGCATCGCTGCCGACGCTGCAGCCGCGCTGCGATCTGGCGGCGGGCGCGCGGGCCGTGTCGACACGGCTTGCCGAATGCGACGAGCTAAGCCTATTGCCCCAGATCGCCATGGACGGCTTGCGCCGCGAGCTGGCCGTGAACCACGCCATCCTCTGGCTGCTTGATGAGCAGCGCCAGACGCTGTATGCCTTGGCCAGCATGGGTTATGCGCAGCAGGGCGTGGGCGCCGAAGTGCCGCTGGCTGAAGCCGGTCTGGCGGGCGTGGCCGCGCGCGAAGGCGTGGCGCTGCGCATAGGCCATATGGCGCGTATGTACCGGTATGGCCGGACCCTGCATCAGATGGCCAGTGACCTGAGGCCGATCGAAGGGCAGCCCATTGCGCTGCCTGGCTTGGCCACCCCTTGCAGCCAGTTGGCCGTCCCGCTGCGGGCGCGCGGGCGCACCGTGGGCGCGCTGCTCGTCGAAGCCGAGAGCGATCAGTTCTTCGGGTACGACGATGAGGATGCGTTGGCGGTGTTGTGCGCGCAGTTGGCACAGGCGCTGGTAGCGCTGCAAGGGGCCGAGCTGGATGCGGGCACGCCGCCGCCGGACGAAGCGCGGGCCGGTCCGGGGGCGCACCATGGCGCGCCTCTCAGCCTGCGCTACTTCCCGCGCGATGGCACGGTCTTTGTCGACGGACAGTACCTGATCAAGGGTGTGGCCGGAGCGATTCTGTGGAAACTTGCCTGCGACGCCCAGCGCCATGGCCGTTGGGGCTTTTCCACCCGGGAGCTGCGGCTTGCGGGCAGTTCTCTGGGGCTGCCCGATGTGCAAGACAATCTGGGCGTGCGCCTCCTTCTGTTGCAACGCCGCCTGGCGGACTGGGGCGGGCCCTTGCAGATCCGCAAGCTGCGCCGCGGCTGTTATGAGCTGGTGTCGGGCAGGGCGCTGACGCTGGAATCCGCTGGCGAGTCCGCGCCTTGATTTCGGGAACGGGAAAGACTTGTTTCTGGCTGACGAGTACGCGTATTGCGGCCGGGCAGGCAGAGCTACACTGAAATGCCGAGGGCTCCCAACATCAATGGAGTTTTTCATGAAAAAGTCCATACGCCCCTGTACCGCGACGCTACTTTCCCTGTTCTGCCTGTGCGCGGCCGCCCAGACAGTGACGCCGCTCAAAGGCCAGTCGCCCCAAACCACCCAGCAGGACATCAGCGCATGCCAGGCTCTGGCAGGCAGCGGCGCCAGCGCCAGCACGAACGATCCTAAATCCGGCGGCCGGGTCCGTGGCGCCGCCGCGGGCGCGGCTGCGGGTGCGGCAGTAGCCGGCGCGCGCGGCAATCAGCACGAGGAGGTCTACGACCGGATGAGCGACGACGCCAAGCAGCAGTACCGGCAGAACCAGGCGAAAGACGCGGCGGCCGCAGGCATGGTCGTGGGCGGTTCGCGGCAACGCCAGGACCGCCGCCAGGATCGCGCCGAAGCGTCGCAGCAGAATGCGGCTGCGGCCTCCGCGTATAGCAACTGCATGCAGCAGCGGGGGTATCAAGTGGCTCCTTGAGCCGCGCGGGTTGGGTGCTTGATTGATGAGCGGCAAGGGCGCTTTGCATTGAGATTGCGATTGAGAATGTATCTCAGTACAATCCGACCACTTTCAAACGACCCGCGCCGCATGAGCCGCAACCCTTTGCTGGTGTCCAGCACGACGCCCGCATCCGCCGACGACAAGAACGGAAACGCCAGCGCGATCGCCAAAGCCTATTCGCGCTGGCGCTTGCCGATCATGCGCGGCCTGGCCCGCTTCAAGGGCAGCATCGGCAGCGCGGAGGACGCGCTGCACGATGGCGTCGTCAAATGGGTGGCGGCCAATCCTGCGCTGGATTCTTCCGATGAACAGGGTGCGTACCTGCGCAGGACGGTGCTGAACGGCGTAGCGGACGAATTCCGCGAGCGCAAAGCGGGCCGGCGCCTGCAGACAGTGCCATTTGATGAGGCGGAAGAGGGTGGGCAGGCCTTGGTGGCGGACGATGCTTCTTGTCCCATGCACGCAGCGGCGCACCAGCAACGTTTGCAACGGCTGGGCGAGGCATTGAATGAACTTCCCGAACGCCAGCGCGTAGCCTTTGTGCTGAGCCGTTTCGACGGTCTCACACAGGACGAAGTGGCCGTCCGCATGCAGATCTCGCGGCGCATGGTGGTCAAGCATCTGGCGCGGGCGATCGCCTACTGCGAGGTCCGGGTGCACTATGCTACGGTTGCGCAGATGCAGCAATTGCATCGGCCCTGCGCTGGTGACGCCGGCCTGGACAATAACAACAATAGCGACTCTGCCTTGTCATGACCGACTCGTCTTCCTCCGCCTCCCCGGACACGCTCGCCTTGCATGAGGCCGCGGCCGAGTGGCTGGTGCGCCGCCAGGACGCCAGTTGGTCGGCCGCGGATGAGCAGGAACTGCATGCCTGGCTTGCCGCCAATCCGGTGCATCGGCAGGCCTACGCACGGGTGTCGCGGACTTGGCAGGATCTGGCACAGGCGCCCCGGCCCATCCTGGCCTCGGACCGGCTGGCCGCTGTCAGTCGCCCCGGGCCCCTCCCGAGAAACGCTTCGAGACAGGCGCCCGGCCGCCGCGCCGCACAGCCGGGATTCTGGGGCGCATTGCTGGGGCAACCCCTTTTCTCCAAGGCGTTCGCCACCGCCTGTGCCGCGCTGGTCGTGGGCGGCGGCTACGGCTGGTATCGCTGGGACAATACCCCCGGCTATGTGCTGAGCGTGAGCACGGCGCCGGGAGAGGTGCGTCAGCTGGACCTGCCCGACGGCTCCCATGTTGCGTTGAATTTCGGCAGTACGCTGGAAGTCCGCTACTATCCGCGGCGCCGCGAGCTGGTGCTGAACCAGGGCGAAGGGTTCTTCGATGTGGCGCCGGATGCCGGCCGTCCGTTCACCGTGGATGCGCGGCTGAGCCGGATCACCGTGGTGGGCACCGCCTTCAATGTGCGCAATACTCCCGATGACGTCATCGTCAAGGTGGCGCACGGCCGCGTGCGCGTGCAACCCGATCGCGACAGGTCCGCGTCGGAGCTGTCGCTGAATGCCGATCAAGGCGTGGCCGTGGATGCAAGAGATGCGACTTATCAGCCGGTGGCGGCGGCGGCGGACAGCGTGGGCGGATGGCGCAATGGACGCCTGGTGTTCCGACGCACGCCGCTGGGCGAGGTGGCGCAAGAGGTGGCTCAGTATCTGGGCAAGCCGGTGGCCTTGGGTAGCGCGGATCTGAAATCCCTGCCCGTCTCGGGCTTCGCCGCAACCAATGCGCCCGCCGCATTCCTGGAAGCCTTGCCGGATCTGCTGCCGGTGCAGGTCAGGCGTGCGCCTGACGGCGGCTATCTCATCGTGGGCCGCTGAGCGTTCAGGCATCTACCTGAAAATTATTTTTATTTGCGTGCGGGACGCGGGTTCCCAATCTCGTCCCGGAATCCGTTTACTCCCACAAGGCCGGTAGCGGCCAACAACGATGGAGTGGGAATGGGACGGGGATTGTTGAAGGACGCGCTTGCAGGCGGCGCGTTGGTGGCAGGCATGCGGGTGAAGGTCATGCCGGTGATGGTGGCATGCGCATTGGCCGCCCTGGCGTCGCCCGCTGCGGTGCGCGCGCAGCCACAGGCGGAGCAAGTGGATTTCAGCATTCCAGCTCAGCCGCTGGAACACGCCTTGAGGCTGTTTTCGGAGCAGTCCCGGCATCAGGTGCTGTTTGATGAAGCGGTGGTGGCGGGCAAGCATGCCCCGGCACTCAATGGCCGCTATACGCCGCGGGACGCGCTTGATCAATTGCTGGCCGGCACGAACGTGCGTGTGAACAGCGCCAGGCCGAACGTGTATACCTTGACGGTGGTCGGGCAATCCTCGGGCGCTGCGGTGACCCTGCAATCCGTGACGGTGACTGGCAGCGGCGTGGGCAATCCGACCACCGAAGGAACCGGCTCATACACGAGCGACGCCATCACGATCAGCAAGATGACGCAGTCCGTCAGGGAAACGCCGCAATCAGTCAGCGTGCTCACGCGCCAACTGCTCGACGACAAGAACCTGACCACATTGGACGAGGCGCTGGCGCAGACGACCGGCGTGACCAAGACGGCAAGAAACTTCGGCAACCACAAGTTCTCGATACGCGGCTTCACGGTGGACGACAACAACTACCTCGTCGACGGTGTGGCGGGCGTGGTCTATGCCCCGGTGGGCTGGCTGCCCATCGACACCGCTGTATTCGACCGGGTGGAAGTGCTGCGCGGCGCCGCCGGTCTGATGCTGGGCTCGGCGGATCCCAGCGGCGCGATCAACATGGTGCGCAAGCGTCCGCGCGCCGAAGGCCATTTCGAAGGTTCCACGACGGTGGGTTCCTGGGACAACTACCGCATGGAGCTCGACGGTGGCGGCCCGCTCAATGAATCCGGCACGGTGCGCGGCCGCCTGGTAACCGCTTACCAGGACCGCCATTACTTCTACGATGGCACGAAGTCTAAATCGCCTCTGGTCTACGGAGTGATCGACGCCGACATCGGGCGCGACACGACGCTTACATTCGGCGCGCGTCACCAAGCCACGGACACGGACGGCTACTGGCTGTTTGGGCTGCCGCGGTACACCGACGGCGGCGCGCTGGACGTCTCGCGCTCGACTTCGCTGATACAGGACTGGAACCGGCAGAAGGGCCAGGTGAACGAAGTGTTCGCGGAGGCCGAGCACCGCTTCGACAAAGACTGGAAGGCGCGCCTTTCGCTCAACCATACCGAGGTCGACCTGGATCAGCGCGTGGCCATTCCGATCGGCGGCGTGGATCGGGTGACCGGCGTGGGTTCGCGCTTCTACACCATCTATTTCAACAATGCGCGCGTCAAGAGCGACGGCATCGACCTGAACACCACGGGCAGTTTCCAGGCGCTGGGCGGCACGCATCAGATCCTGCTCGGCACTAGCTGGTCTCGCCAACGCGTCAATCAGAAGTCGGCCAGCCTGGACAGCGATACCCCCATCAACGTATACGACCCTGACCATTCCTCCATCCCCGAGCCGACGCGTCCGGCCTGGGACAGCAAGGAAACGTCGCGCCTCGAGCAGACCAGCCTGTATGGCAGCATGCGCCTGCAATTGGCGGACCCGCTGCACCTGCTGCTGGGCGGCAAGTTCAGCTGGCTGAAGTACCGGTCCGACGATGGGTTGACGGGCGCGAGAAGCCGGGACTATGAGCAGAAGCATGAATTCACGCCCTATGCCGGACTGGTCTACGACCTGGACCAGCAATGGTCGGTCTACACCAGCTATGCGGACACCTACCAGCCGCAGAGCACCTATGTCACCTCTTCGGGCAAGCCGCTGGACCCGTCCATCGGCGCCAACTACGAGGCGGGCGTGAAGGGCGAACTCTACGACGGACGCCTGAACGTGTCCGCGGCGGTGTTCGCGGTGAAAAAGACGGGCATTGCGGTGGAGGACATCGCCGCCACCGGAAGCTGCCCGGGATCGCTGGCCTCGCCCAATTGCTATCGCAATGGCGGCACGCTGCGCAGCAAGGGCTTCGAACTGGAAGCCAGCGGTGAACTGTCGCCGGGCTGGCAGGTGATGGCTGGCTACACCTATGTCACCAGCCGCGACGATGAAGGCGAGACCATCAGCGCGGAGACCCCGCGGCATCTGTTCCGCCTGTCCACGACGTATCAGCTGCCTGGCCGCTGGAATGCCTTCAGCGTCGGTGGCGGCGTGTCGGCGCAAAGCGGCTATTCCTACAAAGCCTACGACGACACGTCGGTGCGCATGGGCGCACCCGGTCGCGCGGTGTGGGATTTGCGCGCAGGCTATCGGATCAACAAGCACTGGTCCGCCAGCCTGAACGTGGCGAACGTATTCGACAAAGACTATTACGGCATGGTGAGCCAGATCCGCCGCGGCAACCATTATGGCGAACCGCGCAACGTCATGCTGACCTTGCGGGGCACGTTGTGATCGGCGGCAAAGCGGCGGCTCAGGCTCGCGGCCGCTGGCAGGCACTCGCGTGAAGGGGGGATTCCGCCAGAGCATGTCCTGGCTGCATACCTGGTGCGGCCTGACCTGCGGTTGGTTGCTGTGCGCGATTTTCCTGACGGGCACGCTCAGTGTCTTTCGGGAACCCATCACGCGCTGGATGGAAGCGGGCCCCCCGGAAGACACCGCGTCTGCGGGCGCGCACGCCGGTCAGTGGCTCGCCCGTGCAACGCAGGAACTGTCATCTCGCGCCGCGGCGGCTCCCTCCTGGGAAATCGTCTTGCCCGTCAGACCTGGATGGCCGGCGCAACTGTCCTGGCGCACGGGCGACGGGCCGCCCCAGGAAATCTGGTTGAACGCCCGCACGGGTGCCCTGCAGGCGCCACCACAAATACGCCATACCGAGGGCGGCCGTCATTTCATGTCCTTTCACTACACCTTGCATGGCGGCTTGCCGGGCTATTGGCTGGTGGGCTGGATATCCATGTGCATGTTGGTCGCACTGGTGTGCGGCGTGGTGGTGCACAAGCGCATCTTCAAGGACTTTTTCACCTTCCGTCCCGGCAAGGGGCTGCGCAGCTGGCTGGACGCGCACAACGCGACCGCCGTGCTGACGTTGCCGTTTCTGTTCATGATCGGCTACACCGGGCTGGCGTTTTTCTATACCAGTTATATGCCGTGGCCTTTGCACGCCGCATATGGCGGCGATGCGGGCGCCTATCGGCGTTACCAGGCCGAATTGGCGCCAGTGGCCCCGGACCCTCGCATCGCGGGACCGGGCCGCGGCGGATACCCGGATCTGGGCCCACTGCTGCTGAGAGCTCGCGAACTTACCGGACAGGAAGCAGCGCGGATAACGATCGATCGTCCGGGCGACGCGCGCAGCGTCGTGCTGGTGGCGGGGCGAAAGTCCTTGGCTGCCGGGGCGCCGCAGTTGCTCACCGGGGTCAGCCAGGTCGCTTTCGATGCGGAAAGCGGAGCGGTCGTGCGGCTACTGCCGGCGCATCACGGGCGGTTGGAAGCCAAGCAGGTCCACGAGACCATTGAAGCCTTGCATAAGGCGGACTTCGGCGGGTGGACGATCAAGTGGTTGTACTTGTTCAGCGGCTTGATGGGCACCGCCATGATCGCCACCGGCACGCTGCTCTTCTCCATCAAGCGGCGCAAGAAGAGCGAGTATGAATTCGGCGGTGCCACGGCGCGGGTCTATCGTTGTATCGAGGCCTTGAACGTGACGGCGCTGGCTGGCATTGTGCTGGCAAGCATTGCCTATTTCTATGGCAACAGGCTGATCCCGGTGGCCTGGCCGGAACGCAGCGCCTGGGAGATCCGCGTTTTCTTCGGCGTTTGGGCTGCTACATGGGTCCACGCCATGTGGCGTCCGCCTCGCCGGGCATGGATCGAGCAACTGGCAGCGGCGGCACTGTTGTGCCTGGGATTGCCGATATTGAACTGGGTGACGACGGGCCGGCATGCGTGGGTCTATGCCGCAAGCGGCGACGGTCAGCAAGCGGCAGTAGAGCTCACGGCGTTCGTGTTCGGCATGTTGCTGGCCTATATGGCCTGCACCCTGCGGCGGCACTGGAAGGACGCGCCGGCCGCTGTCGTACAGCCGTTACGCAAGCCACGGGATAGCAGCCTGCCCGTGGCAAGCGATCGATGGGAAGTCGCCAGCCGTGTGTTGGCGGCGGCCGTGGGCGGGTATGCGGTGTCCGCCCTGGCGATGTCGGCGTTGGCGCTGACCTTGCCGGCGGTGGCTGGCGCATCCTCGGCGGTAGGCGTACTGGCCAGCTCGTTGTTGAGCTTTGCCGTGTACACCGCGGTGGCGGTGGGGGTGTTCGCCACCCGTAGCGCGGGGAGGGCGTGGTGGCTGCTTGCCATGGCCTGTGTGGCGTCAGCTGCGGTGCTGCTGTGGTTGGGAACGTGGCGATGAGCTTGTTGGGGATGAGGCGCTGCATCCATCCCCCGCGGCGGTGTGTCGGAACGGGCTGGTCACGAACCGTCTCCTGCTTCGTTCAACCGCTGCTGCATCAACTCCAATAGTGCTCGCACGCGCGCAGTCACCGAGTGCCTGTGGTTGTAAGCCGCCAGCAGTTGCAATGGCGCCGGCCGCAGATCCAGCGGTACTTCCACCAGGCGTCCGGCGGCCAGCTCTTCCTGGCAGGAAAAGGCGGCCAATATCGCGAAGCCTATGCCTTGGCGCGCGCCCGCGCCTGCGAGTTCGCCGCTGTTTACGCGGTAGCGGCTGCGGACCGGGACTTTGACGATGTCGCCGGCGGCGTCGATGAATTGCCAGGGTTGGCCATTCAGCGCGCTCAGCGTGGTGATGCAGGGCAGTGATTTGAGTTCGCGCGTATGGCGCGGCGTGCCGGTCCGGGCAAGCAAGCTGGGCGCGGCGACCACGATACTGGGCAGCGTGGCCAGTTCGCGGGTGATGAAAGCGCTGTCGTCCTGTCGCCCGCGATGGAAAACGATGGAGAGGTCAACGTCTTCTTCGCGCAGCGCTTCCAGCCCGCTCATGCGCGTATCGCATTCCAGTTCCACGCCGGGATGCAGGCAGCAGAATTCGGCCAGGATGGGCGCCAGCAATCGGGGAGCTTCGCCGGGCATGCACATTTTCAAGGGACCGCGCAGCTCGCGCTGGACGGCGCCGAGTTCTTCCTCGGTAGCGAGCAGCGCGTCCAGCAAGGGTTTGGCGCGTTCGTACAGGAGCCGGCCCGCCTCGGTCATGCGCAAGTGGCGGGTGCTGCGTTCCAGCAGCCGGACACCTAACCTGCGTTCCAGCGAGGCGACGTGCCGGCTGACGTTGGACGCAGGCAGGTCCAGCGCGCGCGCCGCGCCTGCGAAGCTCTGTTCGTCGACGACGGCCGCATAGACGCGCACGGTATTCAGGTCCAGCGCAGCGCGCATGATTATCCCATTCAAGATATTAAAGATGTCCTTTTTTACACGCTAGTTATCTCAAATGGCGGAATCTAAGATGCCGTCATTGCCTGGGTGTCGTTGTCGGCGGCCCGGCCGGGCGGTTTTTTACAGGAGAGGTACTAGGTGGAAATCGGAATACTGGGCGGCGGCATCGCGGGCCTGAGCGTGGCGCTGGCCTTGCGCGAACAGGGGCATATGCCCCGCGTGTACGAACGCCGCGCGGCGCCCGCGACCATGGGCGCCGGCGTAACCCTCTGGCCCAATGCGGGCTTCGTGCTGGACGAACTGGGGTTGTTGCGCGATATCGCGGCGGTGGGCGGACGGCCATCGGCGATGCGACGTCAAGACGCCGCGGGCAATCCTTTGGGAGGACTGGATATCGGGCTGTTGGACAGGATGATGGGGTATCCGACCCACACGATACTGCGCCGCGACCTGCAAACGGTCCTGTTGGACCATGCGGCGCGGGCCGGCATTCCGGTCGAATACGGCCATCGCGCGATAGCGATCGATCTGGATGGCGACGGCCGGGCCGTGGCGCGATTCCAGAATGGCGCGCGCATCCGCCCGGATCTGATCATCGGCGCCGACGGCCGCATGGATTCGGTGGCGCGGCGGTTCGTCGCGGGAGACAACGCGCCTGTCTATCAAGGCTTCGTGAACTGGATAGGCGTGGCCGAGGCAAGCGGGGCATTGGTTGACGACATTGCCATCCAGGATTTCTGGGGGGCGGGCGAGCGCTTTGGCGCCGTGGCGGTGCGGCCGGGGTTGGTCTATTGGGCGGCGGCACAGGCGCGGCCTCTGTCCGGGGCCGCGCCCGCAACAGATCTGCGCAAGGAGATCGAGGCGCGGTTCGGGGCATGGCCTGAGCCTGTCGGCCGCATCATTCGCGCGACACCCGCGCACGCCATCCATCTGATCGCCGTGCATGACCTGGAGCCATTGAGCACATGGAGCCGGGCCAATGTGCTGTTGGTGGGCGACGCG